>Ga0209810_1000205_pt1 | contig 168018 bp, 155 predicted proteins | sample Coa_R1_7_FD_187159 | JGI IMG/M metagenome (GOLD analysis project Ga0209810, IMG submission 187159) | Surface soil microbial communities from Centralia Pennsylvania, which are recovering from an underground coalmine fire - Coalmine... | ecosystem: Environmental > Terrestrial > Soil >... | reverse complement strand
ACCCTCATCCATCGCTCTGGCTCTTGCCACATCCGAGCCAGTCGTCGTCATTTTGCCTCCTGTCCTCACGAAGCTCTGGCCTTGCTTGGTTTCTCCAAAGTCGGCCTGCAATAATTCACAAGCCCTGCAGAGCTTGAAAACGCTGAGAAGCGCATGCAGCGACAATGGTACGACCTGATTGTAGCGGAGCAGGAGGGCGAGCCTTTAGAGGTGCTTGAGCAACTGTACGACTCCTACATCCTGCTCGTCGAAGAATACAATCGCTGCTCCGATGAATACCAGCGCGAGCGACTGGCGTGGAAGAGTTCCGCGCCCAAAACGAAGAAGGTAACCCGGCCTATCTCATCTCGCCACAATGAGGAACATATCAGGCTGGCATCGTAATGTGGATATGAATTTGAGCAAACATGCGACCCCGCCCGGTCGCATGTTTGCTCAAATTCCATTCCTAACCCTCACAATTGTCCCACAAAATCCGCCAGGGCGCTTGCTACCTGGTCGGCAGCATCGAACAATACCATATGGCCTGCCCCCGGAATGATTACCAGCCGCGACTCAGGTATTTCGCGGTGCAGGCGCTGGGCGTACTTCAAGGGAACCTGCTGATCTTTTTCACCCCAGATTATGAGTGTTGGCTTTCCCATTACTTTCAAATCGGATGCCACGGAGTTGGAATAGCTGGGTATCAGCAGGCGGACATGCTGGTAAAGCATCTCCTTGCCCAGGTGACTGTTCCATTGATCGATCCAGGGGTTCATAGCCTGCTTGAGCTGATCGGCATTGCTGGAAGCGTCAGGCAGCGTTGATTTCAGGTCGTTCAGTACATCCTCGACGCTGGTGTGCTGGGGAAGATCAGGGTCCTGAGCCTTCTTCATATCGGCAAGCGGCCAGTCCGGTGAAAATGCGTACTCGTAGCAATAGGTGTCAATAAGCACCAGCGCGGCGACGCGGCTGCGGCTCAGGCGAGTCGCCAGCACCTGGGCCACGCTCCCACCCAGGCCATGTCCTACCAGCACGATATTGGTTAAGTTGAGCTGGTTGAATAAAAAGGAGAGGGCATCGGCATGCCCCCAGATGGAGGTATCGGAGGGCCAGGGAAATTCTGAAAGGCCGTAACCAAGCATATCAATGGCATAGACCGCTCGATTCGTGGCGGCCAGTTGTGGAAGCGCATTCTCCCATTCGAAAGCGCCCGCCGGTATGTCGTGGAGCAGGACTATCGCGCCATCGGTGCCGTGTTCTGCCCCCTGCAAAATATAGCTCAGATCATAGTGAATGACGCGCGCAGTATGTCGTTCTCGCGCAGCCGTTGTCTCATTTGAAGTTTGTTGCAACATACTACCTCTCTTTGCTTCGCCCAATCGCGGAGCAGCCTGAAATTATTTCTTACATAGTATAGCACTGTGTGTTCCTGCGAACCAATAGGGCGGGAATGCTAGGAAGTATAGGAACTTATGATCGCCACGAGAGTTGCATCGCCGGTGATATATTAGGAGCCGATTGCTCGGCTCCTAAGCTTTTTCGCTCGCTTCATCAGCGTCATCCCTATTTTGCCAACGTCGTCTTCTCGTGATTCGCTTTCTGAGTCTGAAGCGTGCCAGGCCAAGCAGAAGGAGAACCCACAGGCTGGCCACTTCTAGCGCGATATTATTAGGGCCTGACTTGCCAGGAGGAACGGAAGTGATATTGCTGGATTGGTGAATCGAAGCAGTCGGCCCGGGCGTAGTTGTGGGCGTAGGCGTAGGCGTAGACGTAGCAGTCGATGTAGGAGTGGGTGTTGTAGTCGGAGTAGGCGTCGGTGTCCTGGTCGACGTGGGCGACGGACTCGGACTTGGCGATGGACTCGGATTTGGTGACGGCGTCACAGAAGGTACAGGAGTAGCATTCAAATTCCACACATAAAGAGTAACCGGCTTCGTCACATCTATGGGCTGGCCAGATGGAGGATTGGTCTTCGCTACAATATCAGGGCCAACCTTTGGATTTGACCCGTCAGAGACAACTATATACTTGAGACCTGCATTCGTAAGGATGTTCTCAGCCGTAGAAAGTTTGACATTAGTCAGACCGGGCGGCACATTTACGGTCATTGGCCCCATCGTAACTAAGATACAATCACTTTTAGGATAGGCCCTACCAGGATCAGGTCTCTGCCCTGTTACAACACCTGAAGTGCTAGCGACGGGACACAATGTAAAGCCAGCGTTTGCTGCTTTTGCAGACGCCTCTGAATAACTCAAATTCTTAAGATCTGGCACTAATGCCGTCGCCTGGGTCGTGGCTGTCGGAGTCGAACCACCAGTCGCGAAAGGCAAATTGAACAGGTGGAACTGCGCCGATGCCAGGTAAATGCTGAAGACAAGCAAGACGATGGTAGCAAGAATGATGAGTGCGGTAACGATCGCGGCTAAACGCGACTCGCGCCTGTCATTTTGCAATGCTTCGGAGCGAGGCAGTGTGCGGCGCTGATAGGGAGGCTGCGCCGGCCCTTGCGGAATATACGGCGGCATGTATGCTGGCTGGTCGGCAAGCGGGGGCCGGTCTGCTCCAGAGTTATGTACCCTATCCACACCGTTGAAATTGGATGCCGCCGCGCCATTTAGCATATTATTCGGCGATGAAGTGGGTCGCTGTGGAATTGTTCGCCCGCCGCTATTGGGACGAGGCAACGTTTGCTTGTAAGGAGGAACAGGCGACTGTCCAGGGGTGATGGTAGGAGCGTTGGCTATGACATCATCGCTATCGGTCTCACCCAGCATCTCCAGCGCGCGCGCCAGCTGCGAGCCATCGCGGTAACGCATCTCAGGCACTTTCTCCAGGCAGCGCAGGATAATGTCTTCCAGTGCCAGGGGAATATTCGGATTGAGCTGGCTGGGTGGCGTCGGTGGATCTTGAATATGCTGCATCGCGACCGCGACCGGCGTATCGCCATCGAAAGGTGGGTGACCGGTGAGCATTTCGTACATCACGATGCCCAGCGCGTAGACATCGGCTGCCGGCGTCACAATCTCGCCCTGCGCCTGCTCCGGCGCGTAGTATTGCACCGTGCCCAGGGTCATACCGGTCGTGGTGAGCCGTTCGGCGTTCATATCTTTATAGACGCTGGCGATGCCAAAGTCCGTCAGTTTAATTGTCCCCCTGCGGCCCACCAGGATATTTTGGGGTTTGACATCGCGATGCACGATGTTGCGACGATGTGCCGCACCTAATCCAAGCGCGACATCATGGGCAATAATCACCGCGCGGTCCACATCGAGGATGCCACGTGACTTCAAATAGCGGCGCAGGTCGGTTCCCTCGACCAACTCCATGACGATGAAATAATTGCCATCGGTCAGGCCGTAGTCGTAGACCTGCACAATATTCGGATGCTGTAAGGCCGAGGCCGCTTTCGCCTCAAGCTCGAAGCGCTTCACGAACTTGGGATCAGTACTATAGACTTCCCGCAGCACCTTGATAGCCACTTCGCGATCCATATGCAGGTCCCGACCGCGATAGATGGTGGCCATCCCCCCACGGCCTATGGGATCTTGTAACTGGTAACGCTCTCCCAGCATTTCGATTTGCATAGTTCTCCGCACCTGTGAAGCGGAGCTTCACCCATTTCCAAAAACATTACTGCTTCGACCGGATAACGCGGCTAGCCAGGATAGCCCACAGATTTGTAGAGAGCCGAACCGTTAAACCCACTATGCCCGCATATCAAGTCGAAAAAGACCGGTTTATTACTTCTAGCGCCCACTATTGTAACGTATTTTGCAACTTAATGGAACACTTTAACCTATTTGTGTTGCTAAAATCCTATTAATATTCGGAGTTTCGTCCTTCAGGGCGACCAGAGCGATTGGGAACGACCCCACCCTGGACGCGACCAATCTCGTCCCTACGTCCCTCCATGCTATGGACCCTGGCCGGCTGCGACTCCCAGCACCCGCTCGTCGCCGGCGCGCCGGGTGATGCGCCGCTCATCCATATGCTCGAGTAGAGGCAGGATGTATTTGCGCGTGGTGCCTAATACGTCGCGCGCTTCGGAAGCCGTCATCTTACCATGCTCGTGCAGGTAGGCTATCAACTTCGCTACCGCCTCTTCATAAGTTTCGCGCAGGAAGAAGACCGTATCCGTGTTCCCTCCCAGCTTCACCAATCTCCCCTGCTCAACCAGCGCCGCTAATACCTCGGCCCCTACCATCGCCTCGGCCTCCACTCGTCCGGGAGGAGTATAGGGGTTCTCATTGAACTGCCGCAACATCCGTCGAATCTGCTGCTGTTGAGCTTCGGTAAACGTTGGAACGAAGGTGGGCAAGCGAATGAGGCCGCTCGGAGCGCCCGTTGCAGCGATAACTTCCGCCAATTGCTCCTCTTCCTGCAATGCCGCAAAAATCTCTGCCGCCATCTTAGAAGACAGGCCTAATCGCGCGCGCCACTCCTCTTTTGAAAGGCCTGCTCGTAGAGGATACTGGCGATGGTATTCGCTCACCAGGCGAACAGCTTCGTCTTTGAAAGCCTCCCAAACAGGCTGCGCAAACCAGAAGCCTCCCACCTTACAGACCCGTCCCTCAGTTAACAACGTCTCCAGGGTCGCCTGCGTCACATCCGTTGGCAAACTGCTCTGTTTAGCGATCTCGGCCAGCTCATATCCTTGCAGTCCGTGTAAGGTCCTGGCTCCTGTCTGACCATGAGGGCGCGCCGGGCGACCGCCTGTCGCCTTCGCAGCCGCATTTTGCCTGGACGTTTCACGCCTTCGATCAAGAGCAGCCAGAACAAGCTCATCCGGCGATCCACGCTCAAGGGTTTCCAGGACATTCAGCACCGTTTGCTGGAAGCGCCGGTGGTAGCGGGGATGCACATCGATCACTTCACCGCCACCGATGGTCATACTGGGCGAGGGAATGCGCAGGATGAAGCGATCTCGCCGCGCCACCACAGCCGGACGGCTCAGGCGCAGCTGCACCCAGGCGCTTTGCCCAGGCTCCACTTCGTCTGCATCGAGCAGCCTCACCTTCGCGGGCACTTCCTGCGAACCGCTATAGAAATCGACCAGCGTGTTATGCTCAAGCGATCTCGCGGCATCCGCCAGCAGTTGAATACGAGCATCGATGAGCATGGTTGGCTGCATCTGACCGGGAAGCGCGACTACATTGCCGCGTTCAATTTCGCTGCGCGGCACGCTCGCCAGGTTGATGGCCACGCGACTGCCAGGCTGCGCCACCTCGACCTGGTGCCTGTGCGTCTGGAGGGTGCGGATGCGTGTCTTCAGGCCCTGTGGCAAAATCTCGACCTCCTGACCCGGCTTGAAAGCGCCATCCAGCAGCGTCCCCGTCACGACGGTGCCAAAACCGGTCATCGTGAACACGCGATCAACCGGCAGGCGCGGGCGCGCGATGTCTTGCCGCTCCTGCTCTTCATCAAGGATACGTTCTAATTCGGCCAGCAATTCCGGCAATCCCTGACCGCTATAGGCCGAAACGGGAATAATGGCGGCATTCGCCAGCGTGGTCGGTTTCAACTGCTCAATAACTTCTTCTCGCACCAGCTCGAGCCATTCTTCATCGACCAGGTCGGCCTTGGTGAGGGCAACGACGCCGCGCCGCACGCGCAGCAGATCGAGGATTGCCAGGTGTTCGCGTGTCTGCGGCATGATTCCTTCGTCGGCGGCAATTACCAGCAGCGCGGCATCGATTCCCCCTACACCGGCCAGCATATTCTTGATGAACCCTTCGTGACCCGGCACATCGACGATACTAACCTCGCGGCCATTAGGCAGCGTCAACCACGCGAAGCCGAGGTCTATCGTCATGCCGCGTTCTTTTTCTTCCGCCAATCGATCAGGATCAATGCCCGTGAGCGCCTTTACCAGGGTTGACTTGCCATGGTCTATATGTCCTGCTGTACCAATACAACTCATTTTATTGAACCAGGGGAATAAGAGTTAATTATGACGGCTTCAGTATACAACATCAACCCGCTTTCTGCCTATCTTCCAAAATGGTAATTTTTCACAAAATGGCCTGATTCCACGTGTGAAAGCAGGCATATAGGCATATTTATACGTGGCGCTTGAGGCAGGTATTTATATTGAATTTGAGCAAGCAAGCATGTGGAATCAAAAACGTATTGTACCCGGTTCCCTGCTACAATGCTCGGCTAAACGAGATTGAACATATAAAGAAGGAGTAAGATCTTATGACCACCATTCATGTAAATACCGACCTGATGCGCCAGCTGGGGCAGATCTTCGTCCAGCTCGACGATCAGATTGCCAATCAGATTCGCCCGCAAATCCAGAGTCATATTAATGAGTTGGAGGGCGATTGGCAGGGTGTGAGCCGCCAGCGTTTCGAGCAACTGTTTCAGGAATGGCGCACCGCTGTAGACCAGGTTGTTCAGAACGGCGAAGATATTGGCCGCCACCTGCAGGATACGGCTCAGCGCTTCGAGAGCGCCGACCAGTCGTAACCGGGGCGGCTGGACGACCTGGAGCGGGGGATTCTTCGCTGCGCTCAGAATGACAGGCCCCGGGGCCTGTCCAGACACGTCCGAGGCCTGTCATTCTGAGCGCAGCGAAGAATCCCCCGCCAACCTTTGGGGAATCATCAGTATTTGCTCTATTGGCAGTACATCTTTAAAGAGGAAAAGCAGGTGAAAGGGTCAGGATAATGGCTTTCTCATATGTCGCCTTGTTGTCTGATATCCCAGCTTTTCATAAAAAGTCAGAGCAGAGCCAGGAAACTCCCATACATCCAGTTCAATTTCTGTAACCCCTTGCTCGCGCGCCCACTGTTGAATCCGCTCCATCAGCAACCGTCCAACGCCTTGATGCCGGACGTGTTCGCTTACTACCAGGTCATCAACCTGGACAAAGTGGCGCGGCACAACCATAGGCACAGGAGGCGTCAAGCGCACATAACCAAAGATCAAGCCAACGAGAGTTTCTTGCTGTTCCGCCACAAAGAGGGCCGCATTCTCGTTAGCGAGAAGCTCTGCAAATCTCTCAGGTGAGCGGGCGGGTCCCTCTACAGGATGGAAAAAATTTGGAAGAGCCTGAGCGTGTATACGATCTAATTGCTCATACAATGCGCATGCGCCCTCATAGTCCTCGTATTTAGCTGCCCGAAGCACAATGCTCAACGTTTCCCTCCTTTGCCCAAAGAAGCCGCTCGGCGGGATTTGCAGGCTATAGGAGCCCGAAGCACAATGCTCAACGTTTCCCTCCTTTGCCTGCTTGAGAGCTATGGAATTTCCTACTTGCCTGCATCTTACACTGTGATTATTCTCCCGGCAAGCTATGAAAAAGTGATCAGGGCATGTCATTCTGAGCAAAGCGAAGAATCTCTTGTGAACCAGATCGATCAGGTGCGTGCTGCGGATTCTTCGCTTTGCTCAGAATGACATGCGAGAGGGTCTTTTTCAGGGCAAGCCATTCGTAGCAATTTACGCCCTAAGCTCTCCTTTACCCCATGTGCTATACTAAAGCCATACATCACACTCCAAATAAAGCAGCAGGGTAGGGCGCGCCATTGCAGCCGCCTGAAACAGGGCCATGAACGAAAAAATCCAATCAGTACTGAACTCACTGCCACATAAACCGGGCATTTATTTGATGAAGGATGCCCAGGGCACTATTCTGTATGTCGGCAAAGCCATCTCGCTGTATAACCGCGTGCGCTCCTACTTTCAGGAGTCCACCGATCTCAGCCCCAAGAATCGCAGCATGGTGGCGAAGGTTGACGATATCGAATTTCTCGTCGTCAAGAACGAGGTCGAGGCGCTGGTGCTGGAGAGCAATTATATCAAGCAGTATCGTCCCAAGTATAATGTGCTGCTGCGCGACGATAAAAACTATCCCTACATCAAGGTTTCGCTGGCGGAGGATTTTCCGCGCGTCTATCGCGTGCGCAGCTTCCAGCGCGATGGCAATCGCTACTTCGGGCCGTACACCAATTCGGGCGCGGTAGACTCGACGCTCGATCTGCTGAACAAGCTCTTCGCCTTTCGCACCTGCCGCTATGATGCCAGCACCTGGGCGCCACCGCGCAACGGCGAACCACCGGCGGGCTGGAAACAGAAGCTGCTGCCGCGTCCCTGCACGCAATACTACATTCACCGCTGCATCGCTCCCTGCGTCGCCTATGCCACGCGCGAAGAATACGATGCCGTCATCCGGCAGGTGATCCTCTTTCTGGAGGGCAAGCACGACGAGGTGGTGAAGAATCTGCAAGAGAAAATGGAGGAGGCCGCCGAAAACCTCAATTTTGAGGAGGCGGCGCGCATTCGCGACCGCATCAAAGCGGTTGAGCGCATCCTGGAGAAGCAGCGCATCATTTCTACGGAAGGACAGGACGATCAGGATGTGATCGCGCTTGCCAGCGAAGAGGATGAGACCTGCGCGCTGGTGTTCTTCTTCCGCGGCGGCAAGCTGGTCGGCAGAGAGTACTTCATCCTGCAAGGCACCAGGGACAGCAGTCCCGGTGAGGTAATGGGCTCCTTCCTGATGCAGTTCTACGAGAGTTCGCCGCACGTCCCGGCTGAAGTAATCGTCGAGGCCGAACCGGAAGATCGCGCTATGATCCAGGCCTGGCTCAAAGAGAAACGTAAGGGCGCGGTCGCGATTACCGTCCCCAAACGCGGCGAAAAAGTGGGCCTGATCGAGATGGTCAAACAAAACGCGAGCGAGGTACTGGAGCAGCAGCGCATCAAGTGGTTGACCGATAGCCAGAAGACGCAGATGGCGTTGGAGGAACTGCAGGAGGCCTTGAACCTGGCCGCTCCACCCATGCGCATCGAATGCTATGATATCTCGAATACGCAGGGAACCAATTCGGTGGGCGCAATGGTCGTGTTCGAGGCTGGTCGCCCTAAGAACAGCGAATACCGGCGCTTCAAAATCAAGACGGTCGAGGGGCCAAACGATTTCGCCAGCCACCAGGAGATGCTGCGCCGGCGCTTCCGCAGGGCCGCGCAACACGAAAAAAGCGAAGAGAACCAGGATGGCGAGACAGCAGCCGAACCGGAAACGCCGCTGCAACATGAGTGGGCGATGCCCGACCTGATTATTATCGATGGCGGCAAGGGCCAGCTCAGTGCGGCGCTTGAAGTTTTGCAGGAACTACATATCGATGTGCCCACGGTCGGATTGGCAAAGGAGAACGAGGAGATTTTTATTCCCGGCTCGCCGGATCCAATCATCCTGCCGCGCTCCTCGCAGGGGCTGTACCTGGTGCAGCGCATTCGTGACGAGGCGCACCGCTTCGGCATCACCTATCACCGCAAACTGCGCTCCGACCGCACCTTCAAATCGGTGCTGGACGAGATTCCTGGTATCGGCCCCAAACGCAAACAGGCGCTGATGAAGCATTTCGGCTCCGTTCGCGCTATCAGCAATGCCAGCCTGGAAGAGCTTGCGGCGCTCGATGGCATGACCCGGGACGCCGCCGAAAAGGTCAAGGAGTACATCGGGCGCGGGGAGTAGGGGCCAGGTTATCGAATTACTTCGGTCATCCGGCAAAGGCCGATCAATCGGCGATGGGTACGGTATGCCTGTCCCCCAGACAGGACTGCCCGGCCCCTACGGCTTCGCCGTGGGATGTCCCATTCGTGCGTTGCTATTCGGATTCCCGTAGGTACCGATTGATCGCGGACACCGCCGATTGATCGGCCCTTACGTCGCCGGGAATACTTTTGCCTTCACAAAACGTTGTAGTAATGAGAAGAGTGCTAGCAGTCTTGTCATATGATTGACAAAAACCGAAGAGCAAGCTAGTATAGTAGTAATGGTAGAGGCGTTCGATAGTGCGAACGCTCTCTATTTCCCTGTTGATAGAGCGTAGTTCGTACAACTAAGGGGTGAAACAGCGTATGCCAACCTACGAGTACCAGTGTCGATCTTGTAATTATCGCTTTGAAATCTGGCAGAAAATGACCGATCTGCCCTTGACCGTTTGCCCGCAATGCGGCGGCCCCATTCACAAACTATTCTTCCCCGCCGGTATCGTCTTCAAGGGTTCGGGTTTCTATAAGACCGACCACCCTTCTCATAACTCAGCCGGTGAAAACGGCCATAATCATACATCCGATGGCGCTGAGACGAAGAAGGAAGGCGATACGAAGTCCACAACCGAGAGCAAATCCGGCGAGGGCAGTTCCGAGAAGTCCGCGAAGAAAAGCAGTGAGGATAGAGTCCCGGCTGGGACAAGATAATCGATTATGGCTGAATCAGTGCTGGCCGTCATGCAGCGGCGGCAAATCGAAATAACGGTAGGTGAGTTACTGCTCACATCCGATCATTATATGCGCCTGGAGATTCTGGAACGTCTCCGCCATCTCATCTCGCATGCCGATCCCTCGATGGATCTGAATCAACTGAGCGAGGTAGCGCGAGAAGAATTGCAGGAACATGACCTGCTGCCTGCAAGGTAATTGAAGTAGGGAAACACGAATTTTTCAGGCAATGAACCGGCGGGCGAGGTTCATTGCCTGAAAAATTCGTGTTTCCCTACTTTTTTCATTCCGCTTCGAATTATTCCCCTTATTCAAGAGATTTGCCCTCTTGTTGCCTAAATAGTACGCAATAAACATACCCAATATTCCTAATCAGGGCATCAACATTGGCATATCATCATGCATAAAGGTATACTTTACACAACCCCCTCAGACAAATAGCGGGAGATGTAAGTATGCAGGTACAGGACGAGCGCTCACAGGAAGAGTCCATTCAGGCTTTGCAACAGCAGGTGGACCAACTGACGGCAGAGAATCTTTTATTGAAAGAGCAACTGGCGCGCAAAGAACAGTTTGCGGCGATGATTGCTCATGAGTTACGTGGCCCTTTGACCCCCATCATTAATTACGCCCAGATCGCGGCGCGCCCCAATCAGCGCCGTGAAAGCATCGTGCGTGCTACCAATATCATCATCAGCCAGGCCTGGCGCCTGACACGGCTTGCCAAAGATTTACTGGATGCCTCACATTTATCTTCTGGCCGCTTTACGCTCTCATGTCATGCATGCGATGCTGTAAAGCTCATCAAAGATGTTGTGGAGCAGGTACGCCCCGTCGCTCCATATCATACATTTGCCATAGAGGCTCCCGAAGAGCCTGTGGTTGGGCACTGGGATGCCGGACGATTGGAGCAGGCAGTGGGGAATCTGCTGGATAACGCCATCAAATATTCTGACGAGGAAACAACGATTACTGTACGCGCCTGGAAAACAGAACATACCGCTCACATCAGCGTCCACAACGTGGGCGTCAGCATCCCCGCAAGCCAGAGGAGCCAGCTCTTCCATCCCTATACGCGCTTGCCCGGAAGCAGTACCCAGCGCGGCAGCGGGCTTGGCCTCTATATCACTAAATCAATCGTTGAGGCACATGGCGGCGAACTGCGCCTGGAGCTGAGCAATAGTAACGAAAATGGCACGACCTTCGTTTTTGACCTGCCAATGGAAAAATAGCTGCAAAACATAGGAATGAGGGCTGGACATTGCGAGCATCCAGCCCTCATTCTTTTCTTACCCACAGCTCACATGTTCATCCAGGCAATACATTTTTAAGAGCTCAACGCAGGATGAAGATGTTGCTGAAAGGCCCAGGTTCTTCAAATGCCCGCCTCTACGGGCACTCCTAAGTAACCTGAAAGACCATTCCTAGTAAGCGAACCGGTATCTTCATAGGTTCGTTAAGCCTCCTTTCGGCTTCCCTACTCAAACCTTTCGCTGTAATCCAGGTTTCTGACGTTCAGTCGATCTGTTTGCCCGCCTTCACGGGCACTGCTAATCGATCTGAAACACCATTCCTAGTAAGCGAACCGGTGTCTTCATAGGTTGCATCAAGCCTCCTTTCGGCTTCCCTATTCAGGACCTTCGCCCTAGTAGAGCCAGGGGTCTATTTGCATCCCTGGTGTCTATATTGTAATACAATCGCTTCGCGATTGCAAGTTGAACAATAGGAAGGGAGTGGGTTTTCCACCCGCAACTGTCAAAATCTACAGGTTGGTCCCGTTCATTTTACCTGCCCAAAAACCGTCGAAAATAGCGGTGCGCTTCGCCGGAATCGCGGCTATACTTACATCGTGCAGAGGAATCTGCCGGCACAATCCTACGATTGGTGAGGCGCTGATTGTGGAACCCGGCGCGGCACCGATCGTTCATGGAGAGCGTTGTACATCTGCGTGCGAGGCGGAACAGTGGGAAAACTTCCTGGCGTACCTGATAAACTAAAAAAGGTAGCGCCAGGAAAAAGCCCCGGATGTTTTCTTATGGAGGCGCCATCGGATATGGCGTCGAGGGTTGTGCCGGCAGGGACCAGACATAGCACCATTTCGTTCACGGGAAACCGGCATCAGGAACACGTACATACCCTACCTGTGTGCATGTCACGCGAGGGAATGCACGCATGCATGAAAAGGAGGAAAGATCACACATGGCACAACAATGGGCTTATAAAGTTGCGTATATTGATTATCGCGGGCGCATTTCCAGCGAGGGCCTTGAGACGCTCATCGGCAACGAGCGGCGCAGCGCCTTTGCTCGTCGCTACCTCAACACGCTTGGGCAGGAAGGTTGGGAACTGGTTGGCATTCAACCGCTGACCGCTAACTCGGCCTACTACATTTTCAAACGCCCCGCGCAGGAGGGCGATTTCGCGCAGGAGACTCCGCCAGCGGCAGGCGAGCAAACAACCCCTACCGGCGGTCCAAACATCGAAACCGCTTGAAGTAGTTTCGTTCTGGTCATCTCCATATAGGGGCAAGCAAGGTCCTGCTTGCCCTTACTATTATTTTCTCCATGCCACAATCTCACTCATCTCAGCCTTAGCACAACATTAGACGCCTCCTCATTTTGCCTGATATAATGGCTGTAGATTGAACAACCACGTGGTTCAGAGAAGATTCCGCAACTCAACGAGGAGATGTATCATGTCAATTTCATTCCCTGCCCAGGCGGGCCAGGGTCAGATGTATCAGAATTTTATTGGGGGCGAGTGGCGCAACTCGCGCAGTGGAGAGACGTTTACCAGCACGAATCCGGCACACACTTCCGAAATCATCGGGCATTACCAGAAATCTACGCCCGCCGACCTTGAGGATGCCATCGACGCGGCTGTAAAGGCGCACCCGGGCTGGGCCACTACTCCGGCGCCGGAACGCGGCGAGATCATGCTGCGTGCCGCGCTGCTGCTGGAACAATACAAACAGGAACTGGCCGAGTCCATGACGCGCGAGATGGGCAAAATTCTGCGGGAGACGCTTGGCGATGTACAGACGGCCATCGATGTCGCCAAATATGTGGCCGGTGAGGGACGGCGCGCTGAAGGCGAAACCATTCCATCGGGACTGCGCAATAAATTCTGCATGACCATTCGTCACCCGGTCGGCATAGTAGGCATTATCACACCCTGGAACTTTCCCATGGCCATCCCTGCCTGGAAGACCTTTCCAGCACTGCAGGCGGGCAACGCTGTCATTCTCAAACCTGCCAGCGATACGCCCCTGCTGGCGCTGCGGCTCGCCGAGATACTGGCCGAAGCTGGACTGCCCGCCGGTGTATTAAATGTCGTGACCGGCCCCGGCGGCACATTGGGAGATGCGCTGGCAAGCAATAAGCGCGTGAATATGATCTCACTGACAGGTTCAACCGAGGTGGGACGGCGTGTGGCCGAAATATGCGGGCGGGACCTGCGCCGCTGCACGCTCGAACTGGGTGGCAAGAATGCGGTGGTCGTGCTGGAAGATGCCGACCTTGACCTGGCCGTGGAGAGCGTGACCTGGGGAGCTTTCGGCACTACCGGGCAGCGTTGCACCGCGACCAGCCGCGTCATCGTACAAAAATCGGTGCAGCAGGCATTCACCGACCGGCTCGTAACCGCCGCTGAGAAGTTGCGTGTCGGCGATGGCCTGGACCCGGATATTGATATGGGGCCATTGGTGAATATGGGGCGTGTCAAGGCGGTTCAGGAATATGCCGAGATCGGCAAACAGGAGGGCGCGAAGCTTGTGCTGGGCGGCTTCCCATTGAACGATGAGAGCCACCGCGATGGCGCATTCTACAAGCCGACCATCTTCACCAATGTCACGCCGCAGATGCGCATCGCAAAAGAGGAAGTATTCGGCCCGTTCGTCTCCATTATTCCTGTCGATACGTTTGAAGAGGCCATGCGGGTCGCGAATTCGACCGAATACGGGCTTTCGACGGCCATCTTCACCGAGAGCAGCCGCCTGACTTTCCGTGCCATGCGCGAGATCGAATCGGGCCTGATCTACTTCAACGCGCCCACGACTGGCGCCGAGATTCAGCTGCCGTTTGGCGGTATGAAGGCGAGCGGCAATGGGCATCGCGAGCTTGGCGCGAGCGCGGTAGAGGAATTCAGCGAGGTTAAGACAGTATTCGTATCATATCCTGTTAAGAAATAATGATTTCCGTGGCTCGGTTTTCCATACCTGTGAATACAGTAAAAGAGGTTGATGGGGCGCAGCGCCTATCAACCTCTTTTACTGCTGCACACAAGTCTTCTACGAACAGGAACCGTGTTCCTTAAGCATAAATTGTGTGTTGCTGGCAACCTTTGGTAAGAAGACACCTTTCACTATGCGCCACTCCATTGTTCAATCAGTGTGTGACCATCATAGGTACCTGCTGCCCAGATATCAGTGCTGGATATCGCCGTAATTGCCCTCAAGACATTACTTGATCCAGCGTTGGGGCTGCTGACAATCTGCCATTGCTGCCCATCCCATTGTTCAATCAGCGTGTAGGCATCATAAGAACCCACTGCCCAGATGTCAGTGCTGGATACCGCCGTAACCGCATTCAGAAAATCATTTGATCCGGTATTGGGACTCTTGACAATCTGCCATTGTTGCCCATTCCATTGTTCAACCAATGTTTGTGAAGGAGAAGAGTTGACGAAATAATCCCCTACCGCCCAGACCTGCGTGGAAGACACAGCTGCTATCCCGTTAAGATCATTGTTATAACCCTTGTGATTCGCGCCTTGAACAATGCTCCATTGGGATCCATCCCAGTGTTCGAATAGCGTGCGGTCGTTACTATTAGGCCCTTGTTCATATTCTCCGGTAGCCCAGATATCATTTGCCGATACTGCTGCTATTCCGTTGAGAAAGTCAAATAACCCCTTATTAGGGCTTTTCACAACGCGCCATTGGGAGCCGTCCCAATGCAGAATAAGAGTTTGACTCCTACCATAAGACCCCACCGCCCAGACATCATCAGTGGAAATAACGGTTATTGCGTCTAGCACGGGATTGCCACCAACATCTGGGGTTTTTACGATACTCCATTGGGAGCCGTCCCAATGTTCTATCAATAGCCGCCCACCGTGGCGCCTGTAATTATTTCCGACTGCCCAGACATCGTTTGTGGATACCGCTGCTACTGCACGAAGCAGGTTGCCCCCATGCTGCTGATTGGGACTATGTACGATGCTCCATTTCGTGCCATCCCAATGCTCGATAAGGGTGTATAACAGGCCAGAACTATGTTTCTGATAGGAGCCTACCGCCCAGATATCATTCGGGGCAATACTGGTTATCCCATAAAGATTATTTGGGCCGTCACCAGCATTGGGGCTTGGGACGATATTCCATGTGCCTGCACTGCGTGAAAGAGCGTGAACTGCTCCAGTACGCAAAACGAAAGTAACCATTACAATGATGAAAACGTACAGGAATGGACTCCTCCTGAGGCGATACACGTTTCTCTGCATATTGTCCTCCCCTTTTTACAAGTGACAATACATCAACCTCAAGCCAGGATTAGCTATCGCGCGGGAACCCTGTTCCTACCCTCGCGGCAGCCCAAACTGTGTAAACATCGCCTCCCACACCTCCTGGTTCTCCAGGCGCTCGTAAAGGGAGGCGACACGGGCATTGATCGAGTCGAAGATGCAGGTGAGAATTTTTTGCAGGACAATACAGCCCTCTTCAAAGAAGTCGGTGGCTTTCTGAATGTCCCCTTGCAGCACCTCGTGACAGAGCGAGGTAAAATTCTGGACGTTGATCATATTCTGCTCAATCACAAACCGGTAGTTGCCCATGTAGCGCAGGTTATTGCGCGTAAGCAAGACTTCCAGCGTGTTGGGGTCCAACTCAGTACCGTTGATACGGCAGGCCTCGGAAAGGGCGTCCATCATCCAGTTGACGAATTCGGCCAGCGCGGATAATTGCTCCATCGGTGTGCGCCGGCGCAGCCATTCTTGCTCCATACGACTGATGAGGTTGAGCAGTTCAAAGCTTTCCATGCGGAATTTTTCGGCAGGGTCGGGGAGGCGCACGCCACTGCGCCTGTTGCCGTTTCCGTTGTGGTGCGGAGTTGCTTCCTGGAAGACGGGAACAATAAGCCGGTGATACACCAGCTGTGCCAGGTCGCGCGCCACCTCTAACTCTGGACGCCGGATGGTGCTGGCAATGCGACGCACGCTGCGATTCAAATTCACCTTGCCGAGCAATTCAATGGTGCGGCTATCAAAGCTCATGGGATAAGGGATGGCCGGAACGAGCTGGAGCGTTGTGTGCATCCCCTGGGGCAAATATTTATACAGCTGCTTCCACTCGTCCTCGTAACGTATCATCTCCATCGTTACACCCACAACTTCGAGATCAAGCGATTCTTCGCCGTAAGGTAAAATCGTTTGCCCCTCAGGACTGGCAACGAAATCATAGGTGCCATTTTTCCACAGCGCCAGTTCGCGGGCCGTCCACAATGCCTTGGTACGCAGCGCCTCTCTCAATTGCTTCTCGTTAATCACCCGCATTTCGATGAGGCGCTCGCCGATGCGCTTGCCGAAAGGGTCCTGGAGCTGCCGGGAAAAAGCCAGCTCTATCTGCATGCTGTTCGCCATAGCCAGTTGTTGAAGAACATCACCCAGCGTCAGCGCGCCCGAATCGAGTTCAGAGCAACCGGCCAGCTTGCCATCCTGAAAGTAGATAATACCGATGCGTCCCGACTCCTGCTTGAGGTGAATGGCACCGGTCATCCCACTCAGTCCCATCATTTGCAGGACTTCTACGAGGCCAAATTCCCGCAGCGATCCTTGCAACCTCGTATTAATAGTCATGCGCCCCCCGATAAACCAATATGTAAACAAGGTAAAAGACGGCCTGCTATCCTGGCGGGGACAGGCACCAGGCGCTATCCCTGCAGAAGCGCCAGGCACTCCTCTTTCCCTTGCAGAAATACGTGTTTTTGGCATTATAACAGATATCACAATGGTTCAACAAGCCAGGAAAGCAATCGTTCAGGCTAAAAAATTACCCTTCGCTTGTTTCTAATCAAATTCTCATCAAAAACCTGATTTTCTCAGCGTTTATTAGAAGATAGTACTTTTTCCATAATTCTTTGAACTTTTTCCAAGAAATATGTTATATTCTTATACGTGGGTGGCACTCCTCCTATCGTCCGTCTGTGTTTGAATTGATAACATCTCCTAATGTGCTACCCACACGTATTTTTCAAGCACGATGCTCGCCTGAAACCCAGGGATTATTGAAAGTATATCGACTTGTCCTGTTTCACTACCTAACCACATCCTGCTCGACATTCAAAATCCATCTATTCAAAAGATACGCATCAAACGTCCAACTTTTGGTGTCCTGCCAGCATCTCTAATGGCGTTCTCTATCAAGGAAATGAAGATGGTAAGCTCTATGCCTTTGGGACGTAGCAAGTAAAAGACGCTACCAAAAACCCACGTGCTATAATGATCATTATGAGCATTCAAGATCGTATCGCCATCATAACCGGAGCCGGGCGTGGCATCGGTCGTGCCACCGCGCTGCGTTTTGCCCGCGAGGGCGCGCAGGTCGTCCTCTTCAGCCGCACAGCCTCAACTTTAGATGAAGTTGAGGCTGAGATTGCGCGCGAGGGGCAGAGCGCACTGGTTATTGCCGGTGATGCCGCTCGCGAAGAGGATGTGCAGCACCTCTTCCAGAAAGCTATGGATGCGTATGGGAGAGTCGATATCCTCGTCAATTGCGCCGGCATAGTCGCTGTACGCCCTTTTGCTGAGATGGACGTGGCTACCTGGGATAATGTGCTGGCTGTCAATCTGCGCGGCACATTTCTGTGCTGCCGCGAGGCATTTCGCATTATGGCCGGCCAGCATTCCGGCGTCATTATCAACCTGTCATCGCTTTCGGGCGTGAGAGGCGTGGAGAAATTTCCGGGTTTGAGCGCATATAATGTCTCGAAAGCTGGTGTCGCCAGTTTGACCGAAATTCTGGCGGTCGAGGGCAAGCCATACAATATTCGTGTCTGCGCCGTCAGTCCTGGAGCAGTAGATACTACCATGCTCCGCCAGGCCGCGCCGCATCTAAAGGCCGGTATGACTCCCGAGGATATGGCCGAAATATTGCTCTTCCTGGCCGGCGATTCGGGTCGCAAGCTCAGCGGCACCAACCTTGAGATATTCAGCAATGCTTGAAGATACATGGAGACATAAGGATACAAAACATGGTTTACCTGACAAGGCGCACCAGTTTCAGCGCATCACATCGCTTGTGGAGCGAGCACCTGGCGGAAGAAGAGAATTATGCCATCTACGAGAAGTGCGCGAATCCCAATGGGCATGGACATAACTATATCCTGGAGGTCACGGTTCGCGGCACACCAGACCCACACACCGGCATGGTATTGAATTTGACGGACCTGAAGCAGGCAATTTCTGAACAGGTGATACAATGGGTTGACCATAAACACCTCAATTACGATGTACCCTGGCTGGAGGGCTGCATTCCCACTACCGAGGTGCTGGCTATGAAGTTCTGGGAACGGCTGGCTCCAGCCTTTCCCAAAGGTCTTTTATATGAAGTGAAGCTGTATGAGACTGAGAACAATAGCGCCAGTTATCGAGGAGAACCATGAGAGTCGCTTTGGTTGCACCGCTTGTTTCCACTATTGCGCAGCCCTACCTGGGAGGAGCGCAGGCGCTGCTGGCCGACCTTGCGCAGGGATTGATGCGTCGTGGGCACAGTGTCACCTTGTTCGCACGCAATGAGTCCTTCGTCCCTGGAATCGAGATCGAGCCGGTGGCCGTGCCGGATGATGTCGAGCCTGCCGACTTTTCTGGGCCGGCGCAGGAACGACCGGCGGATACCAGCTTCTTCACGCAGGCAAATCTTTTCCTTGACCTTTTTCTCCAATTGCAGCGGCGCAGCGCCGAATTTGACCTGGTACACGTACACGCTTTCGATTGGCCCGCGTATGCATGCAGCACGTTGATTCACGATATCCCTGTCCTTCACACGCTGCACCTTCCGGCGGTCTCGCCTGAGATCAATACCGCTCTACATGTGCTGGATCAGCAGGGGCATCCCGTGACCTTGATAACCGTATCGCATGCCTGCGCGCATACCTACGAAGAATTCACCCCTATCGACCACGTGATTTATAATGGGCTGGACCTGGATGCCATCCCTTTCTCTCCCAGGCCCTCGAAGGAAGCGCCGCTGTTGTTCGCGGGCCGCATCGCGCCCGAAAAAGGGGTTGAGGCCGCCATTGAAATCGCGGAAATGGCCGGATACCGCCTGTTGATCGCCGGCGGCATCTATGACCGGCGCTACTATAATGAAAGCGTTGCCCCGCGCCTGCAAGAGGCCGGAGAGCGCGTAACCTACCTGGGCCAGCTGGAACGCCTGGCACTGTGGAAGATCATGGGACAATCGCTGGGCCTGCTTTTCCCTATCGAATGGGACGAGCCGTTTGGCTTGACCGCCGTTGAATCGATGGCTACCGGCACGCCCGTTATCGCCTACCGGCGTGGCGCGGCCGAGGAGATCATTCGTCACGGCGAAACCGGCTTCCTCGTCGAAGAGGGCGAACGAGCGCACGCCGCCGCCCTGGTCGATGACCTGTTCGACATCCCGCGCGCACGCTGTCGCGCCCACGTCGAAGCAAACTTCGCCCTGGATGAGATGATCGACGCGTATGAACGGGTGTATAGAGAGGCCATAACGAACCACGAGATTTGACTGGTGAGAATACAGGCTTTTTTTTGTTGCAAACCTCTTGACTTCCGGCTAGTTTCTGGTTATCATACAATTAGAAAATTTTCTAATTGTATGATAAGAGAAAGAGGTGAATTATGGAAGACAAAAAAGATCAACCGCGAGAGCAGGAGCAAAACGAACTGAATCTCTCCTCCGAGGAGATGAAGCGGCTGGTGGTGATTGGGCGCGCGCTGTCGGACCCGACACGCATACGCATTCTGGGTCTGCTGGCGGAACACCCGATGTATGGGCAGGAACTGGCGAAGGCGCTGGATGTCACGCCGCCGACGGTTTCTCACCATCTTACGCCGCTGGTTATGGCCGGACTGGTGCAGGTCAGGCGCGAGAACAATTATCACTACTATGAACTGTCCAGTGAGGGGCTTGAGCAACTGGCCGAGAGTACGCAGCGTATCGCGAGCAGAGTGTTTCCACATAACCCGCTGCCTCCACGCAGCGATGAGCGTGCCCGTGTGGTGGCTACCTTTATTCAGAATGGCCGCCTGGTGAGCATTCCCTCACAGTACAAGAAGCGGCGCTACGTGATGGAAGAACTGGCGCGTTCATTCGAGTGGGGACATCTCTATGACGAAAAAGAGGTAAATGCCATCCTCAAGACATTTCACGAGGATGTCGCGAGCCTGCGCCGCGAGATGATCGATCAACGCATTATGATGCGCGAAAACGGTCGCTACTGGCTTGTGCGCCCGCATGATTGAACGCTTTCTCAGGCCCATTTCAATGAAATGGGCCTGAGAAGCCTTAAAAGACCGAAAGATAGCGATCCAGTTCCCATTCGTGAACCTGTTTGCGGTAATCGCTCCATTCCATGGTTTTGGCCTCGATGAAACCTTCGTAGATGGAATCGCCAAGTGCCTCGCGCAGGAGAGTGTCTTCTCGCAACCCTTCGAGCGCCTCGCCAAGGGTGGCGGGCAGCAGTTTGGAGCGATGGCGCTGCCGCTCGCTTTCGTCGCGCAGGAACAGGCTTTCATTCATAGCTGGAGGTAAGGGCAACTTGTGCTGTATGCCATCCAGGCCGGCACGCAGCATGACGGCGAGTGCGAGGTAGGGATTACAACTGGGATCGCAGCAGCGCAGTTCGATGCGCGTGGAAGATTGTGGGTCAGCATCAGGGCGTGGTACGCGAATCAGCGCCTCGCGGTTCACCCTGCCCCAGTTGATATATACGGGGGCTTCATAGCCGGATACGAGGCGTTTGTATGAATTTACCAGGGGGGCAAGTATCGCACACAATCCGCGCGCATGCGCCAGCTGGCCGGCGATGAAGTAACGCCCAATGTCTGAAAGTCCAAGCTCACCATGCTCATCGACAAAAGCATTACCCCCCGTCGCGCGCTGGATCAATTGCTGGTGCGTGTGCATACCTGAGCCATTCACGCCGTAGAACGGTTTGGGGAGGAAGGTGGCATACAGGTTATGCTGCGCGGCAATAGCTTTTAAGACATATTTTGCCGTCACCAGGCTATCGGCGATATGTAGCGCGCCATTCATCTCAAAATCCAGTTCGTGCTGGCCTGCCGCTACCTCGTGATGGCTGGCATCAATAAGAATATCCATCTGCTGCAACGCCTGCACCATCTGCCGCCGGACGGTGGATGCCAGGTCGGTGGACAGGTCGAAGTATCCTCCGCGATCATGAGGCAGTGGCCTGGGAGTTTTACCCTCGAGTTGCAGCAGAAAAAACTCAAGTTCGGGGGCCGCGCGGAAATCGTAGCCCATCGCGGCAGCTACATCTAGCGCGCGTAAGAGTGTAGCCCGTGGGTCGCCATCAAAATATTCGCCGTCAGGAGTACGCACGTGGCAGATCACGCGTGCTACGACATCCTCATCTGAGAACAGGTTAAAGGATTGCTGGGGTAAGAAAGGCATAGACGATTGCGGTCGTACCTGCCTGGGCAAGATAGCAAAAGTACTCAGATCAGGAACCAGGTACATATCGCTTTCGGCGACGCGCGCAAAGCCTTCCAGTGCAGAGCCATCGAACCATTTTCCCTGTTCGAGGCAATCAGGAAACTGCTCAACGGGAATCGTCACGCATTTTGCCATACCAACCACATCGGTAAATTCCAGGTTTACGAAGCGCACCCTTTCGACATCAATCGTTGCCAGGATACGTCCGCGTGCGCTTGCATCCTGCTGCTCCGCCATCTTACTTGCTCTCCTCACAGCATCTCATTCAGTAGAATCGCTTTACCTTACCCGCGCCAGGTAAGGCACATTATAGCAGATTGCCCTGAGAAACGATATGGCAGCATTGCGCATTGTCTCTTTAGAGTATATCCCCAACCAGTTCTTCCTGCGCGAGCGGGCCAATGGCGGCCACCGTTAAGGGATGCAATGGGGAGAAACGGCGCAGCACCTGTAGCACCTGCTCCTGGGTTACGGCATCTATGGCTTCTTTGACCTCCTGGATGGTATGTATCTTGCGCTCGTACCACCAGGAACGGGCAATGGCTCCCATACGCGCGGCGGAGCCTTCGCTGCGCATCACGTTCTCGCTCTTCAACTGCACTTTGGCACGCTCAAGTTCATCGGCGGTGATGCCCTCCTGCTCCAATTTGCGCAGTTCGTCCACGATGACCTGGAGACATTCATGCCCCTGCTCTGGTGTGGTTCCGGCATAAATGCGCATGGCACCGATATGTTTATTGCTTGCCAGCCCTGCCGAGATTCCGTAGACGAGGCCGCGTTTCTCACGCACTTCGACAAAGAGGCGCGATGCCATGTTTCCACCAAGCACCTCGCTCACTACCAGGCCGGCATAGTAATCGGGATCGGTATAGTTGGGGAATGGGAACATCAAGGCCAGGTGCTCCTGCTGCCCTTCCTGGTGTTCCATAGCGATACTGGGGGCCGGTTGCGGCCGTTGCTCCGGCGATGGGGAAGCTGTTCCACTCCAGCCGCCGAACAACTCCTGCATCTGCTGAACGACGGAATCCCAATCAAACTTTCCGGCGATAGCGAAAAGCGTGTTGTTGGGCTGGTAGCGAGCTTTCCAAAAATCGCGTAAATCCTGCCGCTGCAAGGATTGCACGCTTTCTGAGGAACCAAGCAATGGACGGCTCAGGGCTGTACCGCGATAGAAATGAGCGCGCACAAGTTCAAAGATACGGCTCATCGGCTCATCGTCGCGGCGACGAATCTCTTGCAGCACAATGTTGCGCATCTGCTCTAATTCTTCACGTGGGAATGTAGAGGTCAGCAGGAGCTCATTGATCAGTTGCAGGGTGGCATCAAATTTGGTATTGACGATCTGCGCCCATACCTGCGATGTCTCCAGGCCCGTACTGGCGCCTTTACGCGCCCCCAGGGACTCGAAAGCCTCGTTCAAAGCGCGCGCATCCTTCTGCTTCGTACCCTGGAACAGCATATATTCAAAAAGGTGCGCAAGGCCCTGTTTATCTTCCGGCTCGTTGATGACCGCGGCATCGAGCTGGAAGCCAAAAGTAATCGAACTGAGGCTGGGCATGTACTGGCCAATCATTTCGATTCCATTGGGCATTTGATGATAAAAATAGTTTGGGGGCAGATTTTGCTGTGTACTCATGTATATGGTATGTTCCTTTCTGAACAGTGATAGCAATGGAGTTGCTTGAGCATCGCCGAAAACACGTTCAGTATATCACAAGCTATGGTGTATCATAGTAAGCAGTATATAATCCGATATAGAAACTCAGGAGGGGGAATGCTGCGGAATCGAACACTGCTGGCTGTTTCACTGGTTGTCTGCGCCGCCTATACAGGTATTGGCATGATAGGTCCTGTGCGCGTGCTTTACGCGCAATCGCGCGGGGCTTCTCTCACCATCATCGGAACGATGTCGTCGGCTTACCTGATCTCGAACTTTCTCTTCCAGTATCCCTCGGGCTGGCTCGCCGATCGTTTCGGGCGCAAGCCAATGATGCTGATCAGTCTCGTGGCACAGGCCGCGCTCTCGCTGGCATACCTGTTCATCACCGATCCTGTTTTGTTCGTGGTCTTGCGCTTTGCCGAAGGCATTGCCGCGGCTGCAGTCGTGCCATCCGCTCGCGCGCTGGTCGCGGACAGCGTTCCGCCTGAGCAGCGCGGCCAGGCGTATGGAATATTCGGGGCGTTTTTCAATACCGGTTTTCTGCTGGGCCCGGCGCTTGGTGGACTGCTGGCCACTACAGGATATGCCACCAGCTTCATAGGCGCGGTCATCTTCCGCCTGCTCGCGGCTGTTATTGTTATCACTATGATCCGAGTGCGCCCCCGCAGTGGGTCATCGGCAGAAGGGCAAGCTGTACGTATTCCCTTCCGCAAGCTCTTCACGCTGCCGTTGATCGCCGCGTACATCCTGGTATTTGGAGACTGGCTGTACGTTGGTTTCGATATTACGCTGGTGCCGCTCTGGATGCACGACCACCTGGGCGCGTCGGTCGCGATCATCGGTTTTTCCTACATGGCCTGGTCGATACCCAACGTTATTTTGACGCCTTTCACCGGGCGGGTAGCCGACCGCGTGCGCCGTTCGCTACTGGTACTGATCTTCGGGCTGGCCCAGGTACCGCTCTATGTTGTCTATGGCCTCGCCAATACCTTTATGATCATCCTGATCCTGTTCGTCGTCCATGGCATCGTCTATTCAATGGTGCAACCGGCGGTGGATGCGCATCTTGCCGCCTCATCGGGCGCTGAGGCACGCGGCAGGGTACAGGGGATGTATTACGCCTTCGGGCTGTTCGGTGGCTTCATTGGCTCCAACGGGTTCAGCCTGCTGTATGGAGTAAACTTCCGCCTGCCACTTTTCGCGATAGGCACCGCGTTCGGCATCTGCGTCCTTATCGGTGCTACCTTGATGCGCGTCTCCGAGAATCGCGGGCTGGTCGCCGGTCCGGGGAAGCAATACGAGGAACTGGAACAGCGCATTCCAGGCTCGCTTGCCGAAGAGGTGAATATCGGCTTCCCGGAGGACAGCTAGCAGGTCATGCGCCTATGCTCTCCGAGGCGACCTGGGCGAAGTTGAGCGCCGCTACAAGCGAAACGCCGCCGATACTATTGCCGGCAAATCCTTTTCACGCGACTCACTCTTCACAAACATCTCCTCTAATGATATTGCCTGCTGATTATTGCTCTTCTCATCACGTCGATGGGATGCAAAAGTGATACAAACTTTGACAGAAATACATGGGGTTAGCTCATTACCCAGGCAGAGCTTGCTAAACGGCTTGGTGTTTCGCAAGCGCAGGTGGCGCGTATGGAGAAGCGAGGCTATGATGCCTATACCCTCAACAGTTTGCGCCGCTATGTGAAAGCATTGGGCGAGGGATTTGAGCTTGAAGTTGCAGTGCGTGAGCCTTCTCGCCCCAGGTCTTGATAGGAAAAAGGCCTTTCGCTGCTTTTTTAGAACGCATTACCGCAGTCTCCCACTGTCATTCCTGTGAGGAGGGTCGAGCCAGAACGCGAGGCCTATCCATAATGATTTAGTGAGGCGGAAGAAGATGAACGGCAGGATCACCGGCAAGGGTGAGATAGCAATGAAGATGGGTATGGCCGGAACGCCGGGAGTCAGGGCAGCCCATACCGCGACGGGAATAACGACCGCCGTCACTATCAACTCGCTGACGACCAGGTTGATGGCGATTGCGCCCGTGTAGAAGCCCTCTTCGCGTTCAAACACAAAGTTGCACACCTGGCAGCGTTCGTATGATGCAAACCAGCGCCTAAATATTTTCCCCTTGCCACACCTGGGGCAGCGCAGGAGCAGCGCCCTCTGCAAAATTGTCCAGAACCCAACCGTTGTCAAATTCAAGCTTTTTCCCTGGCGAATAGTTGTCTTTCGTTCACTTGCACTAAAGTATATCACGCGCAAGTCTGCGAGAAGCATACACGAGGACTCATTGCGTTGTTAAGATTGCCCTTGCCTGTGTTACAATGAATGTATTGTCAGTCCTTTGCCAGCAATTTGAGCATTTTGCTACCACGAAAGGGGTTGCTATGGATTTCTCCCTCACCGAAGAACAGAAAATGGTACAGCAAACAGTACGACGGTTTGTTGAGCGCGAACTGATGCCCCTCGAAAAGGAGGTGCTGCAAAATGAAGGAAAATACCCCAACGGCATTGAGCCGGGACGCTATCATTCACTACAAATGAAGGCTAAAGAGATGGGTTTCTGGGGTATCAATACGCCTGAAGAATACGGCGGCGCCAACCTGGGCGCGGTCATGACGGCGTTGATCATGATGGAAACCGGCAAAACCCTGGTTCCTTTCGCCTTTGGGGGCAGCGCCGATAATATCCTTTATCATGGCAACGCGCAGCAGAAGGAAGAATATCTCATTCCCACCATCGAGGGGAAACGCAAGTCATGCTTCGCGCTGACCGAGCCAGGCGCGGGTTCCGATCCCTCGGCCATCCGCACCACCGCCGTTAAGGATGGCAACCACTGGGTCATCAATGGACAGAAAGTATTTATCACCGGCGGCAACGAGGCCGATTTCGCGATGGTCTTCGCCGTCACGGACCGCAACAAGCCCCCACAGAAAGGTGGCGTTACCTGCTTCCTGGTGGATCGCTCAATGGGCTGGACATCGCGCCCCGTACCGACCATGGGTGGCTGGTCGCCGGCGGAACTGTTTTTCGAGGATGTGCGCGTGCCGGAAGATCACGTGTTAGGAGAAGTAGGCTACGGTTTCTCACTGGGTATGCAGTGGATCGGCCAGGGGCGATGGCTGATTGCCTCGCGCTGTGTCGGCACAGCCGAGCGCCTGCTACAGATGGCAATCGATTACGCCCGGCAGCGCGTGACCTTCGGCCAGCCGATTGCCGACCGCCAGGCCATCCAGTGGATGATCGCCGATTCCGCCGTCGAAATCGAGGCGACCAGGTGGCTGGCGCTGCACGCGGCCTGGAAAGTCGACCAGGGCCTGGATAACCGCCACGAGGCCAGCATGGCAAAACTGTACGGCTCCAATATGGCGAACCGCGTGGTAGATCGCGTGATGCAGATTCACGGCGGTATGGGCTATACCCGCGAGATGCCCATTGAACGCTGGTACCGCGACCTGCGTGTTACGCGTATCTACGAGGGCACGGACGAGATCCAGCATTTCATCATCGCGCGCGATTTGCTCAAGGGATACGTGAAGCTGGGGGCCTGGGAGTAGGGAGGATTATTCAAAAATTGCCCAGGCAAGTTCGAGGCCGCCGGCGGCCTCGAACTTGCCTGGGCAATTTTTGAATAATCCTGATTTGTGTGCCCCTTGCCTGTTTTATTCTAAAGGTGTATAAATGATAGTGGCAATTCCCATAAATAACCTGATGTGAGGTATGGTAGTTCGCGAAGGAGGTTTATCTGATGGCAGCCGTGACGATGCGCCAGCGCGCATACAGGATCAGTTATTTCGTTACCGTTCAGCTCATTGCCCTGGTTGGTTGGATTATTGTGCAATCATTCTTCTCCCTTTCCCCGCTTGGTCACAACATCCCTTTTGCCGTTACCATCGTTATCGAAACAATCTGGTGGATCGCAACGCTTGTTATTATGTTTGTACTTTTCCGGCGAGAATATCAAGGATTCGTCCAGGCTGTGCTTGATCTGGAGGAGGCGAATAAGAGGTTGAGGGAGACAACGAACACGATCTTCCAGGAGTTGAGGAATCAGGGCGCCCAGGAAGAGTGAGCAATGCGAAGGGAGAAAGTAAGCAGGGCATCCTTTCGTGATCGCCCTGCTTACTTTATTTCTCATGCATTTGCCCTTGATATGTTCAGGTCTGGCCACCATACTTTCCCAGAGAGAAGCGGCAGGAACTGGTCCTTTTCCCGACTTCCTGCTGGGGATTGAAACTATGGATTAAACCGGCCGAGCTGGCGGCGAACTTCCGCCATATCGTAATAGAGCGATTCGCGTGTGATCTTGCCATTCTCTCGAACGACAACTGTGACGCCCTGGATGGAGAAAGAACGCCCTGAGGCCGGAAGGCCTGGGAAGTCGCCTGAGTGCGTGCCGGTCGCGATCCACTCGACACTCACCTGGTTACCATGCACAACGCGGTTCACAACCTGAATCTGTAAATCGGGAATGGCGGCCATGCCGGTACCCTTGCGGGCCATGATGGCGGCGCGACCGACAAATGGTTGCGGATACATACTATCTTCCACGATAGCATTTTCGTGGTAGTCATTCTGCAAAGCGCCTGTATTGCCGCTGGTTTGATTTTGAAGGTGCTGGTCATGCAGCTGCAGGTGATCGGTTCCATCTTCTATCACGGGCGCGCTGGTGATTGGCCCTGAGGCAGTTGGAATAGACGCGACCGCGGCTATCGCTCCAATGCCCGCGGCAGTGATGCCCATATGCGCCAGCTTCTTCATGAACTGGCGGCGCGGCATTTTCCCCGCTCGCACTTCGTCTACCATCTGGGGGATGGTGTATTCTTCTTCTCGCATATTTTCTCCTTGCAATATGGCTACATATGACTTTACGTCTCTTGCCATCTCAGGAGAACAATAGCATAGTTCTGGCAGGCTTTCGTCATAGACAGGTTAAGGATATGTGACGATTTTAGAGGATCGGTTATGGTTTATTAACCGGACTCTATCAAAACGACTTGACAAACGTCCACATTGTGCTATATTTCCAGTACGTTATGAATTCGCATTTCGTTTTGAAATTGTTGTTCATCCAGGGAAATCAGCAAAGAGGATGATGTATGAGCGCATTCAAAAGCAACGATGACATCGATGCCATTCCAGTTCTGCCTGATGATGTACCTGTTGAGATGCCCCAACTGCCACCGAGAATGACGATTGAGACTGTACAGCAATTCAAGGCTTTCGGCGACCCCACGCGCAGGCGTATTCTGGGTATTATCCAGAACTCGCCGGCCACGGCCAAGCAGATCGCCGAGCGGCTGGGAGCGACACCCGGCGCTATCGGCCATCACCTGCACGTGCTTGAGGCAGCAGGATTGGCGAAAGTGGTTGCCAGGAGGCTCACACGTGGCATCGTCGCGAATTACTACACGCGCACGGCCCGTATCTTTGACTTTCACCTCTCACGGGATATGGCCGGAGAATCCCCTGGCCTCGATATATTCACCAATGTTCGTAACGAGCTGATCGAAGCCATAGATAGCGGCGAGGAAGATCCTTTGCTTTATGATGGATTCCCGCGTGTCCGGCTCTCGCCCAAACGCGCAAGCTATTATCAAGAGCGGCTCGAAGCGCTGGTCGAGGATATTTTGCACGAAAAGCCCGACCCTGACGGCAAGGTTTATAGTATCTTCGTTGCTATGTTTATAGCGCCTCCTTACCTGCAAGGACCGGCTACATTTACACCTGCTGCACCGGAATTTACGTTGTCTGACGAAAACGAGTGACCTGTAAAGGAGACCTCAATGGCAACCAACAATCACGGCTTTCCCCAGCCCGCCCGGCGCCTGAGTAGCGATTTCTGGAAATACTGGACGGGGCAGACGATCTCGAATCTGGGTAGTTCGGTTACCCTCTTCGCGCTACCCTTGCTGGTCTTCAAAATCACCGGCTCGGCGCTCAATCTTGGCATTACGACCGCCGCCGAATTTTTGCCCTACCTGCTCTTCGGGCTGATCCTTGGCGCGTGGACGGACCGCGTAGACCGCAAGCGCATGATGATCGCGGTCGATGTCGGGCGCGCGCTGATCATCGCATCGATTCCCGCCATGGCCATCGCGGGCCTGCTTACCGTGTGGTGGATATACATCGTGGGATTTGTGCAGTCGACGCTCACCATCTGCTTCGAGGCCGGGCAATTTGCCGCAATACCGGGGCTGGTCAATCAAGATGACCTGGTGACGGCGAACGGGCGCATCCAGGCCAGCTATTCCGCCGCGCAGGTAATCGGGCCATTGCTGGCCGGCCTGCTGGTGACGGTGATGCCGCTGGCGATGCTCATGGCTGTTGATGCCTTCTCGTTTCTGGTTTCATCCTTTTCGCTGGCATTGATACGTGCCAGCTTCAATACCGGCGCGAAACGCGCATCCGCCAGCATTGGCCGCGACGTTATCGAGGGGTTGCGTTACGTCCTGGGCCATCCCGTCTTGCGCAATATCTCGCTGATGATGGCAATGGTCAACTTCGTAAGCGTAACAACCGGTGCTCAACTCGTGCTATTCGCCCGGCATCAATTGCAGGCCGGTGATGTCCAGATAAGCCTGTTGTACTCAGCATCGAGCATCGGAGTTGTGGTTCTCTCGTTATCGGCGGGATTGTTGCGCAAGCGCTGGTCGTTCAGTACCGTTGCGTTGGGCGCGTTGATGACCGAGGGGTTGCTGACAATCGTGTTCTCGCAGATGCGCTGGTACTGGCTCGCCTTGCCACTATGGGCATTGATGAGTGGGCTGGGCATCCTCTTCAATATCAATACGAGTAGCCTGCGGCAGGCTATTGTGCCGAACCACATGCTGGGGCGCGTGATAAGCATTGCCAGCGTACTGGCCTGGTCGGCTATCCCACTGGGTAGTATTGCCGGAGGCTACGCGATTACTTTGACAAACAATGTAGCGCTGGTCTATGCGGTCATTGGGATACTCGTCTTCCTTATTCCCTTTTCGTTCTCTTTCACCCCGCTCGGCCATGCCCAACGTTATATTTCTGCGCACAACCCCGCGACTCAGGCAGAAACGGAGACTGCTGTTAATGCATCCGCTCCCGAACCAACAGATGGTACCTATTCATCAGATACATCTCCTGCATGAGGCCGGGATAGAGCGCTCTTCTTCACCGGCCTCTACTCAAGTACTCGTTCGTATGTATAAAAAATTGTTCCATCCCACTCGTACTCCGCGCCGGTGAACGCGTCGCGCACCATGATCAGATCGGGGACGTTGGCCTGGACGGCATCCAGGTTCATTTCACTAATTCTGTCCCGTAGGGCATAGGCAATCAGGCTGATCGATTCGGTAGTGCCGTCGATGTAGCCGATGAACAGGTTTTTGCCCTGCCGCCCCTCACGTGGCTGGGCAATCGCCAGACCATCCAGGCGGTCCCAGCGACGCAAAAGATAGACGTTGTGCGCGGCTATTTTTGCCTCCAGCATTTCCTGGGTGATGCTATAGGCTGTGAAGCCTTCGTAATAGAGGCCGCCCACGGCAGGAAAGATATTCGAGACGTTGAGATAGTCGATAATGTCGTTGAGATCGGCAGCGGTTGCCACGGTTGGCATCTCCTGTTCGTACTGCCTTTTAGCGGATGCCGGAATAGGCATTGCTTTATATGGCGCATAAGCTCCTACCTGGCGCATGTAGCTGCGTTCGAGCAGGCGGATGGAGTTGGTATTGGTTGATTCGGTAATCAGCCGCGCTACCTTCGCGCCGCGCCGCATGGCCTCCGCAATTATCTCAGTATTGAGTGCCGCTGCCACCCCTTGCCTGCGATATGCCGGGTCGACGCGCATCCCCTCGAGCCATGCTTCCGTGGCAGTGAGCATACGCATATGTTCTATACCAACCGGCTTGCCATCAATGAGCGCGACAAGCAGTATGCCATTGGGATCGTGTAACCATTCATCCCACACGTATTCAATATAGTCGCCCCACTCCCAGGTGTGAGCACAAAACGCGAGTATGGCATTACGATCTTCGGGTCGAGCCGGCCGGATTTCAATTTGAGGCATGTTGCATTGACTCCTTCTTAGTCTCGTCTACCTAAAAGTCTAACGAGAAATCGGTTATTCGTCAAATGGAAACGGTATGCTCAACAAAAACGTGTTTATAATATCCAAAAGGATATGCTGAAGAGGGTTGAGTAAACAGGCAGGGAACCAGTATGGCACAAAAACAGAAAAAAGAAGACTCTATGGAGGAACTTCCTGCAGGCACGCGCCTCGGAAATGAAGTAGGATCCGTAATCAGCGAAGCGGAAAAAGAGGTAAGTGGGTCGCGTAGAAGCTGGTACGAGAGCGTCAGGTGGGGACGAATACTGATTACCGCTGATGCCATCCTGCTTGCGCTCTTCGCGCTGCTGGCATGGTGGGTACACATACATCCAATACTGGCCATCGATGTGACGATTACGCGTGAGTTCCAGGAAAATCAATCTCCCTGGCTGAGTACGATGATGATCGCTGTAAGCTATCCCGGCAATACACTGCCCTTGCAGATCGGCCTGATTGCGCTGGCCGCGGCCTTATTCGCTCTTGTACGCCTGTACCTGGAAGCCGTGACCGTGATCGTGGTCTCAGCGGTCAGCGCCATTTTAAACTTCTCGATCAAGTTGCTGGTAGACCGTCCGCGTCCAAATTCGCACCTGATTGATGTGATCCAGCACGCGAATGGGCTGAGCTTTCCCAGCGGTCATGTGATGTCCTATGTCGCTTTCTGGGGCCTGCTTTTCTCGCTGATGATTATTCTCTTTAAAGGCAATCACTGGTGGCGTATTGCGTTGCTGATCATTTCGGGGCTGTTCGTGGTGCTGGTTGGTCCATCGCGCATCTACCTTGGCGATCACTGGGCATCGGATGTCCTGGGGGCCTACATATTTGGCGGTGTCTGGCTCTGTATTGCGCTCTTGATCTACTTTAAGCTAAATGAAAAAGGTGTACTGGTATCGAAGAAGCGGGGTAGATTTTTGCGGAAGTATATGCGACAAAGCAAGTAGCTTCTGGAACTGGCCACGGGCCGGTGATGAGTTTTCACAAGCAAGATCGATAATCAGTGAGTCGTGTCATTCTGAGCGCAGCGAAGAATCTCCATCCGCCAGTGCCAGGATTCTTCCCCATTCGCTCCGCTCAGGGCTTGCGGCTTCTGCGCTCAGAATGACACGAGCTAATCCCGGTTCTGGTCGTGAAAGTTCATAATCGGCCCCTACAGGGGTGACGGTGAAAGGCGGGCAACGAGACAGGGCCGATCAATCATGGGCATGGTGGCATAGGGCGCGGTATAGGCCAGCGCGCGGTGAAAGGCGGGCAACGAGATAGGGCCGATCAATCGGCGGTGTGTACGATCAATCGGCCCCTACGAAGAGAACACGTGCATAGATGGGCCGAGAGCGGTCCATCTATGACTTACACTTAGTATGTCTCTTCCTGAGAAGGCTCGCCCTGAGAGGATTCCCAGGCAGATGTGGCCTCATCCTCGTGCTGCTCCTCGGGCATGGGAGGAGAGCTTTCATACTCACTCTCCATAGAGGTTGAAGTATCTGATTCCTCCGTTGAGGATGCAGTTTCATCCTCGTGCTGCTCCTGCGGCATGGGATAAGAATTTTCTGGTTCGCCATCAGTAGAAAGAGATGAATTTGACGATTCCGTTGAATCGCTGGCAGACGGCTGTGTGCCCGTTGCCTGATCTTCAGGGAGGATGTCGGCACGTCCTTCCGCTGGGGGTAAGGACACTTCCTGGTCGGTTGGAATGGGGGTATCGACGCTGCTGGCAGGCTCGGTGGCTCCTCCTGCGCTCCCTTCGCTCATAACATGGGTCTGTGTGCCCAGAAGGTCTGCCGCAGTTGCCGGCATGGCAGTAGCAGTTGTTGTCTGTTCATTGGCACCTTGCCCTGATTGTCCATTTAGCCCATACTGCGAACTGCTGTCCTGTGCTTGATCATGTGCCGATGAAGCGCGCACGTCCGACAATTTGTTTTCTAGAGAGTGTAGCCGGGCAGTGCGAGCATCTAGACGTTCCTTCGCTCTGGCTAATTTCCGCTGCGCCTTCTCGATGCTGGCTTTCGCCTTCTCTATGGCCAGCATGACTTTCGCCTCGCGTTTGGCCTGCTTCTTGCGATCTTTTTGCCGCCCACGCTCCTGATCGCTGGATGTTTGATCCTGGTTGATTGTTTTTGCCATCTTTCACCTCAAATTCTTTTTTTGCTGAGCAGGACAGGGCAAGCCGCTGTCCCTACTAACGATTCAGGATAGGTTTCAAATAAAGACACGTTCTAGCATGGAATCTGGTCTCAGCAATGCGGAGCAGACGTGCCGTCTGCTGCCAGATAACACTATACCACAAAGGACAAGGACAGGAACTACCCGCTGTCCCTACAGAGGGACTTTCGTGAGGACAGGAACGAGCCGGGGGCCGATCAATCGGCCCCACAGAATTTTGAAGACGCAAAACAAGAGGTTTTTGGGAAGTTGAGAGAGAAGGAGCGGGGGCACTGGTATTAGCCATTAGGGGTCTCCAGAGCTGCAACCGAGCAACCGAGGGGTGATTGTTGTTTGCAGCGCTCTGATTGCTCGCAAATCCAACCAGAGGGAGTGTAGGTAGGTTGCCCCCGCCAAAAAGGAATATACCATAGTTTTTGGAATATGTCTATAGACTTTTTGGAAAAAGTACTTTTGGGTATGAATCCGGCGCATGGCGCATAATGGAACACCAAGATATAGAACGAAAAGCGCAAGCCGGATGCAGAACTCGCATCCGGCTTGCGCTTTTCGTTCGTTAGCTCTTTATCTGTTTTCAGGTGATACGGGCGGCTCGATGGGTGGTGGCGGTGCGAGTTCCTGCGGCGTGACCTGCTCACCTGCGGTCGAGGGGACGGGAACGGCTCCTGTTTCCAGCATGATCTGTTGCAGCTGTTTGGCGTCAATCGTTTCGTGGCGGCGCAGTTCCTGCGCAATGCGATCAAGCGTCTGGCGATGGCTTGACAGGAGATCCAGCGCCTTTTTATAGCAAGAGCTGACGATGCGCTCGACCTCTTCATCCACAATTTCGGCGGTCATCTCACTATAATCGCTGGGCGCGCCGGTATCGCCACCTCCTAAAAATGGGCTTTGCCGCTCGCTGAAGGAAACGGTTCCTACGCGCTCGCTCATGCCCCAGCGAATGACCATCTGGCGCGCGATGAGCGTGACCTTTTGTAGATCGTTCTCCGCTCCCGTGGTGATACGACCGATTGCGACCTGTTCTGCCGCCCGGCCACCCAACGCGGTCACTATTTGTGTCAGCAGGTACTCTTTGGAGTAGTTGTAGCGATCATCGAGCGGCGTGGACATGGTGACGCCCAATGCCTGGCCGCGCGGCACAATCGTCACCTTCGTCACCGGGTCGGCGTTTTCTGAAAGCAAAGCGGTGAGCGCGTGGCCACCTTCGTGATAGGCGATGACATTCAAATCTTCGTCGCTCAGCACGAGCGGGCGTTCAGCGCCAAGAATAATTTTGTCAAGAGCTTCATCAAAGCAGCGCTGGGTGACGCGATCAAGGTTGCGGCGCGCGGCCAGCAGCGCTGCTTCATTGACGAGGTTTGCCAGGTCTGCACCGACCATACCGGGTGTAGCGCGCGCTATTCTGACCAGGTCAACATCGGGCGCCAGCGGCACACTACGAGCATGAATTTTCAGGATCGCCAGTCGCCCATTCCAATCAGGTCGATCAACCGTGACACGCCGGTCGAAGCGGCCTGGACGGAGCAGCGCTATGTCAAGTCCATCCGGTCGGTTCGTCGCGCCTATCACAACAACTGCCTGGCGCGTATCGAAACCGTCCATCTCTACCAGCAACTGGTTGAGGGTTTGCTCGCGCTCATCGTTGGTGTTGATGCTTGCGCCGCGCTGCCGTCCTACGGCGTCGATCTCGTCAATGAAGATGATACTGGGGGCGGCCTTCTTTGCCTGATCGAAGAGGTCACGCACGCGACTTGCGCCGACACCGACCAGCACCTCTACAAATTCTGAGCCTGACATGGAGAAGAAAGGCACGCCTGCCTCGCCTGCTACGGCGCGCGCAAGCAACGTCTTACCGGTTCCCGGAGGGCCTACCAGAAGCACGCCACGTGGAATCTTGCCACCTAATCGCTGGAATTTATTGGGCGTCTTGAGAAATTCTACAACTTCCTGCAAATCGTATTTCGCCTCATCTACTCCGGCAACATCGGCAAAGGTCGTGCTGGGGCGATCCTCCAGAATGAGCTTGGCGCGGCTCTTGCCGAAGCTGAATATGCCCTGCTGCCCTTGCGTGGCCCGGCGACTGATGAAGATGAAAAGGCCGATCAAGAAAATCCACGGCAGGAACGTAATCAATATGTTTAACCAGAAACCATTATCGCTCGGTGTCTGCGTGACAACCGTTGTCTGGGCGGCACACGTTGGTTTTTGCCTCAGTAGTGTCGGTGTCAGATTTGGGTCTCCGTTAGGAAGCTGCACGACATGGTAGGTCGAGAATGTGCCTTGAGAAGTGGCTACGGGCGTACAAAAATTTCCTGTGATATCGGTTGACCCGATAATAGTGGCGGATTTGATGTTGCCGGCGGAGATTTGATTATAGAAGTCGCTATATGTAAGCTCATCCGTGGTAGGAGTGCTTGAGCTGCTATTGGAACTCAGAAACTGGTACAGGTAGATGCCGAGCATCAGCACAACAATGATCAGTAACCAGCGATTGAGGGAAGACATGCCTCCATTACCGGGTTGCCGTCCATTAGAATTGGGACGCCCGCCAGGACCCATATTTGGACGTTGCTGATTTTGTTGTCGCTGCGGCGGCAAATTGTTATTATTTTGTAGCCAGAATTTACCGGCCGGTTCTTGTTTCATAAAAGGTACACCTTATTCTTTTTTTGTGGACCCTGACGTGTGCTGACGGTCGCAGTTGCTGAAAATAAGCAGATAACAACCATCTAACAATAATACTCTATTATATATTACGCACGGATGAAATGCACGGTTACGGCACAGCAAAGCCATACTGAACCATATCGTTATAGCGGCCTGGCCGTCAATTGTAAGACGAAAGATTGCGCGCTGTGCGGGTCAATCGACAAACGGTCGGCGGGACGATTGAGCGCGTCTTCGGTGCTAACGGTTGGCTCAAAGCAGACAAAATCGTGATCTGGTTTGTCCGGTGGCTCGGACCAGACCTGCATGTTGGACAGCGAATAGTTGCCATTCCGCGGCAATTCCGCGATGGTCAAAGTGCCCTTTCCTGGGAACTGGATATCGACATGATGTGGAAATGGGTAAGGATTATCCGGTACGTTTGTGACCCAATCGAAATCGCTGGCCTTAAATCCCGGCGGGCCATCGGTGATCAGTTGTGATTTCTGCTGCTGCTCAATGGCGAAGTACGGATGAAAGCCGGGCGCGATGGGCATAGTCTCGTCGCCGCGATTCTCCATCGTCACGGTGTAAGTAAGCGTCTGCTCGCCGGCCTGGATCGTGGCGGTAAAGGTGAACTCATAGGGGTAGCTCTCCCGGGTCGCGTCGCTGCTGCTCAACTGCATTGAAAGGGACGAGCTGTCCATGGAAGTAACCGTCCAGGGCAGCAGGCGACCGAAGCCGTGCATGGGCAACATAGTGCCTTTTTCCTTGAAAATACCATCCTTCAAACGCGAGAAATTGGGGATCATCAGGGGCAGGCCCCATCTTTTCACGTTGCCGGTCTCCTGTGGTCGATACAGCACCTGCCAGGAACCGACCTGGAAATGCGAGACCAGGCAAATATCGCTAATCACGCCAATGGTTGTATCGCCACGCGTGAGGACTTTTTCGCGTGGGGTTGGGAAATTCATAAAGTCGGCCATTCGCTTCTCCATAAAGCTAATAAGAAAATATGTTGTTGATAGCATTCTATTAGAGGTGGGGGAAGAACTGCAAGCCTGATCCCCAACCATAATGCCTACAGCTATTGCGTTTTGTCGCTTGTACGCTTATACTTGATCTTGATACTATGTGCCTTTAAATGGCATGGAGAGAGAAAATCGTTGCATACACCTCAGCCAGTATGCGTGTGAGATGGTGAAATTATGGGTATGGAGGACACTTCGGAGCAGAGGACATCCGAAACACACGGCGAACTGGAAAGGGAGGAACAGCAATCAGTGCAAGGTAATGTCGCAATCAAGGGTACGCGCAATGGCCTGCTTTTGACCCTGGAACCTGGAACTCCTTTTGGCGAATTGCTCAACGCGCTGGCCGAGCGGTTGGCCGAGGCTCCCGGCTTTTTCCGCGGCGCTTCGCTGGCCCTTGATACCAGTCGCCGGTCTCTCCACGGCAGCGAGCGAACGCAGCTTGAGGCCTTACTTGCCCATTATCAAATGTCGGTCATGCCACTGGAAACAGCAACGGCACAGCGCAAGGATGCCGCACCGGCGGTTCTTCATCCCGCCAATACCTCTCCCTTGACCCAGGCACCAGGCGACAGGATGCAACTCCCGGCACAACGAGATCCGCGCGAATCGGATGATACGCTGTTCTTACGCCGCACGGTGCGTTCGGGCCAGGCCATTCATCATGGCAGCAATGTCGTTGTCCTCGGTGATGTCAATCCCGGCGCGGAAATCATAGCCGGTGGGGATATCATCGTCTGGGGAGTTCTGCGCGGCATGGTGCATGCAGGCTATCCCGATAACACGAAAGCTGTCGTTTGCTCCCTCTTGCTGGCCCCCGTGCAGTTGCGTATCGCGCATTTGCTCTCGCGGCCACCAGACGGGGTCGAAGTACAGCCACGGCCAGAGGTTGCCTCTATCCGCGATGGACAGATCGTCGTTGAGGCGTGGATCAGTGGCCGCCCATCACGAAAATAGCACGAGAAGAGTTCTTATTACTAAAGGTAGAAGCTTTTCTGGCCCTGCCGATTTTATAGACAACTCGTAAAGCAGTTATTTGAACAGTTGCTAATGGAGCGTGCGTATGGATAGTCGGGTGATTACCATCACTTCGGGGAAGGGCGGTGTTGGCAAAACCACAACCACGGCGAACCTGGGCACAGCCCTGGCGCTGCAGGGGAAAAAGGTCGCTGTTGTCGATTCCGATATTGGCTTGCGTAACCTTGATGCCGTTCTTGGATTGGAGAACCGCATCGTCTATGATCTCGTCGATGTCGTAGAGGGCCAGTGCCGTTTACGGCAGGCATTGATTAAAGATAAGCGCGTGCCGGAACTCTATCTCCTTCCTGCCGCCCAGACACGTGATAAGAATGCCATAAATAGCGTGCAGATGGAACAGCTTTGCCAGCAATTGCGCGCGGAGTTCGACTTCGTGGTGATCGATTCGCCCGCCGGCATCGAGCAGGGATTTCGCAATGCGATTGTGGGCGCGGACGAGATCATTATTGTCGCCAATCCTGAGATGGCCTCGGTGCGTGACGCCGACCGCATTATTGGACTGGTGGAGGCCGCAGGCAAGCCGGAGCCACGCCTGATTCTCAACCGCCTGCGTCCCGAAATGGTCAAGCGTGGCGATATGCTGGACGTGGCGGACGTACTGGAAGTCCTGGGCATCGATCTGCTGGGCATCGTTCCAGAAGATGAGATGATTATTATCGCAACGAATAAGGGTGAGCCTGTCGTTTACGAGAAGCGCTCCCGTGCCGGGCGTGCCTACCTCAGCGCGGCACAACGCATTCTAGGCGAAGAGGTTCCCCTGGATGAAGTTGTTGAAACACCGTCCCTTATGGAACGTTTGAGGCGTTTGATGGGATTTGGTCCTGCATTAGCCGAAAAGCGTGTACGTTGATAGCCATCCGATAAAGGGGACAGATTATGGGTGTGTTTGGCTTTATGACCGGTCGCAAGAAGCCGACTCCAAGCGAGCAAGCCAAGGAGCGCTTGAAGGTTGTTCTGGTGCATGATCGTATCAAGGTGAACCCGGAATTGCTCGAACTGATCAAGGCCGACCTGCTTACGGCCATTTCGCGGCGCCTTGAAATAGATGAGCAGCATGTACAGATCAACATGGCGCGCGAGGATCGCTGGGATAAACTGCACGCAGAGATACCCGTCAAGCGCCAGAAAATCTCTTTCGAATGGGACCCTCCCTCATATACTCCTGCCTCTAATGCCCTGCGTGGCAACAAGATTCGGGTAGAAGTCGAACGCATCGAGGATGAATAAGATGGGGACAGGCCCAGGGTTCCGTCCCTATAGTGGCCTGTCAGTTGCCATCAGGAAACCCACCACGATGCAAGACCATGGGGTAGTGCGGTAGTGTTTCAGGCTTGCTGATTGACGCTCGCCAGCCGTCAGGATAAGGTTCTAATCCCTTGAACAAGGGCGATTGTTGCGCAGTGGGATCGCCGACCAGTCGCTCAAGAGCTTCGCGTAGATTATGAATAGTGGCCTCGCCGCCCAACGACCTTCGATAACTTCGAGCAACCGATGGTACCCCTCCTGAGCCTTTTGCCCTTTAGCAGTAAGACGAGCTACTTTGAAGCGACTGCCGAGCGGGTCTGGCTCGACTACGGCAAAGTGTCCTTTCTCAAGTATGCCCATTGCCATGCTAAGCTCCTCCTTTGACTAGCAAAGCCTTTGTTGTTACCAAGCGATCTACAGTATAGATAATCCTATATCTATTGATTCATAGGTTAAGAACCCTGCAATAAAACACACCATTTCTCAACTGAACCTCCATGATCTCATAACCAGAACCGTGTCCGCTTTCAGTACAATACAACTAGAACCCTCGCAATGATGAGGAGTGGGTAATGTGGTGGAAGTGTTTCTCCAGGAGGTGTCTTGCTTGAGTGAGGACGAGGACAGGCCATCGTCCCTACAGCAATCGAAAGTTTCCGGTTGATATATTTCCTTTCGCGATAGTGAAGTGCTGGTGTGCGAACACGGGCAGGACTCAACGTGTGCCATGCGTTGTGTCCGGGTGTGGTGTTGGGATGCGGTGTGGTATGCCGGTGATGCATGGCTGCTGCGCAGCGTATGCGTGGGCGTGGGATGGGGTGGTCTGGTGGTGTAGAGGGCCTCGCTTACCTGCGTAGCGTTGTTGGGATGTGGTGGACGTGTGTTGCACGCCATGCACTGAAGTGCAGCTGGTTCTATGCGCCAGCACTTCAGTGTCGCGAGAGGAAATTTTTCCCGCATATGACCTTCGGGTAATTCCGTTGACCCCTCACTGTGGGCTGTGTATGATACAAGTTGAAATAGCGTAGACAAATGCCGTGCCGGCAGAGGTATCCATAACAGACCAGGAGGCAGGTTACCATGAGTGAGCAGCAGATTCAAAAGGTGCGCGTACAAAGACTGGCCCATATTGGGCTGTGGGCAAACGATGTGGCAGCACAAACGCGATTTTATCGCCAGGTGCTGGGTTTCAATCTACGCGCCACCGAAGTTATTTCGCCGGAGCAGGACATAGAAATTGAGGAGGCGAATACTTACCTGGCCCTGGGCGACGAACATCATTGCCTGGCCCTCTTCAGTGATACGCGCGCATCAAGCGGCAATGGGCGGCTACCGCTCCAGCAATCACGTTTGCATCACATGGCTTTTGAGGTAGACACTGATGCTGAACTGGCCGCTCTCGCTGCTCGCCTCAAACAGTCCGGTATCGAACTCTCGTTGCAGGCGCGTGATGGCGACCCGGAAATGGGCGATACGTTATGGTTCAACGACCCCGATGGCAATCGCGTCGAAATTTCGGTCACGCCTGATGACTCGCTGACCCTGTCTCCCATCAGCAACGAGGCGAGGCGCGCGCGTCTCCATCCATATGCCTTGCAGCACCTGGCGATCCGCACGACCCGTATGGAAACTATGGTTGAATTTTACACCGAGGCGCTGGGCTTTGATATCTCGGACTGGTTATTGCGAGAAGCCGTCTGGCTGCGCTGCAACAATGATCACCATACCCTGGTGCTTCTACAGGGCAAACCGGATATTGATCATATCGGTTACAGCATACCCAGTGGATCAGATCTATTGGTATGGGCCGACTATCTGAGCCGCCAGCAAACTCCAATCTTGTGGGGGCCTGGTCGTCACGGCGCGGGCAACGACCTGTTCCTGCGTTTCGCCGATACCGAAGGCGTTCACATCGAGCTTTCCGCCGAACTGCAACAATATTATGACCGCGATGTAACGACTCCACCGCGCATCTGGCATTCGCGTCCGACCGCGCTCAACCTGTGGGGCGTGATGCCCTCCTGGCTACATGAAGAGGTGCGTGTGTGAGAAGCGCTTTCAGAAAAGAAATAAGAAACGCGGCCAGAGTCACATAACCCTGGCCGCGTTTTGTAGCGCCTTGTATGATTTCAATTCCTCACGAGGGAAATCTACCACGTAGTCGACTATCACCACCGGCTGTTCATCTCACGGGGAAAATCTGCCAGGTGTACGATCGATGTAGCATCGGCCCCGCAGCTATCGCAGGTGGTAGGCACGGCACCCGTATGAATCATGCCGCATACTTCGCATACCCAGCGGTAAGCGGCGATTTTCTGTTTCTGGGTGAGTAACTTTACTGCTGCCTGCACAGTCGCGTCATCGCCAGTTTCAACGACATTGTTGGTTTTTGTTCTCTGTGCAATCATAGAAGTCTCCTCTTTATTTATAGGACAGGCACCAGGCGCTGTCCCTATTGGGTCTGTATAAATTAAGTCTACCAGCCCTCTCATGCTCCTGTCCATGAATTTGGATAGGCGTTACAAATACTATCTATAACTAAAAGGTTATACATAAAGAAAAGCCTGGGCGGGCCAGCATTGCCGGCCCGCCCAGGCTTTTCTTTATGTATAACCGAAATACCTGCTATTCGGATTGGATGGGGCGCCAGGGACGCCTCTGCCCATTCGCGGGCTGTTGCTCAGGGGCCTGCCCGTTTGTTTGCTGCCTATAGGGTGCGACGGTGTATGGTGAGAATGGGGATGCCTGAGGCTGTTGAGACGCGGCGGCTATAGGCCGCGGAGTCGCCGGCGCCAGAGCATTATACACAGGAGCACCTGCCAGCGCCGGGCCGGCAGGTTGAGCGCTGGCGGTCACCGTGCGGAAAGCGCCGCTAAGGGAGAACTGGTTATCCCGTCCGTTTTCGGGTGTGATGGTGACATTCGAAGCCGGAGCAAAGTAGTTCTGGTTGTCACGCAACTTGAAGGCTTCTACCGAGGAGAGGAGCTGTTCGGCCAGGCGTGCCAGTCGTTCGATGTTCTGTGCGGCCATACGTGTGCTGGCGCTGCTCTGCTCGGTTGATTCGGAGACGCCCTGCATAATTTGCACGACGACGCCGGAGGATTGCAACTGCTGCGTCGCCATCTGGTTGATGAGTTCGATTTCACGTGCCTGGCGTTCGACGACGCTGAAGATCGACTCCAATGCTGCGCCGGCTTCCTGCGCCAGGCGCGCTCCGGTGGACGTTTCGCGTTCGGTGTCGCGCATGGCGATGGCGGCGGCGGCGATATCGTCACCGACATTGCGTACAATGCGCCCAATCTGGCCGGCCTGGTCTTTAGCGCGTTCGGCCAGTCGCCGGATGTCGGCTGCGACGGCTCCAAAACCCTTACCGTTTTCGCCTGCCATAGCAGCCTGGATCGCGGCATCCAGGGCCAGGCGGTTCGTCTGGTGCGCGATGTTAGAAATGACTTCTACGATGTTGTTGATTTCACGCGAGTTCTCGCCCAGCGCCTGCACTTTAGTGGATGTTTCCTGCACGTTTTCGTTGATGCGGCCCATGCCTTCGATGGTCTGCCGCACGGATTGGCGGCCAGTTTGCGCGGTCTGGCGTGCTTCACGGGCGACATTATAAAGGACGCGTGCGCGTTCAGCGACCTGGCGGCTGGAGTCGGCCATGCGCTCCACTTCTACGGCGGCATCGGTGATACGCTGCAATTGCATGTCGTCGGTTTCCACCAGTTGCACCATGCGTTCGTAGGTCATAGTCGTAGAATTCTGTACCTCGCGCGCGACCATTTTCACGCGGATGATCAGGCTGCTGAGCTCTTCAACCATGTAATTGAAGGAGTCGGCCAGCACACCGAGGGCGTCAGCGGTGACTTCGGCCTGAACGCGCAGGTCGCCTTCACCGACGCCACTCACTTCGCTCACGAGCTTTTCGACCTGGGCCTGTAACAGGTCGCGCTGTGTTTGCGTCTCCTGGATCAGTCGCACGATGTTGTCCAGCATGCTATTCATAGAGGTAGCGACGAGGTAGATTTCGTCACCACCGCTGACATTCGCACGGGCGCTGGTATCTCCTTTGGCGATACGGTGAGTAAGGGATGCCAGCTGGCGCAGTGGTCGCGTGATGGTGAGGTTGACCAGGAAGCCGGCAGTGAGAATGACGAGCAAGGTGATCAGGAAGGCGATGGCGGTAGAAAGGATGACCGGTTGCGTCTCCGATGGGCCGACAGTGGTGACAGCCTTGCCCATAGCTACAGCGTCATTGACGACGCTTTGCCAGCTATTTTTGAGGTTGGTGAAGCTCAAATTCGCCTGGTACAGCACAGGATAGGCTTTCTGGTATGCGGTATTGAGTTGAGCCTGAGTAAAGGTTGTCTGGGCATCCAGTTTTTCCAGGAACTTTATTTCAGTCTCTTGAAAATTTTCATACTTCGGCCATTGGTTTTGTATGACGGCATTCAGCGCGCGCTGCTGGTCTGAAATAATAGTGGTGTTGGGCTGATCACTAAGGATGATACTGCGGATAATGCTCATATTGTCGGAGGTAGCCAGTTCATAGTTGCTTTGATAATCCTTCAAGGCCTGGTCAAACTGCAACTGGCGATCGTTGATTTCGCTGTCTACCAATGCGCCGGCAGCCCCAAGAGAGGCATCGGTGATGACGCCACTTTTGGTGGCGAAGATCTGATTTTCGCGCGATTTGAGGAGCGCGTTCATGGTTTCCAGGTTGGCCAGTTGTTCGGAGGCGATACTTTGGGCGTCGAAACTGGTGCTGACTGCCTGGCTGCGTGTGTTCAAGGCGCCGAGATAGTAGCTGCCAAGCAAGATAATGACGACGCCTGGTATGGCCGCCGAGAGAGCAAATGCCAGGAAGAGGCGGCGGAAGATAGACAAACGACTCAAAAAATTCAACATAGCGGGCTCCAATCCCTACTGAAAACGCAGAAGCCGATGAATTCTGCCCCTACACCATGCAGGAGACGACTATCCTTATCTGAAAATGGTGAAGATGCTCGTATAACACTCCCACGGTAGTGTACATTACTTGAGCAAGAAATGATACTTTTGGGCGGGGGAATGACCTGATTTTCCTAGTCGGCCTCGCGATGGCACGGCCAATCGGACGCCCGGGCTCACTTCCAACCCCTGTAAATAGTTCAGATATCTTAGAATCTCTCGCACACTTCTATGTAATCACCAGAACTAAAAGCATTGACAGGGCAAAAACAATATGCTACTTTTGTCTTAATCGCAAATGGTATGATAATCTTACCAATGGAGTCCCCTGGCACAACATGACATATATACCTGTGCATGCTCATAAAATTTATGAGCAAATAGCAATGCAAATAGAGCAGCGTATTCTCAGCGGTGAACTGCGTGAGGGAGATCGCTTGCCCACGGAGCGCGAGCTGGCGAACCAGTTCCAGGCCAGCCGCACTGCTGTGCGTGAGGCGATGAAAACACTGGCGCAGAAGGGGCTGGTAGACATGCGGCCTGGGCGTGGAACCATTGTTATTGATGGCACGTCGCAGGCAATGAGGCATTCGCTGGGCTTGATGATGCGGGTCGGGCAACCCAACAAAACAGTAGACCTGGTTGAAGTGCGCGAAATTCTGGAGCCGGAAATCGCGGCGCTGGCAGCGGCGCGGGCGCAACCGGAACAAATCCTTACGATGCAGGCAGCAGTAGAGGTGATGGATGTGAGTTTGAACGATGCCGATGCTTTTATCGCGGCCGATAACGATTTTCATCGCGCATTGGCAAAGGCCACACAGAACGAGCTTATCCTGGCGCTGCTGGATTCTGTCGTTGATCTGCTAAGCGCGCAGCGCAAGCAAATATTTGCTGTTGCCGGCGGTCCTGAGCGCGGGCAGGTTCATCACAAGCTCCTGCTGGCCGCGGTTATGCGCAAGGACCCGGAGGCCGCGCGCAAGGCAATGCAGGCCCACTTGAAACAGGTACGAGACGATGTAGTGGCCGGGACCAGGTTCATCGCGCCCCGGGCCGCGCATTCCCTGGAATAGTGACAGGGTTATACATTGGAGGTTATTTATGGCTAACCTTGGTTTTGTAGGGCTTGGTGCGATGGGCGGGCGTGTAGTCAAACGCCTGCTTGATGCCGGGCATACTGTGACGGGTTATAATCGCACGCGCGAGCGGGCGGAATGGCTGGTGGAGAGGGGCATGCGCTGGGCGGATACGCCGCGTATGGTGGCGGTGATGGCGGATGTGACGTTTACCATGGTGACGAATACTGCCGCGCTGCAAGCAGTGGTGGGCGGAGATGACGGCATCCTGGCCGGTTTAGGACCCGACAAGATTTATATCGATATGAGTACCGTCAGCCCATCCAAATCGCGCGAGCTGGCTGGACAGGTGGCGGCAAAAGGCGCTTCGATGCTGGATGCGCCGGTGTCGGGCAGCGTGATAACGCTGGAGCAGGGCCAGCTTTCGCTGATGGTGGGCGGTGATCTTGTTACGTTTGAGCGGGTGAGGCCGATTCTGCTGGATATTGGGCCGAAGGTGACGTATATCGGCGCGAATGGGCAGGCCGTGCTGATGAAGATCGCGGTGAACCTGAACCTGCAGGTTCAATTCCTGGCGCTGAGCGAGGGGATGCTGCTGGCGGAAAAAGGCGGCATTCCACGCGAGACGGCGCTGGAGGTGATGCTCAATTCGGTAATTGCCTCGCCTTCGCTGAAGTACCGCGCCCCATTCATCCTCGATATGCCTGAAGAGGCATGGTTCAATGTGAATATGATGCAGAAGGATTTACTGCTGGCGCTGGAGCTTGGGCGCGAGTTCGATGTGCCGTTGCCGACGGTGGCCGTGAGCAACGAATTTCTGACGGCTGCGCGGGCGATGGGACTGGCAGAGCATGATTTTGCGATTGTGTACAGGGCGCTGGCGCGCCTGGCGGGATTAGACAAGGAATAAGAGATGCCGCATTCTGACATATCCGGTGCGAACGGCGCGCCGGCTCAGGCAATGGTTGGGGATGAGCAGGCAACGGCATTGAGCCAGGAACACTGGCTGCAGATGTACGAGCAGATGCTGAAAATCCGTCTTTTTGAGGAGCATGTGAACGAGCTGTACAAAAGCGCGAAGATGCCGGGCCTGGCCCACCTGTACAGCGGTGAGGAGGCGGTGGCGGTGGGAGTGTGCGAGGCGCTGCGCCGCGACGACTATATCACGAGTACCCATCGCGGGCATGGTCACTGCCTGGCGAAGGGGGCGTCGGTGGATAAGATGTTCGCGGAGTTGTTGGGCAAGGAGGCGGGGTACTGTCGCGGCAAGGGTGGTTCGATGCATATCGCCGACCAGGATACAGGCAATTTAGGCGCGAATGCCATTGTGGGAGGTAGCACGGCGATGGCGACCGGGGCGGCGATGTCGAGCAAGATGCGCGGCAGCGAGCAGGTAGCAGTGTGTTTTTTTGGAGATGGAGCGCTTGGTCAGGGGCTGTTGTACGAGGCGATGAATATGGCAGCGCTATGGAAATTGCCGGTGATCTACGTGTGCGAGAACAACATGTATGGGGAATACACGCACTTTTCTGAGATGGTGGCGGGTGATATTAGCGCGCGGGCAAGGGCTTTCGGCATCTTGACTGTGGAAGTGAATGGGCAGGATGTGAGGGAGGTTTACGCGGCGGCAAAGAAGCTGGTTGAACGAGCCAGGCGCGGCGAGGGACCGGCTTTCTTGACCTGCAATACCTATCGCTATTATGGTCACCACGTGGGCGATGTTTCGCGCTCGTATTATCGCTCGAAAGAGGAGGAGCAAGATTGGAGGACGAATCGCGATCCGCTGACCTTGCTGAGCAGGTGGCTGTTGGAAGAACAGGGGGTTGACGCGGGGGTATTTAAAGAAATAGAGCAACGTGTAACTGCCGAAGTTGAGGCTGGCGAGCAATTTGCGCTGGATGCGCCATATCCAGAGCCGGGAGAGGTGACCGAAGATGTCTACGCTTAATAATCCGAGTGGGGAGGCTTTTGCGCCTGTTGCGGGATCCCAGGGAGGCCCGACCGGTGCCGGTCGGGGCCGATTGATCGCGCCCACCGCCGATGTATCGGCCCATGCGCCCGCCGCCAATGGACCGGCCAGGACGCGTGAGATTACGCTTGCGCAGGCCATACGCGAGGCGCTGGCCGAGGAGATGCGCCGCGATCCGACTGTATTCATTATCGGTGAGGACGTGGCCGAGGCAGGGACGCCATTTAAGGTGCTTGCCGGATTGGTGGAGGAATTTGGGCCGGGGCGCGTGATCGATTCGCCGATTTCGGAGGCGGGCATTACGGGCCTGGGAGTGGGTGGCGCGATGACGGGTATGCGTCCGGTAGTAGATATTATGTTTGGCGATTTCATCGGGCTGGCAATGGATCAGATTGTGAACCAGGCGGCGAAGGTGCATTACATGTCGGGCGGCAAGTTGCGGGTGCCGCTGGTGATTCGCACGACGCTCGGAGCGACGCGGCGCTCGGCGGCGCAACATAGCCAGAGCCTGCACGCCTGGGTGAGCCATATTCCAGGCCTGAAGGTCGTGCTGCCCTCTACGCCATATGACGCCAAGGGCTTGTTGAAGACGGCCATTCGCGATAATAACCCGGTGGTGTTCTTTGAGGACAAGATGATGTACCAGCTCAAGGGGCCGGTGCCGGAGGAAGAGTACACCATTCCCTTTGGTGTTGCCGATATCAAACGCGCAGGGACGGATATTACACTGGTAGCGACGAGCAGCATGGTGCAGGTATGCCTGGCCGCCGCCGAGTTGTTGGAGCAGCAGGGAATCAGCGCCGAGGTGATTGACCCGCGCACGACGTTCCCGCTTGACAAGCAAACGTTGATTGATTCGGCGAAAAAGACGAGCCGCGCGATTGTGGTGGACGAAGGCTACGAACGCTATGGGGTCACAGCGGAGATCGCCTCGATTATCGCCGATGGAGCTTTTTATTACCTGGACGCGCCGGTCAAGCGTATGGGGGCAATGGATGTGCCCATACCGTTCTCGCCGGTGCTTGAAGATCTGACGGTGCCAACGCCGGAGAAAGTGGCGGGGCTGGCGAAAACGTTGTGCGGAAGGTAAGGGACGCGGGGCCGATAAATCGGCCCTATACGAAAGGACGTACATCATGGCGATAAAGACCTATGGCTTAATGGGGGTGGATTGGGAGGAACGGGCAAATTTTGAGCGCCTGCGCATACAGCGGCTGGCGCGCATCAAGCAATTGCTGAAGGAGTCGGAACTGGGCGCGTTGCTGTGTTTCGATATGAATAATATTCGCTACATCACGGCGACGCATATCGGGACCTGGGCGATGGATAAGCTGGCCCGATTCAGCTTGCTGCCCCAGGATGATGAACCAATCCTATGGGATTTTGGTTCGGCGGCTCGCCACCACCAGCTGTATTGTCCCTGGTTGGGTGAGCGTTCGCGCGCCGGTATCTCTACCCAACGTGGCGCAATGCTGCCGGAGGCTGGTAGAGCCGAGGACGTGGCGCGTAAAATTCGCGTCGAGCTTGAGGCACGCGGACTGCTTCACGAGCCGCTAGGTGTCGATGCCATCGAACTACCGGTTCTCTTCGCGCTCCAGGCCGAGGGCATCAAGGTAGTAGATGGCCAGCAACTGATGCAACAGGCGCGCCTGATTAAAACGCGGGACGAAATCACGCTGCTGAGTACAGCATGCATGATGGTTGACGCGGCCTACGATGAACTGTATCGCACGATGAAGCCGGGCATCCGCGAGAATGAATGCGTGGGACTGGTCAGCAAGGTACTCTACGATATGGGTTCGGAACATGTGGAGGGCGTGAATGCGATTTCCGGCGAGCGCTGCAGCCCGCACCCGCATGTATTTAGCGACCGCGCGCTGCGTCCGGGCGACCCGGCCTATTTCGACATCCTGCATAGCTATAACGGCTATCGCACCTGCTACTATCGTACCTTCGCTATCGGCAGCGCATCGCAAGCGATGGTCGATGCGTATAAGCGCTGCCGTGATATCCTGGACGCGGCGATCAATGCGATCAAGCCAGGGGTGACGACGGCGGATATTGTCAAGCTATGGCCAAGGGCGGAGGAATTTGGTTTCCCCAACGAGGAGGCAGCTTTCGCTTTGCAATATGGACACGGCGTTGGGCTTTCCATCTGGGAGAAGCCGATCTTCAGCCGCCTTGTTTCGCTCGACCATCCCGAGGTGATACAAGAGGGCATGGTCTTCGCGCTCGAAACGTTCTGGCCTGCCAGCGATGGCTGGACGGCGGCACGTATCGAGGAGCAGCTCGTCGTGACAAAGGATGGTTGTGAAGTGATCACGCGCTTTCCCGCCGAGCAGTTGCTGGTCGCGGGCGGGCGCTATTACACAGCGAGCGGCCCATTGCCAACGACGCGCGAAACGCAGTCTAATCTAAATGTGCTTGCTAACGGGCATCAACCGGCTTCAATGGACGCGAGCCGATCATGAATTTTAACCAAATAGTCCGGCAATGGGCAGGGGCCGATTTATCGGCCCTATGAGGGTAGGAGACCCATAATGGCGACGAATGTGATATTGCCGGCGCTGGGCATGGCGCAGGATACGGGCAAAATAGTGCGCTGGCTCAAGACCGAGGGCGAAGAGGTCGTAAAAGGCGAGCCGGTGGCCGAAATCGAGACCGATAAGGCTACCGTCGAACTCGAGGCTCCCGCCACTGGCCGGCTTGTCAATATCCTGGCTAAAGAAGGTGTCGAGGTTCCAGTTGGGCATGTCATCGCCACTATCCTGGCGGCAGATGAGCTGCCACACAGTGAAAATAGCCCGGCATTGCAGCCTGCCTCGGATAGCCATCCTGCGGATAATGGCAATAGTGATTCGCAAACCGGGGCAGGCTCCGCTCGTTCCACCAGCGTCTTAGCCAGCCCCCTTGCCGCGCGCATCGCAGCGGAACATCATCTCGACCTGACAGAGGTGAAGGCAGTGGGGAGGCGCATTTCGAAAGCCGATGTGCTGTCACATATTCAACAGCAACAGGCTCCCACGGCAGAAATCCAGCCTCGCCTCCTGCCTGCATCGCCAAAAGCGCGGCGGCTGGCAAACGAGCGAAATTTGAAGCTGAAGAACATCATGGGGAGTGGCCCTGGCGGGGCAGTTTTGACCGCCGATGTGCTTGCCGCCACCATCCCGGCAACGCCAGATATAGCCGGAACAGGCCCTGAAGTTGAAGAACAGCGACCGGCGGTCAGTACGACCTGGCGCATCATGGCCGAGCGCACGACACAAAGCTGGACGACCACACCGCATTTTTACCTGGTGCGCGAGGTCAACGCGAGCCGCCTGATTGCCTGGCGCGAGCATATCCAGCGGCGTTCGTCCACAAGGATCACCTATACCGACCTGCTGGTAAAGATTGTCGCCGCTTCCTTACGCGATCACCCGCGCCTCAACGTCTCCTGGCAGAATGGCACGATCATCCAGCATCATGAAATCCATATTGGGCTGGCGGTAGCCACGCAAGATGGCCTGGTGGTGCCGGTCATTCACCATGCGGGCATACTTACAATTCAGCAAATTGCCCAGGCGCGGGCGGAGCTGGCGGAGAAGGCACAGGCGGGTAAACTGCGCTTGCCGGATATCTCCAATGGCACCTTTACGATCAGCAATCTTGGCATGTATGGCGTTGATGCATTCAACGCGGTCATCAATACGCCCCAGGCGGCAATTCTGGCCGTTGGTCGCATAGCCGAGCGCGTCGTGCCCGTACATGGACAGCCTGCTGTGCAGCCCATGATGACGCTCACGCTTACCTGCGATCATCGCGCCACCGATGGGGCGCGCGCAGCGCAGTTTCTGGACGGCGTGGCAACATTGATTGAGGAGCCACTAGGACTTTTGGGCTAGGTTTTTCAATCCCAAGCGGGTTCAGAAAAGGTCTGGCCCCGCCGCTTCCTGTGGGGAGCAGTATAGCTGCTAAACCCGATAAGGTCAAAGGTACATACACTGGCCAGTGATAGTGGAAATAGGCGGCGGGCGACCATCAGGGTACGCCCCTACTTGAACAATTGGCGCGAAGCTAGTACTGTATAGCTGGGCCTTGAATGAATTGAGAGGTCTGGGTAAAGAATAGACGTATTTTGATAGTTGAAATTCTTACCATGTAAAAATAAAGGGCATGGAGGGATTTGCGAGGAACCGGTGTGGTATCCTCGTGGAGGACGCGTGACGAACCGGAATGCCATAGTATTTCCGGCCATAAGCGCGCCTCATGTATCGTAAAAAGGAGGGAGTCATGATCGGACGATATCTATTGCGTCCAAGAGCATTCCTGAACAGTATTTGTGTCTTGATTGTAGCGCTGGTAGCGCTGAGTGCGTGTGGGAGTAGTACCACAACCGGCACCGGCACCGGTTCTAGCCAGACGACCGCGCCGATTAAAATTGGTATTTCTGTGTCGCTTTCGGGCGACTTCTCAGCCGACGGGAAGGCCCTGATGGAGGGGTATCAACTATGGGCGTCTGAGGTCAACAAAAGCGGAGGCTTGCTTGGTCGCCAGGTGAAGTTAGACTTTGCCTCGGATGCCAGCAGTACAACGCAGGTGGTAACGAACTATCAGAAATTCATCACTGTGGATCATGATGACCTGGTGTTGGGGCCATACTCAACACTGTTGACCAAGCCGTCATCGGTGGTTGCCAGCCGCTACGGCTATGCGTTTATCGAGGGCGCGGGCGGTGGCCCGTCGGTCTTCACGCAGGGATTGCACAACCTGTTCGCCGTATCGCCGCCGGTGGTGAGCCAGTTGAACGGCTTTACCTCGTATATCCTTTCGCTCCCTGCGTCACAGCGACCGACCACGGCGGCGTATGCGACCGAAGATGATCCGTTTACCCAGCCGATGATTGATACGGCGAAAGCCGCTCTGGAGCAGGGTGGCATCAAAACGGTGTTCTACAAAGTGTACCCGGCGGAGACCACCGACTACACGCCAATCGCGCAGGGCGTAGTTGCCTCTCACGCGCAAATAGTGGTGTTGGGTTCGATGCTGCCCGATATCATCGCCTATGTCAAGGCATTCCAGCAGCAGCATTTCAACCCGGAAGCCCTGGCAGCTTCGGCAGGGCCGGACCAGGGTTCATCATTCACCGGGCCTATTGGTGGCAGCAATGTGGCCGAGGGAATTATGTATCCCAACGGCTGGTATCCTGGCCTGAACACATATCAGAACAAGCAGATGGTGCAGGACTTCATCGCGATGTTCGGGGGAACGGCCGACCAGATCAGCGCGGACTCGGCGGAGGCATTCTCGGTAGGCCAGGTGCTGCAAGAGGCTGTGAACAAAATTCACAGCATCGATAACACAAAACTGATCGCTGAATTACATTCCGACACCTTCCAGACCGTGCAGGGGCCGGCGAAATTCAACGATCAGGGCGAAAACATCTCGGCGGAAACTGCCATCTTCCAGTGGCAAAAGGGTTCAGTGGTGCCAGTGCTGCCGCCCGATCAGGCGAGCGCTACACCTGAGTTTCCCAAACCCAACTGGCCGTAGGGACAGATAATCATTTCTTAGAGTTGCTTGCTGCCGCGGGTGGCAAGCAACTCTAAGAAGACGAGGGATGGAGGCCCTCGACCATCAAGAGGAGCTATCGTGGGACTCATTATTGAAGCGATTGTGACGGGAATTTTGACCGGGGGCGTCTACGCGTTGATGTCATCCGGCTTGACGCTGATATTTGGCGTGATGGATATCATCAATATCGCGCAGGGCATCCTGGTGATCCTGGGGGCTTACCTGAGCTTTGTGTTGCAGCAGCACTTTCATATCGACCTCTTTCTAGGGTTGCTTATCACTATGCCGGTGATGTTCGGCTTCGGGGTGCTGCTCGAATTCGTCTTTATTCGCCCGCTGAAGCGCGACCGCACGATGCTGTCTTTGCTGGTCATGTATGGGCTGGCGCTGGTGATTGAAGGTGTGCTGAACCTGATTTTCTCAGCTGACCTGGTGCAGTTGCAGGGATGGTATACAACGGCCTCGTTTAATGTAGGCGGATTTTATCTCTCGTACATCTATGTATTTGGCTTCTTGCTGGCAGTTGTGCTGCTGGCCGGTCTCTACTGGCTGGTCTATCGCACCAAATTTGGCTTTAGCTTGCGCGCATCGATGCAGAATCGCGTGGCAGCTGAACTGATCGGCATCGATGTAGAGCGCATCTCGGCGATTACTTTCGGCATCGGCATCGCGCTGGCAGCTGCTGGCGGTATGGCTTTTGGCGCGACGAACGCTTTTGATGCTGCCAGTTCGTATGACTTGATTTCGCGCGTGCTGGCCATTATCATTTTTGGTGGCATGGGTAGCCTGTCGGGCGCGTTGATCGCCTCTGTCGGTATGCTGGTTGTGGAAGATGTTACGTCGGTCGTCTGGTCGCCCGTGTGGGCCAGTACGGTCTTTTTCATCCTGCTGGTAATCATCCTGGTTGTTCGCCCCCAGGGTTTGCTGGGCCAGGCGGAGGTAAGGAAGCAATGAAGATTTTGAAAATGGTCGGAGTGCTGGTGTTGCTAGCATGCGCGATCATTTTTCCGCAGGTATTTACCGATCCGACGGTGACGACCATCGCCGTGTTCACGCTGATCTTTGCCGCCGTCGCGACGGGCTGGAATATCCTGGGTGGCTATAGCGGCTATATTTCGCTGGGGCACATCGCCTACTTCGGCATCGGCGCCTACGCTATGGCGTTATTCTGCCTGCACTGGAACATTCCGGGAGGGTACGAGCCGTTTTTGCTGGTGCCGCTGACGGCGCTGATCGCTGCGGTGGTCTCGATCCCGCTTGGTTGGATTGCCCTGCGCGTGCGGCGGCATACCTTTATCGTCATCACCATTGCGATGTTTTTTATCATACAGTTGCTTGCCTATAACCTGATATGGCTTACCAATGGCTCGACAGGACTGGGTCTGCCCATTCCCACCGATTGGGGTGGCTATTTCTTCAACTATCCGTTCTACTACGCGGCCCTGATCCTGCTGGTAATTGCCGTCCTGGTCTCATGGTGGATACGCAATTCCAAATTTGGGCTGGGCCTGCTGGCGATACGCGACGACGAGGATCGCGCGCTCGGACTGGGCGTCAAGACGGTCGCATCCAAGCTGGCGGCATTCGCGATTGCCGCGTTTTTCGCCGGAGCAGCCGGGGCCATCTATGCTTACTTCGTAGAGTCGATCTACCCGGCCACCATCTTTGACCCGAACTTTGACGTGGCCGTTGTCCTGATGGTCTTCCTGGGCGGCCTGGGAACGATTTCTGGTCCCATCCTGGGCGCATTGATCATGGAGCCTCTGCAGCAATACCTGAACCTGCAATACGGTGAGAATGGCTATAACCTGATCATCCTGGGCGGAATTTTCCTGCTGGTGATGCTGATCCTGCCGCGCGGGATACTACCTACACTAGGAGACTTGTGGAGGAAATACCGGGCGATGCGCGAGCAAGACACGGCCGTGCAGGCAGAGGAAGGAATGGTCATCACGGCCCTTCCAGGTCGCGTGGGTCGATCAACCGCCGGACGCGATGAATCGGCCCCTACAGCAATCGCACCGAACCAGAATGAACCGGGGGAGGGCATCAACGTATGAGTTTATTGGAAACGCAGGACGTCACTAAGGCATTTGGCGGTATCCAGGCCTTGAATAGCTGCTCCATCAGCGTCGAGCAAGGCTCGATTACGGGGCTGATTGGGCCGAATGGGTCGGGCAAAACTACGCTGTTCAACGTGATGACGGGCTACGAACGCGTCGACGGCGGGCAGATACGCTTTGAGGGGCGTACAATCACCAACGCTTCGCCTGACAAAGTCTTCCGCCTGGGTATGGGACGCACCTTTCAATTGACGCGCGTCTTTCCTCGCCTGACCGTGTTGGAGAATATGCATGTGGCGGCCCAGCGCAACGATTTGAAAGGACTCTTCAGCCGCTGGAGTTCGACACACGAACAGCAGCGCGCGCTGGAATTGCTGGACTTCGTGGGGCTGACCAAACACAAAAATCTGCCGGCAGGCAACCTGTCCTATGGGCAGAAAAAACTGCTGGAGTTCGCGTTCATCTTGATCGCGGAGCCGCGGGTGATCCTGCTCGATGAACCGGCTGGCGGCGTGAACCCGACGATGCTCAACTACCTGACGAGCCGCATTCGCGCACTGAATGAACGCGGCGTGACCTTTCTAATTGTAGAGCATAATATGGAATTTGTGATGGGACTCTGCTCGCGCATCATGGTCATGCACCGTGGCACGAAGATCGCCGAGGGCACGCCCGTAGAGGTGCGCGCGAACCCGGCGGTGCTGGAAGCGTATCTGGGAGACTGACAACATGCTGCTGGAATTACACGATATCTACGCCGGGTACGATGGCGGTGATGTACTCAAGGGCATCTCTTTAGGGGTGGAACAGGGGACGACGACATGCATCGTCGGGCCTAATGGGGCGGGCAAATCCACCGTTTTGCGCGTGCTGAGCGGTCTGCTGAAGCCGCGGCTGGGCAAAGTGATCTTTGATGGCCGTCCGATTACGGGCCTGACGCCGCGCCAGATTCTGGCGCTTGGCATTGTGCAGGTGCCACAGAGCCACAGCCTGTTCCCGACAATGACGGTGCGCCAGAATGTGCGGTTGGGCGCCTATACGATACACGACCAGGGGTTGGTCGAGCGCCGCCTGCGCGAGGTCGAAGAAAAATTCCCCATCGTCAGGGAACGCGCACGCGATAAAGCGGGTAGCCTCTCAGGTGGTCAGCAACGCCTCGTCGAATTCGCGCGCTGCCTGATGCTCGATCCGCGTGTGATCTTACTGGATGAGCCATCGATGGGACTGGACCCGCGCACGTTCAAACTGGTGATCGAGAAGATCAAGGTCATGCAGAGCAGCGGCAGAACCATTGTGCTGGTAGAGCAAAACGCTCGCACCGGCCTGAGCCTGGCCGACAACGGCATCGTGCTGGAAAGCGGGCGCATCCGGCTGGAAGGAACGCACACCGAAATCCTGAACAACCCGGAGATCGGCCACCTCTACCTGGGTGGCACGCTATCCAATGCTTGACAGTTCTGGAAAGGATTCACACAACACTATGGCGCGAGACGAACAGGTGCAGAGCGCGATAGACAACTGGGCCCCCAGATTCATTGCCAACGGCATCGACTACAACGATTTCCAGCGCGTCACCAACAGTGTCGAACGCTGGGATGACTGGTGCCAGGCGTGGTCGGAGTGCGGAGCGATGCACGAGCAAATGGGCGAGCAGGCCGAGGCGCAAGGAAACTACATTTCTGCCGCCTACCATTATTTCCACGCCGCCATCAGCTACCATTTCGGCAAATACTTGTTCGTGCGGTGGCCCGATCAACTCCGAGCCGCCCATGATCACGTCGTGCGCGATTACCGGCGCGCCCTGCCCTATTTTGATTTCCCTGGCGAGCGCGTCATCATTCCCTACGAGGGCGGAGCCACTATGCCGGGCGTCTTAAGAAAGCCCTGGCATACGCCCAAGCCTCCTGTCGTCATCCTCGTGCCCGGTCTCGACTCCGTCAAAGAAGAATTGCACCTCTACGGCGATGACTTCCTGCGGCGCGGCATGGCAGTGCTGGCTATCGACGGCCCCGGACAGGGTGAGATGGAGTTCGACTTCCCCTTGCGCCACGATTACGAAGTCCCCGTGAGATACGCCATCGACTACCTGGAAAGCCGCCCGGATATAGACGCCCGGCGCGTAGGCCTGATGGGTGTCAGTTTCGGCGGCCAGTTCGCCGTGCGCGCCGCCGCTTTCGAGCCGCGCATCAAAGCCGCCATCGAAAACTGCGGCCCCTACAACCAGGCTACCAACTTTCGCAACCGCCCGCGCATCAGCCGCGAAACGATGGTGCATCGCCTCAAGGCCGCTAGCGAAGAGGATGCCCAGGAAAAACTGCAACAATTCAACCTGCAAGGCGTAGCGGAGCGCGTCAGTTGCCCCATGCTCGTCATTCAGGGTCGCCGCGACCGCCTCGTGCCTGCGGAACAGGGCGAGCGCATCGCGGCGGAGATCGGCAGCAACGCGGAACTCTGGCTCTTTGAAGACGGCAACCACGTCTGCAACAACATCCCCTACAAGCACCGGCCGCAACAGGCGGACTGGATGTGCCAGAAATTGATAGAAAGGTAAACCTATGGCGAGAGATGAACGAGTGCAGAGCGCCATCGACAACTGGGCGCCGCGCTTCGTTGCCAACGGCATCGACTACAACGATTTCCAGCGCGTCACCAACAGTGTGGAAACGTGGGACGAGTGGTGCCAGAAATGGAGCGAGTGCGGAGCGATGCACGAGCAGATGGGCGAGCAGGCCGAGGCAGCAGGGAACTATGAATCGGCGGCATATCATTATTTGCATGCTGCGATGGCTTACCACTTCGGGAAATTTCTGTTCCTGAGCCATCCCGATCAACTGCGCGCCGCGCATGAGCGCAACGTAGCTGCCTACCAGCGAGCCTTGCCGTATTTCGATATTCCCGGCGAGCGGGTAGCGATCCCCTACGAGGGCGGGTCCACCATGTATGGCATCCTGCGCAAGCCGTGGCACGTGGCAAAACCGCCAGTGGTTATCCTGGTGCCCGGACTCGACTCGGTCAAGGAAGAAATGCACAATTATGGAAATGTGTTTTTAGAGCGCGGTATGGCGGTGCTGGCCATCGATGGGCCGGGACAGGGCGAGATGGAGTTTGAGCATCCGATGCGCCACGATTACGAGGTCGCCATCCGTCATGCCATCGACTATCTCGAGCAGCGCCGCGATGTCGATGCGGGCCGTGTTGGACTGATGGGTGTGAGCATGGGAGGCTACTACGCGCCCCGCGCCGCAGCGTTTGAGCCACGCGTGAAGGCGGCTATTGCTGTCGCCGGTGGCTATAACATCACCGGCCACTTTGATCGCCTGCCGCGCCTGACACGCGATGCCTTCATCGCGCGCTCCGGCTCCAGCAACGAGCAGGAGGCGCTGGAGAAGCTAGCGTCATTCAATTTGGAGGGCGTCATGGAAAAGGTGCGCTGCCCGTTGTTGATCATTATGGGACGCCTGGACCGGCTCATACCACCTTCGGACGCGGAAAGGATGGCAGCGGAGGCAGGTGGAGAGGTGGAACTGTGGATGTTCGAGGACGGCAATCACGTCTGCAACAATATCGTATACAAGCATCGACCACAGATGGCCGATTGGATGCGCGACAAATTGCGTGCCTAAACGTCTAGCGGATAAGCATCTAATAAGGAAAGAAGGGCATCGATGGGTCTCATCAACACATCTCCTCGTTATAGCCGCGCCGAGGCCAAAGCGTATGCACGCGCCCATCTGCGGGGTGTCTGGGGAGCAATCCCCTATCCTTTCACAGCTGATGACGAGCTGGATGAGCAGGGACTGCGCGACAATATCCGCTATTGCATCGAGAACAGGTTGCTCGACGGCATCTATTGCGGCCACTTCATGAGCGAATTCTGGGCGCTGACGACAGAGGAACGCAAGCGAGCCGCCGAAATTGTGATTGACGAGTGCCGCGACCGCGTGCCGGTCATGATTCATATCGGCCATACCTCGGTTAAGGAAAGCGTCGAACTGGCTCATCATGCCGAGCGCACCGGAGCCGATTACCTTGCGGTGGGCAATCCGTATTTCATGGCCTACGATGACGAGCAAATTTACAGCTATTTCCGCTATATCTCGGATCGCACTGAGGCGGGAATACTGATTACCAACACGGGTTATACCGGCATCACGCTCAGTCCACAGATGGTGAGCCGCCTGGCAGACCTGGAGAATATCATCGCGGTGAAGAATTCGCCCAAGATGCCACATACGCTGGAGACGCTGCGGCTGGTGGGAGATCGCATTCTGGTGAGCCAGCCTGATGAGCGCAACTTTTTTGGGCTGATGGTTGAGCATGGTTGCCAGCTGTACATGTCCTCGGCCTCGCCATTTTTGATCCAGAAGCCCGGCTACACGCTGATCAAGGATTATACGGCGCTCGTTTCCGAGAATCGCATCGAGGAGGCAGCGGCGGTTGCGCGTCGTTTAGACCCGGCGCGCCAGGTCTTCGATAAATGGCTGCGCGACCCATGGCCTGCGCGCCGGGTGATGCCGATTGCCTACCTGAAGGCGTGGTGCGACCTGATGGGGATGGTCGGAGGCCCGGTACGCCCGCCATTGATGCAGATTACGCCGGAAGAGCGCGAGGAACTGCGGCAAGATGTGGCGAACGCGGGACTGATTTGATATTCTATTGTTCCCATACAACAGGAGGCGCGAACGGTGACAGAACAATTTGATATCGTGGTGGCCGGTGGCGGGCATAACAGCCTGGTGACGGCGGCTTACCTGGCTAAGGCCGGTTATTCCTGCGTGGTGCTGGAGGCGCATTCGGTAATTGGCGGTAACGCGACGACCGAGGAGTTGACGCTGCCCGGCTTTTTGCATGATACCTGCTCGACGGCTCACGCGATCTTCATGGAAAGCCCGATCTGGCGCAACCAGGAACTGCCGCTGGTAGAATATGGGCTGGAGTATGTACAGGTCGATCCGGCTTCGCACGTGATATTCCCCGATGGCAGCTACATCACGCAGTGGGTCGATATTGATCGCACGTGCGAGCAGATCGCGAAGTTTTCGCGTAAGGACGCGGATACATATCGCAAGATGATCACCGAATGGCGCGCTGTGGCTCCCATTTTCAATAAAATCCGCTATACGCCTATCGGCTGGGACTCGTCGGTTTCGGGCGCGCTCGCTTCACACCCACAGGGAGCCATCTGGATGCGGCGCCAGGGGCTTTCGGCCTGGGATATCATCGACGCGGCCTTTGAAGACTGGCATGTGAAGTCGTGGATGCTATGGTTCGCGGAGGGAACGCTGCAGCCGGCGGAACGCCCCGGAACCGGGCTACTGGCCTATTCGTTCGTGGCCGGGCGGCAGCGCAGCGGTTGGGCTATCCCCAAAGGCGGCTCCGGCAAACTGACCGCCGCGCTCGGTCGCTACATCGAGGATCACGGTGGAACCGTGCTGACGAACAGGCCGGTGAGCCGCCTGATACTTGAGGGAGGTCGCTGTGTGGGTGTCGAAACGGAGGACGGGGAGCAGTTCCGCGCGCGTCATGCCGTTGTGTCGACCATCCACGTCAAACATCTGATAGAGATGGCGCCTGCCGGGGCCTGGGGGGATGCATTCCTGTACGGGGTGGAAACCTACAAAGCGGGACGCTCGATGTTCGTGGCCCACTACGCGACGAGCGAGCCGCCCAGGTTCGCTACAGATGAAGGCTCGCTGGCAGTGGTGGCGGCCGGCATCGCGCAAACGGATGAGCGGCAGCTACGCGTGGCCTGGGATTTCGATCACGGCATCGTTAACAGCGACGACCCCGTGCTGCTGGTACTGACGCCCTCGGTAGAGGACCCATCGCGCGTGCCAGAGGGGAAGCATACGATGAAGATCATCAACGTGCAGCCCTACTCGTTACGCGAGGGAGCCGGAAAATGGGACGAGATCAAGGAGCAGGTAGCGGCCAGCAATCTGGAACACCTGCGCCGCTACGCTCCCAACCTGACGGATGACAAGATACTGGCGACCGAAATCCGCAGCCCGCTTGACCTGGAGCGCCATAACCGGCACAACTGGCACGGCAACTGTCACGGCGGCGACCAGGACCCGTCACAAACTGAAGCGTTGCGGCCCGTTCCCGGCTATGCGCAGCATCGCATGCCGATTCCCGGCCTCTACCAGACCGGCGCGACAACGCATCCGGGCGGCTCAGTCACAGGAGCGCCAGGACGCAACGCAGCGATGGTGCTGCTGAAGGACCTGGGCAGGGATTTGAATGAAGTGATTGCTGGATCATAAACAGACCTTATAGGGCGACTGCCAGGGTGCGCCCCTATCCTATGCGAAGCAAGCAGGCCCGCGTAGGGTAGGGGCGCACCCTGGCAGTCGCCCTGGTTCTCAATAATTCACAATTTTAGGGAACTGGGGGTTCTCCGCGGCCGCCGAAGAGGGATACACTGGAAGAAAATTTCCATTTTGCCATTGGAACAGGTAGGCCAGCGCCAGGCTATTTTGTCCATACAGGTTGCTGGGGAATTCTTCTGGCCCCTGGACGCCATTGAAGACATCATTGTGCAGTTCATTGATCAGAGCGGCATTATTGATGCTGTGAATCTTTGTAATCGCCTGCTGCAAGACCTGCCCAACCGAAAAAGCCTCGGCCACATCGGCATTGATATCATACTTGCTGCCGCCATATTGTGCCAGGTAAGCCTGCACCATCTGCGCATTCTGGAAGGTGTTGGCATCTGGATACCAGCTATTGGGCACAAAGATGTCCTGAGTGTATTGAACTCCGCCTACCGCCTTGATGAAATCCTGCCCCTGATCTGGCCCAGCAGTAGCGATAATGGCTTGCGGATTATAGTGGTCTTTCTTGAAGATATTCAGATAGGCAACTGCATCGGGGAACTGTGTACCTAACAATACCACCTGCGCGTGTGAGTCCACAATCTTTTGTGCCACCCCAGGAATAAACTTTGTGACGTAATTGGGATCGTCAGCCGAGTATGGGTTATCGACATTCGAGTAGACCGTTTTGATGCCACCATGCTCCATCATACCCTCCGCTATGCGCAACTGTGGCTGCGTGAACGGGTCATCAGAAGTGGCATAGGCGGCAGTCGTGGGCCGGTAGGGTTTGCCATTGAGCGTGAGCGGCAGTGAGAGGATGTAATCGGCGAACGTCTCCAGGTTATTGGCTGCCGGCACACTGGTGCTGAAGATATTAGTGTGATGAGCGTCAAATACCGAGGGACCTCCACCCGAACCCTCAACGAATGCGTAAACAGCATGCGAGGCATTGCCGCCATCGGCCACGATTGCTGCCGTCCTTGTGAGCAGTGTCGAGAATGGCCCAACCAGCAGGTCTACGTGATCCTTGTCAATCAGCGTTTTGTAGTTTGCAGTCACCTGAGTCGGGTCGCTGTTGTCGTGCAGGATCACCAGCCGCACGGGACGACCAAGTATGCCGCCGCTGTTATTGACCATTTGTGCCCAGAGCTGATATCCCTTTTCGACGGCTTTGCCGTCATCGCCGAAATCGCCTGAATTGGAGAACGAAGCGCCGATGGTGATGGGTGTCGAATCAGTAAAGTTCGTCGAGCCGGTGCTGCCGCCGGAACTACAGGCGCTCAACACGGTCAGGATGATGACCATGATAGAAACGATCGGTATGGCCCCTCTAGACTTTATAGTGAAGCCCGTTAGAATGTCTTTCATTTCTCTCCCCTCGGTTGCTGCGAGATAGCCTGGGCAGGGACCTTTGTGGTTGCCTTTTGCGAGAAGACGCGCTCCACTGGCCTATGCGAACGCCCATGGAGTACACCCCTACCCTATACGAAGCTCAATCGGGATTGCTCAGTAAATCAACGAGTTTTACTTTACCTGAATTTATGGGAAAATGGAACTTTCGGGGGGAAGAGTCACCAAAATTTCCTATACGAATCGGTAAAAAGGGCAAAAGGAACCGCCCGTTTTTCCTTCTCAAAAACGGTTAGTTCCTTTTGCCCTTTATTTAAAACTCTCCGGCGGACGAATACAGCAGTCTCCTGGTTGCTTAATAATTCGTGGCTTTAGGAAACTCGGGATTCTCCGCGGCCGCCGAAGAGGGATACACCGGGATGAAATTTCCATTTTGCCATTGGAACAGGTAGGCCAGCGCCTCGCTATTCATTCCATGGAGATTGGTGGGAAATTCTGCCGGACCCTGCACCGTGTTGAAAACATCGTTATGCAGTTCAGTGATCAATTTCGTATTGTCGAGGCTATGGATTCTGGTAATCGCCTGCTCCAGGACCTGCCCGGTGGAGTAGGCCTCGGCCACGTCGGCATTGATATCGTTCTCGTTGCCGCCATATTGCGCCAGGTAAGCCTGCACCATCTGCGCATTCCCGAACGTATTGGCCTGGGGATACCAGCCATTGGGCACGAACATACCCTCGGTATATTTGACTCCGCCAACTCCTTTGATGAAATCCCGGCCCTGGTCGGGACCTGCCGTGGCGATGATGGCTTGCGGATTGTAGTGATCTTTCTTGAAGACACTCAGGTAGGCGATCACGTCGGGGAACTGCGTGCCCAAGAGCACCACCTGGGCTTTTGAGTTCACAATCTTTTGCGCCACCCCAGGAATAAACTTCGTGACGTAATTGGGATCATCGGCTGAATAAGGATTGTCAGCATTCGAGTACACCGTCTTGATTCCGCCCCGCTCCATCATCGTTTCGGCCAGTTGTAGTTGTGGCTGCGTGAACGGGTCGTCAGACGTCGCATAGGCGGCGGTTACGGGCCGGTAGGGTTTGCCATTGAGCGTGAGCGGCAGCGAGAGGATGTAATCGGCGAACGTCTCCAGGTTGTTCGCTGCCGGAAGAGTCACGCAGAAGAGATCATCGAAGCCATACCCCTGCGTCGGATCGAACAGTGAAGGGCCACCACCCTCGCCTTCCACAAACGCGTAATGGTACTTGTGCGCTTCTGTGGACGCGGGCTTGGTCAGAAACGTGGAGAAAGGCCCAAAGAGCAAATCGACATGATCTTTGGTAATCAAGGTATCGTAGTTAGCTTTCACCTTGTCCTGTGTACTGTCGTCGTTAAGGATGACCAGCTTGACCGGGCGCCCCAACAATCCGCCGCTATTGTTGATGGTTTGCGCCCAGAGTTGGTACCCCCGAAGAACTGCCGCCGCATCGGCTGCGAAGTCGCCTTTGATCGAGATTGATGCTCCAATGGTAATCGGTGTTGGATTAGCGAAGGTAGGTGCTGAACTGCCCTGGCTACATGCGCTTAATCCTGCCAGCATCATGGCCAGGATGCCAATGATGGAAAAGCATTTTTTGCTCCCTGAAGTGTGATGCACTCCCATATTTTTCCTTTCTCCCCCCAGTTGCAGCAAGTAATGTCCTTACTGCTAACACATCTCTTTCCTGCTCTTATCCTTCTAAGTAACCCAGGTAACTAAAGATTCTTTTGTATTAGTTTACCTTATTCGTATGAAAAAATGATACGATGTGACCTCAAGGGTAACCTGATTTTCCTATAAGCATTAAGCAGGTAATCACCGGATCAAATAGATTGTGAATCCGGCGCGAATCTGCGATAATACAGTCATTGAAAGGAGCGTTTCCGTGCCTACAAACTCCATATCCAACTGGCCTTTTTCGAAGGTATTGATTGCTAATCGCGGCGAAATTGCCGTGCGTGTAATTCGCGCGTGCCGCGAGCTTGGCCTGACAAGTGTGGCTGTGTATAGTGATGTTGATCGCAACGCCTTGCACGTGCGTATGGCCGACGAGGCATATCATATCGGTCCATCACAGGCTTCAAAGAGCTATTTACATATTCCTACCATCATCGAAACCGCTAAGCGGGCGGGCGCGCAGGCCATCCATCCCGGCTATGGCTTTCTCTCGGAGAACGCCGCGTTCGTGGAGGCGTGTAACGAGGCGGGGTTGATTTTTGTCGGGCCACCCGCGGCAGTGCAGCGAGGGGTGGGCGAGAAGACGGCCGCGCGCCAGATGGCGAAGGCAGTGGACGTGCCGATTGTGCCCGGCGCCATGACCGATGAACTGGATGACGCGCAGATTGCGGAGGCGGCCGCGCGCATCGGCTATCCTCTATTGCTGAAAGCGGCCGCTGGCGGTGGCGGCAAGGGCATCCGCTTCGTGCGCGACCCCAAAGACCTGCCGGCTTCCCTGCGCACGGCGCGCAGCGAGGCCAAAAGCGCTTTTGGCGATGATCGTGTCTACCTGGAAAAGGCCATCCATCCCGCGCGGCATATCGAGGTGCAGTTCATCGCCGATACGCATGGCAATGTCGTGCATCTGGGCGAGCGCGAGTGCAGCATCCAGCGCCGCCATCAAAAATTGATCGAGGAATCGCCCTCTCCCGTACTGGACGAAGAACTACGCCAGCGCATGACGGCCGCGACCATCAACCTGATTCGCTCCATTTCCTACATCAATGCCGGGACCGCCGAATTTTTGCTCGGCCCCGACCGCAATTTCTATTTCCTGGAAGTCAACGCCAGAATCCAGGTGGAACACCCGGTGACGGAGCTGCGCACCGGCATCGACCTGGTGCAGGAGCAGTTTCGCGTGGCCGCCGGACTACCGCTCTCATTTACGCAGGCAGATATCCAGTTCAATGGAGCGGCGATTGAGTGCCGCATTTCGGCGGAAGACCCCGAAAATCGCTTTTTACCGGCCACGGGCACGGTGCTGGAATTGCAGGAGCCGGCAGGTCCCGGCGTGCGCGTCGATAGCGGCTTATATAAGGGTTTGCAGGTGCCGCTTTTCTATGATCCCCTGCTCTCCAAGTTGATTGTATGGGGCAAGGATCGCGCGCAGGCCATTGCGCGCTTGCGCCGCGCGCTTTATGAATACCGCATTATGGGCGTGCGCACGACGCTGCCTTTCGCGCGCTGGCTGATGGATAACCCACGCTTTCAAGCAGGAGATATGTCCACAGATTTTATCGCGGAAGAATGGGATACGCGAAATGTAGAAGCGCCAGCGGTTTCAACGGCTGCGGGTGAGGCTCCCGAAGGTGAGCCTGGCCTGGAGGAAGTGGCAGCTCTCGCGGCGAGTCTCTTGATGAACGAGCAGGTGGAAGAGGAGAAATTGCGACGGCGACCGGCGGGCGAAGATGGCGCCGGTGATGGCAGGAGTCGCTGGCGCGAGAGGGGATGGCGCGAGGCCATGCGCAGTTTGTAGACCAGCGGCATTGGGATCAAGCGATGATTTTCGAAATTTGTGACGAGGGGGCCGATCAATCGGCGCTGCCCACGATCAATCGGGGCCTACGGGTAGGGGCCGGTTCACCGTACCCATCGCCGATTGATCGGCCCTGGACTGGCGCTTCCCCATTCATTGGTGAACTTTGGCGAAAACCGGGCTGGCATTGGGAAGCAGGCCATAATTGCTGACACCGAATGGCCAGTAGATGAAATCTGCCTTGCCAATGATGTTCTGCCGCGGCACAAATCCCCATTCGCGTGAGTCGGAACTGTTGCCGCGATTGTCTCCCATCACAAAATATTCGTTCGGCCCTACAATGCGATTAACGATGGGGGAGAAAGGATTGAATGGATCGCTCTTATTGATGTATGGCTCGTTCAGCGTCACCCCATCAACGGTTACGCGCTGCCCGACGACGCTGATGATGTCACCGGGAATAGCGATGATGCGCTTTATGTAGTCCACCTGCGGGTTGAGCGGGTATTCGAAGACGATGATATCACCTCGCTCGGGCGCGTGAAAGAAGTAAGCCGCTTTATCGACGAGGATATATTCCTGGTTGTGCAGTGTTGGTTCCATGCTCGGTCCATCGATGCGAAAATTCTGGACGGCGAAACGCAGCACAAGAAACATCAAAAGAGTAAGGGTCAGTATTTCTAAAAGCTCGCGCACAAAGCGGTGCCGGTTCTGGCGCGTGGTTTCTCGTTTCAAGTGTTATCCTCGTGTTATCTGGCTCAGGATTTCTTCTTTCAGCATCTTCCCTAATTATTATACGCGGCTTCCACATCATTCGTTGTACCTGATTTACTCTTCCGGCGCTCGCCATGCAACGGGCATGGGAGGAATGTTTTCCCAGTCAATACGTCTTGCCGCGCCGATATCGCGCAGGTGCGTGTGATCATTGAGTTGAACCAATCCCCAGAGCGTTTCCGCTTTCCCGTTAACGTAAAAGGTGCTTTTGTGCCAGTGGGTAATCGAGGTGTTATGAGCGATGATCGGAAATTGACGCCATATGCCGAGGTGAAAGAAGTAGGTGAACGTTACTTGAATAATGCCACCATGGCAGACAATCACGATTGTTTTTCCTTCATATTGCCGGGTAATGCGATCAATGCCATGGCAGGCGCGCATGACGAACTCCATCAAACTATCAGCGTTGGGGGCCAGCTTGCGAAATGGTTCCTGATCCCAATCCGTCCGGCCAAAACGCTCAATAATTTGCGCGAAGGTCAGGCCCTCGCACTCGCCCAGATTAAGCTCCTGGACCTCGTCATCGATCAGCACTGGCAAGTCCAGCGCCGGAGCGATGATATCAGCTGTTTCTCTGGCACGTTTCAGCGGGCTGGAGATCAAGACATCGGCCTGTATCTCGCCGGTGGTGGCTAACCGGTCGCGCAGGCGTTCGGCCTGCATAATCCCCAGCCCTGAGAGGCCCGAATCGGGAGTGATCGAGCCGATGATGCCCGGCTGGAGCCCATCAGCCTGGCCGTGACGGATTAAGTAGAGGTGTGTCATAATTTGAGTATCTTTCTCTAGAGTAATTGGGGCCAGATCATGAGTTTTAGCAAAATATTGTGGGAAACCTGCCTGGGCCGATGAATCGGCGATGGGCATGATCAATCGGCAACAGCATCCCTGCGCTGCCGCTCAACTTGCACACTGGGGCCGATCAAACGGCGGTGGGCGCGGTCAATCGTCCCCTACGAGCCGTAGGGGACGATTGACCGCGCCCACCGCCGTTTGATCGGCCCGCGTCCAACTACCAGAATATTTCATCAAACTGCATAATCTGGCCCCTACCTTCTCCCCATTACTTCTCCTGCACAGGAGGGGGTAGCTCGAAAGACGGGGGCTTCTTGCCTCGTCGTTTAGCTGCCTCGGCCTTCAGGCGTTCAACCGCCTCGTAGGGGACGTGGCGACCGCCAAGCGGCGTGGGATGGATGCCAGGGCCATGGAAGTCGGTGCCGCCCGTTGGAATAAGGTTGTATTCATTGGCAAGGGCGAGCAAGGCCTGCTCTTCTTCAGGTGTATAGGGGCCGTAGTAGGTCTCAAGGCCGACCATGCCGGCTTCGCACAGGCCGGGTAGCCAGTTGCGCAGTTCGTCGAGGCCGGGAAGTTCGGCAGGATGGGCCAGCACCGGCAGGCCGTTGGCGCTGGCGATGAGGCGCACAGCATCTTCCGGGGTAAGCCGGTAGCGAGGGACATAGGCATAGCAGTTTGTGCCGATATATTTGTCGAAAGCCTCGCCGATGGTCTGGACATAGCCAGCTTCCAGAAGGGCCTTGGCAACGTGCGGCCTGCCTACCGCTCCCTGCGCTATCTCGCGCACGCGGTCCCAGGAGACATTGATGCCCTGCTCGTTCAGCTTTTCAACGATACGCTGCCCGCGCCGCTCGCGTGCATCACGCAGCACCTTAATGATGGCCTGAAATTCCGGGCGCGCATATTCAATGAAATATCCGAGCACATGTACTTCTCCGCCGCTGACATCGGTATTGATTTCGATGCCGGGGATAAAGTCTATATCCAGCGTACGAGCCGCCTGTGATGCCTCATTGACACCATCAGTCGTATCATGATCGGTCAAAGCAAGAACGCGCAGGCCGATCTCTTTGGCGCGGCGCAGCAGTTCGGTCGGCGAGTAAATACCATCCGAAGCAGTCGAATGGGTGTGAAGATCAATGTAATTTGTCATACAAATAAGCAGCCTGATGAATTTTGACAGCCACAATCAGTAAGCGATCAAGCCTGTCATTCTTCGCTGCGCTCAGAATGACAGGGCCAAATTGGTTGTTAACATTCAGAATGACAGAGCCAAATTGGTTGTTAACATTCAGAATGACAGGGCCAATTTAGATTGTCAAAATTCATCAGGCGGCCTTTCCTCCTGATTCTAGAGCTACACTAAAATGAACAACAGCATAGCCGGCGAAGCCTTGCGGCTTGCCGGGTTTATTTGGCGTAATCAATTGCGCGCGTCTCGCGAACCACGACTACCTTGATTTGCCCAGGATAATCGAGGCTTTCCTCGATCTTGTGGGCAATATCGCTGGCCAGGCGATTCGCGGTGTATTCGTCGATTTCTTCGGGCTTGACGATGATGCGCACCTCGCGACCGGCCTGGATCGCGAACGATTTTTCCACGCCGGTAAACGAATTGGCGATATTCTCAAGCGCTTCCAGGCGCTTGATGTACAGGTCGATGGTTTCCCGGCGCGCGCCGGGACGCGCGGCGGAGATCGCATCTGCCGCCTGCACGATGGCGGCTTCCAGGCTCTGCGGCTCGGATTCGGTAGCATGGTGCGCGACTATGGCGTGAATGATCCTGGGCGATTTGCCAAAACGACGCGCGATCTCGCCACCGATGATGGCGTGAGGCCCCTCTACCTCCTGATCGATGGCTTTGCCCATATCGTGCAGCAAAGCCGCCGTTTTGCACACGTTGACATCCGCGCCCAGTTCATAGGCCATGGTCGCGGCCAGAATGGAGACCTCGACGGAGTGCGCGAGTACATTCTGCCCGTAACTGGTGCGGAAGTGTAAGCGGCCCAGGATTTTGAGCAATTCGGGCTGCAGGCCATGGACATTGGCCTCCATCGCCGCGCGCTCGCCCGCTTCGCGCACGATGATATCCACTTCCTGCTTCGCTTTGGCAACCACGTCCTCAATACGAGCAGGGTGAATGCGCCCGTCAATAATCAACTTCGTCAATGCAAGACGGGCCACCTCGCGGCGCACGGGGTCGAAACCCGATAGAATGACCGCTTCCGGCGTATCATCGATGATGAGATCAACACCCGTGGCAGCTTCAAGCGCCCGGATATTGCGCCCCTCGCGACCGATGATGCGGCCTTTCATTTCATCATTCGGCAAGGGTACCACCGAGACAACAGCCTCGGCTACCTGGTCGGAGGCGCAGCGCTGGATGGCCAGCGTAATGATTTCGCGCGCGCGGGCATCGGCCTCTTCGCGGGCCGCTTCCTCAATTGCGCGAATTCTGCGTGCCGCCTCAGCACGCACTTGATTTTCAATACGAGAAAGTAAGATTTCTCTCGCTTGCTCTTCGGTGAGCCGTGAAATGCGCTCAAGCTCGTTGAGTTGTTCGAGCTTTACCTCCTCCAACTCTTCACGGGTTTGCTCGGCAGCACGTTCGCGCGCGCTAAGCTTGCGCTCACGCTGCTCCAGCGCATCGATTTTTCGATCCAGAACCTCTTCTTTTTGCTGCAAGCGCCGTTCCTGGCGCTGCAGTTCTGCACGCCGTTCGGCATTGTCACGTTCCAGGGCCGCGCGGAAGCGGGCGGTTTCGTCACGTGCCTCATGCAGTGCCTCACGCTGTTGCGCCTGAAGATCGAGCAGTCGCTGCTCATTGACCTCCTTTTCGAGACGCAGGCGTTCTTCAAATTTTTGTTTATTTCGTGTCGTCCCGAGTAAATACCCGGCGTAGAGAGCAACCCCCGCTCCCAAAACCAGGGCAATCAGGACGAGGACGATATCCAACGTCGTTAGCGATGACACTCGGCCTACCTCCAGTAGTCAGGTACACAGGCCTTAAAAGGCGCGAAAAAAAGATATAATGATAGCATACGAATGCCAGATGGCGATGTAATTTAGGTATGCTACGCCAAGCATACTATATAGGAGCCAATCTGTACTGTCAAGCGTAAGTCAACCATCAACTTTTCCAGGAGTGGAAATATGGATTCTCAACCATTGAATAAAGAGCACGAATCTTTACGGGATACTCCCGTTGTCACCAATTTTCTGATGCGTACTGACAGCCCTGACAATGATGAACCGCGCATCTTGATTGTGCGCCGCAGCCAGCGCGTGGGCAGCTATAATGCGCGCTGGGGAGGCATCAGCGGCTTCGTCGAGAAGGGCGTGACGCCCGACGAGCAGGCCTATACCGAAATCCGTGAAGAGACAAGCTTGCAGCGCGACCAGGTGCGCATGCTTAAGCGAGGCGCGGTTGTAGAATATGTCGATGCCTCAATAGGAAGGCACTGGTTCGTTCATCCTTTCCTGTTCGAAGTGCTGACTCCCGATGCCATTCACACTGATTGGGAGGCCGAAGAAATGCGCTGGATCAAACCATCGGAACTCGATCAATACGAAACAGTTCCCAAACTAAAGGAAGCGTATGAATCGGCAATAAATGGGGAAGAAGTCTTTCACTAGGTTTGTGATGCAAGCGGGCATATTTTTCATCGCGCGATGAAAAATATGCCCGCTTGCATCACAAACTTCTCTTTCTCATTGAAGCGTTTGCGCCACCTCGTCGGGAATGACCAGAACATGCTGGCCATAATGGATATCCTGCGCCTTAATCATCGTCGAAGAGTGAATGCCGAGGTGCTGGAGCAGACCACCACTGAGCACGACCCCGGTGATCTGTACGGTGGACGGATTGCTCGTATCAAGCAGCACCTCTCCAACACTGCCAACCACAGTTCCGCTCGCGCTCATGACCCTGAAGGTGGGTAGAGTCTCACCGTCTGGAAGCGAAGAGAGCTGGCTATCTTCCGATGCGCTTTGTATAGCTTCCTCGTTAGCGCAGGTAATCGCATCCTGTCCAATGCCTCGAATATCGGACACATGCAGTATCTTATGGCTGAACAGGCCTGCCTTCACCCGGAAAGCATAGACCTGAGAGGTCGCCGGATCAAAGTAAAAATTGTCAACCGAGCCTATTTTAGTGCCATTCGCAAGGCTGACTACGGCTATTCCGCGCAAGTCCGACCATTTTCTTGCTGCCTGAGGATTTTCCATAGGTATGCTCCTGAAGATCAATGTATCCTGCACCTATTACGTTCTAGTACTATTCTACCTGGCCGTTCCGGGCTGGCGAGGTATGCTCTCCCCGTTGGCAGCGGCGCGAACGCTCAGGATTACTCGACCCCGGCCGGGGTTGAAATATCGATGATCGTCGCGATCCCCTGGCCCACGCCTATGCACATGGTTGCCAGGCCATAGCGACCGCCGCGCCGCTCCAGCTCATGCAATAATGTGACGACCAGGCGCGCTCCGCTGCAGCCAAGCGGATGACCAAGCGCGATGGCACCGCCGTTGACATTGAGCTTTTCCTGGTCGATCTCCAGTTCTCTTATGCATTGCAGGGTCTGGGCGGCAAAAGCCTCGTTCAGTTCGATCAAATCGATATCCTTGATGCTCAGACCGGCGCGCTGTAAGACCTTGCGCGTGGCAGGAATGGGACCGAGGCCCATATACGCCGGATCGACACCCGCTACTGCGGTGGCCACAATGCGCGCGCGAGGGCGCAGGCCGAGTTCCCGGGCACGGCTCAGGGATGTCAGCACCAGGGCAGCCGCGCCATCATTGATTCCCGAAGAGTTGCCTGCCGTCACGCTTCCATCTTTGCGAAAGACGGGCTTGAGCGCGGCCAGCTTCTCCAATGTGGTATCCGGGCGCGGCTGCTCATCCTGGGCAACGATAACCGGCTCCCCCTTTTTCTGCGGGATGGTCACCGGCACGATTTCTTCCGCGAAACGGCCTGCCCACTGCGCGGCTACCGCTCGCTGGTGGCTGCGCAGCGCGTAAGCATCCTGATCGGCGCGGCTGACCGAGTAACGCTCGGCCACATTCTCCGCCGTTTCACCCATACTGTAGGGATGATGCATGGCGGAGAGGCGAGGATTGACGAAGCGCCAGCCAAGGGTGGTATCCTGCAGGTTCATGCTGCGACTGAAGGCGCTATCGGCCTTGCCCAGCACAAATGGCGCGCGCGTCATACTCTCCACGCCCCCCGCCACAAACGTGTCACCCGCGCCGGTCGCGATGGCCTGAGCGGCGCTATTAATGGCCTGCAAGCCGGAGCCGCATAGCCGGTTAACGGTCTGCCCGGCAACGTGAACCGGCAGACCGGCCAGCAACAACGCCATACGGGCAACGTTGCGGTTGTCCTCGCCGGCCTGGTTCGCGCAGCCAAGAATAACATCTTCAACACTACCGGCATCAATACCCGCCCGGCGTACCGCTTCCGCTATCACCAGCGCGGCCAGGTCATCCGGGCGCACATCCTTCAAACTCCCCGCATAGCGTCCGATGGGAGTACGTACCGCTGAGAGGATAACCGCTTCTTCCATAGATTTTTATCTCCCCTGGAAATTCGCTTTCCGCTTTTCGAGGAAAGCGCGCATGCCTTCGCGCATATCTTCGGTGGCGAAGAGCAGGAAGAAGTTCCTGCGCTCCAGCTCCAGGCCTTCGGTGAGCGAGGTTTCAAACGCGGCCTGGACTGCTTCTTTTGCCAGGCGCACGGCGATAGGGGCCTGGGCAGCCACCGTTTTGGCGAGTTTAACCGCTTCCGCCAGGTGTTCGCCCCTTGGCACGACACGATTTACCAGGCCCAGATTGGCCAGTTCCTGCGCCGGAATCTGCGCGCCGGTCAGTACCATTTCCATGGTGCGGTATTTGCCGATGGTGCGCGCCAGGCGTTGCGTTCCACCGGCTCCGGGGATGACGCCGAGCAGAATTTCGGGCTGGCCAAACTTTGCATTCTCAGAAGCGACGATCATGTCGCAATGCATGGCCAGTTCGCAGCCACCGCCAAGCGCGTAGCCACCGACAGCCGCGATCAGGGGCTTGTGAATCCCCCGGATGCGCTGCCAGGCTTCAAAGCCACCTAGCATCATGTCGATGGGCGATTTATCGGACATTTCCTTGATATCGGCCCCCGCCGCAAAAGCCCTGTCGCCAGCGCCGGTAATGACTATGCACCTGATATCATCATCGTTGTCAAATGCTTCCAACGCGCTGGCAAGCTCGCTCACAACATGATGATTGAGGGCATTGAGGACTTCCGGGCGATTGAGGGTGACGATGCCGACGCGCTCATCACGATCAACTAAAATATATTGGTAATTTTCTGGCATACTTCTCCTCGCGAAATAATGGTGGTATATGACGATACTGTTTGTAGTATATCACGCGAAAATGGGAGAGATTCTTCGCTACGCTTCAGAATGACATGGCCCCGGACACACCTGGATGTCTCCGGGGCCATGTCATTCTGAGCGAGTAAGCCAAAGTCCTGAGCGGATTTCCCCCTTGCCGTGCCCTAACTGGAGTGTCGGGGGCCATCCATTCTGGGCGAGTAAGCCAAAGTCCTGAGCGGAGCGAACGGGGAAGAATCTCCACAACGAGCAACCCCTTACCCAGTCGGCACAGGAATAAACAGCACCATGCCATCCAAGGTATATTCGCGGAATTGCTTGCCGTGTTCTTTGTTATATTGCTCAAACGAGGCAATCTCCCATGGCTCGTTCGCGGGGAAAAGAAATGGCACTGTTGGGTTGATCACGTTGGGATTGGGCTGGACGGCACGCGCATCGGGAAGATATGCATCGCTGCCTATAGTGGATGGGTAAGGTGGTTTAGCACACAGAATTTGTTCCTGGCTCTGAAAGAGGAGCCGGTAGCAGGTCCAATATTCCAGGTACACGCGCGTTATTTTCATCCTTAGCAGGTCGTTGACCAGCTGCATCTGTTGCTGTTCGTCCGCGTAAGCGGCGGGTACAGTAGTCACCGTCCAGGCGGTGCTGGCCAGGGCAACCAGAATGACCAGGACCAGCGCGGTACAGCTGAGCCATTTTGTTGTCAATCCAGACCATCTCGGCGTGAGAGAAACTTTCTCCAGGCCCGTGAGCCTCCAGAGGGGCCAGAGAATGGCAGGCGTGGCGACCAGCATGCCGACCAGGTAACGCGTGCTCCACGGCTTTAACCCCGAAAGAGGGCTGCGCAGGTAGAGGAAGATGATCAGCGCGTCAGTCAATAAGAGCATCAAACGCGCAAACTGGCGCGCTGTTTCCCGCTGCATTTCGGGGTTAAACGATTGGCCTTGAGCGGCGTGTTGGGCCGATGAATCGTGGGTGGGCGCGATCAATCGGTCCCTACGGAGCTTCCAGAAAGCGCTGCTCGCCAGTACCATGCCTACCGCTAACAAAAGAATATAGGCAACTCCCCAGCTTCCCTGGAGAACGCTGCAGGATACGGTCAACGAGGTGCGAGGGCCGTAATAGGGCAGATCGTAGACCGTGCAGATCGGTTGAATCCAGGTTGTGAGCGGAATGCCCCACATAAACGTACTGATGAACTGTTTTCTGAAGAGATGGCTCAGCGCCGCCGGACTGGCACCCGCCATGATGCTTGCTCCGCTCTGAAAAGATATCGCGTGGGGAATAGCGGAATAGCCCGGTATCAAAAGAAACCCACCGAGCAGGAAGCCGGCCAGCAAGCAAGGAATAGCCAGCGTGCGCCACTCGCGATAACAGAAAACAAGGATCAAGAGACCGCTGCACACCACGAACGGCAGCACTAAAATATGCACCCAGAGCGCGATGCCCGCCGTCCAACCCCAGGCAAAATAAAGCAGGTAGCGCCAGCGTTTGTGTTCGCCTGCCGTTGCCGCCAGTCGATACGCCAGCAGCATCATTAGCGCGCCGAAGAGGATCAGTTCCATAGCGCCGCCAATGGCACGCAGTTGCTGGATCAGCATATCGGTCGTCGCGAAAGCCAGCAAAAGCAGGGTCAATAGCGCCAGGCGTTTACTGTAGAGCAGGCTGGTTAGCCAGTACATGACGATCATAAAGAGCGCGAACATGATGATCATGCCGATACGCAGCGTAAAAATTGAGACGCCAAAAAGTCGGAAAAAAGGCGCGGCAATATACGCTTCGAGTACGCCCAGGTAGTCCTGGCCATAATGATAGATGGGATGCTGGCCCTGGAAAGCGATGTGCATGCCAGCTATACCCATCTTCCCCTCGTCGCTATTCGTCTCGGGAAAATAAAATAGCACCAGGATGGTACGGAAGATGACGGACAGCGCGATAATGACGCTTGCCGCGATGCCATATGGCCCCATCCGTACATATTTCGAGAGGTTTCGTATCCTGTTTCTCATGTCTCTCCTCTTGTTTCGCTTCTGTCACAAGGGTGGTTGGGAAGAGGGCGACTACAAAGTACGCCCTTACAATGACCACGAGGCCCCTACAAAAACTTTACATGAATTTAAGACGATTACTTACGCTCAAAAAGCTCGTTTCATTTCGGGTAATAGTATTTTTTCTTCGCACCCCAACCAGGACAGGGACGAGTCGCTGTCCCTACTGGACTTTTCCAATCGAAGCGGGGAATCCGTTCCTGTCATTCTGAGCGCAGCGAAGAATCCCAGCGTCCCAAGGTGCAGATTCTTCGCTGCGCTCAGAATGACAGGGCTAGAGATTGATTGCTGCATTCGGTTGTCAGAATTCATTGGGACCGGTCAAGCAGGGCCCAGGTACGAGGTCATATAATACGTACAGTAGTAGAAAAATTTGACAAAAGTAGGAATATATGCCGCTTACAGATATACACACAGTTCTCTCGCAGCGCCCTCGTGGGCTTGTTCTGGACATTGATGGGACGCTGAGTCCTATCGCGCCTACGCCGGAAGAGGCGCGTCTTTATCCCGGTGTAGCTTCTTTATTGGAGCGCGCGCGGGAGCATGCTCATGTTGCTATTGTCACGGGACGCAGCATAGAAAGCGGCGCGGCAATAGTGAATGTTGAGGGATTGACCTATGTCGGCAATCACGGCCTGGAATGGTGCGATGGCTTGCCCTCGACGCACAAGGTACAAATAGTGCCGCAGGCGCTGCCATTCGTGGAGCCAGGCAAACAATTGCTGGACCTGGCGGAACTGGAACTCGTCGCAATGCCAGGAGTACTGATAGAACGCAAGCGTACCGGCGGATCAATACACTATCGCCTTTCTCCCGACCCGGAAGAGGCACGTGAAAAGATACTGGCGCTGCTGGCAGAGCCTGCGCGGGAGCTGCATATGCGTTTGAGCGAGGGCAAATATGTAGTGGAGATCAGGACACCACTGTCAATAGACAAAGGAGTGTCTTTGCGACGTTTCGTAGAGCTTCACCAGTTGCGGGGCGTGATCTATGCCGGAGATGACCGCACCGATCTGGATGCCGTCCTGGAGGTAGCACGCTTGCGACAAGATGGCTTAGCGGCCCTGGCGATTGTTGTTGAGCATAACGATACGCTGCCAGCACTGCTGGAGCGCGCGGATATCATCGTGCATGGAGTGGAGGGTATGGTGGCACTACTGCGCCAGATAGTCGATGAATTGTAAAATGTGCGGGGCAGGAATCAGAGCGAGAGGCCAGGGCGACCGCGAGGGGCGCCCTTTCATAGAAGAACCTTATCCCGCATTCGAAGACACCTCCTTCAATGGAAGGGGCAAGGGAGCAGAAGTGGCCGTATCCAGCAGCGCGTTGATATCTTCTACCTGCCGGCGCAACCAGTGGCTCAGGTCATGCTGCTCGACTTCCTGCCGCGCCAGCGTCGCTAACCTGTGGCGTTCCTGGGGAGGCAGCATCAGGGCCTTATAGAGGGCGTGGGCGGTCTCGGCTGTATCGGTAGGCGAGGTAGGAATACAGGCCTTCGCCATTTGCTGGTAAACTCCGGCTGTGCGCGATAGTACCAGGACACCATCCTTTTTGTTGACGACAGGCCCTTCCTTGGCAACCAGGTTCATACCGTCAATAATCGGATTCACCAGCAGCACGTCATAAAATTGCATAGCGGCAAGGGCTTCTACGCGATCGTTCTGGAAAAACGCATGAATGGGCGTCCACGTATCCGTCCCGTATTTCTGATTGATCTCTTCTATCAGCTTCACAATCTCAGCATTGTGGCGCTGGTACACCGTCAATGATTGGCGCGATGGGACGAGAAAGGCCAGAAAATTGACTTTGCCTTGCAATTCGGGATGCTCATCGAGCATCTGGGCAAATGCCTGGAAGCCGCGCAGGATGTTTTTTGTCGGCTCAACACGATCAACACGCACAATGGTCTTCTCATTAAGCAGGGGGCGCATCTTCTCAGCGGCTCTTTTTCCGGCAGCGCTCTGTACAATTTTGCGCTCCTGGACGACAGAAATGGAAATGGGATAAGCGTTTACCTGGGTAGTGCGCCCGCGCCAGTAAATGGTTCCCCCGCCTTTCACGGTATCGTGTTCAACTTCAACCCCTTCGAGGAACATCTCCGCACCCTGCAAGAAATTACTGGCGTCATTCTCGGTCTGGAAACCAAGAATATCATTGCCAACGAGACCACTAAAGATAGCATACGCAATATTACTGGGCAAGAAATTCCAGTAACGCCCCTCGGGCCACGGAATATGAATAAAATGCTGCAAAACGACGGAGGGATAGCAGGCGCGAATCATCGCGGGCGCGAGATACAGGTGGTAGTCATGCAGCATAACAACGGCCGGGGTTTCCTCGCGTTGAAGCTCCTCGCATACGGCATCCGCGATGGCCTGATTGGCCTTACTATAGCCATTTTTCCACGCATCTTGAATCACCTCATCGCTCAGTTTTTCCGTATGAAGATCGTAGAGGTAGTGCTGTAAAAACCAGAGTAACTGGTTACTGATCTTCTCATAGTGTTTGCGGTAAACAAGCCTGGGAATGGTGACGTAGCGAAGCTGCATCTTTTGACCGGGCAATGGGGAGGGCAGTAATCCATCCTGGGATTCTTTAAATGCAATACGATCTCCTTCGGTCATCGACAAGGCTACCCAGGTGACATTATTGGAGTTGCCAGCATCTGCGAGCGCTGTGACCATTCCGCCTGCTCCCCTGCGGTATTTGAGCGTTTTGCCCTGACTTAAGAAGAATTCGACGGGGCCGCGGTTGGTGGCAATGATAAGACGATCAGCGTGTATCAAGCGAGAAGGCCTTTTTTGTAGCGCCATCTGCGTCGACATACGGTCAATCCTTTCTGCTAGTGACTCGTTGTCTTGCGATCTGGAGCATCCTGCACCCAGCATTCAGATTCACTGTACAGGCGACCACAAAGTAGAGAGCTGTACCCGGCAGGCTGTAGGTGCATGCACCACTTAACTGCCCCTACGAATCGACCGGCCTATGGTTCAAATAACATCAAAATAGCCGGCTGTATTGCAAACACGAGTCTTACTCATTCAGTTGGACTTCTTAAAAAGCACGAAGAAATACCTTTGGCCTATTACCAGCACTTTGTCCAGATGTATCACTTTCCAAACCTACAAAAGGTTTCAGGATGAATGTTCCCCTGGGGCTTTTCCGCATTCCTGTACCAGACAGGGGACGCATTTGAGGAAAATATCCCGGCATTCTCTTCTCTTATTTCCGACTAACCGACTAATATACGCCTGAAAGGCCATTTGAGTTGCAAATTGCTCGTGCTTTCATTGCTCCCTGGCCTTCCTGCACTCTCCACAAGCGCATACTCAATCTCTATCCGCACGAGCAGGAGCGCCCGCGTCCGCCGCAAGCCGTGTCATCCTTCGCTTTCGCTCAGAATGACACGCCACTGGCAAAAATTTGACGGACACCCATACGGCTCTAAGCCTGCGCCTGTACGAACCGAATATGCTATACTCTCTCAAGAAAACACCTGGAATTGGGAACGGCACCGGCGGGACGCGATGAACGCCCCTACGTCCCAATCTTCAGCATCGAAAGGGTTCTGTTTATGACACGGATTGATGGGCGCTCTCAGATACAACTTCGCCCGGTAAAACTCACCGTCGATTATTTGGATTACGCCGAAGGCTCTGTTCTGATTGAAGCCGGAAAGACGCGCGTGTTGTGCGCGGCCAGCGTGGAAGAAAAGGTACCACCATTTCTGGAGGGAACCGGTAAGGGCTGGGTTACGGCGGAATATGCGATGCTGCCGCGCGCAACGCATACGCGCAGTTCTCGCGAGCGTGAGGGTAGGGTGAGCGGCCGCACGCAGGAAATTCAGCGACTGATCGGGCGCTCATTGCGCGCGGTCGTAGATATGCAACAGTTGGGAGCACGCACGATTACGCTGGATTGTGATGTATTGCAGGCCGATGGAGGCACGCGCACGGCTTCGATTACCGGCGCGTACGTGGCATTGTACCGCGCCTGCTCGCTATTAGTGACGCGAGGCCTGCTGGCAGCGCACCCGGTACGCACAGCTGTAGCGGCGGTGAGTGTGGGCATCGTAGGCGGCGAGATTATGCTGGACCTGTGCTATGAAGAGGATTCACGCGCCGACGTTGACTTCAACGTGGTGATGACAGCACAACACCAGTTCGTGGAGGTGCAGGGAACCGGCGAGGGCGGCGTTTTCGACCGTGGCTCCATGGATAAGCTCATCTCGCTGGCCGAACAGGGGATTGACCAGTTGCTCGAGTTGCAGAAGCAGTACTTGTGATTCTGGACAGGCTGGTACCAAAGTACCGTCCTTCGCCTATTCAATGGCAGGCATACGTTTTTGGCAATATGACAGGTGAAGATTGGCGGAGATTGTAGATGTATCAGCATAGCCCATTACTACTTATTGCAAGCTTGAAAGCTTGTAGTCACCTGTGAAGGCATGTTAGAATTCCTCATCAGAGTAGTATTGGGTAGGGGCGATCACGTAGTCGCCTGGCGATCTACCTGCTGGATCAGAGGTAGGGTCGAGAGGAGCGCAAATTGAACGCGAATACAGGCCGGAAATGGTTCTGGCGCATTGTCGATTTTATCAATCCTTTGCGCGACCCAAGTCTAACTGTAGCAGCTGTATTGACATTCATTGAGGAAGCAGGGCAACACGACGCCTGGTACTGGATTATCCTTGTCGGGCTGCTGAACTGGCTGGCAGTGCGCGGCGTGGTCTGGCTGGTAGTACACTTTACATTTGCCAGTACGTTTATTACGCGCCGTTTGTGGTGGGCTATCAAACACCCCCGCCTGGCCTGGCGTATCCTGGATGCGATTGGGCATGAGGAAATTGTGATCGGCGGTCTACCCGCGCTATCCGAAGGCATGGTGCTGCCGGATGGCTCGACTATTTTGAGCTTAAGTCCCTCGTTCGCTACCAGTGGCATGCATGTGATTGGTGAGATACCGGCGGGGACGGAGATACCCATGCTGAGCATGCCCAACGGCCAGCTCGCTCCCAACCTGGCGGCTCTGGCCGGTTCTGGTATTTTCCCCTCTTCTACCACGGGCGCGCTGGCGGGAATGAATAATTCGCCGCAGATGGGCTTTCCGACGATGAATGGGACGGGTTATAACGGCTATGCCAATGGACAGACTCCCGACGGCTTGCCGCAGGCTTTTCCACAGCGTCCTTCGGAAGAGGAAGAGCGCCTGCGCGAGCAATTAGCGCTCTTTTCGCGCCTGATGGATGACTGGATACAATTTACCGAGGAGAAGTGGCGCACGGTGAGCGATAGCCAGCTCGGTTGGAAGCCGTTGCGCGGCAGGTGGAGCAATTGGGAAGATATTTTCCAGGATGTCTATGCCGCCAAAACATCTGATCCTATGGCGCAGGCGGCGCAGGTGGCAGGCGAGGCAACCGCGAGGCGCTTTGAATTTTCCAAAGAGAAAGGGTCTGCGGCTTCCGCCGTGGCCTGCTTCTTGCGCGATATGATGACGCTGCGGCAGGGATTAGAGATATTGCAGACGAACCCGGAGAATGCTTCGGAAACGCCGAGCATACAGCCGGCAGTGCAACCCCCACTACAATTCTCCGGCAATACCGGTCCTCTAAAAGGAGGACGAGCCGGTTCGCCTCGTGGCTCGCTCATTCGCCGCCCATCGCCAATTTACGTGGACGCCGACGCCAACAAGTAGGGGCGCACTCTGGTGGTCGCCCTTGCTTCATTTGCACTTGTGGCCCCACCTCGTCAGGTCCTATCCTATTCTCCTTCAAAGCTAGACCTGAACAACAGCTGGTTGAGCTGCCGATGGTTCAGGCGCGGGCAGCCGGGCCATGGCGGATTCAACCAGTTTTGTTGATGCGAGTACGCGACTCAGCAGTACGGCCAGCAGCGAACCTGTTCCAATGAGCAGCCAGCCCAGGGGAGATGGCAGGACGAGGTGCAGGAAAGTACGCAGAGGCGGTATGGCAAAGGAGGCGGTCAGGACCGCCAGGGAGCCTGTCACCGCTGCGGCGACGGGTCGCGTGAGTGTGCCTTCTGATCGACCCGCGTCAAGTGTCTGGGCCAGCTGGTTGGCGATGATGGTGCCGAAGGCGACGGAACGTGCCTGCTGCAATCCACCCGCTCCGAGCATGATGAGATAAGCTCCCAAAGAAGGCAGGGCGGTGGAGATGCCACGACGTAGAACCTCATTGCGCAAGGGTACATCAAGGGCCGTTGCGCCTTCTCTTCTTAACCCGGCCAGATTGCGATCTTCGGGCCGCTGCAGGGCTACGGCCAGCGCGGGTAGGATATCGGTGATGGCGTTGACGGCCAGAATCTGCGTTGCCGTGAGCGGCGTGCCGGTACCGAGTAGACTGGCGCCGACGACGAGACCAAGCTCACCAATATTACCACCGAGCAAGAGTCCTAGGGCACGACGGATGTTGCGCCAGAAGCTGCGCCCCTCGACGAAGGCTTCGACGAGCGTGGAAAAATCGTCGTCGGCAATCACAATGTCGGCGGTCTGGCGAGCGACCTCTGTACCACCCTGGCCCATGGCGACGCCGACATCGGCCAGGCGCAAAGCGGGGGCATCATTGACGCCGTCACCTGTCATGGCTACAGCGTGACCATGCCTTTGCAGGCTCTCGATGATTCGCAGCTTATCGAGCGGCGTGGCGCGGGCTATGACAACGGCGTGTTCAAGGCGTTCATCCAGTTCTCCATTCTGCAACTCGGCTATCTCAGCGGCGGTAAGCACGACGCCGGAGCCATTGAGCAAACCAGCCTCGTGGGCGATGGCGCGTGCGGTAGAGGGATGATCGCCGGTAATCATGATCACGCGAACTCCAGCTTCCTGGCAGCGCCTGACAGCCGCACGTACAGTGTCTCGCAGGGGATCGCTGATACCTACAAAGCCGAGGGCAGTCAGCTTCTGAGGATTCTCAAGCTCTACATCCGGTGGCCCTTCAGCGACCATAAGGACGCGCAGGCCGCGCTCGGCGAGTTGCTGGGAGCGATTGAGCAACATTTTTCGCCGCTCTTCGTCCAGGGGACGTTTCTCGCCATGCTCAACAATATAACTGCACCTGGAGATGAGGGCTTCGGGTGCGCCTTTGATGCAGAGGCGACCACCGGCAATCGTGGCATGGAATGCGCGCACCGGGTCGAACGATAGTTCGGCCTCGTGCCTGACGTACAATCTGCCATTGAGACCGGCATTGATGGCTCCATGAACGACGGCGATGTCGGTGGGATGCGACCCGGCATCTGGCGCGTCGGGATGCGGGCTGGCAACGGCGGCAGTGAGCAGAACGTGCTGCAATTCGGGAGACAGGTTATGCGATAGCCGGGCTTCCCGGTCCAGGCTGGCTACCAGACTTAGCTCCAGGCGGCCCCTGGTCATGGTGCCCGTCTTGTCGGTGCAGGCTACATCGACGCGGCCAAGCGCCTCGACCGACGATAGACGGCGCACGACGGCATCGCGGGCGGCCAGGCGGCGCGCGACCCCTGCTTCACCAACACGGGCAAGGAGCGGTAAACCCTCGGGAACTCCAGCCAGGGCGATGGTGGCGCCTGTTGCCAGCAGAGCAGCAAGTGGTTGCCCCCACAGGAAGCCGGAGACGACAACCGCGGCACCACCCGCGACAGAGAGCGGGAGGATAAGTTGCAAGATGCGGCTCAAACGCACGCCAAGGGGACTGACCTCTGTTTCATCCTGGGAAAGCGCGGCGGTGGTGGCTCCCATGCGCGTCTGCTGCCCAACGGCTACTACCACGGCACGCCCGGTGCCGGTGGTCACATCTGTGCCTTCAAGGACGATATGGCTGGCGTCTGTATCGCCCTCAGCAACTTTCTGCACGGGCAGCGATTCGCCGGTCAAAGATGCTTCGTCCACTTCGAGGCCCTGGGCGCTGATGACGCGAGCATCGGCGGCTACGCGGTCTCCGGGGGCAAGCAGCAGAATGTCGCCGGGTACGACCTGGCTGGCGGGAATAACCCGTGGGGCATTATCGCGCAGGACACGGGCATTCGAGGTGCCAATTTGCTTGAGGGCTTCGGCGACCTGGTTGGCCTTATGCTCTTGCCAGACGCCTACGGCGATGTTGGCGGCGATGGTGCCGGTGATAATGACGACATCCCCGGTGGCTCCCAGGAAGAGCGAGAGGACGGCGCCCGCGGCCATAATGCCGATGAGTGGAGAGCGAACCTGTTCGAGCAGGGCGGCCAGGAATTGATTGCGGCCAGATTGCGTCCGCACCGGGTGCCATCGCTGCTGGGCCTCGGAACTGCTGAGGCCCTGTTCGGAAGTGCGCAGGGTACGCAGGACATCTTCGACACTGCGTCTTCCCCAGCGTTCGGGCCTGGGGTCTACGAGGCGCGAGATACTTGACCTGGGACGTTCACCCCCACGCAATCGCATCCAGGCATCTCCAACTGCGCTCAGCGCGGTAATATAGGTTGCGCGTCCGGCCAGTTCTATGCCGGGAGCGCCCCGGAATCCCCATACCGCGCCAACGATATTGGATACCGTCGAAAGGGCAACGGAATCACGTACCGCGGCTTCACGACGGGCACCTGCATCGATGATCGCGGCAAGGGCATCAAGGTCGGGCGCGAGTAGATCCGCGCGAGCAGGCAGGCGATAACGATCATCTGTCATTCCTATTGCCAGGTCGCACTCGGCAAATCCCGCCGCGGCACCCGCATTATCCGAGACAAAGGCGACTCGAACGCCTTGCTGCTGCCTGGCACGAATGGCGCTGACCGCGTCGTCGCTTTCGAGCAGGGTGATGTTGGCGCGATGGGCAAGCGCCTGGGCCGCAAGCTGGTCGCCACTGGCAAGGACACCAAGTTCTACTCCGTACACGCGACATATCTGGACGAGGTTCTGAATTCCAGGCGCGAGGCGCGGGCGTATGGCGAGAATACCAAGCGGCTTTTCCTCACCTTCAGAGCGCAGCACCAACACATAATTGCCGCGCTGGCGCAGGCGCGCGGCTTCCGGTATTGAAGCCCAATCCTCGATGGAGCCCAGCGAATACTTTTTTCCCGCGATCTGAGCGGTGGCAGTTTTGCCGTCAAATGCGCCATCAGTCGCGGGCGCGCTGCCGGCCGGCCTGAAGATTCCCCCCCATGGCGAACCGGCGGCGGCTGATACTCCCGCGGCATAGCTGAGGATTTCGGCCATGTCGTACTGTTTGTTGAGCGATAGGGCCGTATTGAGTTCGAGCCGGTCGGTGAGCAGGCGAGTACCATCCAGCAGCAGGAGACCGGGAAGGCGAATGGGCCGGTTTGTGCGCGTACCGACGATTGTCACGCCCGCGCGGATGATCCTTGCCGATGCGCTGAGTTCGGCGCTATCCAGGCCGATCAACGCGGTACGCGGATTGGCCAGTAGCAGCGCGGCCAGCGTGCGGTTGAATGAGCGCGTGAAGAGGGCGGTGAGCCCGGCGTAGGCGAGGGAAAGCGGCCCTACCACGCGCTGGTAGCGGTCGAGGAGCGACGGGGCAACAGGGGCCGGGCGCGGTTGCGGGATAAACGCTTCGAAAGAATTTTCATGATCCAGTTTCAAGACGAATGGGCCACCATACAGCCGCGCGCCGGGTTGGACGGTTCCACTCGGAGCGACCGGAGTTGGCATGCCGTCGCGTCCAATAGCGGTTCCGGTTCCCTCTATGACTGTCGCCGCCAGAGGCGTTCGCTCGCCGGTTTCCAGGTGAATAACGGCATCCGGCTGCGCTGAGGGTGCCTCGGCTATCCTCTTCTCGTGCTGTTTCCATGCGGTCCTGCGAGCCCATGTTTCCGTAAGCAGCCGCAGAGCTTCCGCGCCGGTCAGGGCGAGACCAAAGGGACTGCCGGCAAGCGTGAGGGTGATGATGGCAGGGACGCTGACGAGTAAATCTGCGCCTGTGCGTCCCAGCAGCCTGCGCAATCCAAAGCGAATAGGGGGAATACCTTGCAAAATGGAGATCAGACTGGCGACTTGCAGCGCGGCCCCGGAGCCTGGAAGCGGTTCTGTTACGGAAAAGAGCCGGCGCCCGGCAAGCAGTCCAAGTCCAAGGGCGACGCCAATGGTACGAGCGCTGCTCTGAATCAGCGGGCCTGGATCAAGTGGGTACGCGGGACGATCCTCACCTGGAAGGTCGGGCAATTCCATGCCGGATATCTCGGAAATCAGGTCCTCTAAATCCGCCTCATGTTCATCGAATTCTACGAGGACACGCCCTGTGAGCGGATTGGCTTTCGCGCGCACGCCGGGATGTCGCTCGAGTCGCTCAACCACGCGCTTTGCCATGTGGGGGTCGCGGTCCATGCCACGCACGGCTATACGAGCGCGCACGCCCCCCCCATGTTTTTCGCGCACGGCAGGCGGGGGAGAAGATTGCTCCTTCTGGGCATGAATCATATCCAGATCGAGCGAGTATACCTCTTTAACGAGCGTTTGCTCATCTATGAGAGCCGGGTCGAATTGGATAAGAATATTGCCGGTGATGGAATTTGCCTGTACGTTCTTGACGCCATGTACCTGCCGGAGCTGTGTTTCAAGGCTCCGATTTCCCTGCCCTGACCACGCGGGCACGTGTACGCGAATGCGGCCCGGGATGGTGTGGAGAACACGAGGTTCCTCTGCAACCGCTGCACTCATCATATGCCCAGTTTCTTTCTAGAGGTCGCCTATCTTTTCCGCTCTTGTCGTATGTTTTGTGCCTCGGCCCACATATCTTCGACCTCTTCACGCGCGCGAGCAGCCATGCGCCTTACTTGCAGGCTGGTGATAGCTGTGAAGTGACCGATGCGTTGCGCCAGCTGATCCACCACTTCCTCGGCTCGCTGCGTTGCCAGTTTGCCACCTTCTTCAGCGCGGGCAATAGCCGGCTGTTCAGACTTTTTTCCAGGCGATGTGCTGGGTTGATCTAAGCGATCTGCCTCTTCGCGTATGGAGGAAGCAGCCTGCTGAATGCGTTGCGTGGTAAGGGCAGCGAACAGGTTAAGGCGCTGGCCTAGATTATCTAACAAGGCCTCGGCCCGCTCCGTCGCCGGTTGTTTGGGAGCTTGGCCCGGCGCCTGGCTCATGAAGCTGTTCCCCCCTGATCCTCTGTAGAAGATTTTGTATGATGTGCCGTAGTCTTCCCTGTCGTTTTGCTCTGACCCGTGCTGGCAGCTGAGGTCTCAGCTGACGAGGCGCTGGCTTTTGCCTGGTTCATGGCGTTCTGCGCGGCATTTGATGCGGTAGCTCCTGCCTGCTGAACGTTTTGACCAATACCACGCGCCACTGAAGTGATGGCGTCGCCGGCGACAAGAACGCCTGCCGTGGCATACACTGCTCCGCGCCGTATCCATCCTCTCACTGTAGGTGAGAAGACCGCGGCAGCGACGGCGGCTACGATTGCTACTTCAGGATCGGTAAAGTCTTCCAGTGCCATACTTGCTCTCCTTTTCACGTGTGTTCAAGTGAATGAACGGCTTACCTATCCCCTGAGCTATGGCAAACGCGTGCAACAGTACAAGCATGTATTGATGTACAGGTAGAGTTATGCAAGTAGCGCAGTGAAGTACAATAGCCCCGGTCAGGTATGAAAGCCTTGCTATTCCTTTAGGAATACGGGTAAAAGACCTCTTTCGTTTCATGGCATACCACCAGGCATGTCATTCTGAGCGCGGGGCATGTCATTGTGAGCGCAGGGCATGTCATTCTGAGCGCAGCGAAGAATCTCTGGCCGGCAGGGAAAACGCTTGTGACAGGATGAGGCATCGGAGATAAGATATAATAGGTAAGCAGGAAAGATGGATGCAAAGTAGAGTAGCGAAGATGAGGCCAGTAGAACGATGGTTTCGCACGAAGAACTATAGCAATGGAGGTTTTATTATGCCAGTTGATGTTAATGGGATTACTACAATCGAAGATATAGCAGCGTGGGAAATCCTTGACTCGCGCGGAAATCCGACGATTGAGGTTGAGGTGCTACTGATGGGTGGCGAGAGAGGCGTGGCGGCTGTTCCTTCCGGCGCTTCGACGGGAGTACATGAGGCCGTCGAGCTGCGCGACGGGGACAGGAGTCGCTACGGTGGCAAGGGGGTTCTGAAAGCGGTACATAATGTCAATGGAACCATTCGCGAGGCGATTATTGGGCTGGATGCGATGGATCAGGTATTGATTGATGAGTTGATGATCGAACTGGATGGTACTCCCAACAAGGGCGCTCTGGGGGCCAATGCCATCCTTGGAGTCTCCCTGGCGGTGGCGAAGGCGGCGGCAAATGCGCTGCAAGAGCCGCTATATCGCTATCTGGGCGGTGTCGGGGCACGCACACTACCGGTGCCGATGATGAATATTTTGAACGGCGGGAAGCATGCCGATAATTCGACTGATATGCAGGAGTATATGATTTTGCCGGTCGGCGCTCCAACATTCCGCGAGGCGCTGCGCATGGGTGCCGAAGTCTACCAGTCGCTGAAAAAGGTATTGCATGGCAAAAAGTACAATACCAATGTGGGCGATGAAGGGGGCTTTGCGCCATCGCTCGGCTCCAACCGCGAGGCGTTGGAGTTAATTGTTGCCGCCATTGAGTCGGCAGGTTATAAGCCCGGTATAGACATTTGCCTGGGTATGGACCCGGCGGCCAGCGAGTTCTACGACAATGGCAAATATGTGCTGGCGCGCGAAGGACGGACGCTCAATTCCGGTGAGATGGTGAACCTCTATGAGCAATGGATCGGCGAATACCCGATTATCACGATTGAAGATGGCCTGGCCCAGGATGACTGGGACGGCTGGTCGCTGCTGCGCCAGCGGCTGGGAAATCGCGTTCAACTGGTGGGCGATGACCTGTTCGTGACGAATACGGCGCGCCTCAAACGCGGTATTGAGGAGCATTCGGCCAACTCGATCCTGATCAAGCTCAATCAGATCGGCACGCTGACGGAGACACTCGCGGCCATCGAGATGGCGAAGCGCGCCTCTTTCACGGCGGTTGTCTCGCATCGTTCGGGAGAGACCGAGGATACGACGATTGCCGACCTGGTGGTGGCGACGAATGCCGGGCAGATTAAGACGGGCGCGCCCGCCCGCAGCGAACGCGTCGCCAAGTACAATCGCCTGCTGGTCATCGAGGACGAGCTTGGCGAGAAGACGGCCCGCTACGCCGGCTGGAGCGCGTTTTATAATGTGCCCGCGTTGTATGGACGATAGGAAATAGCTGATGGACGCGAGCCGATTCATGAGCGCCACGCCGAATCCGTAGGGGCCGGTTCACCGTACACACCGCCGATTTATCGGCTCGCGTCCATTGCCGGAATAAGTTGTTCAATTTCATTATTGGATGTGGGGACCGATAAATCGGCGCTGGGCACGATCAATCGGCCCCGCAGCCGTAGGGGCCGATTGATTAATTCGTTCGTCACATTCCCTCATCTGCCCACTCTCCACAAACTCTTCCCCTGACTACGTTTATTTCAGCAGGATTTCTCATGCTACGCATCTGGTATGCAAAAGATGTATGAAATGTTTTAAGCGTGCGTTTTGAGCGTAAAACCGGGCGGAAATCTTGTTTTTGCCGGGTACTGGCAGTGGAAATACTGCCCTGTAGCTCGCCGGATAGACCAAAAGTCCTGTATATTGTGGGGGCGATCTTCCGATTGTCCTGCCATTGGAGAATCGTATGCAACGTAATCTTGTACGCAATGTGCTATTTATCGCTACCAGTGTTGTACTCATTTGCGCCGGTCTGCTGGCGATGCGCCTGGCAGCACGCGCAGATCAGAATTCACCATCGTCTTTGAATGGGAATTTCGTGCCCATGATTGCGCAGGCTCAATACTTACAGGCCAGCGATCCCAATCAGCAGTTGAAGCTCTCTATCGGTCTGCAATTACGCGATGCATCAGATCTGGATACCCTTTTAAGCGCTATTTATAACCCTCAATCTTCGCAATATCACCACTACCTGACGCCTGGCGAGTTCGAACAGTTATTTGCCCCAACGTCAGACCAGGTGCAGCAGGTCGTTGCCTATTTACAGAGCCAGGGTTTGACGGTCAACAGCGTCGCGCCCAACAATCTGCTCATCGATGCCACAGGCACGGTTAGCGCCGTGCAGCAGGCCTTCAATACGCAGATCAATAATTACCAGCTGGGCGGCCAGATTTTCTATGCCAATGCGACTCCACCCAGCGTGCCCTCTTCAATTAGCCAGTACATCGCCTCCATCGGCGGTCTTGACGATAGCGTGCAATATTCGCCGCTTTATTCACGCCTGGCCTCTTCCAGTGTGCATACCGGGCAAAGCCGCATTCATACGTCGCTATTAGCCGGACCTACAAGTGGTTACGGTCCGCAGGATTTGTCCAACGCTTATGATGCGGCACCCTTGCAGAGCGCCGGAATGCTGGGCGATCATCAGACCATCGCGCTCTTCGAACTCGATGGCTACCAGGCCAGCGACGTTGCACAGTATTTCCAGTATTACAATCTCGGCACGCCGAATCTCAGCAACGTGCTGGTCGATAATTTCAGTGGCAACCCGGGACAGGGCGCGATTGAGGTTGAACTAGATATCGAGGTCGCGGCGGCCATGGCACCGCATGCCAGTCAGATTGTCTACGAAGGTCCCAATACGACACAGGGACTGAACGATACATATAACCAGATCGTGCATGACGACAAGGCGCAGATTGTGAGCATCAGCTGGGGATTGTGCGAGACCAGCACCGGCCCGGCAGAGTTGCAGACGCTGGACAACATATTTAAGCAGGGAGCGGCAGAAGGCATGGCGTTCTTCGCGGCCTCTGGCGATTCGGGCGCGTACGATTGCGCCGATAGTAACCTGGCTGTGGACTCGCCCGCCGATGATCCCTATGTGACCGGTGTGGGGGGCACTACTTTGCAGGTCAATGGGGGCGCGTATGGCGGCGAGTCGGTGTGGTCAAATCCGAACGATACGCATCGCAGTCCCAAGGGCGCGGGCAGCGGCGGCGGCGTCAGCAATACCTTCCAGATGCCTTCGTGGCAAACAGGAGCGGGTATCATCAGCAGTTACAGTAGCGGCACGCCCTGCCATGCTCCAAATGGCCAGTATTGCCGCGAGGTGCCGGATATCACGGCGGACGGCGATCCGGCGACGGGCTATGCCATGTACTGCACGGTGGTGAACGCGGGCTGTCCTTCCGGTGGCTGGTTAACGGTTGGTGGTACGAGCGGCGCAGCCCCGTTATGGGCGGGCAGCGCGGCCTTAATCAACCAGTATTTGCAGGCACAGGGCAAGCCGCCTATCGGCAACGCCAACCCTACGCTTTATAGCCTGTTTAACGCGCAACAGCAATTGCCGGCGTTCCATGATATTACCAGCGGCAACAATCTCTATTATCCGGCAACAAGTGGCTACGACATGGGAAGCGGCATAGGGTCGCCCGACATCAACAATATCGCCCACGATCTTGCCTTGCTCAATGGTGGCGGCACACCCACTCCTACACCCTCGCCGACCAGTACCCCTTCGCCATCTCCATCTCCTTCGCCATCACCAACCAGCACGCCCTCACCGACGCCATCCCCTTCGCCGTCTCCGACACCCCCACCGCCATTGATCCAGAACGGCGGATTCGAGAGCGGATTGCCTCCCTGGCAGCAATCCTCATCCGGCGGCTACCAGCTCGTCAGTAATTTTAACGCGCACACGGGACAGAACAGCGCTTACCTGTGTGGTTATCCAGGTTGCGATGATCGCATCTGGCAGATCTTCACCGTACCGACCAGCTATACAAAGATCACCATCACCTACTGGTGGTATTCGGATACGAATAAGACGGGCAATCAATGTTTTGATTACTTCTATAGCCAGGTGCATACGACCAGCGGAGCCACGATTGCGAATATGCAGACGAGTTGCAATACGCAGGTGACGAACTACTGGGTAGCGAAAACCTACGATCTCTCATCAGCTCTCGCGGCATATAAGGGCAAGCAGGTGATGCTCTTCTTCCGCGGCACCAACATGCCGAACCAGTACCAGCCAACTGATTTCTTCGTAGATGATGTGGTTATTAGTGTGCAGTAGGCGCTGTGGAGGATGAAGAGACTCAGCTTTTCCTATCTCACTTTCTAATTGATGTTTAAACTGTCGTCATTTTGGGCGAAACTTAGGTACACTAAAATAAACTCAGTAATCCTTGAGAGAGGATTGCTGAGTTGGAATGAGGATCGACTCCTGGCCGAGTGGTGACACGCCATCTTTTAGTCCCGACTCGGCTTCGTTCTGATGCCGGCGATGACGAGATCGAGCATGCGGTTAGCCCCATCAGGGTCGGACGCATGTTCATTCACCAGGGCGATTCCGTAGACGAGTCGTATCACGTCGAGAATATGGACATCCGTTCGGATTTGGTCTGCGGCCTGGGCGCGGAGCAAGAGAACTTCTCCCGCCTCGTGCATCGCTTTGTTCGCCTCATAGATTCTCGTTCCTGGAACGTGCTTGGCAGCCATGATGGCTGCTCCCATACTCCGCCCTCGAGCCGCGAAGTCCATCTGCAGGCGAAGCCAGCTGACCAGGGCATCGAAAGGAACCGGAGCGCTGGCAAGTTCTTCTGCACGCGCCCTCAGTTCATTGGTCTCATCCAGGAACACGGCCTCAAGGAGATCCTGACGCGTGGGGAAGTGGCGGTACAGCGTTCCAATGGCGACCCCAGCTGATTTAGCAATGTCCTCCAGGACAATGTCAGCGCCGCGCTCTGAAACCGCGACTCGCGCTGTCTTCAGCAAACTGGCATAGTTGCGCTGGGCATCAGCTCGCATTGGGCGGTTGGCTGGTGTTGACTTGTGCATTTCATGCTCCTCCTTTCTCCTTGAGCTAGTGGTCCTTGACAAAGTGAGGATGCCTCCGTTACTATATGAGAAGTAACATGAGGGTTCCTCCGTTTAATAGAGGGAGGTGCCTCATTTTATCATATTCACGATCGATATTACCAGGAGAAGGAGAACTTTCTTATGCATGTTTTCGTCACAGGAGCAACAGGTTACATCGGTACCGCTGTCGTCCATGAACTCATCGGTGCCGGTCATCAGGTCGTCGGTCTTACCCGTTCAGACAAGGGTGCCGAGGCACTGAAGGAAGTTGGGGCCGAGGTGCATCGCGGTACCCTTGACGACCTCGACAGCCTTCGCACCGCTGCGGCTGCAGTGGATGGCGTTATTCACCTGGCGTTTGAGCATAACTTCTCGGACTTCGCAGCCTCGCTCACCACCGATCTGCGTGCCGTCAAGACGATGGGGGCGGCGCTGGAAGGCACGGGCAAGCCATTCGTGACCACCGCTCACCTCAACGGAGAGGCATCTGATAACGCGGTACTCGCACTGACTGGAGTGCGATCATCGGTCGTCTCTCTCTGTCCATCCGTGCATGACCAGGGCGACAAGGGCTTCGTGCCGATGCTGATCACCATCGCTCGCGCGAAGGGCGTCTCTGCCTATATCGGCGATGGATCCAATCGCTGGCCTGCCGTCCATCGCCTCGATGCGGCGCGCCTGTACCGTCTGGCACTGGAAAGCGCCCCGGCGGGGTCACTGCTTCAAGGAGTTGGCGACGAGGGTGTGCCATTCCGCGACATTGCCAGCGTCATCGGTCGCTACCTGAACCTACCGGTAGTCAGCATTTCCCGTGAAGAGGCAGATGCCCACTTCGGCTTCCTCGGCGCCCTGGCAGCGCTCGACATCCCGAGATCGAGTGTACAGACCCAGGAACTCTTGGGATGGCAGCCTGTGCATTTGCGACTTCTCCCGGACCTCGAACAGCACTACTTCACCAACTGATGTGAGGCTCAGGGTCACTCCTCACGACGACAGGTTTTGAGTAGGAACGACCTGGAAGACAGTCAGATCGATGCAGCCCGGCTGCGCGAGGTGTTTGTGGGCTTCGCGCCCCTGCCTTAAGCAGGCGAGTTCGTGTTTCTGGGCGTGGACGCCAGTAACCTGTATCGCCCAGAGGCCGATACAGCCGGGCCGTACGCTGGACTTAAGTGGTGGCCTGTGCGCGCAATCTGCTGGTCCTGGTTCGTCCCCCGGTGGAAAGCTGCTACGGTCCATGGGAAAACCGGCGTGAGTTCCTAACGCTGGCACAGGTGCGATGGGCCATGCCCTCCCTTTTGTGCCATTTAGACACACCTGCTCGCCCACCGAAACCACGCGGAAAAGCATCAGGACGGACCAAGGGCTTTCATCCCAGGAGTCGGACTCGTTATCCGGTCATTTACAAAACGAGCAACAAGTAGGAAAAGAGCAAAAAGGAAGCCGGCAATCATGAGCATATAATGCTTCACACGCGTATCGATAGTGGTTCCGAACTGCTCTCCAATGAGTTTCTATAATTGTGGCTTGCCACTCGTCATTCTCTACAGGAGGAGACGAAGAGGTAGCGAAGTATTGGACTGCTGTTGCCAGGGGTATCACTATCATTTCATATACTTCCCCTTTAGCTAATCCAGTGCTTAGTGGGCCAAACGGGTCAAAAATCGATAGTACCCGGCCATTGCTGAGACGTAGCTTTAAAAAGCGATCGTATACCTTCCCGTTGTAGGTTGCCCCTTCCTCATTCTCAATCAACACTCCTTTAATAAAATCTCCCATTGATCCTCCTTGTTGTAGCTGCTAGTTTAGGGTGAATATGGCATAGCAGTGACTATGAAACCATTCTCGCTCACCACGAGAGACAGATATAGGAAGGATACTGCACCCAGATATGCAAATTGCCCTGCGAATCAATATTGCCATACTCATTATTTTGTCCCTCAATCATCTGCCCCGACGGGTCACTCCTGGTCTCCGGATTCCCGCCGACATACATATAGGGGTTCATCCCCTGCCAGTTCCCCTGCACCTTGTCCGCCGACAAAAACACCCCGGATACTGGGTCATAATAGCGCGCGTGGAAGTAGTCCAGGCCGGTCAAGCTATCATTGTACTGTCCAATGAAGCCCTTCGCCGTGTTGATGCTGCCGGAAGAGTAGCGCCCGTTGCCATAGGGGCCGAAGAGTTGATTGCCCTGCACCGAGGCGCCGCCTGCCGACCAACTGATCTCCGAGAGGATGCTGCCCAGCGCGTCGGTCAGCAAAAAGGGGGTATTGTTGGCGTCCACGTCTCCGATCAGACGGCTGCCCAGGACGTAGTAATACGTGTTGGACTGGTTGCTGCCACTGCCGCTGTACTGGTGTTCTTCCAGCCCGAAGGGGTAGACGATGAGGGTGGTACCGGTGCTGCTGGTCGAACGGCGCAGCACCCGGTTGCCGGTGGCGTCGTAGAGGTATTGCTCCTGGTTGCTGCTGCTGGCGTACCATTGCGTCAGGTGATCCAAAATGTCATAGGTCAGCGTGCCGGTGGTGCTGCTGTAGGTGCGACCGGTGACGTTGCCCCACTGGTCGTAGCTCGTGGTGTAGCCCTGCCCCGTTTGATTGCTACAGGTGGCGCCCAGGCTGTAGAGGCCGGTCAATTGATGTGGCGCGCTGCTGTTGCAGTAGAGATACTGGTACGGCGTGCTGCCGCCATTCAAGGGACCTTGCCAGAGTTGGCCCAGGTGCGTGTAGGCGACGGCGTTGAGATAACGGCTGTATGATCGCAGTAAGCGGCCTGCTAGCTAGCAGCGCGCCGCCCATTCCACACTCGTTTAGAACTCGGGTTGAAGCCACTGAGTCGAACTGTTGTCATCCTACGCGTTCGCTTTGAAGACACATATCCCTTTAATTGCAGCATGACGAAATGCCGGGTCCTTCACATCAGGAAAATATCCCTCAATTGCAAAACACAGGCCTGGAAGATCTCGTATCACGAGATTATCTTCCTCATCTTCTTCCACCGGACCAATTTGCCTTTCGACATCGGCAACCGTTGATCCCAGGCCAATTGTATCCATCAACTTTCCACGATAGCCATCATGAACCATAAAGGGCAAGAGCAATTCTCTGGTCCACGGTGTATCCCAATAACCTAGAGCAAAGATAGCAAGCAGGGTATCGTTTTGGTTCTGGGCCTCCCTCAAGATGTGTACCAACGTCTCCAGGTTGAAGCTTCCCCAACGATCAAGAAAAATCTTCACAGTTCTTTCGGGATATGCCTCTCCTAATTCTTTGAGGGCATAATCTATATGGTCAGGCCAGCTAATCGTAGATTCATTGTTGTCCATCTAGTGGCTCCTTGCTTTTTCTCAACCTACTGGCTCCTCTGTCATCAGTGATCATGCCTATTGATCTGTCACTTTCAACTTTCGTCTGCACTGATGTGGAATTCGTCTGCACTCGGTCAGTGCAGGCGAATTCCACAACAAGGGGTCAGCACCAAATGAAGGGCTTGGAGGAGAATCATTCCCCAAGACGTGGGTAGGGAAACCAATAGGGGCGATAGCTGCCATCTTTGTGACATAATTCTGAGGCTGTGGCCTGGCAGAGAATATCCTGGTCCCAATAGACCCAGATCACCGCTTCACTCATGGGTGATGGACGAACGGTCACCGCTTCATTTGGCCAGTAATGGAGTACATCGTCCCGCTCGTCACGATAATGCCAGCCGTGCCACTCCAACGTTCCATCACTCCCCACTGAGGCTTCATAGGCTGGCAGCACTTCTCGCAAACTGGGGAGAAACCGGCAGGGATCATCATCCAGACGCATCCGCCATCCAGCTTGTCAGGCCGCCCGTTGCTTCGCGAGAAACGGAGCATAGCCAAAAGTACGCTCACACGCTCGATCAAACAGACGCAGATACTGGACGGGATCAAGCACCCGACCGGTCAGTTCCTGCTCCCATTGCTGTACGAAGGCGAATTCGTATGGCGTCACTGCTTCTACCTCGGTTCCCCAGACTTTGGCAGCCTGGATCATCTCGACTGGCAATGGCTGTTGTACGCGTAAGCGGACTGGCGGATGTAAGCACCAGCGATCCTGGCGGAAAAATACCAGCGCATCATAGAGCGCGAAGAGCACATCGGCGTCACCTGGCGGCTCGTGTGTCCTCCGAAAGGCCAGGACTTTTTGCGTGGGTTCGTCGATCACCAAGATCAGAAAAGGCATCATCGTGCTGTGCGCTGTCCGCATCCGAACAGCGGTCTGTTGCCAGCCAATGCGCCAGGTGGTCGCTTGTCTTTGAACCGGGTCACTCGACAGCATGGAGGCGCGGCGACGCCCGAAGAAACAGCAAACCCCAGTCACCACATCGAACGGTAACGCGCAAGTTCCAACGTTGAGCGCCATGCGGCGTAAGATTTCCTCCACCGTTGCAACGCGCCGGAAGAGGGGTGAGACATAGAGGGCCTCGATCAACTCCACCATCGGCTGCGTCACATTGGAGAAAAAGGTGGTCAGGGTCGCTTCTTGTGTCGACGGGGATGCATCTGGCAAGAAGACATGCGACATCCGCTCCTGGATCAGCCCCCACGTATCCATCCCCTTGATCCAGGGAAGAATCTCGTACACCTGGGGTACATAGGCTGCCACTTCTACTAATTGCTCAAGGAGGCGCGGAATCTGGTGGACCGGATCTTCGGCGAGCCAGGCGGGCGCCTCGGGCTGGCAAAACGGATTCGGCCTCATGAGCGAGGGGGCCGTTGTTCTGAGGCAGCCTCATGGGACCCGGCAGGTGAGGGAGGCGGCGGGTGGCGCGGGGTCGGAACCTGCGGAATCAGCGTTAAGCGCAGCGTCTCGGCGAGAATAGTCGGCGTGATGCGTTCGACCTGACGGGCATGTGCAATCTGGCTGGCATATTGCAGCACCACCCGCAGCTTGCGAAAGGAGGGACACACGCGCTGCCAGAGTTGGAAGCCCATCTCGCGATCGGCTGCATCTTCGGACTGATACTGCCAGTAGGGCAACGTCAGAGCAGGCAGCACCGTCGTCAACACCTCCTCCTGGGTGAGCGTCAGAAATTCCATATGCAGGCCAACCCGGCTGACAAACTTCTCATGGCGGGTGATCACCCGCAGGATGCGAGGAAGTCCCACGATCACGATGGGGCAGCCGGTGCGGTCGAAGATATGACGCAACAGTTCAAAGCTTTCAATGTTCAGCCAGTCCCCTTCATCGACCAGCACCAGGTCAAGATCGGTGCGCCGAATGGCTTCGGTGGCGACCGCTTCCATATCATAGACATTGTGACTCGCGTGTTCTCCATTGAGCGTAGTAATCAACGTTTTCGCCACGGCTTTGGCCGTCGAACGTGGGCTGACTTTGATGCTCACACAGGCTGGAAAGCCGCTGTAGGCCCGAGGGGTCAGCGCTTGCAGATAGGTCTGCACGGCAATGGTCTTGCCCACTCCTGCATCTCCCGTGACCACACCCATCGTGGCGTAGCCAGTCTCTTCACGCGACTGCATCATAAACTGCATACAAGCATGAAAGCGTTTGACACTCTGCGTCATGATGGGTACCTGGCCGGTTGGCAAGCGATTTTCAAAATCGAGGTCATCGGCGTATTCAGGAATCATGGGGGGCGTCCTTTCTGGCCTGCGCAGCGCGGGCCACCAAAAAATCAAAGAGGTCTGGGGCGCGAGGGGAGGAAAGAGGAGCAACCAGGACCTCGTGTGGTGGCGTGGCCTGTCGTCCCTTGCGTTGCTCTGTTGTCAATGGATGAGGCGTTTCGAGGGCCTCCCGCGCGGCGTTGATGCGGCGGCATGCCTGTCCTCGCTGGCGACGTTGTGCCTCGACGACCTCCTTTCGCTGGACCGCCTGCCCTTTCGGCGAGGACAGCGCGAAGGCGGTGCAACGCCACTGCTCCCCGAAGAAGACCTCCAGTTCGTCGGGAGCGGTATAGCAGGGGGCTGCGCGCACCAGCACCTCCTCGCCCACCAGCACCGCCAGTTCGGGATGCCAATACCGCTCCCCGGCATACTTGATGCCCTCCTTGAGGACGTGCCGGTGGGTCAGTTCTTTGAGCAGCATATCCAGGAGGCGCTCATCAACCGGTAGCGGTGTGGCGTGCTCCTGCCAGAAGGCGAAGGGCGTCTGTCCGGTCGCGCTGTGCATCTCCTGGTGATACTGGTCGATGAAGGTCCGAAAGCGCTGCTCCAGGTCAGCGAGGGAGAGTTCGGCCTTGGCAGCGGGGTTGCGCTCCACGACGTTTCTGCCCACATAGCCGGGAAGTGTGGCCCACAGACGCGTGTCCAGCGTCTCATGAAAGCGTTCGACGATCCCGCGTATTTGTGGCTCATGTGGAGGTCCGGGAAAGAGTGTGATGCCCAACCCGTGCGCTAATTGCTGCACATGATGGGCAATCAGGTCTTTTCCGTTGTCCACCCAGATTTCATCGGGAACGCCCCCAAACGGCTTCTGTTCGGACGTCCGTATGGCGTCGCGGATCGCAGCCGCCACCATGAAGCGATCCGGGGGATCATAGCTGAAGCGTCCAGCCATCACCAGGCGCGAGACGCTGTCGATCACCAGGGTCAAATACGGGCGCACTTCCCCCGAAAGCGTGCGATGGGAAGGCGCGCGGAGATCGCGGACCAGCACATGCAAGGGAGCCTTGTGATCAATCTGCCAGACGATGCGGTGGGCATCATGCGGAATGGGGTACGTCAAGGCGATAGCGATTGCGGAACTCCTCCTCCCGTCCATCGGCCAGCAGACGCACCGGGGCTGGGATCTGCGCGCAGATGGAGCGCACCTGCCAGAGGCTGGGGGCTGCTTCCCCCGTCGAGGTCGCGTGCTGGCAGGCCAGCTCATACACAAAGCGCACGGGAGCATCCAGGTGCGTGAGGCGCAGGTCTTCGACGATCTGCACCATCTGCGGACTCACGCCATGATGCTTGCCCTTGTCCCCGCGTCCACGTGGTGCCAGCCCGACCAATCCGTCACGCCGGAAGCGCGTGTGGTAGTCCCGCAAGGTACGCAAGCTGACCCCGACCATCTCCGCGCGTTGCGCCAGAACGGTATTGGAGACGTGTGCCTGCTCGGCCAACTCCCCAAGCAAGGCGCGGCGGCGGAAGAGTCCGTCACGTTGTGCTTCTGTAAGCGCGCCTAGATCAGACGGTACGCGGGGCACAACCACACGTCTGGCAGGAGCGAGACCTACCATCCCACCCAGACGATAGCGACGGAGCCACCGCCGTGCCTGAAGGATGGTCCAGCCAGCCCTTTCAGCCAGAGCGCGGAGATCCTCACCGGTGATGGTTTCCGCTTCTGCAAGCTCCCCTAAGACTGCGTAGCGCCTCTCGATGAGCGCCAAGGTCGCTTCAGGAAGTTCAGGCCACTCAGTCGGGACCAGCGCGTCCAGTCCTCCACGCAAATAGCAGGTGTGCCACCTGCGCAGCAGAGCCACCGGGACGCCTACCTGGCGAGCTCGCGCGGCGAGCCTCGTCCCGCTGAGGTCCTCGACCGTCGTTCCGAGCAGCTGCGAGCGGCGACGGGCTTCCGCCGCCTTGAGCTGTGCCAGCGGTAGCATCTCTATCCCTCCTGAGAAGAGCTCTCCTCGCCGATGGTGTAGAGAGGATTGCTCACGGTTGGAACAGCAAGTCGCAAGAAGCGTCTCACCCAAAAGGCCTGGCACCCCGGCGGAGGTGTTCTGTGCCTCTTCCTCAGTTCACCATCGCGTTGCGCCTCCCAGAGGAGTGCTCAATCCACAAGCTGGCGAGGCCGCGGCCTGAGCGAGGCTTAGGCCGCCAACACAAGGAACGATTGCTGGCTACGTCCTGGTAGACAGGCCAGGCGCCTGCTCTTCTGTGTACCCTGCCTCCTGGGAGGAGACGCGCGCCTGGCCTGAACGCACCAGCATCTGCGCCAGGATCACACCTACCAGCAGTGCCATGACCAGGGTGATGATGGACCAGAGCCAATCCGGCTTCTCCACCATCAGAAAGACGATACCCAGCCCCAGCGTCGTCATGCTGATCACGGATGTCCAGTGCAGCGGATGGTTCAGCTCGCGTCTGAAATCGGGGGGAATCGGTCCTTGTCCCAGCGCCGTCGCCCGCTGGGCGATGCGCCGGGCATGTGTCCCATTGAAGGCCGCACCTATAATACTCAAGAGAACCAGCAAGCCCAGTGACAGATCGATCCAGGCGTGACTCCATCCCCAGAAGCCAATCGTCATCGCCAGCCCTGCACCGAGGATGAGCAAGGACGTGATGGGCAACACCACATCCAGCAGCTTGCTGGCGCTGCTCCACGCGCGCACCGTCTCGACAGTATGTGCGTTGCGGACCCCCACCATAATCGCCACCTCAACGGCGAACGCCATAAAGAGGCCCAGGACGCCGAGAATGTGGACAAAGAGGACGAGATGATACCAATCCATAGTGTTCAGCTCCTTTCGTCAATAACCAGTTGCTCATGATTCACATTCGCGCGGTGAAAATCATTCCACGGATAAACGATCCTGGCTTCCTTTTTTTGGCAGAGCGAGTATCGATTGCTCTGAACTCATTGATGCTCCTGCTCCTCCGTGGAACCGGAGATGCGATTCACGGACAACAGCGGGATGGACAGGTCGCGCACCTTCATCAGCACGCCATGCAACGCCGCCTCATCGACCAGTTTCCCGCGCAGCAGGGTCGTGCCGCCTTCCTCATGGGTGATCGCCAACCCCTCGAACCAGGTCGACCAATGGTGATCGAGATGTGCTTGCACACGAATTTCGTACATACTCATAGCGCTGACTTTCTCCTGCTGAGCAAGATCTATTTACCATCGTTTGGAGAGACACGGATCGATGAGCAACCGGTTCACGGAGCAACCATGTGCCGTCCCATCGATCTTGCGTTGTGTCTGCCTGAAGTGTAACCGCAGCAGTGGGTGAGATGCATCCCTCCAAAGTGCTATTGAGGGGTTGATTGTCGTATATGAAGAGATGCTAGCTGGACTGCCCGGGTAATGGAACCACACCCAACTGTTGCATGAGGCTCATGACATTCATCAACAGCCGACTTTCTTTGAGTTTCCCATCAACCCAGATATCAAACACCATCGCAGGGACCGTCACCCCCTTTCCCGTGGGAGGAATACCCAGAAACACCCCCTGGTGGGTACCGCGCCAGGTATTGTAGCTTGCCACCTTCTCCCCTTCAGCCACCAGTTCTTCAATGGTCCATTCAAAGTCGGGAAACGCTGTATGCACCATGGTGAGCGTATCTATCAGCCCCTGGCGCCCCTGCTGTTGCCCGGGAAGTGGATCATGCTCGATATAGTCGAGTGCCACCAGTTCATGAGCAACCGCTATATTTCCTTTGTTCATGACCTCGTCAACAAAGCGCCGCATAAGCGCTTTGTTCTCTTCTGCTGACATTGGTTGTTCTCCTTCTCGAAATAATGATGCATGTCGTGAGGTATTTCATCATTGCCTCTGACCACAGTGTATGTGAGTAGAGGGTTGGAAGACAATGAACCAAGGTGGATACTGGAGGTTTATTTTTTGCGCGACTTTTGGGTAGAAGAAAAAAAACATTAGAGGAGGTGCAGGGATCGCGCACGAGCGAGGGCCTGTGTGCGGCTCTGTACCCCTAGCTTGCCGCAGATGTTATACACGTACTTCTTGACGGTACCCGTACTCACGATCAGGCGTTGGGCAATTTCGCGATTGGAAGCCCCTTCGGCCAGTAACTGCAACACCTCCTGTTCGCGCTTCGTGAGGGGTTCGATGAGTCCATCGGGGTGAGAGAGGAAACGAGCCGTGTCTTCGCCTGCCGGCTCCCCAAAAGCTGCGAGCAGTGTAGCGGCAGAGTGCGGGCTGACCCCGCGTGCGAGCAAGTGGCGCAACAGGTCCCGCACCGGTGTCCCCTCATCGACAAAGAGGCGGACGTACCCCTGCGGTTCGGCGAGGGACAGGGCACGGGAGAGCGCAGAGCAGGCCGCGTTCCGCTCACGTTGTGCAGCCCACGCCAGCGCCTCCAGGAGCAGGAGTTCCAGCACACTCCTTCTGCGCGCTTTCGCCTCAGCGTCCCGCAGCCGTCGCTCCAACCTGTGAGAGATCTCCTGCCAGCGGGAAGCAGATGGGTTCTCACGCCCCTCTACAATGCCTATGCGCAGCAAGGTCAGATAGGCTCGTTCGTTCTGGTACCTGAGATCGTCATCTGTGACCGTGAGGCCGCAGTGTTCCGCCCAGCCCTTCGCTGCCAGAAGGTTGCCCTGCATCAGTTCCATGTGGGCACGCCAGGCGCTCGCGCTCGCCATCAGGGAGGGAGCGAGGTGACGGGCGCCAGCCAGGTGCGTGAACGTGTCCAATGCTGCGAGCGCCTGCGGATACTGGCCGCGTGCCAGATACAGGCGCGCGAGCGTGGTGTAACCGAGCATGAGGACGTGGCCTTCCGCCGTCAGACCGCCCTCGACCAGTTCCATACCCTGTTCCAGGAGATGGGCAGCCTGGTCCAACTCGTTCCACTCCCGCAGAATATCAGCCAGCCCGAAGAAGTAGACCAGGCTTCCGGTGATAGCCTGCAAGTCCTCGGGCCGCGGTGCAACCTGCGCCGCTTGCTCGAACGTCGCTGCTGCCTGGCGCAGCCTCCCCTGCATAGCCTGAAGCTGGGCCAGATTGGTAAGGCTTCGCATGGTCATGGACTGATTCTCGGAGGTCTTGAGCACTGTCACCATCTCCAGGGCCAGCCGCTCCTGCGGCGCGGTCACGTCCCCATCTGCAAGGAATGCCTGGGCAACGTTCAAGCGGGAAATCGGCCCCGGTGTCCTCTCTGGATGCGGCAGCAAGACGAGCGCTTGCTGGGCCTGCGCCACCGAGCGAGCAAGATCGCCCGAGAAGCGAGCCATCACCCCGCGCGTCGCAGCGATATGGCCCCGAAGAAAAGCCGTCTGTTCGGAAGGTGGCTGCCCGTCGAGGCAGCGCTCCGCCATCTGCAGGCGTGCCTCGGCCTCCTCTAACCGATTGGTAAACATCAGGGCGATGGCGTGAATGATGCAGAGCAAGGGGCGCGTGCAGACGAACGATTCAGGCAGGCGAGCAAGCCAACCAAGCACGCGCTGCACCTCCATGCCAAGTCCTGCCCAACTGTTCACATCGATGCGCTCGATCAGATCGGCGGCGCGCTCGATATCTGCAGCAGCGAAGGCGTGCTGGACCGCTTCGGCGAACAATCTCTGCTGCTCATACCAGCGGCTGGCGCGTACGTGCAGGTGAGGGACCAATGACGGATCGTTCTGCTGCAAGCGTGTGCGCAGCACTTCGGCAAACAGGTGGTGATAGCGATACCAGCGCTGCTCATCATCCAGCGCCACCACAAAGAGGTTGGCCTGCTCGAGTGCAGCCAGCCGTGACTGGCTCTCTGGTTGTCCGGTCACGGCATCGCAGAGAGGGCCACTGAGCCGCTCGAGGATGGAGGTGGCGAGCAGAAACGACTGCACCTCGCGTGGTTGGCGCGAGAAGACCTCTGCAGTGAGATAATCAAGGATGAAGCGATGACTGCCGGTGAAGGCGCGGAGAAAGGCGGCAACATCACTCCTGCCGGACAAGGAAAGGGCTGCGAGCTGCAGTCCGGCAATCCATCCTTCTGTCCGCTGGTCGAGCGCAGCCAGGGCTTCAGCCGGCAGGTCAAGCCGCATCACGGTATGTAAAAACTCACGCGCCTCATCGAGATCAAACCGCAGATCGGCGGCCCGGACCTCGGTCAGCTGTCCACGCGCCCGCAGTCGCATCAATGGCAGTGGCGGGTCGGCGCGAGTAGCCATGACCAGGTGCATCTGCGGTGGCAGATGCTCCAACAAGAAAGCTACTCCACCGTGAATGGTCTCGGTCTCAATCACATGATAGTCGTCCAAAACGAGCGCAAACGGATCGGTCACCGACTCAAGCACGTCGTTGATAAGCAAGGCGAGGACGCGCTCCAGGGCAATACCTGGTGACGTTTCGAGCAGTGCTCGTGCCGTCGTCCCCAGTTGCGGATGCAGGGTTTGCAAGGAGGCAAGGAAGTAGGAGAAGAAACGGATTGGCTCGTTCTCCCCGGGTTCAAGCGAGAGCCAGGCGACCGGCGTCCCACTTTCGGCCAGCCATTGAGCTAACAATGTGGTTTTGCCGAAGCCGGCTGGGGCTGAGATAAGGGTCAGGGCAGACTCCATGCCCTGCTGCAGGCGCTCGACGAGGTGGGCACGGGAGACCAGGCGGCTACGCGGGCGAGGTGGGTGGAGTTTGGTCGCAAGCAGTGGATCATGCGGCAGGCGCTGCTCATCCATGGGTATGGCGTGAGAGGGTTCAGCAGGTTCAGCGGTAGAGCCTGCCGCTGAAGGGAAGGCAGCGGCAACCTCCTCTAAGCGAGCGAGGGTGAGATCGGCGCTGCGCCCCAGGTACTTCTTCGCCATCTTCGGGCCAATGCGCCGGTAGGCATACCAATACTGAGCTCCCCTGGGCCTGGCCTCTTTGCGCACCGTCAACTGCCCCTGTTGCCCTTGAAATGAGAAGGAGGAAACGCCTTCTAGCCAGGCGAACCATCCGTTATCATCGAATGGGAAAGGAGGGGAGACGCTACGACCCTCTTCCTCCAGTTCATAGGCTTGGCGATCAGTGTGCCAACGCAGGCGGGGATGGGACGCCGCCATCGCATGGTTCCCCTTTCTTGTACTGCTGCTACCCAACAGGGTTCTCTGTCATAGTATACCTGTTGGGTAGCAGCAGTACAAGAAGGGGGAACTTGCGCGAAGGTTGAGCACTTCGTATAGAACATTTCCCACATCTGCTGATAGCCACATGCGAGAACAGAGTTTCCCGCTGTAGTGTGATATACTCGGGGCAGGCTTCACGCTCAGCAGCGATTCCCGAAAGCCTTGCTAAGCGGGAAAAATTACAGCGAGAAATATTTTTGCGGAGTTTGGAGAACATGATGCAACACGTGACCTCCTTGAAAACGGATCGTTCTGATCAGTCGCCTCATGAGTTCCTGGAGAACTGGCGGCGATTTTTACAGGAGCATGATCATGCAGCAGGGACGGTCAAAAAGTATACCCAGGCCGTTGCGCATTTCCTGGCCTGGTATGAGCAGGAAGAACGCATTCCCCTGCAACTGACAACCCTTACGCCGATCGCACTGATTGGCTACCGCAACGAACTCCAACACGAGCAGCACAAATCTGTCAGCACCATCAACCTGCGCGTGAGCGCCTTGTGCGCCTGGTGCGCCTGGCTCGTCGACCAGGGCTATCTGCCGCTTGATCCAGCAGCACGTGTCAAGCTGGTCAGTGGAGCAGTCGGCTCCAAGCGCGAAGGACTTTCCTCGTCTCAGGTCAATGCGCTGCTTCGCCAGGCGCAGGCCTCCCGCGACCCGGCACGCAATTACGCCATTGTGCAGGTCTTGTTGCAAACGGGCATCCGCTTGAGCGAGTGCAGCGGTCTCACCCTGGGTGATATCACCTTCGGAGAACGCAGTGGTCTGCTGCTGATCCGCGCCGGCAAAGGCAATAAGGTCCGTTCGGTGCCGCTCAATGCCTCGGCGCGCGAGGCCCTGGCCGCCTATGTGGCGCCACGCCTGGAGGTGGAAAGGGTGTCACTCAAGACGGTGGCGGCGAAGTGGCCCAAACCACTATCGCCACGCTCCTTTGAGTCAGTGTGGCTCAGTCAGAAAGGTGGAGCCCTCACCGATGGGACAGATGATTGCCGAGCTGGTGGAGGCTGCAGGTGAACTGGTCCCCGAGGAGACCAGCGCTCACCACCTGCGCCACACCTTTGCCCGCAGTTACCTGGCGCAATATCCAGGAGACCTGGTCGGGCTGGCAGCGCTGTTGGGGCATCGCTCGCTCGATACCACCCGACTCTATAGTGAGCCGTCGGTCTCGACCCTTTCGACTCGCGTTGAACGACTCTCACTGAATGCCTATTCGGGATGAGAGGCAAGGGAAGACACTCGTTTGCCAGTGCAGACGAAAACCACAATCCAGTGCAGACGAAAGTTACAAGTGACATGATCAAAGCTTTCCACCAGAGCCAGTCAATAGTTGCTAATCCTGCTAAACAGCATTATTTATCATAAAATCACATCCTTCCGGACCGCCTCAAGGTTCGACTGCGTTAATACCTTGACGGTAAAATCTAGCCCATTATCCATGAGTTGGTTCACCCTGTTTATGATCTCGACGGCCTGATCAACTGCTTGCGGCTCTATTTGACCCGTTGCTGCACTACTAAAGCTGACCTCAGGCATAACTTTCCGGCCAGTGACCGGGTGGCAATAGATAGCATGTAGACGATGACAAGCATTGTCCTGATTGCTCCTCTGGAAGGTCTGGTGCCTGGAAATCATAGCATTGCCATCCAACGTGCTATACTATAGGCAGGAAGACTTCCTATACGTCCGGCGGGATAGGTTCTAGAGGACAGGCACCAGGTGCTGTCCCTACAGGTTGTCCAGCGGGATGTGTTCTAGAGGGCAGGCACCAGGCGCTGTCCTATAACCAGTATGTTATTTTCGTACAAGGATGATCACAGTATGATTGATTCAGAGGGGGCTATTTCGCCTGCTAATACGCTTTTTGTGATGCTCTGTTTCGAGGGGCCGGATGTCTATTCGACGGCCGGGGGGCTTGGTACGCGGGTGACGGAGTTGAGCGAGGCTCTGGCAATACAGGGCTATACGACCTATCTCTTTTTCATCGGCGATCCAACCAAGCCGGCGACGGAAGCGCGCGTCGATGGACGGCTGATCCTCAAACGCTGGTCGCAGTGGGTGAGCAAGTATTATCTGAATGGGGTCTATGACGGCGAAGAGGCCAAGCTCTATGATTTCAATGAGAGCATTCCGTATTATGTCTATAGCGAGATTGTGCGCCAGGCGGTGGCCGAGGGCAAGACGGTCGTCATTATGGGCGAAGACTGGCATACCGCCGAGGTGATGTGCCGCACTTCCGACCTGTTGCACTGGTTTGGCGTGCGGCAGAGGGTTTTGATGCTGTGGAATCTCAATAGCCTGATGTCGCTGCATCGCATCAATTGGGGCCGCCTCAATTTTGTTACGACGATCTGCACGGTCAGTAAATATATGAAGCACCGGATGTGGAGCTATGGGGTGAACCCGCTGGTGATTCCGAACGGTATTCCGACGCGCCATTTGAACCCGGTGAACGAGGATGATGTGACGCGGTTGCGTGAAATCGCGCGCGGGGGCGATCCACGTCGCCTTTTCCTGTTCAAGATCGGGCGCTTCGATCCTGATAAGCGCTGGATCATGGCAGTCGAGGCCGTGGCGCGTCTGAAATATAGCGGTTACCCGGTGACGTTTTATGTACGCGGGGGCATTGAGCCGCATGGAGCCGATGTGCTGCGCTATGCCTACAACCTGGGGCTGACGATTACCGATGTGGTAGCACAGCGCCCGACGTTGGAGCAATGCCTGGATGCAATGGCGAACGCGGCGCCCGCCGATATTTATAACCTGCGCTTCTTCCTGCCGGAAGAGTTTGTGCGCACGATCTACCGCGCAGCCGATTCGACGCTCGCTAATAGCGGGCACGAGCCGTTTGGCCTGGTGGCGCTCGAAGTGATGGCGGCCCAGGGCATCGCCGTTACAGGCAGCACGGGCGAGGATTACGCCATCTCTTTCGAAAATGCCATCGTTACCGAGACCGATGACCCCGAAGAAATCGTCGGTTACCTGATCTATTTGCGCCGGCATCCAGAGGAGCAGGAGCGCATTCGCTGCGCCGGGCGCAACACCGCCGAGCAGTTCTTATGGGATAAGGTCATCGAGAACCTTGTCAGTAAATTGGAATTTCTCGCGCGTAAACAGGATATACGATTCGTATAAAGCTTTCTCCATTCTTATGGGGTTTGGGAAATGGCCCACCCCGGAAGCGATGATGCACCTTAACGAAATACTTTAGTAATGGGCGTAGGGGCCGATTTATCGGCCTCCGCGTCAATACCTGATTATTTTGTTAAACAACATTATCTGGCCCCTGTACCTCCCCAGGGGATGGAGAGTCGATAGAGCCGATGAAAATGGAGACGCTTGTATGGTTGCGGAACTGGCAATCTATACCGTGGTACACCAGCCGCGCCGCTTGAAACTGCCGGCGCAGCCTATTCCACGGGGAGCTTCGATTGAAGATATTGCGCGTTGCCTTTTCGATGAACGCCTGAACGAACGCTACTTTCACCAGGTGGCGAAAAATAGTTACTACCCTGCCGGGCGCATGTTCCTGGACCTGGTGCGCAAGGGCATGAAGCTGGCGATAGGGTTTTCGCTCTCTTTTTTGCGCCAGGCGATGCTGTGGGATGAGGGCCTGCTGGAGTTGTTCCGCGAACTGGTGACAGAGGAAGATGTGGAGATCATCGGCGTTGAGCCATATCATAGTTTCCAGTTCCTGCTCGATTGCCCTGCTTTTGTGACGCGTATGCGCTGGATGGCTGACGAGCTGGAGCGTATTTTTGGCAAACGACCGGTGGTTACCGATACGACCGAAATGAGCATGTCGGCGTCCATCTATGATGCGCTTGATAGCGCGGGTTTTCGTGGCGCGCTGATGGATGGCCGTCCGTGGGTGCTGCAATGGCGGGAGAGTACGCATCTCTATCGTTACGGCGACGAAAAACCCTATCCACGCCCTATCGAGACGAAACGCCGCAATGGGGACGCACAGAAACAACTATTTGCCCCTCAACCTGCTACACCGCGCAGGCGAGGCAAAACGTCTCCCAACAATAACAGCGAAGTGGAGAGCGATCCTTACCTGCTCGCTCGTCACGTGGAGTTGAGCGACGATGTGGGTTTCCGCTTCTCAGATCGCGGCTGGGCAGGCTACCCGCTCTACGCCGACACATACGCGCAGTGGATTGCCAGCACGCCGGGCGACTTCGTCTTGCTGGGCTGGGATTTTGAAACCTTTGGCGAGCATCATCACGCGGAAAGCGGCATCTTTGATTTCATGCGCGCGCTCCCGCGTGAGCTGCTGAAGCGGGGAGTGAGCTTTGCGACGCCCTGCGCATTGATTGACCGCTACGGCAATGCCGGGAAGATCTATCACCTGCCGCTGCCAGTGTATCCGAGTACGTGGGCCGGCAGCGGTGGCCTCGACTTTTTTCTGGGCAACAGCGCCCAGCGCACGCTGTTCGATCTCATGCGCTACGTCTATGAAGTAGCACAACTGACTGAAAATCCCGATCTGCTTGACCTTGCCGGTTGGTTAACACAGTCCGACAACCTGCACATGATCCAGTGGTTTGGACGTAGCGGTTCGGAGAGCGAGGTTTCGGCCCATTTCACGCCGCAGGAATGGTGGTCTCTGGGCAACGACGGCATCATTTCCGAGCAGCAGCGGGTCTACCTGAACGCGCTGTACGCGATGGAACCATATCTTCCGCCGCGCCTGATACGCCGGGCCAGGCAAAAGAACGGCAACAAGATACCACGCAGGAAAAGCATACCGTCGACGGCGGACGTAACCAGGTTAGCGCGCAATGTGAGCTGACTACCCCCACCAGAACGAGACGGCAATAATGCCATACAATCCGATCAATGTCAGGCCCTCGAGCCAGGTTGACTCACCATCGTAGGTGATGATCGTGCTTAATATGGCTGTCAGCGCCAGCGAGACGACCAGCAAGGGGGCCAGCACCAGCGTCAGGTGCGCGCCGCCTATCACAAAGCTTAACAGTACAAGCACCGGAATCAGGCCCAATGCCACCTGCAACGAGCTATTGAGGATCACGCTGATGGCGTAGTCCGCCTTATTGCGTAGCGCGAACTGGATGCCGACCACATTTTCTACGGCGTTGCCTGCCAGCGCGACGATGACCAGGCCGGTAAAGGCCGGCGAGATGTGCAGGATGGTGATCGCCGGTGTCAACGCGCCCACGAACCAGTCCGAGACGAAGGCCGCGCCGACGCCCGCGCCTACTAACATGGCGACGGTAAACCAGAGCGGCCATAGATGGAGCGAGGCCGTGTTTCTCTTCTGCGCGTCTTCAGGCAGACTGGTTGGGCCACCTTGCAAAGAGACGGGGATGCTGGCGATGAATACTACCAGCAGGATAATTGCGCAAGCGATGCTCAGTCCTTCCTTATGTCCTGCCGCCGGAGTATGCAGCCCATTGACGAGCGTTGGCACGGCCAGCGCAGCAACGGCCAGCATAGTGAGAACGGCGATAGTACGTGGGGCCTGCGATGCAAATCGCTGTGTGCCATTGCGCAGCCCACCCACGAAGAAGGCCAGGCCCAGCACGAACAGGCTGTTCCCCAGGATCGAGCCGACCAGCGCCGCCTGCACTACATCGACCAGCCCGGCGCGCAGGGCAAAGATGCCTACAAAGAGTTCGGGCAGGTTGCCAAGCGCGGATTGCAAGACGCCGGTTGCCCCCGGACCGAGTCGCGAACCGAGTTGATCGGTAGCCTGCCCGACGAGATCGGCCAGCAGGGCAAGCGCTATCCCTGCGACAATAAAAATAAGTACGGCATTCACTGAAAATGCCGTCAGAACACCGGATAAGATGCTGAGGATAAGCGCGCCGCCGATTGTCAGCTGCTCTCTCCGGCTCACAAAACCGCCCCTATTTTTAGATAGCATTTGGATTTGAACTCCTCACCAGGATATTTTTCTAACAGGTCATTCTGAGCAGCCTCGACCATGTCATGCTAAGTGGCCTCGACCGGGTCATTCTGAGCAGCCTCGACCATGTCATGCTAAGTGGCCTCGACCGGGTCATTCTGAGCAGCCTCGACCATGTCATTCTGAGCGCAGCGAAGAATCCGCACCCTATCCCACCCGGATTCTTCGCTGCGCTCAGAATGACACGGCCAGAGAGGACTCCGCCGGGGCCGATCAATCGGCGGTGGGCGCGATCAATCGGCCCCTACGGGCCGTAGAGGTCGATTGATCGCGCCCCGGCTAAGCGGCTGGTCTCTTCACATCTCCAACCCTTGTGCCATTTACCGCGATACGCTCCCAGGTACCGGTAGTGTTGGGATACGAAGTAAATGCGCCCGCGTTCTCGAGCAATTGCGAGGCCCTATCGCGCGAGAGTATGTTATATTTCAGCTTCAATTCTAGAATGCGCTGCACCGAGGCGTTGACCTGGTTCATGGATATCTGCCCGCTCTCCACCGCCTGTTTCAGACCGGTCAGCATCGATTGTGTGTCCGATAGACCGCGCGGCCCCAGAATGAGATCTTCACCGGCCTTCACCGCCAGCACTGCTGCCTGGGCCAGGCTGTAGGTGTTGCTGATGCCGCCCATCCATAATGTGTCGCTAATGATGACGCCGTTGAAGTGCAGTTGGTCACGTAGCAGGCCGGTGACAACTTTGGGCGAAAGCGAGGTGGGCAGCTTCGGATCAAGTTGTGGATTGAGGATGTGCGTGACCATCACCATCGGCACAATGCCCTCGTTGATCATTGTGCGGTAGGGTACGAAATCGACGGCGTTCATGGTTGCCAGGCTGCGGTTCATATAGGGCAAGGAATAATGGGGATCGACCGTAGCGCTGCCCAGGCCGGGGAAGTGTTTGAGGCAGCCTATTACGCCGCCCTGTGTCAACCCTTGCAGGTAGGCACGGCCCATATTTGTGACCAGCGTCGGGTTGGAGCCGAAGGTACGCATCGGCAGGCCGGGATTATTGGGATTGGTCAGCACATCGACGATGGGCATGAAGTTGACATTCAACCCCAGAGCCTTCAGGTCTTGCGCGGCGCCGAGGCCCGCATTAAAAGCAACCTGTGGATTGCCGGTCGCGCCAATTTGCTGTTCGGACGGGCGCTCGCCGGTGATCTGGCGCAGTTCATTGACGATGCCACCCTCGAAATCGGTGCTGATGAATAGTGGAATCTGGGCCTGGCCCTGCAATGCCTGGTTAAGCTCGAACAACTGGTTGCTCGTCTGAGCATTGCCGTTCTTATTCTCAATTAAAACGCCGCTAACGTGATCGGCATGCACCATCTGAATATCATCGGCGGTGAGCGTGGAGCCATAAAACTCGACAATGGTCATCTGGCCCAGCTTCTCATCCAGGCTCATGTTTTGTACGAGTTCTTGTGCCACGCCACTATCAGATAGCAGCGTGGGCGACGTTGTGGAAACGGTCGTAGGCGTCGGGGATGGCTGCAAAATTACAACCGTTGGCTTTGCCCCGTTGGAACCGCTCACACCCGAAAACAGGGGAGAACACCCGCTCAGCGTAATCAACAGGCAAATAAGAGCAAGGACGAAAGAACCCGTGCGGCCTCCCTGGAAAAACCTATCAGCGTGGAATCGATGCATTGTCGCGTCCTACCTTTTCCTGCCCGTTGCTCCTGTAGGGGCAGCGCCTTGTACCTGTCCCTACAAGAGCAACAATACATCATCTTTTCCATGCACGTCAAGCGGTTTGAATGTTTGCCAGTTCCTCCAGGCCCAGGTCTTTGATGGCCTTCTCGCGCAGGATAAACTTCTGCACCTTGCCACTGGCGGTGAGAGGATATGTATCGACGAACAGGAAATAGCGGGGCGTTTTCTGGTGGCTGATGCGTCCCTTGCAGAAGTCCCGCAATTCCTGCTCGGTCAATTCCTCGCCGTCGCGCGGGCGCACCGCGGCTACCAATTCCTCGCCAAAAAATTTATCGGGGACGCCGAATACCTGCACATCGGCAACTTTGGGATGCCGGATGAGAAACTCTTCGATCTCGGCGGGGAAGATGTTTTCGCCGCCGCGAATGACCATATCTTTCAGGCGCCCAACAATGTTGACATAGCCCTGGGCATTCATGGTGGCGAGATCGCCGGTATGCAGCCAGCCCTCGCTATCGATCGCTTCGGCAGTCTTTTCGGGCATCTTGTAGTAGCCCTGCATCGCCAGGAAACCACGGCAGCAGAGCTCGCCGCGCTCGCCACAGGAAACAACCTGCTTCGTAACCGGGTCGATAATCTTGACCTCGACATGCGGCAGAGGTGTGCCAACCGTTGCCGATTTTAATTCGAAGCTGTCGTCTGAGCGCGTCAGCGTAATGGCGGCGCTCGCCTCGGTCTGGCCGAAGACGATGGCTACGTCCGCTCCCATGAGTTCCTTGACCTGCTCCATCAAATAGACCGGCACCGGCGAACCGCCGCTGATGACCGTTCGCAGCGAGGAAAGATCATACTCTTTGAACCGCGGATGCTGCATGATTGCCAGCAGCATGGTAGGCACGCCGCCAAGCATAGTGCAGCGTTCGCTGCTGATGACCTGTAGAGCCTTTAAGGGATCGAAAGCCATGAGTGGATGCAGTGTCGCGCCCATGGTGAGAGAGGCGAGGATGGCCAGCACGCAGCCGCCGGCGTGAAAGAATGGCATGCAAGTACAGGTATGATCGTCCTGGCGAATACCCCAACGGTGTGCGAATACCAGCGCATCGTCCACAATGGCATGATGCGGCTGCAATGCGCCCTTGGGAAAGCCGGTGGTGCCGGAGGTATAGAGCATCTGCGCCGGGTCCGAGGGCAGCACTGTAGCCTGTCGCTCGCGCAACGCCTGCTGGCTGATCTCCGAGCCACCCGCGACCATTTCGCGAAACAGTGTTGGCCGCCAGTTCGCCTGCTCTAACAATCCGGCAGGAGGAGCGCCCAGCAGCGAGACGTAGCGCAGCATGGGGAAACGCTCGCTGCTCACTTCGCCGTTCTTTACTCCGGGAGTGACGAATGAGGAGACGGTGGCGATGCAATCATGGTCGCGTATCTTTGCCATGAAGAAGAGGGCTACGACATCGCCCTGCTTCAGGATGTATTCGACTTCGGAAGCACGCAGGGCGGGATTGACCGTGACCAGCACCAGGCCCGCCCTGGCAGCGCCCATTTCCAGCAATATCCAGTCGGGCAGATTGATAGCCCAGGCCGCGACGTGATCTCCCTTTTGCAATCCCAGGGCCATCAGGCCGCGCGCTACTTTGTCGGCCTGCTCGCGATACTCCTGGTAGGTCCAGCGAATGTCGAGCGCGCCACCAAACTCAGGATAACAGGAATAGACCACGGCTTCTTGCTGCGGAATCTCATCCGCGCGACGATCTAAAAGATCACCAACAGTCGTGTTGAGAAGAGAAACGCCCTCGCTTTCGGCCTGCCAATATGACAGCCCATCATTGGTCATGCCCATGATTGCTCTCCCGTTGAAAGTTGAAGATAGAACAAAGGTCTCCAGGCAAATATGGTGAGATTGTACCAGGGATCACGCTATGAGGAAGCATACTATTTGCCGCGATTATTTGCAAGCCTTTCGGAAGGGAATATGATATAGTTTTGTAGGGAAAATCTCCTTGATTCTTCAGACAGCCACAACAGGAGGTAACATGGAAGCTGCACTCTCGGATGTTGTTGTGATCGATCTTTCGCGCGTACTGGCCGGGCCGTATTGTACGATGATGCTGGGCGATCTGGGCGCGACGGTGATAAAGGTTGAGCAGCCGGGCAAGGGAGATGATACACGTTATTTCGGTCCGCCTTATATAGCCGGGGAGAGCGCCTATTACCTGGGCCTCAACCGCAACAAGCGCAGCATTACGCTGGATTTCAGCACGCCGGAGGGCAGGGAAAGGCTATTAGAGCTTGTGCGCACGGCGACGGTGCTGGTGGAAAACTTCCGCCCTGGGACGCTGGAGAAGCAGGGGCTTGGCTATGAGGCGCTGAAAGCAATGAATCCGGGATTGATTTACTGCTCTATTAGCGGGTATGGGCAGACGGGTCCGTATGCATCACGCCCGGGCTATGATTTTGTGGCGCAGGCAGAGTCGGGGATCATGTCGGTGACGGGCGAGATCGATGGAGAGCCGATGCGCGTGGGCGTGCCGGTGGGTGACCTTTCGGCGGGTATGTTCGCCTGCATGGGCATCCTGGCGGCGCTGCGCGTGCGCGACCGCACGGGGAAAGGCCAGTTTATCGATATCTCGCTGCTGGAGACGACCGTCTCGCTGCTCAGCAACGTGTCATCGAATTATTTGATATCGGGCGAAGAGGCGAAACGCTATGGCAACGGGCACCCGAATATTGTGCCATACCAGGCGTTTCGCACGCGCGATGGCTATATCGTAGTGGCCTGCGGCAATGACCGGCTCTACCAGGGACTCTGCCGGTTGCTGGAACGCGCTGACCTGGCGGCGGACCCGCGTTTTGCGACCAATCCGCAGCGCGTGCGCAACCGCGAAGAGCTGGTGCCGGCCTTGCAGGAAGAATTTTTGCGGCGCGATACCGCCGATTGGCTGCCGGAACTGCGGGCCGCGGGCATACCATGCGGCGCTATCAATACGGTGAGCCAGGTATTCAATGACCCACAAATCCAGGCCCGCGGACTGGTCTGGGAATGCGAGCATCCGACTGCCGGCACAATACGGCTCTCTGGCTCGCCCATTCGCCTCTCTGAGACGCCCCCACGGCTCTATAAAGCGCCGCCACTATTGGGGGAGGACGATGAGGCGCTGTAAAAGGATAACATTCCATGCCGGATAAACCGCTCACGACTGAGCAAGTTCTGACCTTGCTGCAAGCCACGCCAATGCGCCTCGCTGCGCTTACCACCGATCTCTCACCAGAAGTGTTGCAGGCAAGGCCCACTTCCGATGAGTGGTCCGCCAACGAGGTGCTGGCCCACCTGCGAGCGTGCGCTGATGTCTGGGGCAACTGCATTGTGACGATACTCGCAGAGGATAAGCCGGTGCTGCAAGCGATTAATCCTCGCGCCTGGATCAAGCGGACGAACTACCTCGAACTGGATTTCCACCTCTCGTTGCGCGCCTTTGCTACGCAGCGTGCCGAACTCCTGGCAGTTCTCGAACCCTTACCGGTTGATGCCTGGAAACGTTCGGCAACAGTGACAGGAGCGGGAAAGGTTCTTGAACGAACCGTACTATTCTATGCGCAGTGGCTGGCTACTCATGAGCGACCACACGTCAAGCAGATCGAGCGCGTTGTCAAAACAATGCATCCAAAAAGCTAAATATCGCATCCACAAATTGCTGGGGCCTCAAAATGAAAAATAAATGACCGCCATTAAAGGCAATCATTTTTGAGCCGTTGATACCTTTATGCATCTCTTCAGCTAACCAGTAAGGAGCGCTTTTGTCTTGCTTCCCATGCAGGATAAGCGTTGGCACCTGTATCTCGCGAAGCCTGTCCGTATAGTCAAAGTTTCTCGATGCCTGAAGCTGATGAGCGAATGCATAATACGGATGCGGGCCTCTGATGGCCGGTATTCTAAGCATAAGTGGAAGCATGCGACGCCGCCAGGTCATGGGAATCCCTTTCATCTTCATGGCTGTCGAAACCAGGATCAGGCTTTTGACCAGTTCAGGATGCTTGAGCGTTAAGGTTACTGCGATGCGCCCGCCCATAGATGTGCCGAGAATATGCGCATGTGTAATACCCAGCGCATACAGCAAGCCGACAGTATCCTCGGCCATCATTTCGATGGAGTAGGGAATATCCGGTTTATCGGTTTGCCCTACTCCACGATTGTCGAACAATATGACCCGGTATTTTGTAGCGAGCTGAGGGAAAATTCCTCTATACATCTTATGGTCGCTGTTCAGCCCGGCAATCAGCACCAGCGGTTCGCCTGCGCCGTGAATTTCATAATACATAGTGATATCGTTCAGTTTTACAGTTGGCATACTTTATTCCTCCTTAGTTATGAAAAGACGTGTGTCCCTTGCTGTATTTTTATCCAACCCCATTGTTACATTTCCACAAGAATCACTCCCAGGATTACAAGCGCCAGGCCAATGATTTTCGCCGGCGTCAGGCTTTCGCCCAACAGAAAATATGATAGAACCAGTGTGACGCCTGGAATGATGAAATCACCATATGCTGTGCGAATGGCTCCGATATGACGAATAAGCCAGAAGGTGAGAAAGAAGCTGATGCAGCTACAAAAGATGGCAAGATAGAGCAGGGCGCCAAGGGTCGCCAGGGTGGGATCGAGCGGATAACCACGTTCGAATAGCAGGCTCATGATAAGCAGGAACGCGCCACTATAAAAGACCTGCCACGTGGTGAGCACCAGCACGGGAATATCCGGGCTGCTATGCTTGGCGGCGCGAATACCCAGGCCATAAATGACGGCCGAACCAAGAACGGCTAATTCGCCGGCCAGGGCAGGCCCACTGCTGGCAAATAGTTGCGCGCTGCCGCTAGGAGCGGGAAGGAATGGCAGCCTCCCCAGCAAGACGATCAATACACCCAGCAAGCCTATCGCCAGGCTGGAAACCAGTTTCCAACCGTGTACCTCGCCCGCATCGCGCAAGGTGAAGAGCGAAGTAAAAATAGGCGTGGTGGACCACATGACGGTCAGCACTCCGACGGGCGCATATGGGGCGGCGGCAAAAAATATACTGCCCGGAATACCAACCATCAACAACGAGATGATACAGACCTGTAGATGCTGCCGCCAGGTTATCGCTAGCTTTTTGCGCTGGATAAGCACGATGGATGCCATGATGCAGAAAGCCAGCGAGAAACGCACGCCCGACAGCAACAGGGGCGGGGCATGCTCGACACCTATTTTAGCGGCAACCGGAAACGATCCCCAGACCAGCACCATAGCGATAAAATTGAGCAGGATGATAAGGCGCGGTGTAGACGAAGTTGTTTGCATGCAGCGAAAGCCTTTGAGATATTTGTGTTTGCCATTCCGTAAGTTAGTATACGATATCGTAGTTACTTCTCCTGGTATTCCCTGGCGGTCCCCAGGACGAGAGAAACCAATCTGGTCTCCAGGACCTGTCATTCTGAGTGAAACGAAGAATCTCTACCCAACTTTCTGAGGAATCACCAGGACTTCCCTGCTTGCACTTACGTTAAAGGAATACTAAGATACGAAAAAAAAGATAGGTCATAGTCAAAGAATCGGAGCATCTCATGCAAACTTCCTTCATCTTAGCCAATATTATTAACTGGGGTTGGCTGAGCATTGGGCCGCCATACATTTATATCAATATCAATCCCGTTATTGTGCAGATCGGGCCGGTAGCCCTGCGCTGGTATGGATTGATGTATGTCGTGGGCATCGTGATCGGTCTGTGGGCTATTCGACATTATACAGAACGCAAGGGTCTTAGCCAGGACATTGTTTACCGCATCTTCTGGTGGTGCCTGGTGGCCGGTTTGATCGGCGGAAGGCTGTACTTCGTAGTGCAGCAGCCGAACTTTTTTTCCTACTACCTGGCGCAACCACAGCACATCTTCGCGACCTGGGAAGGGGGCATGGCCTTCTTCGGCGCCATCTTCCTTGTTATTCCTACGATTTTCTGGCGCGCGCGTGTTGAGCGTATCAATCCACTTGTAGCCATCGATGCCGGTGTGCTATTCGCGATTGTGGGCCAGATCTTCGGGCGTATCGGCAACCTGATCAACGGCGATATCATCGGCTACCGCAGTACCTTGCCCTGGTCAACCGTCTACCAGAATCCCAACAGCTTTGCCTGCCTGAATCCCGCGGCAAATACCTGTAATGTACCTGTTCAACCGGCAGCAGGCTATGAATTGCTTTCCAATATAGCCGTGATGATCTTGATGTTCTACCTGGCCTATCGACTGCGCAGGCCTGGCGTCCTGATGCTGATTTACCTGTATGCCTACGTTATCACGCAATTCCTGCTCTTTTTCGTGCGCGATAACGTGGTCGTCACCTTCCTGGGCCTCAACTGGGGTCTGAAGCAGGCACAATGGACCTCGCTGGTGGTCTTCATCATCTTGCTTCCCATCACCTACCTGGTATTCCGCTATTCAAAGCCAGTTCCAAAAGGTGCTGTGGCCGCGACCTACGGCATTCCGCAAAAGCCAAAGCCTGCAGTCGAGGAGCATAAAGAGGATGACAGTCAAGCGCAGCAAGTAAAAGATGGGGATGTAGTAGATGAAAGGCGCGAAATGCCCAGGGAAACACGTGAAAAGATAGAAGGATAGAGAGTTCAATTTACTCGGTCGCAATAGAAAAGATTATGAGCGCATTCAGGGCTTGAAAGCTAATCTCACCTCCTGACTAGAGGCTGTAAACCATCTTCCGGTGCAAGACCGATATCAGTGTATCGGTCAGCGTAAGAATCGCCTCGAATTGTTCGGCCTGCTGCTCAGCTGATAGGCCCTCCTCTTGCCAGCGGGGTTGCACGTGCTGCGCGAAAGCCGCCAGTTCGCTGCGCACGAGCTGGCGCATCTGAAAGCGGATCAGGGCGGGAAGCGCTACAGGTAGGCCCAGGTCTTCGAGGCGCTCATAAAGCTGGAGTAGTAGAATATCGTCGCCGGTAAAGAGTGGCTCTCCATTATCTCCTGCTCGCGTGGGGAAGAGCAGTCCCTGATCCACCAGTTCGTCGATTCGCGCTTCGGATGCGCCCGACTGCTGCATCAGAGCCTTTTTCGAGATCTGTACATCCTGAGCATTTGAAGTCAGGGGACGCAGCAGGCGCTGTTTGAGCGCCAGGTTCATCTGCACATCGCCATGCCTGGCGCGCACTTCCAGCAATTGTTTGATACTTTCCAGCGGGAGTTGCTGCTCCTTGAGTTCTTTGATAATGCTCAGTACGAGCAGGTGCTCCTGGTTGTAATAGGCGACACGACCATGCATAATCGGCGCTGGCAGCATGCCCTGCGTATTATAAAAGCGGATAGTGCGGCTGGGCATGCCTGAAAGGTGTGCAAGCTCATCAATAGTGTGCAAATCATCGATGCTCTGTGACATGAAAATTGTACCTCGCATTGTAACAGCTGTGCAGCTATTCGTCCGTCCGTGTTGTTTTTAGAGGTGTTGTAACCGTTTTAGCTGTGCCTGAGATATTGTAACATATATACTGTCATATTCAGAAGATGCTTTCAGCGAGCAGAGCCAATGGGCGGAGCAAGCTCCCCTACCCAGCGACCACCACTACTCCTACCGCTACTGGGGCCGCATTACGAGTCCAGCGCCGCCTGCACAGCATTTAGCAACGTGTCGGCGGGACAGGGTTTGGAGAGGAAATCATACGCGCCCAGAGCAAAGGCCTGCTGTATGTGTTTGTCCGCCGAACGCGAGGTCAACAGAATAGTTTTGAGTTTGGAGAACGACGGATGCGTATGTATGATGGTGAGGAGATCGAAGCCATTCAGGTTGGGCATCTCTACGTCCAGCAATAGCACGTCGGGCGAGTGCGCCTGGATAAGCTCTAGCGCCTCCATACCATCACGGGCTTCGTATAATTGATAGCCCACGCGCCCCAGGGTGTGGCGAAGGGATTGACGGATGGAGACGGAATCGTCGGCGATCAGGATTTTCGCATAGGCCAGCTCTGGATGGTTTTGCGTTTGTGCCTGCGCTGATGGCAATGATACTTTGACCGGCTCTTTTTGCTTTTGCGCCTTCTCACTGTGCATGATGAGCTCAGGCAAATCGACGATCAGCAATATATTGCCCGTACCATCGACAGCTGTCCCTAGAATGCCTGGCCGCTGCAAATAGTCCGCCAGAGGTTTCATCACCAGGTCTACCTGCCCCAGTATTTCGTCCACCTGGACTGCCTGTTGCGCAAGAATTAGCCGGGGGTGAATCGTTTGTGGGATACTTCTTGCCACGGGAAAATCCAACAACGCATTGAGGTCATAGAGCCTGGCGACTTCGCGCTGGCTGTAATCGATATGATCCACCTGTGAGAACGGTATCACAACTGATTGATTACCGGTGCGGACAAGCAGTCCCTGCACCATGCTTCGCGAACGAGGGAAGCGCATCTGAAATGCGATGCCCTCCGTTGAGTCGCGGCGCGGTGTGATAGAGCCATGTAAATTGTGAATGGCGCTGTTGAGTGCTTCAATGATGCCACCCGGCACCGGAATCGAAAAACCCGCGTCAATTGCCACTTCGTGATCGCTAGAATGAGCCGCAAGCGTAATTCTTCCGGCCTCTGCCGCGTGTACCTGCGCCGTCATAGCGGCGAGGACGCCCCCGGTCACCAGGTCGAGCAAAGGATTTGCCAGCGCATCCAGGATATCCTGGTCAATGTCTGTTGCCTCGCCGGAGACTTCAAAGTGGATAATGTGCTTTTCCCCTGTGATGCTCCGGGCGGCGCTTCTCAGGCGATCCACAAGGAGAGAAAATGGGGCTGTGTGCAGCGAGAGCGCATCATTACGTATCTGGATGACCTGTTCCTTGTGCTGCTTAAGCAGGGAGTTCAGCCGCGCGAATGCCTGGCGTAGCTGGGCAGCGGCAGTGGCAACATCGGCAATCGCTTCATTGAGCGAAATCGCAAATACATTGCTTTCGCTAAAGCGGTCAACCTCCATCTCATCCCAGTCAGCCAATGCATGCATAGCCGGAATGTGTTGCGAGGATGACGCAACCTTGAACTTACGAGCATGCCCTGTGCGCTGCATGGATTCGCTCAGAATGCGCTCTATAAGCGAGGACGCCGGCTGGTCTTCAAGTATATTCCCCGTGGTATCTGCTTCTCTCGTAGCGAAAGAAGTATACATCGTCTCTAGACGGCGTAGACGGGCCTGGGCATTCTGCAATTCGGCGAGCGCTGCCTCAACCTCCTGCCGGGCGCGCTCCAGGGGCGTTTGTAACTCCAGTATCCGTTCAGTATGCAGCCTAAGCCGGTCCAGATGCTGGCTATTGATATGAGCAAGAGCAAGTGAGCGAGCAGCGGGATAAGCTTCTATATTCCTGGCTATAGCCGGTTGCTCTATGCCTGATACCGGAACATCAGATATGGCGGTACTCAGGTTCCTGTACTCTTCTTCAAGCTCAATAAGGGGCGCCTGGTTCTCACTGCCCTCGGAGACAACACTTTCGAGCGTTGTCTCCAGGGCCTGCACTGCATGTGACAACGCAAGCAGGCCTGCCTCGTATGCTATTGAGCGATTCTTGACCTGCTTGATGACCACCTCGATATGACGGGCAATGGCGGATAGCGCATTGCAGCCCATTGCGCCTGCCGTCCCTTTCAGCTTATGGGCCGCGCGCTGCATCAATGTAAAAGCAGGCGCATCCAGTTGCTCGTTTTGTTGCAATTGCGGAAGGGCCTGGCGCATGCTACCAATATCTTCCCCGGCTTCGGTGACGAACAGCACGAGCATGTCTTCTTCTATGGAATTCGAATCCGGTGCCTGAGCAGGAGATGCGGAAATTGAGGGAGTAGCCGGGGCTTCTGCTGTGGCCGGTACGGGTTCCATATCCTCCATAGCAAGGAAAGCATCGAGGACTGCCTGGTCTTCAGGCGAAAGCTTGTTCTCTTCGGAAAAGGGGAAAATCTCATCCATGATGAGCGGCTGTTCCTATCTGCCGCACGACATCGGCAAGTAACATCGACATATTTATGATGGGCAAGTCAGATTTGTACACCTGGTTCTCGATCCCCCCGCTGAGATGCACAAGCAGGCCGACGCTGACATCGGGAAGCTGTGGATCATTGGCGACAAGTAGCATACCACGAGCAGGATCGATGCCGACCTGGCCGGTGGTCGTCTCACACAGATAGGCATTCAGATCGAGAACGGCAATGGCCTGGCCGCGCCACATCATAATGCCCAGCATCCATCGTGGAATGTCCGGTAACAGGGCAAAGTGTCGCGGCGCATCCAGAACTTCGCAAACGGCCTGCAGCGGGATGAGGAATGTTCCGCAGTTCAGCTTGCATTCAAGGTATTGCGGCGAGCGTATTTCTTCACCAGGAGAAACGCTGGAAATAGCGTTGGCCCGTTCGCGCGCATAATCCCAGAACTCCTCGTCGCTCATCAACTCGAGGCTTTGTGGGTTTATGTGGCGCCGGGGCAGCTGAAGCCGTGCATCGTCTGTGATATGTTCTTCCATGAAAATATGAAAATTTATGAAAGTGACGGAGCACCCAGGTAAGAGCGTATCACAGACATTATCTCTTGTGTTTTGAACGGTTTCGTAATATAGTCCTTTGCTCCTACAAGACGACCCTTGATGCGGTCAATTACCCCGTCACGCGTTGAAAGCATGACGATGACGGTATTATTAAACTGGTGCTTTGTCTTGAGATAACGGGCTACTGTATAGCCGTCCATTTTAGGTAGATTGATATCTAATATCACCAGGTCAGGTGGGCGATGTCGTCTTTCACTTAGCGCGCGCAAGGCCTCAACCCCATCCTCATAACTCACGGATTCGATGCCTTCGCGCTTCAGGCTGGTTTCTATGATCTTACGAACCGTTACAGAATCGTCAATGACCATCACCAGTTTACTCATGTTAACATCCTCTCTCTTCTCCACACTACCATCCAGCGCCAGATCATACGCATACCGGCATACATACATGCATGATCCAGCTCTCGTCACGTCCTTATTAAGAGTGCCGCCTGAGTTTATTACGATAGATCACCCATCGGCCGGAGCCAACGAAATAGCCCGTCACAAGTACTTGCCCTTGTAATGGTCGGTGTCGTGCCCATCGAAGAGAATTCATGTAACCCAGGCAGAAATATGAATCTAAAGCAAATAGTATCATACAAGTGTACGGAGTGCAACGTTTTGGTATAAAGAAACAATTAAATTTTTCGATATCGCCGGGATATGGCCGATGAATCGGGGCCTACGACCCGCGGGTCGGTCGATTTCCGGTCCCGGTAGGGGCGGATTGATCGCGCCCAGCGCCGATTCATCGGCTATCGCGGGTTAGCAAAAATCATAATCGACCCCTACGTGTTTGCTACTGGAAGGGTAAAAGTAAAGGTGCTGCCACGCCCGACCACGCTTTCGGCGCTGATGCGACCCCCATGCGCCTCTACAACGTGGCGAGCAATAGCCAGGCCCAACCCACTGCCGCCTCCACCAGGACCGGTGGCGTACATTTTCGAACGCGAGCGGTTTACTTTGTAAAATCGTTCGAAGATGCGCGGCAGGTCCTCCGCCGGAATGCCAACGCCCGTATCGCGCACAAAGAAGATTTGCGCCTCCCCTCCGGCTTGCAGCTTCGTACCAACGACGACAGTTCCTTCCGATGGAGTAAATTTGATGGCGTTATGTACAAGATTGACAAGCACACGCACTATTTGCTTGCTGTCCGCCGCAACGCGCGTCTTCCCGTCCTGTATCTCGCTACGCAGGGTTACGCGATAGCGTTGCGCCTGCGGTATCATGCGCGCCATCACCTCACGTACCAGCAGTTCGGCTTCGACGGGTTCAATGAGCATAGGCATCTGGCCTGATTCGATGCGTGAGAGTTCAAGCAGTTCCGACACCAGGTCTGTCAGGTGTTCGACCTCGTTTTCGATGCGCTCAACAAAGATTTGCGCCTGCTCAGGATCGGTTTCAATAGCATCTTCCAATGTCTCTGCCAGCAGTCGAACGGAGGCCAGCGGGGTGCGCAGTTCATGCGAGATATTGGCAACGAAATCACGCCGCACCCGCTCCAGGCGGCGCAACTCGGTTAAATCCTCGATCAAAATCACGAAATACTGGTAGCGCCGCGCCTGCGCCTCGGCGTCTTCCTGCCTGCTCGACTTGCGCAAAGGTGTATGCTCCACCGGAGAGACCGATACTTTCCAGAAAATCGTCCCATTGGCTTTTGAATACTCGCCACTGAGAGGAGTGCCCGCCTCAAGACTCTCCTGCACCAGTTGCAGGATAGCGAGATCGGGAATGAGCTGATCCAGCTTCAGGCCCTGCCACGGTTCCGGCCTTTCCAGTAGTTTAACGGCGCGCTGATTGTAAAACCGCACGCTCATGGTGCGATCAATAATCACAATAGGCCAGTAGGAAGCCTCAAGCAGCTTTAAGAAGAAGTGTTCGAAGTTGATCGGCGCCGGATTAGACACTGTGGATCACCTCATTGCGCACCATCGGGAGTATCCGGCGCCTGCGGCGTGCGCGCGGGAGGCGCGAATGTGGCCGTGTAGTCGGAAGAGCTCGTCGATTTTTGGGTTTGAGCACGCAGGCGGCCCATGACGTAGCTATCGAGATAGGCTCCTGCACGAAAACCATCGCAGCGCTTCCTCCCCTCGATTTCAAAGTCGAAACGCTTATAGAGATTGATGGCGCGCTCATTATCGGTATAGACTTCCAATTGCAAGCGCAGCAGGTTGAGCCAGTTGTCGGCGAGATCGATGATGGTGAGCATGAGCATTTTGCCGATGCTCTGTCCCTGGTACGCATCGTGGACGGCCATAGAGATAGTGCCGACATGACGTTCGCGTCCCTCGCCAACTTTGAGATGGATGGCTCCGACGACTTTGCCCCCGATCTCGGCCACAAAGTCATGTACATGTTCGTCGTTCAGCCAGCCTTCAATGATCCTGCGCCACGTCTCGAGGCTTTTGGAGGGAAGCTGCGCGGTCCCCCACAGGACACCAGGCATGTGCATGATTTCATTAATGTCCTCGGCGTCACTCAAGCGAAGTGGGCGAATAGTGATGCGCGTCTGACCCATGACAATTTCCCTACCCCTTCTCGCCCCACGCCGTAATCGGCAACATCAGGCCGCGAAAGTCTTCCTTTAGCATCTCGAGCTGCATGCGTTCGTACAACTGGTCTAACGTCTCCTGGGTGGCGACTCCCATCCGGACGATGAAGCCCTGGAAGAGTTTGAAGACGACAGCGGCATCATGCCGAAAGCCATTATAGGCCTCGGTTCCATAAGAGTAATCGATGACGTGCGCGCGGTAGTTGACACTCGTACAGCCGGCATCGAGCAGGAATTTTCCTAACATCGGCAATACGCCGGTAAAGCGGCCGCTTTCGGTGAAACTCGCGCCTTGCAGCTTGAGCGCGCGTATAACCATGGAGTTCAGTTCCTCCAGCGCGGGACTGTTCGTGAAGTACCACCATTCGCTTTCCGTGAGCCGGATAGTTCCTCCAGGTCGCGTGATGCGCCCAAATTCCTGCATGACTCCTGGCCAGGCGGTAGTGGGAAGAAAATTAATGAACCGGGAATTGACCAGGTCGAAGGATTCGTCGGCGAAATCTAGCGGTTTCTGGATATCCAGAACATGGAAACTGGCATTGTTCAGGCCCTGCACCCGTGCCTGCGCGCGCGCATAATCGATCATCGCCCGGCTGACATCAAATCCAACCACCTCGATATCAGGGTAGGTGAAAGCGACCTCCAGCGCCCAACCGCCCGGGCCACAGGCCGCGTCGAGGATGCGATGAATGCCGGAAAGGTCTGAGCGCTCGGAGAAGAGGCCGCCCATGCCCCTGGTGACGAGACGATCCTGCGCGAGCAGGCGTGCCATCTCCGCCCCGCTCTCGGGATCATTGAAGTAGACATTTCCGCCTTCGGAAGATTTATCGGGTGTTGCCATTACTTTTATGTTCTCCTTTTGCTCGGAAAGAAACGTGCCAGGTTATCTATTGTCGATTAACGAAATGGCGACTGAAGGAGTTCTTGCTCCAATTGTTGCCAGGCAAGCTGTTCCGCCTCTAATGCTGTGACCGGATGCCGGTTAATCGAGGCCTGCCTCATAAGATCGATGGTACGTTGTCGAAACCCCGAAAACGAGGATTTTTGCACCTCATACGAGGGTAACACGCCAAGCGCGATCTGCTCCGGGGTGTAAAACTCCTGGCGATCAAAAGCCAGGGCGATCAACTCGGTATAGCCTTCGATGAGCGAGTAATAGCTCTCACCAAAGTAGCCTGCCTGGGTGCTTGAGATGAGCAGGCAGCCGGCAACGTTGCCGGCAAACATGATGGGAGCGGCAACAGCGCTCCCCTCCCATTTCCCAGCATAGCCAGGAGCGCGATTCGCTTCCTGCCCAAGATTCTGGTTTTCTACGAGGCGAGCCGTACTGACCGCGTAGCCAGCTAGCGATTCGATTCCCAGGAACATGAGATCATTATCCAGTGTACTCGGCCAGGGCGGTGTTCCGCATCCATATACCTCACGCAGACTGCGAACCATCTTCCCATCAGAGGGCGGCATACAGCGCACGACGATTACCGCCATGCCCAGGCGATGCGGGTCGAATTGCAAGAGAACCTGCCGCAGGATGAGATCACAAAGCGACCAGAAGTGCAGGTCCCTGGAAAGCGTAGCAAGGGTATGCAGAACACGAGTATAAAATTCGGCGGGAATAGTGAGTGATGTTTCGACTACCGTCTCATACTCGCTTAAAGCGGGAAAGTCCTTGAACTCTTCTCGAATCAGCCTCAAAAGCAGCTCGCGTTCTTCAGGCCACGCCCTCAACAGGCGCTGTAGGAGCTGCGGGCGGGGAGTGGATTCCTTGCTTGCCCAGCGCGTCAGAGTGACAGGGCTAACCTGCAGGACATGAGCAAGGCGCTGGCGTTCCTGGAGATTCTCAATGCGTTGCCCAAGCAAATCACGCCACGTCTGAGGTTCTTGCATTCCTTTACCTATGAATTCCCTGCTGCTCTCAATGCGCCTCATGCTCATTGTAGTAGAGTAGCAGTACTATGCGCCTCTATCAATCACCAGGAAGGAAGTCCGCGTGCCGGAAAGCATGGTTTCCCTTCTGCATGCAGAATAATGAAAAGACCGGAATCATAACTGTACTGGGTCAACTCGCCACTATCTTCCGGTACAGTATAGCACAGGAAAAAGCTCAATAACAATACTTACATCAACCGGTGATTCCACATAAGTGCGCGAGAGATTCTTCGCTGCGCTCAGAATGACAGGCCCGCGCGCGGGCCTGTCCATCCATGTCGGGGGCCTGTCATTCTGAGCGCAGCGAAGAATCTCTGCCCTGTCATTCAGCCGGGCCACCTCACACGAGCTAAAGGAGAGGCCAGATATCGCGCCTTTTCAGCCCTGGCAGAAGCTAGAGATAGTATCAGTTGAGAAGCAACTGTGGTGTTCGGGAACACGACCAAACTGTGCCCAGGGTACTTGCCCATAGGGCCCGGCGCCATGGAAGTCAAATGCCCAGACCTTGGGATACTTATGTACACTTCCATCCCAGGGATCGCCGGTAACCAGCAAATCATTGCGACCATTGCCGAGCAGATCTACCATGGCCGGCACCCCGCCACTGCCAATTTCTAGCTGCATCTGTAGTTCCAGAGTACCTGTAGCGCTGTAGACCGACAAAAACCCTTGATCTCCGCTCCCCTGGTTGGTTGTAATCGCGATGTCCGGCACGCCATCACCGGTCACATCACCGATAACCGGCGATGAGTTGTCTGTGGAGTTATAACCAAGATTCTGGGGCCAGCCGGATACGTAGGTCCCATCTCCATGTACCGCGGCCAGAGTCGTGTCGGTTTGCACCACGATTTCCGGGTTCGGTGAATTGTCCAGCCTGGCTATCGCGAGTGCTCTTCCGTATGCGGTCATGCCTGGAATGGTAATCGTCTTCAAAAGCACTCCCGCGCCGGAGTAAATCAGCACCGAGGTATTGTTACCTCCTGGGTAGGTAGCAAAGATCAATTGCGGCTTTCCCAGACCAAGCACATCCGCCACGACCGGGAAGGTCCCTTCAAGTCCACTTGAGACACTTATTGGAAAGCCCTTTACAAGAGTACCATCACCATGCCACGCGTAGACTTTTACCCCTCCTGGGGATAGACTCTCACTGGCAGAGATAATCTCCGGCTTGCCATCTCCATCAATATCGGCAATTGTAGGGGTATACAACGTTTGACCGCTATCAACATGGACCGGCCAACCCGGTAAGGGATTACCATGAGCGTCATAACCGGCCAGCGTCCAGTCCTCTTCTTCAACAAAGATCTCGTCGATACCATCTCCATTAATATCAGCAAGCGCTGCTGGTGTAGCAGTGTAATTGTCATCCGGGATCGGCCAGCCGGGCAGCAGGTGACCATGTCCATCAAAAGCCGCCAGGTAAGACTGCCCGCCACTCATATAACCAACCATTACCTGCAGGCCGGGGATGGTCTTAGATAGCTTTCCCAGGGCGGCATAGGCAGCACCCGTAAACTGCGTCGCGGGCCATCCTGGAATGACCTTCCCATCAGGTTCCCAGGCATACAGGGGGCCATTGGCCAATGCCGAAGCGAGGAAGTCAGGTTTGCCGTCGCCGGTGATGTCGCCTACCAGCACATTGATGCCGGGGCCGGCGTGATATGTGCCAGGAGTTTCCGTCGTCATCACCGGGAAGCCTGGCATAATGGATACCCTCCCTGCCAATGGCCCCGACATCTTGCCGTCATGATCATTCCCTTTTGAGAGAGGAGACCGGTAGGCGAATCTATGGACGATTGGGCCTGGACTGGCTGCGGCGACTGCTGGAGTGAGAGCCGCCACCAATATAAAGGAAAAGATGAGGACCAGGCTCCGGAGACCAGACCAACCTGGAATAATGTGTCGATTTGGCGTTGTGTTATTGACTACCGCTTTGCTCATGCCTTGATACCGGTCTAACATGATTGCCTCCTAAACTTGCCGTCCTGCCCTGTTCAGTTTGCAGAGATAACGTCACTATTTTCAGAAAACGTATGAAGTTAAAACATGTAACTGCTTTTCAGACAGGCAATTACATGATTTTTATGGCTGTAGCCTTTGAGAATTTTTGCGGGGGTGCTGAAGCCGAATTTGTCATAATTTGGCCTTCTGTTTGATGATTTGTTTTGCCTGAGAAGCCGGTTGGCCAGAAAGCCACTTTTCCAGCAACGGCAGGGCCGGAGAACATCTCTTGTTTGCAATAAAAAACGCCCAGGAACTTTCTTCCTGGGCTTCTGGCTCCTCGAACAGGATTCGAACCTGTAACCTACCGGTTAACAGCCGGCCGCTCTACCGTTGAGCTATCGAGGAAGGATCGCCGATTGGCTCATCTCACGCAAGCAGTATATCAAGGATGTGCCGTTTTTGTCAATACCTTTTTCTGGTGATTCCCTTTTCTCTCACACATGCATCATGCTGGCCAGCCACAACGCAGCAGCCAGGAAAAAAGCCAGGCTGATGACGGCGATGATGGGGTCCAGCAGCGGGGCACTGACAAGGCTGCCGCGCATGCGCAGGCGCTGCAAAATAGTCGGCAAAACCAGGCCGCAGAGGGCCGCGATTAACAGTGTGAAACCCGCGCTCAGGCCAATGGCCACACCCAGCAGCCAGGAGTGGAAGAGCGCCCAGGTCAGCAAACCCACGATAATGGCGGCCATGATGCCACCGAAAGTCCCCAGGCGCAACTCGCGGAAGATACCACGCAAAAAGTCGATTCCATGCGTGGAACGCAATTGCCAGCCCGCAATGCCCAGCGCCTGCGAACCGACGCTGCCACTGGTCAGCAGCAGCATGGGAACCAGGCAAACCACTCCATTCAGGGCAACAGAAGAGCGCAGCCCCGCTACAAGATGGGTGCCCTGAATACCTGTCGTGCCGAAAATCTGGTAGAGTACCAGCGCCAGCAGAAAACCGGCAACTACATTCACACCTATCCATGTAGCACGACTCAGAACGGCCCGCAGCGAAAAATGCTCCTCTTCTTCGAACTCCTCGACGCTGGCACCGGCCATTTCCGAAAAATCCTCCGCCTGTTCCTCGTGAATGACATCGATGACATCATCGACGGTCACCAGGCCTACGAGGCGATTGTCGGTATCCACCACGGGAACGCCCAGCAGGTCATATTTGGCAATGACGCGCGCCACTTCTTCCTGATCAGTCGTAGTCGTAACTTTGATAATATCCGGATCCATCAGTTCTTTGAGCCGTGTGCCCGGCTCTGCTACGACCAGCTCGCGCAGGGAGACGACGCCGACCAGGTGTTGTTCGTCATCGACGATGTACAGGTAATAGATCATCTCCAGGTGTTCGGAGTGTTGCCGCAGGTAGGCCAGCGCCTCTTCAACAGTCAGTTCCTGTGAGAGCGACAGCACTTCGGTGGTCATGATGCCGCCGGCCGTTTGCGCTCCATAGCGCAGCAATTCGCGGATTTGCCGTGACTCTTCGGCGGGCATCAGGTTCAAAATCTGCTCGGCCTCCTCGGTCGAAATATCCGCCAGGATATCGGCGGCATCGTCCGGCGCAAGCCTCTCCAACAGTTCAGAGGCGCGCTCTGGCTCGAGTTCGCTAAGCAGTTCCGACTGCAAAGGCGTCTCGACCTCGTTCAAAGCATCGGCGGCCGTCTCCGTATCCAGTCGCTCAAGCATTGCCTCCGCGTCCTCAACATCAAGCTGTTCGAGAATATCGGCGATATCGGCTGGATGGAGATCAGACAGCTTGGTATGACTGACACTCAACTGGACACGTGGCACCACGCCTGGGCTTCCAACGGTGGCCGCTCCGGCGCCTGCCGCGGCCATGGCCGGAGTCAGCTGCCCTGTACCGGCCGTGACCACCTGTATTGGCTCAACATAGTTCCAGGTTATTGTGCGTTCAGAAAGCTGGATTGGTACAATATTACTCAATACTTCTATGGGCGCAAGCACACCTAAGCGCCGCAGCAGCCCGCTGAAGCTGATATCTACACCAACCAGCCGGGCCGTGCCCTTAATTTGCGCCAATTTCAAATCATTGACTTTGACAACGCGAAAACCCTGCGTATCGACAATTTGCTTATCTAATAAATCTCTTTTCAGTAATAGCTCGTCTGGCCGCGGTGTATATGACGCTATACGCTGCTGGCTAACAGTGAGATGTATCTGCTCTTCTTCAAGGTTGTGTACCTGGGACCAGGGAATTATCATCTCATTATTGCTGAGCAGAGAACGCACAATGAGAGCGGTAACCAGGGGAAATGTCTCGTTCAGGGAGACGGATATATCATGCAACGAGCCCAGACGCCGCCCCTCGATATCATAAACGCTCCGGCGTAAAAGTGTGCTTAAAAAAATCAATGGTATCACCGTCCTTTCTCACAAAGGTATAGGATATCCTGATGCAGTCTCCAGATGAAACTTTACAGCTTAAACTTATCCACATCTCTGTGGATAAGTGGATAAGCGTTTCAATCTTGTAACGACCGTAACAATACAAAGACTTTCGCAAGGGAATACAATCTAAATCCTGCGTAACTGCTGTAGCGGCGGATTATGCATTCCATGCAAAATGCGTTGATTGTACAATATGGGGGACTGCTGTATGGATGTCTTTGCAGACATCGAGTAGGGTACTCGCGAGAGTACCACTACAGCTGGCCAGGGGGGAAAGCTCTTCAGCCAACTATAAAGGCTAGCATTGTATTGCCACAATTCACGATGCAATACAGACTCATTGAGAAAGGAAAAGGTGGGAAAACACCGGGGCAGATGAAGACTCGATCAAAACGCACTACAAAGACGAGCGATGCGTTTGCTTATCCTGCTACCATACCCAATGAGGCGAAGAACATTCCCAAAAGCAGGCACGCGAAAACCACAGGCCTACTATGACTGGGGCCAGCGTCCATGTCCCTCACCTCCTTTGCCCGAACCAGTTGATGAACTGTACCAGTGGACGACGTTCACATGACGTCGAAAAAACTCTTGAAACCTCTGCTGGTGCGCCATCATTACTGTGGGTAGAACAAGAAAACTTCATCTCTGTAGAGAGTATAGCACGCGGGAGTGCATTTGGGCAAGGGTGATAGTGTATGTAGGACAATTTACTCACTACACCGGTTCGACGCGAATCAGCGTATCCCCTTTCTGCACCACATCCCCATTGTTTGCCACTAAGGCGACGACGCGCCCTGATACTTCGGCCTGAATTTCGTTGAACACTTTCATCGCTTCAATAAGTGCGACGACCTGGCCGGCGTGTACGATATCCCCGGGAGAGACAAAAGGGGGCATTGTAGGTGAAGGGGAAGAGTAATAGACGCCGGTGAGCGGCGCGACGATGGGAATACTATGATCTTCTTTTTTTGGCTTCACCGGCTTTACCGTAATGGCAGGGGATTGCGCAACGCTATTGTTAAAGCCTGTTTGTTCAGCAGGCATGGAGACCATCATCATATCCGGTCGCCGCCGGATAATGATCTCGGTGCCTGCTTCAGTTAATTCCAGTTCGCCAATGGTGGTGCCTTCGAGCAGCGTTACCAGCTCTTCGACACGCTTCATCCACGGCTCTTCATGCTCACGTGTTCCCATCTTATCTTACTCGCATATTTTGATGTGGGGAGGGACGACCACAAGGGTCCCCTCCCTCCTCGAAGCCCACCCTCGCCTACGGTTCGTAGCGTTTAAAAATCAGGCATGCATTATGGCCACCGAAGCCCATAGAGTTGGACATGGCTACGTTTACGGTAGCCTGGCGCGCCTCGTTTGGCACATAGTCGAGATCGCACTCAGGATCGGGGTGGTGCAGGTTGATAGTCGGCGGAATAACGCCCGTCAGGATGGCCATGATAGAGATGACGGCCTCGACTGCCCCTGCCGCTCCCAGCGTATGGCCCAGCATCGATTTGGTTGAACTGATAGCCATGTGATAGGCGTGCTCACCGAAGCAGGTTTTGATGGCCTGCGTCTCCGTCCGGTCATTGTACTGGGTTGAGGTGCCATGCGCATTGATGTAGTCAACCTGCTCGGGACGCAGGTTCGCTTTTTGCAGGGCGCGGCGCATGGCTCGTACCAGGCCTTCACCTTCAGGCGCAGGCTCGGTCACGTGATAGGCATCGCCGGTAGAAGCATAACCTACCATTTCTGCGAGAATATGCGCTCCACGCGCCTTCGCGAATTCCAGGTCTTCCAGGATCAGCATGCCGGAGCCTTCGCCCATCACAAAGCCGTCGCGAGTGGCGTCGAAAGGACGGCTGGCTCCCTGCGGGTCGTCATTGCGTCGCGAGAGCGCGTGCATATTATCGAAAGCGGCCATGGCTATCGGTGTAATGCCTCTTTCAGACCCGCCCGCGATCATGGCTTTGGCATCGCCACGGCGAATGGTTTCCCAGGCTTCGCCTACCGTATTGGCGCTGGTCGCGCAGGCGGATACAGCAGCCCAGTTCGGCCCTTTCGCGCCCGTCATAATGGAGACAAGCCCCGGCGCTCCATCGATGATCATCATATTGATGAAGAATGGGCTGATGCGGTCAGGTCCTCGATCAAAAAGGACTTTGAACTGGTCATGCAGCGTGACCAGCCCGCCAATGCCACTGCCGATGTACACGCCGATGTCGTTGGCATTCTCTTCGGTGATCTGCAAGCCCGCCTGGGCAAGCGCCTGCTTAGAGGTTGCGATAGCGATATGCTCATAGGGGTCGCTGCGGCGAATTTCTTTGCGGTCCATATAGAGGGATGGATCAAAGTCCTTGATCTGCGCACCGAAATGAATACGAAACTGGCTCGTATCATATCCGGTGATCTCGGCCACGCCGGATTTGCCCTGGCAAAGCGCTTCCCAGCTCGAAGCCAGGTCGTTTCCAACCGAGGTGACTAAGCCGAGACCCGTCACAACTACTCGAGACATAGTGTTTTCCTCCCTCTGATAAAATGGCGCACTGCAAACGCCCCAACTACTCTTTTATTCCTAATGATGCGGCCTCTTCTTGTAAGAAACGAGTATAGGTTTCTCCACGAATGAAGCCTTCGTGACGCAACAAACGCTTGTGAAACGGAATGGTCGTTGTGATGCCCTCGATAATATACTCGTCGAGCGCGCGCTGCATGCGAGCAATGGCTGCTTCACGCGTTTCGGCCCACACGATCAACTTTGCCAGCAGCGAGTCATAATGCGGCGGAACGCTGTAGCCCGCGTAGAGATGGCTATCGACCCGCACCCCTGGCCCGCCGGGCGGCAAATACTTTTCTATGATGCCGGTTTGTGGCCGGAAATCGTGTTCCGCATCCTCTGCCGTGATGCGACATTCAATGGCATGGCCACGCAGGTGTATGTCTTCCTGCTCAAGCTGGAGTGGCATTCCGGCGGCAATGCGAATCTGCTCTTTGACCAGGTCGGTACTCGTCACCATCTCGGTTACAGGATGCTCTACCTGCAGGCGCGTATTCATCTCCATGAAATAATAGCGGTCCTGCTCATCCATCAGAAATTCGAGCGTTCCGGCATTGCGGTAGCCGATTTGCTCGACGGCGCGGATGGCCTTCGTGCCTATTTCCTCGCGTAGTTCCGGCGAGAGCAACGGGCTGGGAGACTCTTCGAGTACCTTCTGGTGACGCCTCTGACACGAACAGTTGCGCTCACCCAGGTAGACGCCGTGTCCAAAATTGTCGACCAGCACCTGAATCTCGATATGCCGCGCCCGTGCAAGATAGCGCTCAAGATAGAGGCCATCATCGCGAAAGGCCTCGCGCACCTCGTTCTGCGCTGTCGTGAAGACGCGCTCAAACTCGTCCGGGCGTTTCACCAGGCGGATGCCGCGTCCGCCGCCGCCGGCTGCTGCTTTGAGCATCAAAGGAAAACCGATTTCCTTTGCCGCTTCCAGGCCTTCAGCAAGGGTACGCAGCACAGGCGTCCCCGGCAGCATTGGCAAGCCCAGCTCGGCCATTGCCTCACGCGCCGATACTTTATCGCCCATCAGCGCCATAACCGAGGCGGAAGGGCCGATGAACGTGATATGCGCATCCGCGCAGATTTGGGCAAAGCTGGTATTCTCCGAAAGAAAGCCATACCCGGGATGAATGGCATCCGCGCCGGTTATCATGGCCGCGCTGATGATATTGGGAATGTTCAGGTAACTCTTGCCACTGGCACCTGGCCCGATACAGATATGCTCGTCCGCCATCAATACAGGCAAGGAATCGCGATCAGCTTCAGAGTGGGCAATCACGCAGGGAATACCCATTTCGCGACATGCTCGTATGACGCGCAGCGCTATTTCGCCCCGGTTGGCGATCAAAATTTTACGAAACATAGATGATTGTGGGTTCCACAAAGCTCCTCTGCAAGATACTCCCATCAAGAGATGGGAAGTGTATGCTATTATACCATGAGAACGCGACAAGGGGCTAGATGCTTTGCCGCCCCGATGGAGATTCTTCGCTGCCCTCAGAATGACACGATGAAGGAGCCTCCTTCATCGTGTCATTCTGAGGGCAGCGAAGAATCTCCTGGAAAGAATAACTCTCCCTGGTTCCAATCTTCTTTTAGTACTTATGTTCGCCTTTCATTCTCAAGAATTGGAGAAAGTTTAAAGGGTTCCAGCTCTTGTTTTCATATCGATCAAGCTAATACATCCAACGTATGAAAAGAGCGAGGAAAGCAAGAGGAGGCTCATGGGAAGCCCGTTCTGTCAAAAAGGAGAGGAAGCGTTTAGCGTGGTGTGGGAAGAAGTGGGGAAAACGCTATCCGCTTCCTTAATTAACACGAAAAACTCAGTAGAAAAGTGACAGGAAAACTGTGGAATTTTTTAATGCCCGCGAACTGCTTGTGGATGAATGGGCAGGCCAACCGAATAGCGTGCTGCGAAAAAAACAACCAGGGAGATAGAGAAGAATTGGAATAATGTCAAGTCAGAGATGAATAGTCAAAAGTAGTTGAGCATCAAAATATCATGAATTTGAACAAAGTTTCTATTACAACTGAACATCGTAGTAGCAACAAGCATTCGCTCAATCGAATTTTATAAAATTTAATTGTTTACGTCTTAGTATCAAGAGAGAAAGTTAAGATAGTACTCTGACTGCTTCTTTATTAGGAATATTTGGTTGAAGAGTTTTCTTTATTTTCTCGAAGTAAGTATAATTCAATTGTATTTTATGAAGTTCCAGGATATAATGCAAATAAAGCTCAGCATATCACTCAGGATGAGCTTTACTTGCATTGTATACCGCTGAAAAAAGGAGAATCATATTGGCTAAAGTAGCGACCTTAAATGACCTTGCAATGGATGTAGCCATCGATGCTGCGAAATCGGCCGGCGAAATCCTTCTGAAGCACTACAGGGAGGGCATGTATAGAACGGCATGGAAACAGGATACTTCGTTGCAGACAACAGCTGACCTCGAGTCGGAAAAAGAAATCATAGATAAAATCCTTAGTAGATTCCCGGGTCATAGCATAGAGAGCGAAGAGCGGGGCCCGGTGTCCACATCGTCTTCGTATAAGTGGCTCATAGACCCGCTTGATGGGACAGAAAACTTTGTTCTCGGCATTCCCTATTTCTCATCTAGTATTGCCCTGTGTGAGGAGGGCAAACCGATAATTGCTGTGGTTTATAACCCGGTATCCGATGATCTTTACACCGCTAAAGAAGGTGATGGAGCCTTTCTTAACGGAAGACGGATATATGTTTCTAATGAAGTTGAGTTGAAACGTGCCAGGGCGTGTTTCATTCCAGATTTTGCGACCAAACGAATGCGACAGACAGCCTGCCTGCGAGACAAGCTTTACTACGAGTGCAGAAGAGTGTTGGATACCTGGTCTCCCGCTCTCGATTGGTGCCTGGTTGCAAATGGGAAAGCTGATTTCGTTGTAAGCGTAGCCGGAAATCCCTTACATCCAGATGCAGGGACTTTAATACTTGAAGAAGCTGGAGGGAAGATAACAGACTTCGAAAATCGTACATTCGAATACAAGAATACGGGATGTATTGTTGGAAGTAATTCGTTGCTGCACGACCAATTATTGCAATTGGTAAGTGAGCATTACACGTAAAGGATTACATGCATATGATCGTGACTAGAGGAATCTTGCCTGGAATAACGTTGTTGGATGCTGTAGAAGCAGTAGTATCAGCTATCGATGCTCGGAACTGTTCTTTTGGTCACAGTATACGTGTCGCTTCCTATGCAGTACAAATTGCGGAGGCTGCTGGCTGGCAACAACAAATGTTGGAACAAATACAGCTTGGAGCCCTCCTACACGATATCGGGCAGATTTATTGGCCTGATACGATCATAGAAAAGCAAGGGGTTTCTCTTACTGAAGAGGAGCGAGAAATCATTGAGTCTCATACGCTAAAAGGTGTTGAACTCATAAAGGGCTGGCCTTCTCTTAGTTTTGTTGAACCTTATATCCTTTATCATCAAGAATGGATCGATGGTAGCGGCTACCCATTCGGACTGAAAGGAGACGCATTGCCTGACGAAGTACAGGTAGTTTCACTCGCCGATGTATATGAGGCCCTGAGCCATCCAAGAAAGTACAAGGAACGCTTAGGATTCTCTTCCGACAAAGCTGTGGAAATTATGACCGAGATGAAAGGTAGACGTTGGAAATGCGAGCTATTTGACGTGTTTGTCCATGTTGCCAGAGACTGGTAATAGTGCTTAAAAAGACAAGACCAATACAATGCAAGATAAGGCGCCCACACCGAATCCTCATCACTTAGTTGCTCTTCTTGAGAAATATGCAACACGGATTTTCGCGTTGCTGATAGTTCTTGTTTGTTTCATTTTATTTTATTTCGGCCCACTGCTTGTGCCCAGCTATCAAGCCGTGTTCATCTCTGTTTCTACCTCTTTGCTCGCCTCTCTTATTTTTGCCCTTATTTACAGCTCTGTAGTTGAACACCATCACATGCGGGTAATAAATAATGAGCTATCCATCAGTGTCAAAGATGCTGTAAATGAGATGAAGGAACTTCAACAGGATAATATTAGAAGAATCACTGACTTAACTTTAACGAAAATAGCGGAGATCCAGAGTACTTACTCTCATGAAATCGCACTTCATTTCCGAGAGCTTATTCCATCAGATTATTTCCCACCGTCTAATGAGCCTGATCCGAGGTTCAATAATGTTCTGAGTACTGCATTATCAAAAAGCCATTTATATTTGTTTAAGGGCGTGACGGGCAGATTTATTCCTGCCAGGCTTTCCGTAGTGAACCACCACAATTTAACCTGCAAAATTTTATTGATAGATCCAGCTAATGAAGATCTATTACATCTCTATATCAGGGATAGATTCGGCGGTAATATAGGCAATACCGATATGGCAGAACGTGTTAAAAGGGTCAAAGAAGAAATCTTTATGACCATCGTAGATTTATTCGACCAGGCACGATGGACCTCTATCGATATTAAAATGTATCATGGCCCAATCTTTTATCGAACAGAAATTTTTGACGATCAGGTCTTTATCTCTTACTTCACAGATAAGATGCCAACTGCTTTTCCTACTACTTACCTTTACAATAAAGGCAGTTTTTTCTATACAGCTTTTTTAACAGATTTTAATCAGACCTTTGATCTTGCACCCATATCAATACCCTTTAACTCAAGAAGTACTGAACAGGACCTTCTCAAAATCCTCATACAGATTGGATGTGATGTTGGACGGTTATCGCAATTGCGCAATAAAGCTGCGCAATTTAGGGAAAATTTCCTGGGTAAAAATTGACCAGGTATTTGATACTTGTCTATTTTCCCATTAAATCGCTACCCCGAAAATCGCATTCAACAGCCACAAAACCACCAGAAATGTGACGGAGATGGTCGTGATCCAGGCCAGGATATTGGAGGCGGTTTTATTGACACGACGCCCCATCAGGCGGCGATTGTTTATGAGCAGGATGACGAAGACGAGCAGGATCGGCATCATGGCCGCATTCACGTCCTGCAGTATGATGAGTACCTGGATAAATGGCAGGCCTGGAATGAGCGAGACGATCACGCCCAGGACGATCATGCCGGTAAAGATGGACTGGAAGACAGGTGCTTCCCGGAAGCTGCGCGATACACCGCGTTCAAACCCAAATGCTTCAGAGATACCATAGGCTGTGGTGAGCGGTAACACTGCGCCGGCGAGCAGCGAGGCTCCGAACAGGCCCAGCCCGAAGAGCAGCGAGGCGTACTGGCCGGCGAATGCGCGCAGAGCAAATGCCGCGTCAGCAGCGGTATTGACAACCTGGTGGGCAACGAAGAGCGTCGCGCCGGTGGCGATAATCATAAATGCCGAGATGATATTGGAGAAAATGGTGCTGCTATAGACATCAACTTTCTCATACACGTACTCTTCCATGCGGATGCCCTTGTCGGCAACGGCTGACTGGAGGTAAAAGAGCATATAGGGACTGAGCGTCGTGCCAACGAGGGCAGCCGTGGTAGGCCAGTAGTTTGCATCCATGCTGAGGCGGGGCGCGATGAATCCTTTAGCAACCTCGTGCCAGCTGGGATGCGCGGCAAAAGCGGCAGGAATATAGGCCAGGAAACCAAGCGAGATAATCAGGAAAACGATCTCTACACGCCGGTAGGTTCCGCGCGTGACGAGCCACCAGAGTATCAGTCCGGAGAGGGGAACGACCAGGTAAATAAGCGGCGTGTACGGGTCATCCGCCAGTACCTGGACGCTGGCGGCGATTCCGATAAACTCTGAGATTGTTACGCCGGTATTGGCGACCAGTAGCGCCAGCATTGCCAGCACCGTCCAGCGGACTCCAAACTGCTCGCGGATCAGGTCGGATAGCCCTTTGCCGGTTACGGCCCCCATACGCGCGCACATCTCCTGTACGATGCCCACAAAGACGGCGGTGATCGCGAGCGCCCACAGCAGATTGTATCCATAGCTGGCTCCTGCCGAGGAATAGGTTGCTACTCCGCCGGCATCATTTCCCGCGTTGGCGGCGATGATGCCTGGCCCCAGAATGGCTAAGAGCCGGAAAATGGGCGACATGCGACGAAAACGCGGGCGGGAGCGTTCGCGTCTTCTGGACTGAGCGCGGTCTTGTAAGCTGGTTGCTGGTGCTTGCTGATCTGGAGTTTTCATCAGGAATCCATCCGGGTATGGGTGGTTATGCAGATAATCTGAGCTATTTGGTTATCGCAAACTATTCTTCCTGAAGGATAGTAACACGCCAGAGGGGGTCAGGGCAAGCTATTGGAGAGCCGGAATGTGGAACTCCAGCTCTCCAGGGGGATTCTCCGGATATGGTAATTTTGCGCTTGAACCATTTCAGGATTGGGCGACGTTGGGTGGGGGGCTCGGAACTTCAATACCGAATTGCTGGGCGTACTCCGCATTGAGCCGGGACCAACCGAACTTCATCGCCTCGCCACCAACGATGCGGCCAATGGGAGTTCCGCTGAGAAGGTGATCCAGAACATCCAAACAAATGTGCCACCCGGCAGCACCCATTGAGATGAAGCGGCGATTGATGTCGTGCCACAGCGTCAGGCGCGTGCCACCATTAAAGGCTTCGAGTTCCCACCGCATAGCGTAGCCGCCCCAGTTGTACTCAAGCACCGAAGGCGCGTCGGCTCGCGTCACTTTTGTTTCGGAAACCGGCGACGTGGGCGCTCCCACGTTGGTGAGCTTCACTGTGACTCCAGCCGTACCCAGGCTCCTATCGGCTTCAAAAGGAGCCCACTCGCGCAGGTGCGCAGGGTCGGTCAGCGCCTGCCAGACTTTTTCCGGCGGGTGGCGCAGTTCTCGCACGAGAATGAGCGTCCACTTCTCTCCGTCCTTTCGTACATGCGCTCCGCTGGCAGGACCTGGCGTGTACTGCTCGCGATTGGTCATTGTCTTCTCCTTGCCTTCCTTTTCGTTGGTAGTGATTCACGCGGCTTCGTTGGGGTTGATTGATCCATGTGGTCGAGGTGGCGCTCGAGCGCATCCACGTGCGCGGACCAGAACCGGCGGAACGGGGCCAGCCAGGAATCCACCTCTTGAAGCGGTTCCGGTTTCAGCCGGTAGAGACGGCGCTGCGCGTCCACTGTGGCTTCCACGAACCCGGCCTCGCGCAGCACGCGCAGGTGCTTTGACACGGTTGGCTGCGACATATGAAGCTGGCGCCCGATCTCTCCAACCGACTGTTGTGACGAGGCCAGAAGGCTCAATATCGCGCGGCGGTTCGGTTCCGCAATGATTTCGAACACGGATTCCATGCTCTTATAGTACACTCCTTAGATCGTCCACGGCGACCGGTGAATCCCTGGATGGTCCAGCACCAGGAGCGCCGGCGGCCACCATTTAGGCTGCGGTCGTCGACGCCCGCCGGGCTGCCATCCTGCTGAACAGTCGCCTTTAATAGCGTGTGAGCTGGGTGAGCTGGATGAGGTTGCCGCAGGTGTCGTTCAGCATCGCAATGGTCGAGCCGGTCACGCCGGTAGGCGGCATCGTGAACTCAGCGCCGCGGGCCTGAATCCGCTCATAGTCGCCCTTGATGTCGTCAGTGAAAAACATGGCCGCAGGCTGGCCCTGTTGAAAGATCGCCTGCTGGTACGCCCTGGCTGCCGGGTTGTTGTTCAGCGCCAGCTGCAGCTCAGTGCCGTCCGGTTCCTCAGGCGAGGCCACGGTCAGCCAGCGATATGGACCCTGGCTGACATCGGTCTTCTTGACAAAGCCCAATACCTCGGTATAGAAGCGCAGGGCCTTGTCCTGGTCGTCTACGTATACACTAGTCAATTTGATTTTCATTTCATTTCTCCTTTGTCACGTTCGCGGTTTGAGCCGCGTCGTCTTCTCCTGATCTTCCTTTTCGTTGGCATTGCTTGATCCATGCGGTCGAAGTGGCGTTCGAATATATCCGCATATATCCGCAACGAATTCAAACATGTGTTCCACTCTCTTAGTATACCTCATAGGGTATATACTTGTCAAGGCATATACGATGGTAATTACCTGGAATTTCCCGCCTTTTCCAACAAAAATCCGCGCCGGTCAGCTCTACCTGGCACGCAGCCCCATGGTGATTGAGGAAAGCATCGTCAAAGCAGTAGAGAGCCAGCCAGGGCAGGGAGCATGTTTTACGTTTTGTTTGCCCCTGGCTGGAACGAACCCCTGGTGACTGCTAGGCAGTCACCAGGAAGAGAGGAGCCTGCGCTGTCTTAGGAGCGCATGAGAGATTCTTCGCTGCGCTCAGAATGACATGCCCCGGTTCCGTTGTTGTCGAAAAATGAGACGTGCCAGGTGGCTGGAAAGCGCCATACTCAGAATGACATGCCCCGGTTCCATTGTTGCCGAAAATACCGAACCATGCTAACATTACGTCAGGATATTTATTCTCATGAACACCAAGAAGGCATTTCGATGAAAAAGTCGACCATCATATCTATTGTATTCATATGCGTGATGCTTGCCATCGGTGCGGTAGCGGTTATCAATAGAGCGAATCAGAAACCGCCAGAGGTAGATTTGACGCCTCATGGCTTCTCGCAGACCAGCATCACCATCCAGGCGGGCGATACCGTCCATTTCGTGAATCCATCTACAGGTGTTACCCAGATGCTATGCCTGGGCGAGGATAAAGTGTGCAGCAGGTACGCTTTCGACCCACCGGCGTTGAAAGGGCCAGGTCTGCGCATTGCCCCAGGCCAGGCAGCAGATGTTGTCTTCACACTCGAAGGCACCTATAACGTCACCAGCGCAACGATGCCGGGGATGAACCTGACTATCACAGTGCAGCCGGATGACTAGAGGTTCCATTCATTAGCAACCCGGAAAGGCCTGCGCCAGGGGACCTAGGCGGTTATGTAAGGATATTGGGGCGCTCGCCCTGGCTTCTTGACATGACAACGTCATGCGGATTCGCGCTGTTGTCTCTCGCGCTCTCGAATACTGTTATTGAAAGCGAAGGGCCAGCGCCATAGCAGTAAGAGTACGACGTTGACCGTCAACACAACAAAAGCAAACGTCAGGAAACCGGTGAGCGAGGTATTGCGCGTGCGATCCACGAGCAGCCAGCGCAGCAGCATCGCGACCGGCCACGAGAGAAACCAGGCCTGAATAGTGCGATTCGCCATGCGGCGCGGATTCGAGACGATATCGCCGCGAAATGCTCCTACGAACGGCGCAACTAGAAACCAGCCCAGCGCGAACGGCAGAGCAACGTAGATGATGCCGGGTATGGAAAGCGCTTCCCCGTGGCTGTTCTGGCCAATCGAAGCAAAGACAAGGAAGACGAAGATATCGCCTACCACCAGCGTTATCACACGACGCCTGGGCGACATTGGATTCAGTTTGTACGCATCTTTTTGGGCAGCAGGAGCGCCCTCGGCGGTTGCCTGGTTCTTTGTCTCTCGTATTTTAGGCATGTGAATCCTGTTTTTCGTTCTGTTCGCGCACAAGTTCTTCGACGGCAGCGAGTTCGGTGCGCACACTGCGGATACGTAGCGCGACGAATGCTATATAGGCGAACAGGCCCAGCCAGACGATAGCGTAGGCCGCGACCAGGTAAGAAACTCCTTGCATAAGTATACCATCCTTTTTTATTCCATGCCTGCGCGCAAACGCTGAGCCAGGGCCTGTATGCGCTGTAGCTGGTACAGTTGGATCATCAGGAAACTATAAAACAGTGTAAACGTAGCCAGCGAAATCATCAGAGTCAGCACAACGGACGGCGGTAAAGCGCCCGGCGTGCCGACCTCGGCCTGCGGGTGCAACGTGCGCCACCAGTTGACGGATTCGTAAATGATGGGGATATCGATAACACCGATGATCGCCAGCACCGCGCCCGCTCGCGCGCTCTCGTGGGTACGTCCCATATAGCTGCGCAGCATCAGGTAGCCAATGTAGATGAACCACAGGATCAGGGTCGTGGTCAGTCGTGCATCCCACGTCCACCACGTGCCCCAGGTGGTTCTGCCCCAGATGGAGCCGGTGATAAGGGTAAGCGTGGCGAAGACCGTGCCGAGTTCAGCGGCGGCACGCGCTACCCAATCCCACCGCTCATCCTTCTTCCACAGGTAACCTATACCCGCCACGGCGACCACTACGAAAGCCAGCATAGCGATCCAGGCTATGGGCACGTGGAAATAGAAGATGCGCTGCGGCTGCCCCTCAATGGCATCGGTCGGCGCATACAGGAAGATCATCCAGATAGAGATCATCATGCCGATCAGCGACAGCGCGCCGAGTACCAGCGAGGCTACTGGAAAGCCTGGCCCTCGCGGCCTTGTTTTTACGGCAGCCTCTTGCTGTGTGAGGCCAGTTTCTTGATTGACTAATGCCATATGATTATTCCTCAATCACATATTCAAACGTGAGCATCGATGCGCTCAGGAAAATGATGTCGAATGCCGCCATCAGGCCTAACCAGGGCGGCTCGTTCGCCGCAGGCACCATCAGGGTACCGGTGGCACGGACGGCGCTGATAACAACCGGCACGATCAACGGAAATACGAGTACCGGCAACAATAATTCTCGCGCCTGGGTCGCCGCTGCCATAGCCGAAAACAGCGTGCCGACGGCTGCTATGCCCAATGTTCCAAGCAGGACGATGGGAAGCAACGCGCCAAACAACGGTACGTCGAACAGCGCGGCGAAAATTGGCAACGCTACAATTTCTACTACTCCGATAAATAGCAAATTGCCCAGCAGTTTTGCAAGATAGATGGCCTTGCGGTTCACCGGGCAGAGCAACAGGCGATCCAGCGAGCCTTTTTCGCGTTCGGCAGCGATAGTACGGCCCAATCCCAACAGGCTGGCGAAAACAAACGCCACCCACAGCACACCCGGGGCAATCGCGGCCTTGTTATCCACGCGCAGGTCGAAGGCGAAGTTGAAGATCACCAGCACGAGCAGCGCGAACAATCCCATGCCCATCCAGGTCTGCTTGCTGCGCAGCTCGCAGCGTATGTCTTTCCATAGAATTGTCAGTACCTGTTTGAGAAAAATCATGATAAAATCTTCGCCCTGGGCTTCAGGACCTCGCGGTAGGCTTCTTGCAGGTCTTCCAGTTCCAGCCCTTCTGTCTCTCGAGTATATACTATGCGTCCAGCATGCAAAATCGCGGTGCGACCACTCCATGTCAAGGCATGTTCAAGGTTGTGCGTGGTGAACAGCGTTGCGCAGCCGCGTTCGCTGTGTTCATGCAAGATATCCGCCAGCAGTTCGTTTCCATCTTCGTCAAGACCGGTATCAGGCTCATCGAGCAGGAGCAGTTGGGGCGAATGCAGCAGGGCGCGGGCAAGCGAGAGGCGCTGCACCTGACCGCGCGAGAGGGCACTGACGCGCTCTTTAGCACGCCTGGCCAGGCCAACCCTTTCCAGCAATGCGGCTGCGCGCTCATGCGCCTCTTTCACATTGTACATGCGACCGAAGAAGACCAGATTCTCCAGCGCGGTCAGTTCGTCGTACAGGTAGGGCTGGTGAGCGACAAAACCAACGAGCTGCCTCGCCTGCTGGGCATTCTGGACGATATCCAGTCCGTTGATGGTGATACTGCCGGCGCCCGGTTTAGTGAGGCCGGCTATGATGCGCAGCAGGGTAGTTTTGCCCGTGCCGTTCGCTCCCAGCAAGGCAAGGCGCTCGCCCTTGCAAAGATCGAGGTCGATGCCGCGCAAAATGGGTTTAAACGTATAGCTTTTTTTGAGACCTTTGATGGAAAGGTAGCTCATGATCTTCCCTTGCCCGCCTTCTGCGTCTCCATGCTCATCAATGCGCGCAACTCGGCTTTGGTTCTGGCCCGGCGCTCCTGGTATTCGGCCTTTTTAATTTTACCGGCTTCATAGGCTGTATCAAGCTCTAAAAGTTCCTGTAAGAGGGCCTGCTGGCGATCCTGTGCCGCTTCCTCTCTCTTTCTGGCCCCCTTAGAAGCTGGTTGAACGTAAGATTTTTGCTTGTGCGAGCCTGCTTTACCTGCCGCTGCACGTTTCTGGTGCGCATGTGGCTGGCGGCGCGTCGCGCGATACACGAAAGAAGTTACGACGATGATTGCCAGCATAATCAACAGTCCCGCGATGATCCAGAGATAATTCTGGCTTGATGAAGTTGACGCGGGGGCAGTTTTGGGAGCCGGCAGGCCATCGAGGGTCGCATGAACCTGGTTACCTGCCGTCAATTCTTTGGTGTCGAGCAATTGAAAGGTGCCTTGCTGGGTAGTTTTCGGGCCTTCAGAATTCAACCCGCTAGAAGTGGCATGGATGTCCAGTGGCAGCAGCAGCGAGAAGTACACAGTAGGATAGACCGCCGTGTAGCTGAAATCGTAGGACGTTGAGGTATAGGGCACCTGGAACGAGAAGGCGAACTGCGACGTGCCCGGCGGAATAGCGGCATCGGTCGCGAAACCGGGGTCAACCTGGATAACCTGGTAACCGGCGAAGCCATCGCTCAGTGTTAATTTGCGCGCCCCCGCTGGCAGCGCGAAACGCAGCGCGTTCGGTTTCCCCCCGCTGGCCTGCAGCGATCCCACATAGGTTGTATTTCCCAGATTCTCAAAAAAGAAACTTTCCGAAATAGTGATAAGGCCATTTTGCGCATTCGCTTGCCCGACCAGGACGCTGGCCTGCACAACGGCAATGTTGCCGGTGCTGGTTGTGGCATCGTAGACGGTCAGGTTGACCTGCTGAACAGGCTTGCTACTCAGATCAATCAAATCCGTAACATATTGCGCCCCCTGGTAGAGGGTGTAAACGGCATAATTGATGGCCTTATCCGTTTTCAGGTCGCTAAACGAATACCTGCCCTGCGCGTCCGTGGTCACCTTTGTGAGATCGCTGGAATTGTTGCCCTGCGCCATCTGCAAAGTAACGCTCTGTCCCGCGACCGGCGCGTTTTTCTTTGTCCCATTCAATAGCTGACCATAGATGCGGCCTGTTGCCGTGCCGTTTGCGTAGGAGTGCGCTGAGGCAGGGAGAGGAAATGCTATGAAAGCAGATATTATAAAGAACAGAGCGACCAGAGTGATAGAGAGAGCCAGCATTGGCCGCAATATTTTATCAAACGGCATGATCTGGCCCCTACGCCTTGCTTGCATATCATTCCTCATCATGTTCCTCCGCGACTTTTCCCTCTTTCATACGCCGCAACTGCGCCTCGATCAATTGATCGAGTTCCTGTTCGTGATTCTGGCGTGACTTCATAGCCAGAATTGCCCGGCGCGTATAGCGCTCTTTCCATGAACGATAATCGGCTTTTTCCAGGTTACCGAGCTGGTAATCTAGTTCGACCTCCTGTAAAGCAGCCCTGGCCATCTGCTCGCGCTCTGCCGCATTGACTATGGAGCCTGAGGCGATGCCATGAGCGCCATTTTGCGACGTGCCATTGCTCAATGCAGTTTCTTCTTCATGCCCCGGCCATGCCCTGACAAAATTCTCGCGATAGAGTGGATAGAGTACAAAGGCCAGCGCCGCAAGCCCTAATAGTAGCGCGACAAGGAACGGTAACACCTGCATCAACCTGCCTCCTCGATCCTGGTCTGGGCAAATAACGGGTCGTCCTCCGCTAACTCCTGCTCCAGTTGCCGGCGATAGTGTTCCAGTTCGGCCTCATCCACGTCTGTGAGATCTGAATCCTCCTCCGCGGCCCCACCACGCGAACTGGTATGCCAGTCGCGTACTACAAAGAAGAGGAAAAGCGCACCGGCCAGCAGCATAGCTATAGGAACCAGCCATGCCAGCAGATCGAAGCCACGCTGCGGGGGAGCGAAGAGTATCTTATCGCCGTAACGCGCTTGAAAATACTGGATCACATCCTGTTCCGATTTGCCGGACTGCAATTGCTGGCGAATGACGACACGCATTTGCTGGGCCAGCAAAGCGGGCGAGTCGGCGACCGATTCACCCTGGCAGACGAGGCATTTCAATTGCGAGCCGACATCCTGCGCTTCCTGGTCAAGCGTTTTTTGCGGCGGCGTTGTCAGCAGGACGTGCGACCAGGTGGCTCCTAAAATAGCCACGACTGCAAGAATGACGAGGAGCGAGCGTTTTTGTTTCATGTGATGGCTCCCTCCTCACTACTGCGCTCCTCAACAGGGTCAGCGTCGATTTCCTCGATCTGGCCGAGACGGGCGACCACAATGGTTCCCTCTCCACCCGTCTCCACCCCCACCCCTACAGTAGCGGGAATGGCTTCTGATGGCATTGACCGGGCGATGCGCTGCCTGCGTTTTTCGGGCCACCAGCAGGTGATGCCGCCGAGCAGCATCAGCAGGGCTCCATACCAGACGAGGGGAACCAGCGGATTGACAAAGACATCGAAGGTTGCCTGGGCCGGGCCATTCCAGTTGTCCAGGAAAACGTACAGGTCGGTCAGGCCGAAGGTGGTGATAGGAATCAGGCTGGAAGGCTCGTTGCTGTAGTTGGCATAGAATTCGCGACCGGGATAGATATATTCCTGTAGCTGGCCGTTGCTCCATACCTGGACCTGGGCCGTCTCTACCTGTACATTCGGATATTTCTGCGCGATGTTGCCGAAGTAGACGAGCTTATAGCCGGCGATATCGATTTCCTGTCCGGGTTTCAGCGTAGCGCTTGCCTGCGCCTGAAAGAAATGCGAGCCGATAACGCCCACGGCCAGCATGACCAATCCCAGGTGAACAATATAGCCGCCGTAACGCTGGCGATAGCGGTGAATGAGCATGTAGATCGCCAGCGGGTACGGTTCGCCGTGACTGTGCCGGACGCGCACGCCGCGCCAGATTTCGTAGAGAATGGCCCCGGCAGTAAACGCGCAGACGGCGAACGCAACGTTAGGCCAGATATCACGAATGCCCGCAAGCGGCAGAATAGAGGCGCAGGCGGCAGCGGCAAGCGCGGGTATGCCAAGGTTGCGCCACAGGGTGCGCGTCGATGTACGCCGCCACGCGAGCAGCGGACCGATACCCATGGCAAGTACCAGCGCTATGAAGAGCGGCCCATCAACCGAGTTATAGAAAGGCGGCCCTACCGTCTGCGTCTGCTTGCTCAAAGCCTGTGAGATCAGTGGAAAAAGCGTGCCCCACAGGGTAGCGAAGGTGATGCCGACCAGCAGCAGGTTGTTGAGCAGGAAGCTGCCTTCGCGCGAAACTACGGATTCGAATTCGTGCTCGGGCCGCAGCCTGGGCATGCGATAGATAAAGAGGCCGGTGCTGAAGAGGATGACAATGCACAGGAAACCAAGGAAATAGCCACCAATGGCGGAATAGGCAAACGAGTGAACCGAGCTGATGAGGCCGCTGCGCACCTCGAAGGTGCCGAAGATCGAGAGCGCGAACGAGGCAATGACGAGGCCAAGGTTCCATACTTTGAGCATCCCGCGCCGCTCCTGAACCATTGCGGAGTGCAGGAACGCGGTTGATGTTAGCCAGGGGAAAAGGGCGGCATTCTCGACCGGGTCCCAGCCCCAGTATCCACCCCAGCCGAGTACATGATAGGCCCACCACGCGCCAAGCACCAGGCCCGCCGTCTGAATCGACCACGCCGCCAGCGTCCAGCGCCGGATCGAGCGCAGCCAGTCACTGTCCAGTTTGCCGGTTATCATGGCGGCGACGGCGAAAGCAAAAGGCAGCGAGAAGCTCATGTAGCCCATCAGCAGTATGGGTGGGTGGATCAACATGCCGGGGTCCATCAGCAGCGGGTTCAGCCCAACGCCATCCGGCAACGGGACGGGCAGGCGCACAAACGGGCTGGAGATGGTCGTCAACATGATTAAAAAGAACGTCTCGATACCCATCAGGGTAGCCATAACATAGGGAACCAGCATGGCAGGGGCTCGCCGCGATGTGAAGACGAATATGGCCGAAAAGACCGAGAGCATCATCGCCCAGTAGAGTAGCGAGCCTTCCTGCCCGCCATAGAAAGCCGCGGTCGTATAGTACCAGGGCATCGACAGGCTCGAATGCTGGGCGACATAGGTCAGGCCAAAATCATGCGTGAGAAACGAGGCAATGAGGGATGCCGAGGCCAGCACCAGGAAGAAAGCAACGACCAGGACGCAGCGCCGCGCGCTCGCGACCAGTTGCGGTATGTTACGCGTCGCCCCAAGTACGGCTACCACAATCGTCAGGATGGCGAACCCCAACGCTAATATGAGTGAGATGCTGCCTAAGTCTGAGAAATGCACGATGATTCCTTATTCTTTATGGAGTCGGCGTGGCGGCTGTGAACTTCGAGGGGCATTTAGCGAGCAGCGTTTGTGCTTGAAATGGCCCTTGACCCGTGTAGTGTCCCTCTACTACGACCTGGATGCCGGGCGCAAAGATATCCGGCACGATACCGCTATAAACGACCGGAAGCGATTGCCCATTGGTATCGGAGATCACAAAGCGGATTTGCGTGCCGTTATGCACGACCGTTCCTTTCTGCACCGTTCCGGCAACGCGTACCGACTGCGTGGTACAGATGGTGCAGTGGTGCAGCTCCGAGACGGTCATATAATACATGGCATTGGCCTGCGTATTGGCATAAATAAGATAGACCACCGCACCTAGAATGACAAGCCCGCCAATCACAAAGCTGATTGGCCAGCGTCGCCTGCGCTTGCGCGATGGCGATGGTCTCTCCTCTTCAATTGGTTCATCCAGTGTAGTCACATCCGGTTGCACAATACAACCTCCGGTTAATTCGGCGCGATACTGGCCTCGAAGAGACCGGTAAGCAGCGCGCTCAGCAAAAATACCAGTATTCCAAGCGCCAGCACAAGCTGTGGCGCGGCCTTCGAGAAACGCGTCGTGCGTTTGGCCAGCCGGCGTATATTACTCTGTCCAATATAGATTGCCAGCATAAACATTGCCAGCGCGATAACTATTTTCACTCCCAACACGACCAGGTAGGGCCAGCCCAGGTTGGTCGTTGTCAGGCGGTCGAATGCCAGGTAGACTCCGGTTAGCAGCAGCACCCCTACACAGATATTGACCAGGCGGCGGAAATGGGCTGCGATCTGCGCTGCTACTCCCGGAGCCGGACCGGCGCCGCGCAAGGCTGGCACGATGGCGACAAGATACAGGATGTTTCCACCTACCCATGCCGTGGCGGCCAGAATATGCAGCGTCCGCACAATGACTCGAATTTCTAACATGCACCTGCAAGCCCACCTGTTTCCCTACTAGCGCATTTACACTTGTTATGTTCGGGTTTGGCCGCTCTACTGTCCCGGCAGGAAAGCAGCAGAATCCAGGTCCTTTCCTGAACCCGTTCAGGATTGTAACATTAATTGCAGGTTTTGCTGCCAGGTTTGCGGGGAGAGTTCGCCGCTTACACGGCTCACAACAATCCCCTGGCGGTTGATGAAAAGCGTCTCCGGCGTACCCGTTACACCATAGTTGATGGCTGTCGAGCCGCTTGAGTCCATGACATTCGGGTACGTAATGCCATACTTCTGCAAAAAGCCAAGGCCACCGCTCGTTGTATCCTGGAAATCGACGCCGATCAGGCCAATCCCCTGCTTTTGCAACCGCGTCCACTCTTGCTGTAAGAGCGGCGCTTCATCGATGCATGGGCCGCATGTCGAGTTCCAGAAATTGACGATGAACGGCTTCCCTTTGTAGCTGGCCGTAGAAATACTTGCCGCTGTTGAACGGCTGCCAAGCAAGGCCAGCGTAAAATTCGGGGCGGCATGACCAATTAACGGGTCCTGACCACTCGTATTCGAAGCAGGCGTGAGCAGCTGCGTCCAGAGAAAGACCAGCAGTCCCACATTGACCACGCTCACAATCGCAAAGATGGTAATGCTGCGCTTGCGCGAACCTTTGCGCTTTGGCTTCTCCACACGCTTTTCTGATTCTATCGCCGTTTCTCCAGGCAGACCGGTTCTATCTTTGACTTCCATATTTTCTACGTGTTCCCGCAAATAAGTAGAGATGATATCAGAGTGATTATTGTGCCTGTGCCTGATAACCGGCTTGCAGCTTGCGAAGGAGACCTTACAAGAGCCTGAATGTTCAAGAGACAAGACGGGCAGCACCGCGATTGTGCGTCGCACAATCGCGGTGCTGCCCGTCTTGTCTCTTGAATGGAACGGTTTTAGTGTTTCTCGGTTTTGACCTCGATATCATGAACATAGCGCGGGTCGTGAACCCTCTCGCGCTCGGTCACCTCGTTAGATGGCCGGGCGTGCGCGCTTTGTTCATTTGCTCCGTTCTCAAAAATGTTCTGGGAGGGCCGGTGCCTGTTCCTGAACTGGATACCCCTGGTCTTTTCTTTCCTCACACCAGCCGGTTTATGTTCGAGCCGGTGATTTTTTCCCTGATTCATAACTGACCTTCCTCTAGTGTTCTGTTTCCTTGGGAGTTGTCTGCACATCATCAGGGAGAAATTCGTTTTTCTCCCCAACCTGTGCATAAACCGTACTCTTTCTCTTCCTCCCTTTCTCCGGCCTGGTCTTTACCTTGTTGACCGTTCCTTCTTTCTCCTGCGCCTGCTGGACTTCCCTTTGTGTCTTGCCTCCGGCCATAGTTCTTTCCTCCCTTACCTGGCGCCTTCTAGCGCTGTGGAACCCTGGCTTCAGAGAACAGCTGGATCATCGCCGGGTTGAACGCGGGCAGGTCCTTAGGACTGCGGCTGGTCACCAGGTTGCCGTCGCGCACCATCTCCTGGTCCACCCAGTTGCCACCGGCATTGCGGATATCGTCCTGAATGGTATAGTAGCTGGTCAACGTCCTGCCTCTTACTACGCCCGATGAGACGAGCAGCCAGGGCGCGTGACAAATGACGGCCATCGGTTTGCCCGCCTTCTGGAATTCCTGCACAAACTGGCGGGCCTTCGGCTCCATTCTCAGTTTATCGGCGTTTAGAGCGCCCCCTGGAAGCATGAGCGCGTCAAAGTCGTTGGGATTCGCCTGGTCCAACGTCATATCTACATTGAAAGAATCGGCCTTTACATCGTGGTTCATGCCGGTGACCTGCCCGCTATGCGTGGATATGATCTTCGTGGTCGCTCCCGCCTGCTCAAGCGCTTTCTTCGGCTCGGTCAACTCAACCTGCTCGAAATCATCGGCCACCATTATTGCAACACGTAAACCGTTCAGTTGTTTTCCTTGCATCATCATTCTCCTTTCAACTCCATTACAACATGCATCGATGCCGCCTGATCAGGCGACATCTTCCCCGTGAAATGCCGCGGAAATGCAAAATCTCATTGCCTATTGATGGAAAGGATGAGATTTCTAATCGATTCGACTGAGACATGTATTACACGTATCAGCCAGTGATTTTGAGACAGGAGAGCGGTTTTAACTAATATGCAGGGGGGGAGCCTGCCCGCGCCATGCCTCTCGCACTTCAAGCGCGATTGGCTTCTGTTCGGGCTTTGAGCCAAGCGTCCATAAAAGCAGAGCAACGAGGACAACAAGCAATCCCAGGGCGGCAATAGCGATTTGAACCATGAGTCCGATGATGAGCAGGAGCAATCCCGTGGCCGTCACAAGCGGCCAGATGCTGGGAGCCGGGGTTGCTGAACGGGCCGCCAGTAATACTCCCTGTTCTCTCGCAACGGTTCCGGCTTTATTTGCCGCCAGTATGCGCTCAATAGTGGTGTGCAGCGTGCGAGCATCAAAGGGCTTGGTGAGACAGGTTAGCTGCGCCTGTGATCTATCTTGCGGAATGGTTTCCGGTAGCAGGCAATCCCAGGCCAGCACGATTGCTGGAGTATCACATAAAGCGGGAGTTTCGCGAATGACGGTGAGCAAAGAATGATCACTGCCTGCTTCGCCATCTATGTCGAGTACCACCAGGCCTGGTGACAATGTTTCGAGCATGGGAAGCGCTTCAGGAGAACTGATGCCTATTACGTGCATGCCGCGCTGCTGCAGGCCCAGTGTGATTAAACGTCGCAACGAGGCATCGGCTTCAATGAGGAGGATAGTTTCCCCGGTCAGGTGCTGCATGTGTTTCTCCGTGGATGAAAATGGCGAATCAATCCTCGCAAACCTCTAACTACGCTTTGCCGGAAGCATACCTGTTATACATTACGGTTCCTTTGATAAAATCGTCGCAGGCCTTACAATGACCTGAATGGAGGATAATCACTAGAAAACAGGGTCTGTGAATGCTTGCTGAGCGGGAGAATAGAGCAGCTTGCAAACTTGCTGAGAACTACATTTAGCAGCTCATAGCTTCGCCAGCTTATACCCTACATCCGGCACCGTCAATATATAGCGCGGGTGGCGCGGATCGTCCTCGATTTTCCGGCGCAGGCGGCTGATGTAGACCCAGATGAAATCGACTTCGCGGTTATATTCGGCGCCCCAGACACGCTCCAGCAAGAGTTCGTGGGTCATGACGCGGCCAGCGTTCTGGGCCAGTGTGCTGAGCAACTTGTATTCGGTGCGGCTGAGCTGTACCGGGCGATCCTCCAGTAATACCTGGTGCTGGGCATAGTCTATCGTGAGCTCGCCGGTGGTAAAGATCGCCTCGCTCGCCGGCTGCTCTCTATCCGGCGCTTTGCGGCGCAAAAGGACACGGACGCGGGCCAGTAATTCCTGCATGTGAAAAGGCTTGCTAACCAGGTCATCGGCTCCAAGATCGAGATAGCGCACCCGTTCGTCTTCGTCGCACTCGTCACAGAGCATGATGACGGGGGCCTGGGAAAATTCGCGCAGCCTTTGCAGCAATTCGAGGCCGCTCATATCGGCCAGGCGCGCCGACAGCATCAGGATATCGAAATCTTCGAGATCGAGCTGGCGCAGAAATTGTATGCCATGAGCGGTGACATGAACACGATATTGTTGTTCTTCGAGATGCGCGCGCAGGTAGCGAGCTATACGCGCATCATTTTCGGCAACCAGCACTTTAACACGCTGGCCCTGGTGCAGGAGACCTGCGCGAGATGAGGACAAGGGGCTGCGCGACGCGGCAGTTGACGCATTTATTCCGGCCTGTGGCAACCCGGCGGCCTGCAATGAGGGTGTGAAGGGCAGGGTGAAGAAAAAAGTGCTTCCCTGACCGCTGCCAGGTGACTCGGCCCATATCTTGCCGCCATGCGCCTCTATGGTCACGCGTACTACCGACAGCCCCAGCCCGTTGCCGGCGCCGGAACCCTCGCCACGCGGGATGCGATAGAAACGATCAAAGATACGCTCAAGATGTTCAGGCGCGATGCCGGCGCCCTGATCTTTGACACTGATACGAATTTCGATATCGTTCGTTTCCAGCTCAAGTCTGATGACGCTGCCAGCGGGAGAATAGGTCACGGCGTTATTGAGCAAGTGGTGGAGCGCCTGCTCAATACGCAGGGCATCGCAGTGAACGAGTATATCTTCCTCTGGCACACGCAGGACAAAGCGATGGCCGGGCGCGTGTTTGTGCCATCCCTCTATGACCTGCTTGAGCAACCAGGCGATATTTACCTGGGAAAGTCTCAGGTTGTGCGCCCCGGCGTCAAGCTTCCAGACATCCAATAGCGTATTGAGTATGTCGTGTAACCGATCGGTCTGAGTATCGATCATTTGCAGCATTTCGCGCAGCATAGATGGGTCCCAGCGCGTAGAACTGCCCAGCAGCGTCGTGGCGCAGCCCTTGATGATGGCTAAGGGGGTTTTCAATTCGTGGGCGGCAAGGGCCAGCGTCTCGTTACGCGTCTGCGTGGCCGCGCGTTCGAGTGTTATATCGTCCAGCAGGACGCCGCGGCCCAGCAATCGACCGGGATCATCACGCACCGGAAAGCTGAGCACGCGCAGCCAGCGCACGGCGGCATCGGCCAGTGCCAGGTCGGTGAAACCCTCTTGCTCTGGATGATGCCAGATGCGGTCAAGCTCGGTTTGTGCGCTATTGGGGTCGACGGCCAGGGAGACGAGCCGTTTGCGCACGTCAAAACTTCCCTGCTGCCGGAGTATACTGCCATTGATGCCCAGCAGCCGCTCCGCGCCTGGATTTGAATAGGCAACCTGTTCGGCGGCATTCAACAGAATGAAGCCGCTACGCATATTGGCCGCGATGCCTGTGAGAATAGAATGCTCCTGTTCAAAGTCTTTCGACAGGGCATAAAGCTCTCCGGTTCCCCGCGCTGTCTCTGATGAAGTAGGTGGTGTGGGTAAAGCGTTCTCTTCAGGCCACCAGCTATCATTATCCGTATCCGACCCATTCCCTGTGGTCAGATCCATACCGACAAATACCTTTCCCGTTTGTTCAGCTAGCTCGTGCTATTGATATTCTAACAAATGGGTCAAGGCTGGGGAATCAGTGCCCTGCGACATAGGCGAGCATGACGATCAAGATGAGGTGGAGCACCATCGCGATGCCGAAACCCCAGGCGAGGACGACGATCCAACGATGGTCGCTCATCGCACCGCCCTCTAAAGGCGGCTGGGACTGGGGAGCGCGTTCGGCGGCAACAAGACCCATGGCAATGCGCAGGCGGAGTGGGGAGCGAATTGGCGAACGGCGCATCTCCTCGAGCAGCGCCGCGTGGCATTCGGTGCAGAGTGTCCAGACCTGCCGGGGTTCTGGCGCCCCTGGCGGTTCCACGATAGGAACCGCGGTAAACCAGGTATAATGCGTACAAATTGAACAGCGGGCGGTAATACGTCTTCCCAGCTTGCGTGCATTACCTCGTTGGGTTTGGACAGTTGGCTCACCGCCATGCATCGTATCTTTCACCGCTCGCTATCCTTTCTCTGCCCGTTTTTCACTCTTCTTCTTCTATGTGGAACAAACATGCAGCTAATCAACCAATTTCTGTTTTGATTCTACCACATTCTTCGCAATAAATCTGTGGTAGTAAGAGGAATTTGCGGGAGAAATCGGGTAGGCCGAAAATTGCGCAAATGCAAGGGATAAAGCAAGGAATTCCTCGATGCCCGCCGCGGCGGGCATCGAGGAATTCCTTGCTTTATCCCTTGCATCATTGCTACCCGCGTAGCAGTGGCAGCAGGTAGACGGTACTGAACACAATGACCCAGACGCCATCGACGAAGTGCCAGTACATTTCGGCAGCTTCTATGGGGAAATGGCGCTTGGCGGTAAAGTTGCCGCGCATGGTACGCAGCCAGATAATGAATAAGAAGATCAGTCCGACGGTGACGTGCGCGCCGTGGAACCCGGTCAGTGTAAAGAAGGCCGAGCCGGCGACACTGGACTGCGGCGTAAAATGTTTGCCGAACAGCCCGGAATATTCATAAATCTGGCCTCCCAGGAAATAAGCGCCCATAATGATTGACGCCAGAAAGCCAAGTTTTACATTGCGCATATTGCCTTTTGCCGCGCTGGTACCTGCCCAGTGTACGGGGAAACTGCTGGCGAGCAGGATAATTGTATTGACCAGCGGGAACCAGAGTTCCGATGGCACCGGCCAGTTACCGTTGCGAATTTCCAGGTAGAGGTAAGCGGCGATCAGGTTCGCGAAGATCAACGCTTCTGAGGCGATGAAGAAGATCATGCCCCACCAGCCCAGACTTCTTCCGGGCGCTTCGTGTTCCTCCAGTGTCCTGATTTGCTCGCCATGTGTGACGCTCATATTTTTTCTCCCTATCGCTCAAATAAGGGCTAATCGATTTTAACAAATGAATCGGTTAATTCCAGGGCCGATCAATCGGGGCCTACGACACCGCCGGGCGATGAATACACCACGGCGAAGCCGTAGGGGCTGGTTCACCGTACACACCGCCGATTGATCGGCCCGCCACGCTCAACGACGTTCAAGCCCCCAGCCAATGACTGCCACAGCGGTCAGCACCACCCCTATGCCTAAAAGGATAGGGTGGATCACAATGCCTACAAAGGCGATCATCAGCGCCACGGCCAGCACAAAGGGCCAGTAGCTCAACTGAGGACCGCTCGTTTCTTCTACGGCCGCCAGGCGCCTTTGTTTGCTGCGTACCTGTTTGCTTTGGGCCTGTTCCTCGGCCACAACCTTCCTCGTTTTCTAGTATCCTGGAACCCCGCGAGGACAGGCCCAAGACGCTCTCCTTACAGGGCGAATACGTTCGTTTAGAATTAATGCGTTGCCGTTTTCCAGTCGGCAGTTTCCGGGTTCTTCTTGTCGTAGAACGGGCGGCGGCTGCGCACAACGGGCAGCACCAGGAAGTTGTACGGCTTGGGCGGAGATGAGGTATCCCATTCAAGCGTGAATGCATCCCAGGGATCATCGCCGGCCGGCTCGCCGCTGCGCAGCGTGATGATGAAGTTCCACAGGAAGACCAGGATGGCAACGGCAATAATAAAGGCGCCAATCGTCGCCAGCAGGTTCAACTCATTCCAGCCAAGGTTGCCCGGATAGGTGTAGATACGGCGCGGCATGCCCAGCAGGCCCAGGATGTGCATGGGGAAGAATGTCAGGTTGACGCCGATGAGCATCAGCCAGAACTGTATCTGACCCAGGCGCTCGTTGAGCAATTTGCCGGTCATCTTGGGGAACCAGTAGAAGATGCCCGCGAAGACGGCGAAGACAGTGCCACCGAAGAGCACATAGTGCAGGTGCGAGACAACGAAGTAGGAGTCCGTCACCTGGTAGTCGAACGGCACCACGGCCAGCGCCACACCATTCAGGCCGCCGATCAGGAACATAGCTACAAAGCCAAGCGCGAAGAGCATAGGCACTTTGAAGCTCAGCTTGCCGCCATAAACGGTCGCCACCCAGTTGAAGATTTTTACCGCCGTGGGAATGGCGATCAACGTGGTGCTGGTGGCAAAAAATGCCTGCGCTACCGGCGGCAGACCGACGGCGAACATGTGGTGCGCCCAGACGGTGAAGCTCAGGAAGCCAATAGCCACGCCCGACCATGCCACAAAAGTATAGCCGAAGAGCGGTTTGCGCGAAAAGACGGGTAAGATCTCCGAGATCATGCCGAAGGCCGGTAAGATCAGGATGTATACCTCTGGATGGCCGAACGACCAGAACAGGTGCTGCCACAGCAGCGGATCACCTCCGGCCCCGGCCTGGTAGAAGTGCGTGCCCAGGTGACGGTCGAGGAGCAGCAAAAGGGCAGCAGCGGTCACGCTCGGAATGGCGAAGAGCAGCAGGAACGAGGTGACCAGCGTCATCCAGGTGAACAGCGGCATGCGGTTGATCGTCATGCCGGGCGCGCGCAATTTGAGGATGGTCACGACAAAGTTGAGCGCACCCGAAATCGAGGAGATACCGAGCATCAGGATACCAAGCGCCCAGAAGTCCATGTTCAGGTCAGGCGTACAGCGAACCGCCGTGGGACCACAATTAGAGGTCAGTTCGGTCAGAGGAGCATAGCTGAACCAACCGGCGTTGGGCGCCTGCCCGAACAGGAAGCTCGAAGTCAGGAAGAAGCCGCCGAAGAGGACGATCCAGTAACCGAACGCATTCAGGCGCGGGAACGCCATATCGCGCGCCCCGATCATCAGCGGCACGACGTAGTTGCCGAAGCCGACCAGTATGGGCATGACGAACAGGAAGATCATGGTCGTGCCATGCATGGTGAAGACCTGGTTATATTGTTCGGCGTTCAATACTTTTCCATCCGGCACCGCCAGCTGGGTGCGGACAAGCAGGGCCTCCATCCCGCCTACCAGGAAAAAGAAGAAGGCGGTGACGATGTACATGATACCGAGCTTCTTATGGTCGGTCGTCATGACCCACTCGCCAAAATAGGTTTCGCTAAAGCGTCTCCGGCGTTCTAGCGTGACGCCTTCAACGACTGTGCGGGTTGCCATGGGCAATTCCTCCAAAATCCAGCCCCATTTGAGAGGGGTCACAGCTTATTTTAAAGTCTCCAGGTATGCAACCAGTTGGGCGATCTGCGTATCTGTAAGTTGCCCGATAACCATATCGCTAAACGGCTTGATGCCCTGCGGATCATGCAGCCATTGATACAGGCCGCAGGAGTTCTGATTCACCAGCTTGCCGTTGACGACCTGGCAGGTTGATGGGTCCCATGTCAGCACCCCACCCGCTATCAGGTGGCGGCTGCCAAAATGAGTCAGGTTTGGACCAATCTGCGATTGCGCTTTGGGATCATTAAAACTCGTCAGGTTGACACCGACAATGCCATGGCATGCCTGGCATCCACCCGCACCTAAAAAGACTTGTTGACCCGCAAGGGCTGTTGGGTCGGTTGGTTTGGCCGCTGCTGCCTGCTGTTGGGAGCTGACCCAGGTCTGGTACGCATCTTTTGGCAGGACGGTCACGCTGAAGTCCATGTGCGCGTGCTGGTCGCCGCAGAATTCGGCGCATTCACCGCGATAGGGCGTGGTGGTGACGTTATCCGCCTCAAACCACATGTGGTTGTTGTGGCCGGGAATGACATCGGTCTTGCCCGTCAACTGCGGAATCCAGAAGCTGTGAATGACGTTGCTTGAGTACAGGTCTAGCTGGATGGTTGTCCCCTGGGGAACGACCAGCTCATCGGCGGTAACGAAGTTCTCGTGGACGTAATCGAACTCCCACCACCACTGGTGTCCAACCACCTTTACCTCGACATTTGGCCCGGCAGGCTGCGCGAGGCTGAACATCGTGTAGATAGTGCCGATCAGCACGGCGAACAGGAAGATAGAGGGAGCAACCGTCCAGGCAATTTCGAGCGTATTATTACCATGAATCTGCCTCGGCGTGGGCGAATTTGGACGCTCGCGGAAGCGAATGATGGAATAGATCAGCATGCCCTCGACGGCCACGAAAACAATGGTGGCGACGACCAGGATGAACCAGAACAGGCCAGACTCTTTAGAAGCCACCGGCCCCTGGGGATTCAATATCGATGGAGTATACTGATCACAAGATGCAAGAAAGAGCGATAAAAAAACCAGGGCTGTGAGCGCCAGGCCCCAGCGTTTTGGTTTCTTGCCGCGAAATAAAGGCATCCTCACTGCTCATTCTCCTAAATAGTAATTGGTTAAGAGATGGACAATAGCGTCGTACCGATAGTGACACTCTTACCATTGTATGCCTCGTAGTGTAGTGAGCGTCCCTGAAATGGGACTTGCGGTTTTTGATCATGACCTTACAATGACCTGAATGTAAATCTTCCGCTCCATGGATTTATCAACAAGATCACACGTGTTTTGTGAACTACTTCCCTTGCCTGTACAGCGGATAAATGCTATACTTTGCTCGACTCGATACGTTGTCAGCGTATTTCATCCTGGTCTGCTATACATCTTTGCATGAGAACGTATCACAACATTTGACAAAATCAGGCGTATGAACGTCTATTAATATAGAGATGCCCGTTCCAGGGCGAGGCAAGTCGTCGCCCATATTGAGAGCAGACCTATGAGAGAGCAACATGGGCCAATGATGGAAGAACCGAGCAGCCTGCGTTTCGGCAATTACGACCTGATCGAGCGTATTGACGTCGGAGGGATGGGCGAGGTTTACCTGGCGCGCCAGCGGTCAGCGTTTGGCCGCAAGGTGGCGTTTAAAATTATTCGTTCCGACCTGGTGCATGATTTCACAGCACGCGCGCGTTTCCTGCGCGAGGCTCAGGTCAGCGCGCACCTCCAGCATGAACATATCCTGCCACTCATCGAGTTCAACGAAGACCAGGGCCGGCTCTTTCTGGTGACGCCTTATATTGAGGGCGGAACGCTGGCACGCCGTTTGCAGAGCGGCCCCTTATCACTGCGAGAAGTGCATCACCTGTTTGTGCCGCTGGCGCAGGCTGTGGCCTATATTCACCGGCGCGGCGTCATCCACCGCGACCTCAAGCCAACCAATATCCTGCTCGACTCCCAGGATGGGCAAATATACGTGCGCTTGATCGATTTCGGCATCGCCTCGCTGCAAGGGCAGTTAGCCAGCGCGCCCTTGACCACCGCCGGGCATGAGCTAGGCACCGTCGCGTATATGGCCCCCGAACGGCTCTCCGGCGTGGCCGCGCCGAGCAACGACATCTTCTCGCTTGGCGTGATCCTCTACCAGATGCTCACCGGGCATTTTCCAACGCCACAGATGCATCACCGGCTGCCAGAACAGCTGGAATACGTGGTGCGGCGCAGCATCGCTCCTCGCCCGGAGGACCGTTTCGCGACCGCGGAAGAGCTGTTGCAAGCATTCGAACGCGCCTACCAGCAACTGATCGCCTCACCACCACAACAGGTGCTTCCAGCAGCTGCCGTCGGAGTCTCACGGCCATCGCAGGGGCGGTTTAGAAACTCTCCAAGTTCGCCGGTGAGGTCGGCAGTACATAACCAGCAGGTATTCGACGACTCCGAGTTAGCGACAGCAGATGAGAATGAGTACGTATCGCTCTTGAACGAGGACGAGATACCCGTCCTCGAGCTGGAAGCAACCGGGGAATTTGGGCAGAACGATTTCGGCGCGCCCACAACGGCTTTCGAGCCTCCCAGGCAACAGGTACAGGCAAAACCACACAGCCCGCCGGTAGCGGCGGCTAAACCCGCGCCCACGACAAAGCGCCGTCGCAAACGACGCGGCCGCTCGCTGCTGGTTCCGATTTTTATCGTGATGGTTACCACGCTGATTATCATCGCAGGTATCCTGTACTATGGCTACCAGTCTATCGCGATAACCGCGGTTTCCGTCAGTTTTGGCCCGAAAATTTCGGTAGTTAACCAGGTCTATACCATCTCGGCTACAGCACAGGCAACCAGCATAAATGTCGCTTCCAAAGTTATTCCTGTAAAGCCGGCCCAGGTCCACGAGCAGGGTATGATGCAAGGGATGACGACCGGGCAGATCAATTGTATTCTTGGCTTTATCGATTGCCAGCAAGCAGTCTCAACCACTGATGTCAGCAAGCTGGAGACAGCAATACATTCCAACCTGATGCCAAAGCTGACGCAAGATCTGCAGAACCAGATTCAGGCGGCAGGTGGCATACAGGTAGGTGCCATCTCTTTCAATGATGCCTCGTCGTCGGCGAATCCGAATGTAGGCTCAGAAGGCAAAACGGTAACGGTGACGCTGGTCGAGCAGGCGACGGTAGGCTATATTGCGAAGAAGGACGCGCAGGAGCTGGCGCGGCAATTGCTGAGCCGGCAGGTGAACAAGGGCTATCACTTCATCGATTCCACTATCCAGATCGGTGAGCCTGTGATCGAGGGCATAGACAACAACGGGGTAGTGAGGATCAAGATCGCAGCCGGCGGAGCCGAACTGTACGCTTTGCCGCAGGCTGAGGTACATGATATTCAGAGGCACCTGGAGGGATTGACAGTCAGCGCGGCCCAGGCCTATATTGCGCGACAACCCGGGATTGATCCCAACACAATTATGATCCACTTTACGCAGGGATACAGTACAACGCTGCCGGCGGATGCGCAGCATATCAGCGTGAAAGATACTGAGCCTACGACCTACCCCAGCTTTGATTTGCAAACTATCCCGGCGCCTGCCACACCCGCGAGTACCCCCACCGCGGGAGGAGGATAGGGACTGGATTAAGCGCGGAAAAAAGGGTGGGTTAGCTTTCACACCCCTGCAAATGAGCGAAAGGTCTGTCAAGGCGTAGAGCCGGATTCATCGCGCCCTGGGATGGGGCCATTAAACCGGCACGAAGCCAAAAACATCTTCTTTGCAGGGGCGAAGCATAGCCCACCCCGAACGGTGCAATCCTGGAATTTTTTCGTCTTACTACTATTATACACTATTCTCGCCAAATTTTGAAGGGGATTGCGCGCGCAATCCCTCCTTTACAGGAATGCAGCCCTCAATCTGGATCCGCCGCGTCATCATTCTCCGGCTCTGCTGATTCATCTTCGCGCAATTCTTGCCAGAGCTGGCGAACGGTATGGGTAGAGACCTGGTAGCCGAAACCGCGTCGCTGCAAGAACGAACCGAGGCGGTTGCGAAACGTGGTGTAATCCATGCCGGGGATGTTGACGAGCGAGAGAGCCTTTTTGCGACCGGCGCGCAAGGCGCGTTCCTCGTCCTGTTCGTCATCCACCAGTTCATCAACCATTTCGCGGTTGACGCCTTTCATACGCAGCTCGTTTTTGAGCGCGCGGGCGCCACGGGGATTGAACTGCTCTCGTGTCTCTATCCAGAACGAGGCGAAGTTGCGATCATTGACGAAGTCGAGACGATCCAGGCGGGCCAGCGCCACTTCGATAATTTCGGGCGGAGTTTCTTTGCGGCGCAGGTAACGCCTGACCTCTTCGCGGCTGCGCGGTCGAAATGAGAGGTAGTTCAGGGCGCGGTCCACAGCCTGTTGCTCAAGCTCGGCGCTGTGCAGCTGCTCCAGTTGTTCGGGGAGCAATTCCTGCTGTACTTGCAGTCCCATCTGCATCACGATAGAAGCGTTGACGCCGAGCAGGAAACGCCCGTCAACGTAGAGGTTGAAACGCTCAGCATCGTGAGCCTGTGGTTCAATAGCTGTTATACGCATGAAAGTATTCTATCACATGGCGGTGCAGGATGAGGAGAAACCAACAGAACACATGCGGCTATGTATGTATAAAATAGAAGATGTAGAGCCGCGTGCGCAACAGAGGATTTTATTATTGATAATAAACACCCCAAATGAGTAGATTTCCGGTATGGGCATCAAAAACTGCATCACCGTACTCTGCCGTCGTTGGGGCTTTGACATTTGGCCGAGGTGGCGCTCCACGTATATTAGTGAGGAGAAATGGTCCCTGGACTTTGACATAGCAGACTAAGGCGTTATCAGGGCGGCCAACACTCTCTCCACGCATCAATTGGCTGGCTTGTCTGGCAGTTACAAACTGAATAGTCAAGATTTTTAAGTGCGCGCCCGGCACGACAGGCCCGGCAAAGAACCCATTTGTATTGAAAAAAGCAATGACATCATCTTGTGTGAAGGCTGGCCCCGATCCGTTCTGTGCCAAATGTGGATGGATAGCAGGATCACCGGCAAGATAGGTCTGCGAAATTTGAAACGCACGGTGGACAGGTGGCGGAGCTGGAGGTTTAACAGAAGTAGCTGTGGCTGCATTCGTAAACCACGCAATTCCGACAATCGCAAGAGCAAGCAAGATGCCAGCACCACAAACTAATCTGAACCGCAACATATTCTCACCCTCCTTTCCTAAGAATATTCTCTCAATAAAAAGACGATTTTCTTCTCAATTAAGTTCCGTGCTTCAACTAATCATATGTTCCCCATGACCCGCCAGTGTTACCCTGGCAACTACAAGGGTAGACCTCCCAAAACCCATGAGGAGGGGGAGGAGTACTATTATTCTTTCCTGCCGTCGTTTGATACTTCCAATTACCGCTGCCATCCATCCACTGATTATACTGAAAGTAGAATGTCCCGGCAGATGCTTTCGAATCTGCTAATTCAGAACCAATGGTAATATCATTAACATTCATGCTATTACTTTTCGATTCTGCACCAGGTCCAGCGACATAGCTTCCGTTCTTATAGATATTTGTTTCCACATCCCAATTAGAACCACTTGAAGAAAATGAGTCATTATTGACGATAGTAATATAGATAAGATATGGCGTAAGATCGTTCTACTCCATCTGCACCAAAGTAATACATATTCCCCCATTGATGGTATCCTCCTCCACCTGGTCGATTGTCCGCCCAGAAGAGGCATGTAGAATCATGCCCTTGATTACAATTATGTTCCTGGTTTGCTGGCCAGGTAGATACTCCTGCTTCTACCCAGCACGTACCAACAGCCAGACATTGTGAACTTTTAGTATCTGAAAACCACATTTCATCATTAATGAAGCCACTGCAGCCCTGGCAATTCAATGCCCCATAAGGATTGATAAGTGTGTTAGTTCCACCAGTATTTCCATACCAATCAATGATAGCATAACAGTGTCCTTCTATAGGCTTACTGCAGAGCCCACTCAGAGGATTCTGAGGTGTCATGGTGGTGGCCTTCGCTAAGGCTGATTTGGTGAAAAGAAAAAATGAGCCGAGGAATAACAACAATACAAACAGGGCCGTGATAGAGCTATCGCCTAGAATGGAACAAGCTGTTGGGCGAAGATTGCCAGGCTGCTTCATCTGCATAGGTGTTACCTCCCTCTCCTTCAGGGTAGGCAATCAACGTAATAAAGTCTGCAATTTAATAATAACCAAGAAAGCGTAGATTTGTCAAGACCTAAATGATGAAATTTTTTTATACTTAAATTTTTTATCATTCTTTTTTATTTCGAACATCTTTCAATAAAAAATCTCTTTCTACCCATCAAATTTCGGACTGATACTCGTAGCAGATTACTTATATGAAACTAACAGATGAGGCAAATATGAATTTTGATAGCTTCAACCCGTGACGGTTGCTAATAAAACAGCCATGAGGCGCAATCGGTACCAGGGCTTGTGAATGATTGCTGAGAGAGGCTTCTCACGAGAGAGAAGATAGCGATATCCATCAAATCTTGTCTCAAGGAGTTGCCTCTCATGGAGTGTATCGCACGCCAATGTGTCCTCCCTGCTCT
>Ga0209810_1000204_pt1 | contig 168305 bp, 158 predicted proteins | sample Coa_R1_7_FD_187159 | JGI IMG/M metagenome (GOLD analysis project Ga0209810, IMG submission 187159) | Surface soil microbial communities from Centralia Pennsylvania, which are recovering from an underground coalmine fire - Coalmine... | ecosystem: Environmental > Terrestrial > Soil >... | reverse complement strand
TAGAACCAGGCAAACCTGCGTCCTACCATCTGATTCAACGCAAAGTCACGAGCTACTTGGTACTTAAGCAAATGAGCAACACCAAAGCCAAAACCAACCCCTTCCTAAGAAGGGAAAAGCGCGGCTCCGCAAACCTCCTCGCCAGCGCTACGGGATTCGTGTTGCCCAAATCGTGCTTGACAACACCGTCGTGGTTATAGACGGAATGACAAGAAGAAAGAATCTTCGTGTCTCAGTGTCTCCGTGGTGAAAAGAAGTTAGTGTTCGTGCCCGTGATGATGCGCTTCTTCCATCGAGACTGGCATCACGCAGCCGTGGGCGATGTCGCACTTTTCATGTTCGAACTGGATCGTGGTGTGGTGGATATGGAAGCCTCCGGCGAGGCGCTCTTTTACTTCGCGGAGGATGATCTCGCTTTCCGACGGCGGAATGTCGGCGATCGCGATGTGGCATGAGAGCGCGTGCATCTCTGAGCCGATGCTCCAGACGTGGAGATCATGAACGTCGCGCACTCCATCGACTTCTTTCATCGCCTGCGCCAGCCGCTCCATGCTTACTCCTTTCGGGGTGCCTTCCAGGAGGATGTTGAGCGTCTCGCGGATGATGCCGAACGATGACCACAGGATGAGCGCGGCGATTGCGAATGAGAGCGCAGGATCGATCCAGTTTCGTCCTGTCCAGAGAATCGCCCAGCCGCCAATGATCACGGAGGCAGTCGAAAGCGTGTCGCCGAGCATGTGGATGAACGCGCTGCGCACGTTCACGTCGTGACTGCTGCCGCGCAGCATCATGGCGATAGCGCCGTTCATGATTACGCCGGCGGCAGCGACGATCATCATCACCGGCGCCTGGACCGAAATGGGATTCATCAATCGGTGCGACGCCTCGATGAAGATGTAGATGGCAACGATCAGCAGCGTGACCGCGTTCACGAATGCCGCCAGAACTCCGGCGCGGTGATAGCCATAAGTCTTAGTCGAACTCGGAGGACGCGTCGCGAGATAAACGGCAACCCAGGAGAGAAGCAGGGCGAGAAAATCCGAGACATTGTGTCCGGCCTCGGAAAGCAGCGCAAGACTATGTGCCTTCAGGCCGGCAACGATCGTTACAACGATGTAAGCCAGCGTAAGCAGCAGCGCAATGCGCAGGAGCTTGGAAGTGCTCGCCGTCCCGTGTACATGCGCGTGCATGGTTACAGTCTAAAGGGAATCGGGCGATCTGGTGATCGAGTCATCGGGAGATCGGAAATCGTCGGTACCGTCCCTTAGAGACAGTTTCAGAGTCCTATCAGAGTAGCCCTATTGAAGAGCTGCCGTTCACTTCGCCGATGACCCGATCACCCGACGGCCCGATCCCTCCCGTTCCTTTCCGGTTAATGTCAACGCAAGTACCTGCCGAAGTTTGTAATTGTCGCGACAAGGGAGTTGGAGCAAGGTTATGTCGAGGGGTACTGCTCACAGGGGATAGGGGCCAGGAAGCGTCCCTGTCACCTGTGTTCCGTATCCCGGCAAGCTCTCCTTAGCGGGAGAAACCAGGGGCAAGTCAGGCCCGATGTCTCGGGGGAGAATGGGCTGACCTGCCCTGTTTTTTTTGCGCGTGTTTTTCACCACGGAGACACAGAGCCACTGAGAAATCAAAGGGAGATGGGAGTGCCCGGTTCCGGCCCGTCTGACTTCTCTATCCCGCGTATATATCTTGAACGAAACAGCCGAATAGCTGCCGGAATTGATTCTGTCGTTCTCCGTGTCTCAGTGCCTCCGTGGTGAGAAATAGCCGTCGCCGACAGCCGAAAGCCGACAGCCATCTTTTGCTAAATTGGAATTACGAATGCGCGGACTTTGGCAAAGGGCTATGTATGCATGGGAGACTCATCTCACCACGCGCGATACAAATCGCATCGTGCGTCCGTTGGAGTGGGGAGTGGAGTGGACGCGCTCCTGGCCACAGGTGAACGGCAATTTTCCGCAGAACCTGTCGGAGTTCGACAATGCCGCTGCGGAGCGGTATTTCTCCGAGCTGAATCACAAGATTGTCACCGACAGCGATCGCTTTTTCAGCTATGACACTCCGACCGACTTCCGGCTGGAGGAGCGTTTGCCCAAGCTCTTTCCCACCAACATGCGCCAGCAGAAACAGCTCGAAAAGCTGGAGAAGATGGCGCGAACCGGCAAGCTGAAGCCGGCAAAGTTCTTGCGATTCACGTCTCCGGTGCGTACGCCGTATCCGGAGAACGACACGGTGAACGCGCGCTGGTTTCCGGCATTCGATCGCGAAGGACGTCCAAGCAAGAAGGCGGTAATCGTACTCCCGCAGTGGAACGCCGACGCTTTCAGCCACAACGCGCTCTGCGCAGTGATGAATCGGTATGGAGTCTCCGCTCTGCGTCTGAGCAAGCCATATCATGACATTCGTCGGCCAGCGGAGATCGAGCGCAGCGACTACGCCGTTTCAGCAAATATTGGAAGAACAATCGATTCCTGTCGTCAGGGCGTAATCGATATTCGCTGCTGTCTCGACTGGCTCGAATCGCAGGGATGCGAGCGCTTCGGCATTCTCGGTACCAGTTTGGGATCGTGCTATGCGTTCATTGCCAGTGCCCACGATGCCCGCCTTGAAGTGAATGCGTTCAACCACGCTTCCACTTACTTCGGCGACGTGGTCTGGACGGGCCAATCGACGCGGCATATCCGCGCTGCGCTTGAAGATGTCATGGACATGCAGCGTCTGCGGCAGCTATGGCTCGCGATCAGTCCAGTTGCTTACATGCGGAAATTTGCTGCTCACAGGAAGAAGGTTCTCGTTGTCTATGCCAAGTACGATTTGACCTTTTTGCGCCAGCTTTCGGAAGAAGTCGTGCGGCTGTTCCGTGAGAACGACATCGACTTCAAAGCAGTCGCTCTGCCGTGCGGGCACTACACGGTTGGCGAGATTCCGTTCAAATTCTTTGATGGATGGCATCTCGGTTGGTTCATTTATTCGGCGTTCAAGCAATTGGGCGCCTGATCGAGCTTAGATTCGACTAGACAGGCGGCGGAAAAATGCTGTGGAAATCGGTTCAGGGAAGGGCATCGGCTTCAGCCGTGGCGTTTGCTAAAGCCGAATCATAACGGGAACTGCTGTGACGGCACGAGTGAATCCGTGCCCTTCCCTAAGTCCACAGCGTTTTTCCGCAGCCTGTAGAGTCCACATTTACAATTCGGCGCAGATGATTGCTCACCTTCGTGGACGCCTTCTTGAAAAACATCCAACGCACCTGATCCTGGAAGCTTCCGACGTGGGATATGAAGTGGCGATCAGCATCCCAAGCTTTTCCGAACTTCCGGCAGAAGGAGCGGAGGTATCGCTCTACATCCACACACACGTGCGCGAAGACGTGCTGGCTCTTTACGGGTTTCTCCGGCGCGAGGAAAAGCAGCTCTTTGAGCGCCTGATCGGGGTGAGCGGAATTGGCCCGAAGCTCGCGATGACGGTGTTGAGCGGGATCGCTCCCGACGCGCTCGTGACTGCCTTGCGCGGCAACGATCTGACGGCGCTGACGCGCATTCCCGGAGTGGGAAAGAAGACAGCGGAGCGCATGGTGCTCGAATTGCGCGACAAGCTGGAAGGACTCACCGCCGCGCCGCCTCCTGCTCCCGCCAGCCGCATGGAAGAAGACGTCATTTCCGCACTGGTCAATTTGGGTTATCAGCGATCGGCTGCCGAAGACGCAACGAAGCGAGCTATCGGAAAAGTTGGCGATGCCTCCGGATTTGAAAAGCTTTTCCGGGAAACAATGGCTGTGCTGCAGAAATAAGACACACCGCGTGCCAAGAATCCTTAGGCAGTTTCCGTCACCGCTATCGCTCTATTTTGTGCCAGATGAGCGGCGCGAGTCTCTGACAGCGATCTGTTCCAACGCTGGACGGCACGAACAGACCGCTTGCAAGCTTGTGCCGATTTGGGACTTCGATGATGCTATAAGAGAGCAGGGCGCTTCCACTTGAACCCGGGGTCGCCGTCAATGGCTGATGCGAAGGCTCCGTGGGCTGGTTCACGGGAACTCCGTTGATGCCGGCCACAGGCGACGGGAACGGCATTAGCTCCGTAGAGCCGCGTTCGATCCATTGCAGACTGATCAGATACTTACATCCCGCCGCTTGCGCCGCCAGCATTTCTTTGGAATTGGTCGAAGCTTCGATTGGGATTCCTGTGAACGAAATTCCCGATTTAGACGACTGCAAATTCAAATCTCGAAGCAGTTGCGCCACGGTATCCGGCATTGCGTCTCTTCCTGAAAGAGCAACGCACGCAGACACTCCTGGCGACTGGGCAAGAAGAGAAGTGGAAAACAGGAGTACGACAACGAGAGAAACAAGGCAGAGGTGACGCTTACTCATTGTTTGCCTCGACGTTGGTACTGACGTGCTCAGGTGCGCGTTCAGCGAATTATGTGGAGGCTCCGGCTGCCATCCACGACAGCATCAGTGACAAGCCGCTGATCGAAACTGGCCAATTGTCCTCCGTGAGCGCGCGCCAGGGCAAGAAGATAACTGTCCGTAACGTGCGGAGAACGTCAAGGTAGCTCCTCGCGGAGCTGCTGTACCAAACTTGACGTGACTCGCGTTCCCTTGCGTACCCTGAGTAGCGGCCCGCCATTTCGAGTCTTGGCTTTGGATTGCTCGGAAAACAGCGCCCGTCGAGCCAGTGAGGAAATGATTTCACCCACTGATTTATTTTCCTTTGCCGCGATTTTCTTGGCAGCACCCAAAACATCGTCGTCAATCGTGAGTGTGGTGCGCATTAGTACTCCTTTTTGATCATGCATCGTGCATGCCCGACGCACGGGCCCAAGAATCTGGCTATGGAGTCAATTTACCTGGCTATGGAGTCAATTTACGAGAGCTTCCCGAAATTGCAAGCGAAGTACGATTGTCGTGTTGATTTCTGAAGGCAGCAGTCTCTCCAGCCTGCATTCGGCACGGCAAAGGCGGTATCGCAGGCTGTTAGAATTTTCGGTTTCCAACATGTTCAAACTCGGCGAAATCAAGCGACTGAAAACACGCGATATCTGGGCTGACGAGGCGAGAGATTTCACGCCTTGGATGGCTCAAAATCTTTCTCTTTTGGCAAGACCATCGGAATGGATTTGGAGCTGACGTCGAAAGAAGCTCCCGTGGGCGAATTTTCCTGCGATCTGCTGGTCCGTGATCTTGGACGTGACAGGATCGTCATTATTGAGAATCAGTTTGGTTCCACAGATCATGACCATTTCGGGAAGACCCTTACCTATGCGGCAGGACTGGACGCAGAGGCGGTCGTATGGATTGCTGAGAAGATTCGGGACGAGCACAAGGCCGCGCTGGAATGGCTGAACCGACATACCGATTCAGAGATCCGCTTCTTCGCTTGCACCGTGGAAGTCATCCAGATCGACGATTCTGCTCCCGCTGTCAGCTTTAAGCCAGTGGTTGCGCCGAACGAGTGGCAGCGCGGTGCAAAGGAGTCTGTCGAAGGAAGTCGCTCCTCAAGGAGCGAAGCGTACCGCGTCTGGTTCCAGCAGCTCGTGGATGAGATGCGCGAGAAGCACCACTACACAAATGCTCGCATCGCTCAGCCTCAGAATTGGTGTTCCTTCAGCTCAGGAATTTCCTACATCGGATACGCGGTGAACTTTGCTCTTGGCGGTGAACTTTGCTCTTGGAGGAAAAGTCCGTACCGAGGTCTATATCGATTTCTCCGAGAGCGCCGAGAAAAACAAGGCTCTCTTCGATCATCTGCAAAGCCAAAAGGAAGCAATTGAGCGCGAATTCGGGGAGCCTCTAACCTGGGAACGCTTAGACGATCGGCGAGCCTGCCGTATAGCTGCTTATCGCTCCGGCTCGATCGAGGATAAGCCCGAAGAACTGAACCAAATCCGCGCATGGGCGGTGGAGCGGTTGCTTAAACTCCGCACTGTGTTCACGGCGCGAATGCGGGATTTCCTTGACTCGCATGGTTAGGCGTAACGCCTGTGGAGTTTCGCCATATTCGAATGACGGTGCAGCCGTGCAGTTGTGGCGCTGGCGCGAAAACAGCCTCCCATCTCTCAAGTAAGCTATAGTACGTTCGACATCCCGTCTATACAAAAAAAGATATAGCCAAGGGTCTATCTGTGATAGCGTCGAGATGTGTCTCAGCAAAAGCTCTTTTGGTGCGGTAACTCCAACGCGGTATTCAGAAAATTTTCGGAGAACGCACAAGAGGACCTGGCTTACAACTTGGATCGGCTGCAGAACGGCTTAATGCCATGGGACTCCAAACCTCTGAACACAGTTGCTCCTGGAGTGTTCGAGCTACGAACGCAGGATAGAGGCGTTCAATATCGGCTTGCTTACATTCGCATGAAGGCTGGGATTGTCGTTCTGCATTGCTTTACGAAGAAAGCACAAAAGACTCCGCCGAAGGAAATCGAAACCGCTCGTTTACGGCTGAAGAGAGTGAAACAGGAATTGGAGTAATGATGAGAAAAAGCAGCAAACAATCTGTTATCGGTCACGTTACCGAGGGAAGCGTCTTCGATGACTTGGGACTCTCGCCTAAGAAGGCCGCATCCGTGAAGCTGAAAGCGGACCTACATCGGAAGATCGCCAAGAGAGCCGAGCATTACTCGCAGAAGCAATTACAGACCATTCTCTCCGAAACGCAATCGCGAATCAGCCAGCTTCTGCGCGGTAGGATTTCAGGATTTACCCTCGATATGCTGGTCTACTATGCTGAGCAGCTCGGCATTCATTCGCAGATCAAAACAACTCAGTCAAAGATGCCGAAAAAAATCCAGAGGCAAACTCCCGCTTTTAGACTCGCAGCGCTCAGGAGACGCGCCTAGCGGCAACCCCCTTTTCAAGTCCTCCAGAACACAACGATCACGCGAGGTTCGGGCTTTGTCGCTCTCTTGCCTGTGTCTTGTCTTTTACGACGTAAAAGGACAGGACAGAAGCTCCGTCACAATCGCCACTGCAAAACTGGCGGAGAGGGAGGGATTCGAACCCCCGATACCCTTTCAGGTATGGCCGCTTTCGAGGCGGCTCGTTTCAACCGCTCACGCACCTCTCCGCGTCGTATGTGGGCCTTGAGCGGGCTTTCCTATTCTACCAGCGAGAATACCCGCTCTCGCCGACGACGCGTTTTGCGCGAAAGAACTCGCGAAGCATCTGCGAGCATCGGTCGGCCAAGATTCCTCCTGTGACTTCCATTTGATGATTGAGCTGGGGATGGTTGAGAACTTTCATCACGGAATCAACTGCCCCGGCTTTAGGATCGGGCGCTCCATAAATCAGCCGCTTTAGACGCGCATGCACCATAGCGCCGGCGCACATCGCGCATGGCTCGATGACCACGTACAGCTCACAACCCTCAAGACGGTAATTCCCGAGCTTTTTTCCTGCTGCTCTCAACGCCACGATCTCCGCGTGCGCTGACGGATCGTTGTCGCGGAGATTTCTATTTTGTCCGGTTGCGATGAGTTCCTGGGATTTCACGATGACGCATCCGACCGGGACCTCTCCAGCAGCTTGCGCGGCAGCAGCTTCGGCCAGAGCGCGTTCCATCCAGATTTCGTCGTCGGGCATGAGAGTGATTGTAGAAGGGCAATAGGCAATAGGCGGTAGGCAATAGGCAGTGGAAGGCGAGGCTGGCGGGCAACCGCCTTGTCCATCGCTTATCGCCTGTGCCTTCTGCAGCTCCGGTTATTCCAGCAAAGCGGGCAAACCCTCTGCTGTTAACTCTTCTCTAACTCTCGAAACGCGCGAGTTTCACATATGGATACGTGTGCAACTCGTAAACATCAAGGATTCCCGGCCTGGAACCCGCCGGGCAGGAGGAAGAGGAACAGCCCATGAACAAGTTTCTTTACACATGCTCAGCACTGCTGCTGTCGGCCGGCATAGCCGTGGCCCAGACATCCAGCACAACCACAGATCCGAACAGCCAGAATAACCAGACACCCAGTGCGACAGCTCCGGCGAGCAGCTCGAGCCAGTCGTCCACGACAAGCACCGCTCCGAGTTCGAGCAGCAGTTCTGATATGAATCAGACGGCAGCTCCGGCGAGCTCCAGCCAGTCCACCGCGCCGGCCGACAATACGGCTCCCAGCGCGACTTCTGGTCAGACCTCGACGACTCCGGGCGCAACCAATCAAACGCCAGCCCAGGCGAACCCGACCGCGGCTCCGTCCAGCACCACCGATCAGAACGCGGCGACCGCCCCAGGCGCGACGTCCAGCTCAAGCTCGACGACCGCAGCTCCCAGCTCGAACTCGAGCGCGACCTCTGGCGACATCAACAACCAGAGCTCGACCGCTCCCGCTTCCAGCTCGACGGCTCCGGCTTCCAGCTCGGCGGCTTCGTCCAACGCGACCAGCACGACCGACCAGAACGCTCAGAGCGGAGCGGCTGCGACCACTCCGGCGGCTCCGGCCAGTGATCAGAACGCGCAGAGCGCAACCAGCAGCAGCACGGGAAGCAACGCTGCTGATCAGGGCGCAGCTAGCGCAAGTCAGAACGCGAACGCCAACAACGCTAACGCTGCCGATCAGGGACAGGGCAACGCGAAGGGTCTGCCGCAAACGGCCTCCATTCTGCCGCTGCTGAGCCTGCTTGGCTTCGGATCCTTCTTTACCGGACTGATCGCCCGCTTCCGCAAGTAAGCTGACGAACGGTACAAAAAAACAAACGCTCGGAACGCGAGTTCCGGGCGTTGCTTTTTGATGAAGTAAGCTACGTCAGTACCGTCCGCGGTAGCGGATGGGTCAGGCAGGCTTGCTTACCCGTCCGCTACCGCGGACGGCACTGATTTCGCATCTCCACCCGATATACTTCTGAGGTGTCATTCGAAGAAAGCACATACCAGCTTCGTCGCGACAAGCTGAGGCAGATTGAAGCTCTCGGGCAGGAGAGCTATCCGCACAAATTCGCCTTCACTCACACCATTCCTGACATTTTGGAGAAATATTCCGGCGCGAGCGGCGAGGATCTCGAATGCGATCGCGTGAACGTACGCGTAGCGGGGCGGCTGATGTCGATCCGCGGGCAGGGAAAGGCTGGATTCGCGCATTTGCAGCAACTGGGCAAGCGTCTGCAGATTTACGTGAAGCTCGACTTCGTTGGCGAAAAAGCATTCAAGCTTTACAAGGAGCTGCTCGACCTCGGCGACTTTATTGGCGTGAGTGGGTATTTATTCCGCACGCGCACGGGCGAGCTCTCGGTGCATGTGGAACAGATCACGTTTCTTGCCAAGGACTTGCTGCCGCTTCCCGAGAAGTATCACGGTTTGTCCGATGTTGAGCTGCGCTACCGACAACGGTACGTCGATCTCACAATGAATCCGGAGGTGCGCGATGTTTTTGTCGCGCGCAGCAAAGTAGTCAAGGCGATTCGCTCGTTTCTGGATGCGCGGGGATTCATCGAAGTCGAGACGCCGATGATGCAGCCTATCGCGGGCGGGGCGGCGGCGCGTCCGTTTATCACACATCACAATACGCTCGACATCGACCTCTTCCTGCGTATTGCGCCGGAACTCTATCTAAAGCGCCTGATCGTCGGCGGACTCGATCGCGTGTACGAGATCAACCGCAACTTCCGCAATGAAGGAATCTCGACGCAGCACAATCCCGAGTTCACGATGCTCGAGTTCTACCAGGCATATGCCGACTATCACGATCTGATGTCGCTGACCGAAGAGATGCTGGCGCATGTTGCTCGTGAGGTGAATGGAAATACAGTGGTGAGCTATCAGGGCCGCGAGATCGATTTTGGGAATTGGCAGCGACTCTCGATGCGCGAAGCGATCATCAAGTACTGGCCGGAAAACTCTGCTCCCGCTCCGCAGATGAGCGATTTCGCCAACGCTGCTTCCGTTGGGAAACTCGTCGAACGTCTGAATGCGACGCATACGCCACATATGCCGTACGATCCGGCAGAGCCTGCCGGCAAGACGATTGCCAATATGTTCGAGGCCGTCGCGGAAGAACATCTGTGGCAGCCGACGATACTCTACGACTTTCCAGTGGCGATTTCGCCGCTGTCGAAGAACAAAAAAGATGAGCCGGATTGGGTAGAGCGATTCGAAGTCTTCGTCGGGGGGCTGGAAATTGGGAACGCATTCAGTGAATTGAATGATCCCGAAGAGCAGCGTCGCCGATTCGAGCAGCAGCTTTCCGAGCGCGAGCGCGGCGATGAAGAGGCGCACGCAATGGATGAAGATTACATTCGCGCGCTTTCATACGGCATGCCTCCTACGGGAGGAGAGGGCATTGGGATCGACCGCCTCACGATGCTGCTCACAGATTCCAAATCGATCCGCGACGTGATTCTCTTTCCCCTGCTACGTCCGCAGAAGCAGGACGAGATCGCCGAAGCCACCGGCACGGGCGGATAAGCGTGGGCTTCGAACTCGACTCGGAAACACGCCGCCGGCTCGGCTACAACCTGATCAATCATATCGACCGCTATTTCGAGACGCTGCACACCCGGCCGGTGCAATTGCCGGAAGAGGAGCGTAGCTTCGAGGAGCTGCGTAATGCTCTTCCCGAAACGGGCTCCGACGCTGTCGGCGTGCTGGACGAGGTCTGCCGCGAGTTGATTAACCGAGGGTTCCACGTTCCGAGTGCAAACTACTTTGGATTGATGAATCCGACTCCGACATACGTCGGAGTACTTGCCGAAGCGCTCGTTGCTGCTCTGAACCCGCAGTTAGCCACGCTGGCGCGTTCTCAGCTCGCGTCGAAGATCGAGATCGAGACGGTGCGTTGGATTGGAGAGCGCGTCGGATGGAATGGCCGATTCAGCGGCACATTTACCAGCGGCGGTAACGAAGCCAATTTTTCTGCCCTCGCCATGGCGCTTGCGTCGAAATTTCCTGATGTGATGAGCGAGGGTGTCCGTTCCCTGAAAGGACAACCTGTTGTGTACGCCTCCGCAGAGGCTCATCATTCGCTCGATAAGTCTGCAGGCCTGCTCGGACTCGGGCGAAAGGCCGTCCGCAGGATTCCCGTAACAGAACGGATTAAAATCGATGTCACTGCGCTCGATCGCGCGATTCAGGAAGGCATCAATAAAGGCGAGATTCCATTCTGCGTTGTCGCGACTGCGGGAACAACCAACTCTGGTGCGATCGACGATTTAGTTGCCGTCGCGACAATCTGCCGAAAACACAATGTGTGGATGCACGTCGATGGTGCGTATGGCGCCGCAGCGATTTTCAGCAACCGTCATCGCGATCTGGTGCGCGGAATCGAGTTTGCGGATTCGGTGACTGTCGATCCGCACAAGTGGTTGGCGATGCCGTTTGCCGCCGGCGTAGTGCTTACGTCTCATCCTGAAACTCTGAAATCGGCATTCGCGGTTACGACTCCGTACATGCCCAAGGCGACCGTACAGCTTCCGCCCGACAATTTCGCCATCAGTACCCAGTGGACGCGCCGCATGAACTCTCTGAAGCTTTGGCTCACGCTTCGCATACACGGACGCGCCGCTTATGAGCAGCACATCGACCGGCAAATACAGCTCGGGCGCTGGTTTGCCGATCAGGTGCGCCGCTCGTCGCACTTCGAGCTATTTTGCGAACCGATGCTTCCGATTCTGAACTTGCGATTGAGGAAGACTTCAGGTGATCAGACCGAGCGGTTGGAGCGCATCGTGAGCGAAGTCACTAGGGATGGTAAGCAATGGATCTCCACTACTCGGGTCAACGGTCAAACTGTCATCCGCGTGATGATCATCAGCTACCTCACTCAGCAGGAGCATCTACAGGAACTGCTCAATCGCCTCGATTGGACTGCAAGGCGATAGGAATTGGCGGTTAAGGCCTTTCCCTTTTCCCATTTAGGCATTCCTTACGAAAGTATCAGTCACAATTTGGCCCCATCTGCATTAACACCACAATACCTTGTGTTCTCGTTTCACGCTCGCCACATCATCTCGCAAATAACACCAAAGTACATGTACTAATTTCCGGAGAAAACCGGAAGAAACCCGAAGAAACCGGCAACTCTGCCTTGACACACCGGGTACGAACCGAGGTATAACACGGCTACCTTAAGTTTCCCCCCGAGAAAGCAGAGGATTCTTCCTCTAATTTGAGGCCCCGGCCAAAAGCGGAATTCCCGCAATGACTCCGATCCGGCGAGAGCTGTTTCGGCGGTACCGGAGAACCCGCTCGGCAGATTTTTTCGAGGAAAGGGCTAGGCATCTATGGCAGCAGATTCGCGTGAAGTGATGAATATCCGCCAGGCTTCGCAATACCTGGGCGTTAGTCCCGACACGCTCTACAAATACGTTTCTGAGGAACGGATCCCCGCGTTCAAGCTCGGCAACCGCTGGAAGTTCAAGAAGACCATCCTCGACCAGTGGATGGAAGAGAAGAGCACGGCCGGGGAAACCAAGAGCACGAAGAAGAAGCCTCGGGCAGCGCGCGCTGCCGCGGGCGCTTAATAGCGAGAGGTAGCAATGTTCGGATTCGGATCGCAAAAATCAATTGTCGGGCTGGATATCGGCTCCAGCAGCATCAAGGCCGTCGAGCTGAAGAAAGTTAAAGGCGAGATCCATGTTTCCCATATTGGGCTGGAACGCCTGGGCTCGGATATCGTCGTGGACTCGATGATCGTCGATTCGGGCAGCGTATCCAGCGCCATCTCGAAGCTGTTCAGCGAGCGCAAGTTCAGCTCGAAGCTGGTAGCCACCGCAGTCAGCGGTCACTCGGTCATCGTGAAGAAGATCTCGATGCAGACGGTTCCAGAAGAGGAAGTGCCGGATCTTCTCCAGACCGAGGCGGCGCAATATATTCCGTTCGACATGAACGACGTGAACATCGATTACCAGGTTCTCTCGGACAATCCGGATGAGCCGCAGATGGATGTTCTGCTCGCGGCGGTCAAAAAAGACAAGATTCTGAACTACACGAACGTGCTCTCGCTGGCCGGAAAAGTTCCTGAAGTCGTCGATATTGATGCTTTCGCTTTGCAGAACTGCTACGAGTACAACTACGAGCCCTCCCCCACTTCCACGGTTGCTCTGCTCAATCTCGGCGCAAGCGTGATGAACATCAACATCGTGAAGGGCAGCACTCCGTTATTTACGCGCGACGTCAGCGTGGGCGGGAATCAGTACACGGACGCACTGCAGAAGGAACTCGACCTCAGCTTCGACGACGCAGAATCGTTCAAGCTCGGCGAGAAAGTGGCTAAAGTCAGCGACGATGCCAAGCTGCCGGTTCTCCAACAGGTGACGGAGATCATCGTTCTGGAAATCCAGAAGACCTTCGACTTCTTCCGCGCCACCGCAGCAGGACAACACATCGAGAAGATCTACCTTGCAGGCGGATCGTCGATCGTCCCTGGCCTCACAGAGGCGCTGCGCCAGGAGTTCTCGATGCCCGTAGAGATTCTGAATCCGTTCCAACGAATTCAGGGCAACGGTAATAGTTCCAATTCGGAACTTATTGAAAGAAATGCTGGGCAACTTGCGGTAGCAGTAGGCCTCGCCCTCAGGAGTTTTGAGACGCTATGATTCGCATCAACCTTCTCGGCAAACCCAAAGCAAAGAACAAACGCTCGGCTGCAGCAACCGGTCTTGAGTTTGAAACAACAGGCTCTCCGAACTCGGTTAATGCTTTGGCCGCCATCATCGTGCTGGCCATCACTGGCGCAGCGATCTGGTGGTACCAGGGTCAGCTCACTTCAGAGGCAGCGCGAATCAAGGCCCAAATGGACCGGGCGCAGCAGGAAGCGCAAAAGCTCGCGCAGACGAAGGTCCGCTTCGAGCAGCGCCAGGCCATCCGCGATGAATACGAAGCGCGCGTCAGGGTGATTGATTCGCTGCGTGCAGCGCAGTCCGGACCGGTGGATCTGATGACCATGGTGAGCGCGACTGTGAACAAGACGGATGAGGTCTGGCTGAACGCCATGACCGATGCCGGCGACAAGGTAAACGTGGATGGCGTCGCCTTGAGTACAGTCGGAGTTGCCAATCTAATGACGAATCTGATGAAGAGCGGCTACTTCAAGTCCGTCGAGATTGTGCAGACCTATCAGGACGAGCAAGAAAAAAAGATTCAGGCGTTTAACTTCAGCCTCGTTTGTGAAAAACAGCAGGCAGGCGCAGGAAAGAAATCGTAAGGCGGCAGGAGTACTCCAATGGCGAAATTCAACGAACTTCCATTTATTGCTCGACTCGGAGTGTTGATCGTTGTCGGCGCAGCGATCTTCGCTGCCGCGTGGTACGGCTTCATTCCAGGCATGACCGGTTTGGCAGATATGCGCGCAGCCAACGACGCTGCGATGGAGAAGGTCAAAGCGCAGGAAGCGGATAACGCTCGCCTGAAGCCGTACGAGGGGCAGCTCAAACAGCTCGAGGTTCAGATCGAATCTCTGCAGCGGCAGATGGAACGGCAGAAGCAGATCGTTCCCGAAGAGAAGAGCGCCGATCAATTCATCCGCGATCTGCAGAACGACGCTCAAGAAACCGGCGTTGAGATTCGTAGCTACGTTGCAAAGCCCGAAAGCGCTAAGCAGTACTACACCGAGGTTCCGTTCGATATCGAAGTGGATGGTCCTTACTTCGCGATGCTGAATTTCTTCGAGAAGGTCGGGACGATGGAACGCATCGTGAACATCGAGGGTCTGAAGATGGCGGGCATTGGAAGCAAAGCGCAAAACACAGTTAAGCATCGGTACGACTATGCGCCCGGCGAGACTGTAGTGGTTTCCTGCACGGCCAAAACGTTCTTCAGCCATGGGTCGGCGAAACCAGCTTCAGCTCCAAGCCAACCAGCGAAACAGGCAAGCTAAGGAAAATAGATATGCGAGTCTTCGGTTACATTCTGAGCACGGCGTTGCTGGCCGGGTTGGCAGCAGCGCAGACTGCACCCGCCTCCCAGACGGTCAGCAATCCGCCTCAGCCCACGAAACCTGCGAATACCGCGGCAAAGCCGGTGGCCAAGAGTCCGTTTGCGCCAAAGGCGCGGACCACTTCCACGGCCGCGAGCCAAAAGAACCAGAGCGTGAAACCTGCTCAGGCCCAAAACGGGAACGCATCGAAAGCTCCTCAGTCTCAGGCAGCCAAGAACTCAAAGCAGGCGCCTGTGGTTCAGGCGAAGACGCAACCGAAGTCTGCAGCGCCGGACGTCGCTAAAAAGCAAGAACCAAAAAAGGAAGTCGCGAAGAAGCAGGACCCAAAGAAGCAAGAGCCAAAGAAAGAAGTTGCGAAGAAGCCGGAGCCGAAGAAGCCCGAAGCCAAGGCCGCTCCAGCACAAGCCAAAGCCGAGCCGAAGCCTGCAGAGCCCGAGAAGGCTGTCGTACAGCCGGCTCCGGCAGCTCAGAGCGAGCCCGCAAAGCTACCGAACCCTGGCAAGCGTGATCCATTTCTGAGTCCTCTGGTTGCCGCAGGCGCGCGGGGGCCGTCGAATTGCACCACCGGCAAGCGGTGTCTCGTCGTCGATCAGATCGTGCTCAAGGGCGTAGTGCAGATGAAGAATGGGAATCTGGCGCTGGTGGAGAATGCCGGCAAGCGTCCGTACGTTCTGCATGAGAACGATTCGTTATTCAACGGCAGCGTAGTGAAGATCACCGGCGACAGTCTGATTCTTCGCGAAGTCAGCAATGACATTCTCGGAAGACCGGTGACCAAAGAGGTTGTCAAGAAAGTTACCGCCCCCTCGGTTTAGTGAGCGGGCAGGCATCAAGTATGTAAGAGTGCTCACATGTCCCCGTGTGGACTGCGAGAGCCGAACCTAGTTAGTACACAGTTGATTCGAGCGCGCGGACAACAAGATTCGCGCGGATTCAATGTGGTTGCAGTAGTAAGTCGATCCATTTCGGGCCGGGTTCACGGGTTAGCAGTAACTGTATTTGCGCATTGCGATGCAAATGCAGTGGGCAAATTCCAAAAGCGGCAGTAGGATGTCCGCCCTCGGCAGTTGGATGGCGGAGCCTCCGCGCCGCGCGCGTCCAGGAAAACACTGGACCGTGAGGAGAAACGAGATGAGGCTGAAGCAACTTTTATGTGGCGGGCTGGCGTTCCCCCTTTTTACGACGCTGGCTCTCGCCGATTCGCAATTGACGAACATCAGCGTGCAGAACGACAGCGGCGCTGCTGTAGTCACCATTCGTGCGAACGGCGCGCTCACGCACAACGAGTACAGACCTGCAGACAACTTGCTCCTCGTCGATTTCCCCGGAGCTAAAATCGGCGCGCTGGACTCGAATCCTCATCCGGTGAGTCTGCCCGGAATCAGCTCATACCAGGTTCATTCGTACAAAGCTGCGAACGGCAGCGACGTTGCTCGCGTGGAGTTTGCTTTGGCCGCGCACACCAATGTGCGTTTCTCCGAGCAGGCGAATGCGCTGGTGGTTCGCATAAGTTCAGAAGCGGAAAAATCTGCTGCAACTGTGCCTCCTACCAGGAGCCAAGCTGCTTCTTCGGAATCCATTGCCCCTGCAGCGAAGCATGAATCCGTGTCGTCAGATGCTGCGATGCAGCCGGTCCGCGTGCGCGGCGTGAGCGTCGTTCGCGGCCGCAACGGCACCGACGTGGAAATTCGCGCCGACGGCCCGCTAACTCCGAAAGTGCTCACGTTGAAATCTCCGGATCGACTCGTAATCGATCTGCAAAATGCTGTTCCGGAAACGCGTTCGCACACCATCCCGGTGCATGCGAGTGATTTGAACATGGTCCGCATGTCTCAGTTTCAGGCGGCTCCGCCGACAACGCGGATCGTGCTTGATCTGAAGTCTCCGCAGGGTTTTGCGCTGGCGAAAACCAATGACAAGCTCATCGTGAGCCTTCATCCGCTCGCCGGCAATCAGCCTGCGGAACTCGCAAAGACTGTCAGCGCGGTACCCTCTGCCAAGGCACAGGAGCGAACGACTCTTGCGGCTGCAGCTACGCCGGAGCGTCGCGCACAAGATTATGTCGTAGTCGATCCGCAATATCACAAGATTGCTGCGCCCACCAATGACGGCCCTTCCACTCCGGCGGAGCGCGCGACTGAGGCAGCCAAGATTTTAGGTGCTGCGCCTCCGGTTGAAATTCCGCTCACGAGTAAGACATCGGCTGAGATCAAGCCGGAAGCCATGAAGGCAGCGATGATGCAGGCTGCTCAAACGAGCGGCAGCAGTTCTCAGGCACTGAATGCATTGTCGAGCACGACAAACTGCAACACCGGTCGCTATACCGGCGAGCCCATTTCTGTAAACCTCAAAGATGTCGATCTCAAAGACTTTTTCCGGCTGATCCACGAAATCAGCGGCCTCAACGTCGTTCTGGATCCCGGCGTGAATGGAACGTTGACGATCGTCCTGGACGACGTACCGTGGGACCAGGCGCTTGCCATTGTGCTGCAAAACAACTCGCTCCAATGCCAGTTGAGCGGCAACGTTCTTCGCATTGCGCTGCCTGACACGCTGCGTAAAGAAGCCGACGCAATTCGTGCCACTCAGGAAGCGCAGGCTCTTGCAGTGGATCGGGTAACCGTGACGCGGTATCTGAGCTACGGAACCGCGAAGGCCATTGTGCCCACGCTCAAAGCATTTCTCTCCAAGCGCGGTGACATTATTGCCGATGATCGGACGAACTCAGTCATCATCCAGGACATTCCCAGTGTCATTCCGGGAATCGATCGCCTGATCAAGGAACTCGATCGCAAGTCTCAGCAGGTTGAAATCGAGGCGCGTGTGGTGGCATCCACTCGCAGTTTCGCCAGAGACCTGGGAGCGCAGTTTGGCGCCGGATGGGGCAACTCAACTACTGCTGTGGGTGGAGCAGGCGCTGTCGGCCAGAGTCCTCTCAACCACGGCTACATCGGTCCTCCGCCGTATTTCACAGTACCCGGCGTGCCGGCTCCCGATCTTTCGAGCATAACGCCAGGCAAGCCGCTGCCGGTCACGTCGGCGACCATTCCGCTTTTCTCGAACCTCGGAGTCGTTGGACCCACCAGCGGCCTCAGCATTCTCAATGTGGGATCTAACTATCGCCTGGATACGGTGCTCACCGCAGCGGAAACTCGCGGACTGCTGAAGATACTTTCGCGTCCCAGAGTAGTAACGCAGAACAATGCGGCCGCTCTGGTGCGCCAAGGCGTCCGAATTCCGGTGGTTACGGCCGCTCAGTTGGGCGGACCGCCGACGACCACTTACGTGGACGCATTCCTGCGCTTACAGGTTACGCCCCAGATCACCGCCGAGAACACGATCTTCCTGAGTGTCGATGTCGAGAACACAACGCCGAACTTTTCCGTGCAGGTTTCGGGGAACCCTGAGTTGGTCACGCAGCAAGCGACCACTCAGGTGCTCGTCACCGATGGCGGAACTGTCGTGATTGGTGGCGTGATTCAGACGCAAGACACGATGAACACCGATCAGGTTCCCGTATTGGGCTCGGTCCCAATATTAGGCAATCTGTTCAAGCGCAGATCGGTGAGCACCTCAACGCAGGAGCTGATCTTCTTCATTACCCCGAGAATCTTGCAGTCGTAGTTTCGATCCAATCTCACGGCCTCTGACAGCAATGTCGGAGGCCGTTGTTTTTATGAGCATTGCTTCCTGGCGATCAAGTTTTCCCATTTACACTCGAACACAATGAGGGCAAATGAGCGGCAGCAGGCCTTTCGCAGCCAGAACACGTGGGACGCGTTCCTGATTACAAGCCTGCCGAACGTGCGGTATCTGTGCGGCTTCACCGGAAGCTCAGGCGCATTGGCGGTCGCGGATCACCAATGGGCATTCTTCACCGATGGTCGATATACAGAGCAGGCCAAAGCTCAAGTGAAGAATGCATCGATTCACGTCGCTTCCGGAGCGCCGGCCATTCTCGCGGCAAAGTGGATCGTTGAACGAATCAAGAGAAGAAAGTCTGCCCAAATCGGCATCGAGGCTGATCATGTGAGCCTCTCAGCAGAAAAGCGCATTGATGCGGAGCTGCGGTCTTCTCTGGGCCGCTCCGGCTTTCGATTAGTCCCGACCAGCAACGCGGTCGAAGACCTCAGAATGAGGAAGGACAGCTCCGAAATAAAGCTGATCCGCAATGCTGTTCAACTCGCTTCAAGTATCTTCTCGCAGGTAATCCGGGCAATTCGGCCGTCGCTGAAGGAGAACGATGTAGCCGCCGAACTTGAATATCTGGCTCGTCGTGCAGGCGCGGAAAAAATGAGCTTCGATTCCATTGTCGCGTCAGGTCCGAACTCAGCTCTGCCGCACGCGCGACCCACAAACCGCAAGATCGGGCGTGGATTCGTAGTCCTCGACTACGGTGTTATACTCGCCGGTTATTGTTCCGACATGACGCGCACCATCTGGGTGGGTCGCGCGACCGGGGTCGCGCGGCAGATATACGCGGCGGTGCTCGAGGCGCAGCTTGCAGCTATTGCGGCTGTGGCTCCCGGCGTCGAGGCGCAGGCGGTCGATGGGGCGGCGCGCGAGGTGCTGCGCAAAGATAAGCTGGACAAGTACTTCACGCATTCGCTTGGTCACGGAGTCGGCCTGGAGATCCATGAGGCGCCGCGGCTGGCGAAGGCACAAACTCAGAAGCTCGAGCCCGGGATGGTCGTGACCATCGAGCCGGGCGTTTATATTCCGGGGAAGGGTGGCGTGAGAATCGAAGACATGGTGCTGGTTACGAAAACGGGGTGCGAAGTGCTCACTCCAACTCCAAAGGAGTTCTTAGTCCTCTGAGCTGCGGCATCCACGAGAATCCATGAATCAAAAAGAGCTCAAAGAGCTGATCGAGTTTCTCAAAGAGCAGGACATCGCTGAATTCGAGCTGGAGCGCGGCGACGTAAAGGTTCGTATTAAACGCGGAACCCCTGTCGCGATTGCACCTGCCGCTTTGCCCATTTCGGCTCCGGCCGTGCCGTTAGCGGCGGCAGCCCCGCCTGCTGCAGCGCCCGCAGCTCCGTCTACCGCCAAATCTGCCGATGAGGGACTGCATCAGGTGAAGTCGCCCATAGTGGGAACCTTCTACGAATCGCCCTCACCCGGATCGCCGCCTTTCGTCAAGCCGGGAGACACGGTAGAAGCCGGCCAGGTGCTCTGCATCATCGAAGCCATGAAGTTGATGAACGAAATTGAAGCCGACGTGAGCGGCGAACTCGTGAAGCGGCTCGTCAACAACGGACAGCCCGTCGAGTACGGACAGCCTCTATTCAGTATTCGTCCGCGCTGATGTTCTGAACGCGCAACTCTCGAGAATGTTCAATAAGATCCTGATTGCCAATCGCGGAGAAATTGCACTGCGCGTGATCTGCGCCTGCAAGGAGCTGGGCGTAAAGACGGTTGCCGTCTATAGCGAAGCCGACCGTAATTCCCTTCCCGTCCGCTTCGCCGATGAGGCGATCTGCATTGGTCCGCCACGCTCCGCAGAAAGCTATCTCAACATTCCGGCAGTTATCAGCGCCGCTGAAATCGCCAACGTCGAAGCCATTCACCCTGGATACGGCCTCCTCAGCGAGAACGCGAACTTCGCGGAAGTTTGCGAGACCTCGCACCTCAAATTCATTGGGCCGCCTCCGGCAGTCACTCGCCTGATGGGTGAAAAAGAAAAGGCGCGCGTTGCGATGAAGAAAGCCGGCGTGCCGATCCTTCCTGGATCCGAAGGCGTAATTCAGAACGAAGATGACGCGCTGCAATGGGCGAAGCAAGTCGGATTTCCGGTCATCCTCAAGGCATCCGCCGGCGGTGGTGGCCGAGGGATGCGCGTCGTGCGCTCAGCAGAGGAATTGCCGAAGCTTTATCAGGCAGCACATTCCGAAGCGGCAGCCGCTTTTGGGAACGGCGACCTCTACATGGAGAAGTTCATTGAGCGCCCTCGCCACATTGAATTCCAGATCATCGCCGATGAGCATGGCAAGGTGATGACTTTGGGCGAGCGCGAGTGCAGTATCCAACGGCGCCATCAAAAGCTCATTGAAGAGTCGCCTTCGACAATGGTCACGCCGAAACTTCGAAAACAGATCAGCGACAAGCTTGAAAGCAGTCTCGCTGATATCGGCTACGTCAACGCGGGGACGATCGAGTTCCTCATGGACGAAGACGGCAGCTTGTACTTCATCGAGATGAACACGCGCATCCAGGTCGAACATCCTGTCACAGAGATGGTCACTGGCGTGGATCTCGTGAAGGCGCAAATCAGGATTGCGTCCGGAGAGAAGCTGAGTGACATCATAACTGCTCCGGTCGAAATGCGCGGGCACTCCATCGAATGCCGCATCAACGCGGAGCATCCGGAAAAGTTCACGCCGTCGGCGGGCAAGATCACGGCCTTCAACATGCCCGGCGGCACAGGTGTTCGCGTCGATACGGCTGCCTATACCGAAGGCGTGATCCCCCCGTATTACGACTCGCTGATCGCAAAGCTCATCACCCACGGCAAAGATCGTGCCGAGGCGATTGCGCGCATGTCGCGAGCCCTGGAGATGTTCATCGTCGAAGGCATCCACACCACCATTCCTCTCCATAGGCGAATCATGCAGAACGCTGATTTCCGCGCCGCCCAATTTGATACGAAATTCATGGAGCGTTTCCTTGAGCAGAACGGCGCGGAGGCCTCGAAAGGCAAAGCCGGCGCGTAACTACCGTTTGTGAGGCCATCCTGTGCTCCGTGCTATCGTTTTCTAAGGCCCTCTCATGCCGCACGAGCTTCCCAAAACTTACGATCCCAACGCAATTGAGCCGCGCTGGGCCGAGTACTGGATCCGCGAGAAGCTCTTCGAAGTAAAGACTCCGGCTGCTGGCGATTCGCGCCCGGTGTTCACGATTTTGCTCCCGCCCCCCAACGTGACCGGCCGTCTGCACATGGGCCACATGCTCAATCAGACGGAGATGGATATCCTTACGCGCTGGCATCGTATGCGCGGCGAACTGGCGCTGTGGCTTCCCGGAACGGACCACGCCGGGATCGCTACGCAGATGATGGTTGAGCGTCAGCTCGCCAGCGAAGGAGTGAAGCGTCAAGACCTCGGGCGCGAGAAGTTCGTCGAGCGCGTCTGGTGCTGGAAGAAGCAGTATGGCGGCGCAATTCAAGGACAAATGAAGCGGCTTGGCGCATCGGTCGATTGGTCGCGCGAGTACTTCACCATGGACGAAAACCTGAACCGCGCCGTGCGCGAGGTCTTCGTCCGCCTTTGGGAACAGGGGCTGATCTATCGCGGCGAGTACATCGTCAACTGGTGCCCGCGATGCCTGACCGCCATTTCCGATCTTGAAGTCGTTCACGAGGAGCAGCAGGGCAAGCTCTACGAGATTCGTTATCCGCTAACTGACGGCAGCGGATCGATCCACATCGCGACGACGCGTCCGGAAACGATGCTGGGCGACGTGGCCGTGGCAGTGAATCCAGATGACGATCGCTACAAGAATCTGATCGGGAAAAAGCTGCGTCTGCCCCTGTTGAATCGCGAGATTCCCATCATCGCCGACGAACTGGCAAATCCCGAATTCGGAACCGGCGCGGTGAAGGTAACTCCCGCGCACGATCCCAACGACTTCATCATGGGCAAGCGGCACAACCTGCCGATGCTCAAGATCATGGACGAGTCCGCACGCATCAACGCGAACGGCGGTCCGTATGCCGGACTTGATCGCTACGAGGCACGCAAGCGAGTGCTCGCCGATCTGGAAGAGCAAGGATTCTTCGTCGGCAGCAAAGATCACGTGCTCTCGATCGGCAAATGCGACCGCTGCAAAACGGTTGTTGAGCCGAGCCTCTCGATGCAGTGGTTCATCAAGATTCAGCCGCTGGCGGATCGCGCGATTGCCGCGGTCACCGCGGGGCACATTCGCTTTACGCCGGAAAACTACAAGACGATCTATCTGAACTGGATGACCAACATCTACGACTGGTGCATCTCGCGCCAGCTCTGGTGGGGCCACCAGATTCCGGCATGGTATTGCACAAACAACGGCTGCGCACGCTCGAAGGCTGACATGAACTCACAGCCGATCATAAGCCGCGAGGAGCCGTTCAAGTGTCCCGATTGCGGATGGGCAACGGAGCGCGAAACCGACGTCCTCGACACCTGGTTCTCCTCGGCGCTGCTGCCTTTCACATCCTTGGGCTGGCCGGAGCACACGCGCGATCTCGATGTGTTCTATCCCACGTCGCTGCTGGTAACCGGCTTCGACATCCTCTTCTTCTGGGTGGCGCGCATGATCATGATGGGCTGCCACTTCATGAAAGACATGCCGATGGCCGACGGCAGCGCGCGTCCCGATTCGGAATCAGTGCCATTTCGGGAGGTGTACATTCACGCTCTGGTCCGTGACGCCGAGCGGCAGAAGATGTCGAAGACAAAAGGGAATGTCATCGATCCCATCGACATCACGGAGAAGTACGGGACGGACGCTGTGCGCTTTACTCTCGCGTCGATGGCCTCGCCCGGAACCGATATCGCCTTCAACGAGAGCCGCACCGAAGGCTATCGCAATTTCGCCAACAAGATTTGGAATGCCGCCCGCTTCATGTTCATGAACATCGACAAGGCCAGCGAGGCGGGTGTATGGAACGACGGCGCTCTGAAGGGACTCATCGCGAGTGAATCTTCACCGAATTCCTCCGATCTCATCGATCGCTGGATCGAAGCTCGTTTTCAGGAGACCGCTCGCGAGGTGAACAAAGCGTTAGCCGAGTATCGATTTCACGAAGCAGCCAATCTCGTTTACCAGTTGTTTTGGGGCGATCTCTGCGATCTATATATCGAAGCGGTGAAACTGCGCCTGGATTTTACTGACCCTGCGAAAGAAGAAGCGCGAGCAGCGCTGAATCATTTGATCAAAATTTTCGAAGGTTCACTGCGGCTGCTTTCACCGTTCATGCCATTCATCACGGAAGAAATCTGGCACGCGCTCTATGACCAAAGAGCGCCGGCAGCGTCGATTGCGCTTACTCGGTTCCCAACCGGGGAACAGTTGACCGACGAGCAGAGGCGCACCCTCGAAGAAGTCGATATTCTGCGAGAACTACTGTCTGACATTCGCAATCGTCGCGTCGAGCTGAAGGTTGAACAAAGAGAAAAGGTACCGATTCGCGTTTTCACGGCCTATCCTGCTGTTCGCACACTCATTGAAGGCGCCACCGACTTCCTGCGGGCGCGCGGCTCGATCGGCTCGATCGAATTTGTCAATGAGAGCATCGCGAAAACCCCTGGTGTGCAAACGAGAAACGCCTACGAAATCGCAATCGTGTATGAAAAGAAAATCGATGTTGCCGCCGAACGCGACCGCCTGTCCAAGGAGCTGAAGAAGTTCGAATCAGAACACGCCAACGCCAACCGGCAGCTAGGTAACGAGAGCTTCCTCGCAAAAGCTCCCGCAAATGTTGTGGAAGGACTACGCCGGCGGTACGCCGAATTGGAACAGCTCCTTGCCAAAACACGTGCCGCTCTTCGAGAGCTCGAAAATGGTGGCACAAGTTCAAACGGCAGCCACCGCTAAATCCAAGCGTGGAGCCGGGCGCCCTCGCCCGGGTTTCTGTGTTTTCTAGAAATTAGATCAATTCAACTGGTGTGCTCGATGTTTATCTAGCGCCCCGAATCTATCGGGTTGTTAATGCTCTTCTAATCGTTGCCGATGCTCTCAATGATTTGTCATCCTGAAGCGCTTCTTTTGCGCGAAGGATCTCCCGGAATGTGTCGGACTGAATTGCGGTTTCCAGGCTCTTGGCTCATGTATGTAGGTTTTCTGGTGAGAGCCAAGGCAGAGCACTTTCAGCCTGAAGCATTGCGGGAGATCCTTCGGCCAAAAGAAGGCCTTCAGGATGACAGTACTTCATTAAAAGTAGAGCGATTCCGAAGCGGAAACACTATCGTCGATTGCGAGCTCTTGATGTAAAGCGCCAACACCGCCGAGGGCGGCCCGCTCCACGTTCAGCCTCTCACGCGCGCTTCAGCCGTCTTTCTCTCGATCAGCTTCAGCGCATACGGCACGCTGAACAGCACCGGCGTATAGATCAGATCGGAAGCAAACGTCCCGCGGAAGAATGGGATTGCCATGGTGTAGCACTGCACCAGCCCCGCGAACGTCTTCGCGTACATGTTGCCGAATGCCCACACCGCGAAGTTGCTCACCAGGAAGAACGAGGTCGCGGAAGCCAGCGATGCGCCCACCACGCGTAGCGGATCGACCTTGCGCACCAGCATGTATCCAATGCCCAGAGCGGCCAGATACCACGCCCAGGTCACAAGATGATCGACCGACACGTGCATGTGGTACTGCATCGTCGTCAGATAAACGTCCGTTGCGGCGAGAAGTGCGAGCGGAGCAATCCATTCGCGAACCGGCCGCTTGGCTCCGAAGAAGAGCAGGGCAGCGCCGATCGGCGTTAAATGCCAGGGATGAGGAAGGAGCCGAACCGCAACTGCGATGACGATGAACAGATAAGCAAGCATTGGATTATGACCTCAGGGAGTTCTATTCTCCCGGTACTCAGGTTGCGCCGTCAACCGTTTCCTTCCGGCGCATTCGTTACAGGATGTACCGCGACAAATCCTGATCTTTGGCGATATCGGCGACCATTTTCTTTACGTAATCAGCGTCGATCACCACTTTGTCCTTGTTGTCTTTCGCCATCTCCGGCGCTGAGAAGCTGATCTCATCCAGAACGCGCTCCATGATCGTATGCAGACGGCGAGCGCCGATATTCTCCGTCGATTCGTTCACTCGGAACGCGAAGTGCGCGATCTCATCCAAAGCGTCGCGTGTGAATTCTAGCTTCAGGTTCTCGGTCTCAAGCAGCGCAGTGTACTGCTTGACCAGCGACGACTTTGGCTCGGTGAGAATCTTGATGAAGTCTTCGATCGTGAGCGATTGCAGCTCGACCCGAATCGGGAACCGGCCTTGCAGTTCCGGGATCAAATCGCTGGGCTTGGAGACGTGGAACGCGCCGGCAGCGATGAACAAGATGTGGTCTGTGCGCACCATGCCATAGCGCGTATTCACCGTCGTGCCTTCGACGATCGGCAGGATGTCTCGCTGAACTCCCTCGCGTGAGACGTCCGGTCCGTGCCCCCCCTCGCGTCCGGCAATCTTGTCGATCTCATCGAGGAAAACAATTCCCGATTGCTCCACGCGCTCGACAGCCGTGCGCGTGACCTGATCCATGTCGATCAGCCGCTGTTCTTCTTCCTGAATCAAGTACTCAAAGGCCTCGCTGACCTTCATCTTCCGCTTCTTGGTGCGCTGGCCGAAGATGTTGGGCAACATGTCCTTGATATTGATGTCCATCTCCTCAATGCCCTGATTGGAGATGATCTCGAAGGCCGGCATAGATCGCTCGCGGACGTCGAGTTCGACCACGCGCTCGTCGAGCTTGCCTTCGCGCAATTGCTGGCGAAGCTTTTCGCGCGTGCGTGACTGCGAATCGCTGCCGTGCTCGCCGTCGCCCGTTCCCAGAGCCAGTCCGGCGGTGGGCTGCGACGGAGGAGTTGGGGGTAACAGCAGATCGAGCAAACGCTCTTCCGCGTTCAACTCGGCTTTGTCTTCGACTTCTTCGAGGCGCTCCTCGCGAACCATGTCGATGGCGATCTCAACCAGGTCGCGGATCATCGACTCGACGTCCCGCCCAACGTAGCCGACCTCGGTAAATTTTGAAGCTTCAACCTTCAGGAACGGCGAATTTGCCAGCCGCGCCAACCGGCGCGCGATCTCCGTTTTACCTACGCCCGTGGGCCCGATCATGATGATGTTCTTCGGCATGATCTCTTCGGCCAATTCAGGCGAGAGCTTCTGCCGTCGCATGCGATTGCGCAGCGCAATGGCCACCGCGCGCTTGGCGGCGTTCTGGCCAACAACGTATTTGTCGAGCTCGGCTACGATCTCGCGCGGCGTAAGCTCGTCAAGCGCGAGTTCCTGCTCTTCCTGGGTTCCAGGGAGATAAATCGCCACTGGGTGCTACTGCTCCTTATCTTTCAAGTGTAAAACAAAGAGCCAGTTGGCGTTGCACAGGAGCAAACCGAACACGACACGGATCTCACGGATGTCACGGATTACACGGATGAGACTTATCCGTGCGATCTGTAGCATCCCGTCGATCCGTGTGGGCTTTTGCCTTTGCTAGCGTCGTCCTCGGCTGCGCGCGAGGGGAGCTACCGGAGCGCCCTTGTAGTCGCGCGGATAGACAACTACGAACCGTCCCTGCGCTTCGCCTGAGCTTTCGGTGCGCAGATCGGCTTCGTCGCGCATGGCCAGATGCAGCATGCGGCGTTCCCGGGCCGACATGGGAGCGAACTGATAAGGCTGGCCGGTTTTGCGTACTTTCTCGGCGGCTACTTGCGCCGCCAGGCGCAACTCTTCGGCGCGCATCTGCTTGAAGTTCATGCAGTCGAAGCTGACCTTGTCGTGTTCCTCGGATTCAAGGCGTAGAACCTTCAACGCGACGTGCTCGAGCGACCGCAGCAGTTCGCCGTTGCGCTCGATGAGCAGTGGGCCGTCAGGCCCGGTGAAATCGACAGTCAGTTCAGGGCTGGCGCCAAGCTCGGTGGTGACCGGCGGATTGGCGCTGATGCGGTACTTCAAACGGAATCCGCCAAGCTGAATGGTGCGACGAAGGACCTCGTCGATGCGTTTGGCGGCTGCAACTCGGTCTTGGATCGGCATAGCTGGGGGAGGGTCACCTCGCGAAGTTACGGAAAGACATTTCTAACACCGTTCACGGCTGAGCGCCACCTGCGATTCTCAGAAGAAATCTGCAGTGTGAGGCGATCATTCTCAGCCGTCCACCACGTCCACGCAGTCCACTGAGTCCACCACGTCCACATGAACGTGCCGCGTGCGTCCAGCGCTACTCTCCCGCAACCGTCATTCCATCAATGCGTAATGTAGGAGCCGCAATCGAGCTGCGAAATTCGAGGTCGTTCCCAATCTCGGAAACGTTCTTGAACATGTCTTTCAAATTGCCGGCGACCGTAATTTCTTCAACAGGAAAAACAAACTCGCCATTCTCAATCCACAGGCCAGAGGCGCCGCGCGAGAAGTCGCCGGTGACGAGGTTCACGCCGAAACCAAGAAACTCAGTTACATAGAGCCCGCTGCGAACATTGCGAATGATGTCATGTGGCGTCTTCTCGCCGCGCTGCAGGAAGAAATTTCCCGATCCGATCCCAGGATTGCCGGTTAGGCCGCGCGCGGCATTCCCTGTAGTCTGCAGCTTGAGCTTGCGTGCCGTATAGGTATTCAGCAGATAGCTTTTCAGCACGCCTCGCTCGATTACGACAGTGCGCCGCGTGGGCACGCCTTCGCCATCGAACGGCGAGGATCCGAAGCCGCCGACCATGGTGCCGTCATCGATGATGGTGATGTTCTCTCCCGCAACCTGCTCACCAAGTTTGCCTGTGAGATAAGAAGAATGCCGGTAGATCGCGTCTCCGTTTACTGCATCGAAGATGTGATCGATCAATCCACGCGCCACCATCGGATCGAAGATTACGGGAACCTTCTGCGTTGCGACCTTCCGCGCTCCCACGCGCCGCAACGTGCGTTCCGCAGCTTTGCGCCCAACTGCCTCGGGCGATTCGAGCTTTTGTAGGGTCCGCGAGGCCGAGTACCAATAATCCCGCTGCATGGCTGCGCCGTCTGCCCGCGCAATAGGTACAGCGGAAACAGAGCAGTAGGAGCGCCGATACTCGCCCACAAAGCCAAGTGAATTTGCGAGGACTTTGTATCCGGTAGCGGCGTCGAATGATCCGCCTTCCGAGTTGGTGATGCGTGGATCAGCAGCTAAAGCTGCGGCCTCGCAGAGACGGGCATAGTCGATGCGGTCGGCGGTAGAGAGGGAATAGACGTCGTCGTAGTAAAGATCGAGGTTCTCCTTCAGCGAGCCAAGGCTCTCGGCTTCGGGCAGACCGGCAGCCGGATCTTCTGATGTTGCCCGCGCCAGCGCGATAGCACCTGAAACCAGCCGCTCGATGCCCTCACGCGAGAAATCGCTGGTGTGCGTCGCAGCAGCACGTTTTCCAACGAACACACGTAAACCAAGAGCACGCGCGCCGGATTCCTTTAGCGTCTCCACTTCCCCCATGCGCACGAGCGTGGAGAATTCGTTGCCGTCACGCGCGATTGCGTCGGCAGCAGTAGCTCCGGCCTTCATCGCGCGCTCGACTACGTCCAGCGCGATCTCTTTTAGGCCGGTTCCAAGTTCGATTTGTTCCTGGGTGTCTAACATTGAGCTGCTCAGCTTCTAAGCTCCTAAGGCAAAAACTTTGAACACGGAGGGCACGGAGGTCGCAGAGGTCCTCTTTTGTCATTCCGAACCGCGTTTTTCGCAGTGAGGAATCGCTATCGCCACACATTGCTCGTTGCTTCTCAGACGCAAGGAACCAGCAAGACCGACGATTAGTGCTATTCCTGAAAATCATGCCGTTCGATAGGGATTCCTCCGCCAAATGCAGGCGTCGGAATGACAGAAGGAAAGGTGCGTGCCCCCGTGTTCAATGGTTTTAATGTATGACTTATCCTGTTCCGCCGACAGTGAGTCGATCCACCTTTATGGTCGGCATTCCGACGCCTACCGGAACCGACTGCCCATCTTTCCCGCAGGTCCCTACACCTTCGTCAAGCGCAAGATCGTTCCCGACCATCGACACGCGGGTGAGTACATCGGGACCGTTGCCGATGAGTGTTGCGTTCTTTACCGGCGCGGTGATCTGGCCGTCTTCGATCAGATACGCCTCCGAAGCCGAAAACACGAATTTGCCGTTGGTGATGTCCACCTGGCCCCCGCCGAAGTTTACGGCGAACAGGCCGCGCTTGACGGACTTAATGATGTCGCGTGGATCGTCCTGGCCGGCCAGCATGTAGGTGTTCGTCATGCGCGGCATGGGGATGTGCTCATAGCTTTCGCGGCGCCCGTTGCCGGTGTCGGCGATGCACATCAGTCGCGAGGAAAGCTTGTCGCTGATGTATCCCTTCAGAATGCCGTCTTCGATGAGCACGGTTCGCTGCGTGGGCGAGCCTTCGTCATCGACGTTGATCGAGCCCCGTCGTGAGGGCATCGTGCCATCGTCAACGACGGTGATTTTCTCGCTGGCTACGCGTTTTCCAACCAGGCCCGCGAAGGCTGAAGTCTTTTTGCGATTGAAGTCCGCCTCAAGCCCGTGGCCGACGGCTTCATGCAGTAGCACCCCCGGCCAGCCCGGACCGAGCACAACTTCCATCTCGCCAGCGGGAGTTTCACGAGCGTCGAGTTGAATAATTGCCTGTCGCGACGCTTCATGCGCGAAGTACTCAGGCGTCTTTTCTGTCTGGAAGTACTCGATTCCGACGCGACCACCACCGCCAGAGGTGCCGCGCGCTGAATTTTGGCCGTCTTTCGCGATGCAGAAAACGCTCATACGCGCGAGAGGCTGGGAATCTGAGGCAATGACTCCATCCGAGCCGACAACGAGAATCCGCCGCAATTCGTCGGCATAGCTGGCGCGAACCTGCACGATCCGGGAGTCGTAACTGCGAGCATGTCTGTCGGCACGATGAAGCAACTCGACCTTCGCTGCGACCTCGGCATCGACCGAGGGCGACGCAACCGCGTACAGCATATGCCCGCCGGTCGGGTCCTTCAGGTTGACCATCGGCTGCTTGTTGGGACCATTGGCGATGAGTGCCGCCGTCCGTGCCGCCCGGATAATGCGCTCCGACGAGAGATCGTCGGTATAGGCGTACCCGGTGCGTTCGCCGGAGATGACCCGTACGCCGCATCCGGCCGAGATACCCTGAGTGGCCGACTTGATCAGCGACTCGTCCAAGCTCAGGGATGTCGAGGTGTGGTACTCGAAATATAGGTCAGCGTAATCGCCTCCCGCTGAGAGAGCCTCAGCCAGGTAGCGTTCCAGGTCGCGGCTCGTAAGTCCTAGTTTCTGAAAGAAAAATGCCCGATGGTCCATGAAATCCAGCTTCTAAGGGTGGCTGTGGCAGCCCAGTCCCAACCTCTCAGGTTAACACTTTTCAACTAGACGAACAGACCAGCCAATCGCTGACGACGAGCGGCCTTTGCTGTAGGTCTGGGTTACACTGCTTACCCCGTGGCAGCCGCGGCTCCTGCAGTTACCCCATCCCCGACCCCCAAGCCTACTGCTGCAGCCATTCCCCATCCGCTCTTCTTTGCTGCCCTTGCCTATGCAGGCGGAATTGCATGGGCGAAGCTCGCGCTCGCAATCGGCGAGTGGACGCCCCCAACTTGGGAGATCGCTGCCGCATTTCTGCTCGTTGTGCTCGGCGGACTGACGATTCTGCTGCGTGTCCGTCCGTGTATCGCCTGGGCAGCGGCGTTTCTGGCGCTCGCCGCTACAGGTGCGGCGCAGTTTTCGCTTGGACCAACAGAACCTGTGTCGCTCCTTCCGGCGGAACTTGAGAATCAGCCAGTCGTGATCGAAGGGGCCGTCGTACGGGCCTCGGTTCCGGTGTTCGAACGAGCGATGGAGGACCGTGGCTCCGATGTAGCTCCCGACATTTTTCAACAACTCGATCTCCACGTTGACCACCTTTCGGCCGAGGGCGCAGGCACTCCGGAAATAAAGCAGCCGTTCGGAGTGCGAGTAGGCGTCTATAACGCCGATCCTGAAGCCGCCTCGACCGACTCCTCGCCCGTTTCGGGCAGCTCGTTTCACTATGGACAACGGCTTCGGATTCACGCGCGCATTCGTTCTCCCCAGGTCTTTGGCGATCCCGGAGTCTTCGATCGTAGAGTGTACCTGCAGCAACAAGGCATCGTAGCCGTTGTGAGTGCGAAGGCGAAGGAAGTTGAGGTGCTTCCCGGAATGGGAGGCACGCTCGTCGGCCGGTGGCGCGCGCAAATTCGTGAGAGCCTGCTCGCACATATTCTCGCCCTGCACTCAGATGCAATTTCAAGGTGGCCTTTATTCGCGATCAGCCGCACAGATGCGGGCTTGTTGGCGGCCATGATCCTGGGCGAGCGTTCGTTGCTCGATCAGCGCGTGAAGCGGGATTTTCAGCGAACCGGCTCCTATCACCTGCTTGTCGTTTCGGGAATGGCGGTTGCGATTCTCGCCTTCGCGGTCTTCTGGATCTGCCGCCTCTGCCGCATGCCCGAGATGGCGGCGACGATCTTCAGCGTGATCTTCGTTGCTCTGTATGTGACACTTACCGATCTTGGCGCTCCGGTTCAGCGTGCCGCGCTCATGTGCGGCATCTACATGCTCGCGCGCCTTTTTTATCGCGACCGCGACGTGCTGAACGCGATCGGCTTAGCCGCTCTAGCTGGGCTGGCCTTCGATCCGGTCTCGCTCTTCGATGCGGGCTTCCAGATGACGTTTCTGGCCGTCATCGCAATTGCGGGGATCGCGGTTCCCATTTTGGAACGCACAACTGTGGTTTACAGAAAGGCGCTCTACCAGCCCGATTCGACCAGCTATGACTTGCACCTGATTCCAACCCAGGCGCAATTTCGCCTGGACATGCGAATGGTCGTTGTTCGCCTCGAGCGCCTGATTCCAAAATGGCTCGCTCGAATAAGCCTGTTTGGGGGCATACGGGTACTTCTGCGGCTCGCCGAGATATTCCTCATCTCTGCCGTGATGCAAGCTGCATTGGCTCTGCCGATGGCCGTGTACTTCCATCGTGCAACCACGTTAGCGTTGCCGGCGAACGTCGCCGTAGTGCCGGTGATGAGCTTTCTGCTGCCTATCGCGGTCGTGGCCACTCTGGGCAGCTACGGCAGCGCGTGGCTGGCGATGTTTCCCAAAGCGATCACAGCTTTGCTGCTCCATCTCGTCAGCTTCGCTGTGTTTACGTTCTCGCACTTCCGAGCAGCGGACATCCGAGTGCCCTCCCCAACTACTTGGGCAGCTTGTTTCTGTCTGCTTGCGATCGCGCTCTGCCTGATCGCCGCGCGTGGACGGTTTCTGCTGCTGTTTAGCTCACTTGTGGTGCTGAGCGCCAGTGACTTGTGTGTTCTTTATGCCCGCAAGCCGGACACAATTCCCGGCAAGCTTGAAGTGACGGCAATCGACGTCGGACAAGGAGACTCTTTGCTGGTGGTGACGCCGCAGGGCAAAACACTGTTGATAGATGGCGGCGGAACGCTCGGCGTCAATATGTCTGGATTCGATATCGGCGAGGAGGTGGTCTCGCCGTACCTGTGGTCGCGAGGCTTCTCGCATCTGGATGCAGTTGCGTTATCTCATGCGCATGGCGATCACATTGGCGGCTTGCCGGCCGTGCTCGCCAACTTTCATCCAGAAGCGTTATGGATTGCTCCGGGACCAAGAACGTCCGCACTCGAAGCGTTGATGGCCGAAGCATCCCGTTTCAGAATTCCTGTCGTCACGCACACCGCAGGAGATCGGTTCGAGTTCGGTGGCGCGGTATTTACCGTTCTCGCTCCTTTTGCGAACGACTCCCCGGCAACATCGAGTGGCAACGACGATTCCATGGTTATTGAGATCGCAAATGATAAAGCAACGGTCCTGCTGGAGGGCGATGCAGAAAAGAGAACAGAGCGCATCATCATTCCCGAGCTTGGCCACATAAGCCTGCTCAAAGTCGCGCATCACGGCAGTGCGACCTCTTCAACTCCGGAGCTTCTCGCGAAAACAGAGCCAGAGTTCGCAATTATTTCGGTAGGAAAATTCAACCGCTATGGACATCCGCGAGCGGAAGTGCTGGATCGCCTCGGCTCGGAGGGAACTTGTACCTATCGAACCGACATCACCGGCGCGACGAGTTTTTTCCTGAATAGGGAACGAGTCGATCAGATTCGATGGGGCCGCGAGCAGACCACTATGGCGTTTCCATCTCGCTGGATTCCTCGTCTGCAGGCGGGGCATTGCGCTGCTCTTCGATGATGCTGCGCGCCTCGTCAGCATCACTCGGGCGCACCCGAAGCACAATTCCGCCGACGCCGGGAAGAACGTCCTGGGGAGCGTCGAGATTCGTCAGCAAAGCTTCGATGCCATTGGATTCGAGCAGTCCCTGCACGACGAGCGCCTCAGCCTCATCGGCAGTGTCGAAGACCTGGACCAGTTCGCGTTCTCTCTCGATCGGCACAGCTTTGTAGTTTGGATTCGTGGCCATTCGTCCTCCCGGGCGACCGCAATCATGTTCTGCAAGAGTGCAAACAGCTTAGATGCACTTAAGTACCTTTCAGTGTACTCCGCCGAGTTGAGTCCGCAGAAAACGGGTGTATTATCCGCTGCATGCGCTACAGATTCGCGGAACCAGGCCGCTTCGCTGAATTTTTTGCGCAACGCACGCCTCATCCAGTTCCATCCAATCAGGAAACGCTCCTGCAAGGAAAGTTGGGCCAAGTAGCCTTCCCGAAATCAGTGCCGGAATCATTCGCGATTCAGGCAGAGCATGAGGTGAAGCTTGGCGGTGCAGGTTTCGGGAGATACGAATGAATCCTAGGGGACAAAAGCAAGAGCCGGAAAAACGCAGCCAGCTCGAGATCGAGCAGGAAGAAGAAAACCGCAAGATCCGCCGCCTGCAGTTGATGATGAACATGGTGATGTCGGTGCTCGCGCAGGACGAAGACCTGACGTTGGAGCAGGCATCCGAGATGATCGCCAACGCCAAGACCGCAGCGCTCGCCATGTTTCCCGATAAGGAACTGGCCTATGATCTGATCTATCGGCCGAGATTTCAGCGGCTGCTGAACGAGAGATTCCGGCTGCAGTAATTTTGAAGGACGCCTGAAACTCTCGGCCATGCGAGTTAAAACTTCAAAATCAAGCCTGCGCCGGCGAACAAATTATTCTGCCCGACGTTGAAGTTCGGCGTTCCATTATGGAAATCGCGTACCTCTGCACGGAAGTTGAGGAAGGGGATGGGTGCGCTCAAGTCGAAGCCGCCGCCTACCTGGAATGCTCCTACAGTGCTGCTTCCCAACGAGTTGCTAGCCGAAAAATGAGCGAACCCGCCTCCTGCGGACACAAATGGCGAGAAGAAAGGCAAGCCCGCCTGAAGACGCAGACCGGGCGTGAAGTACACAGTCGAGAAATCCCGGCGAGAACCGGCTTCAACCAGCGTCCGTGTCGGCGTGCCTACCACAGGCAATTCCAGGTGAATGCCGGCCAAATGCAGATTCACCACTCGATGCGCAATCACACCTTCATAGGAGATGCGGGTTGGCGTGTGGACAGTCGTTGATCCACATGAAGTTCCTGACAGGCTAGTGACGCAGGAAAGGGGAGCGCTCGTATCGGAGGTGAAAATCCCTCCGGCTAAAACCCCGATTTCAGTGGATTGCGCGAAAGTGAAAGTTGAAAACAGCAGGACCAGGGAAACTGCCCACAGCAACTTCCTCAAAATAGCCTCACAGCAAGGGGAGTTTACTGCTGTCAGGATTATAACGGGTGACGAGCCGGGAGCTCGTCACCCTATTGCAGATCAACTCCCAACTTGGGAATCAGTGGTCATCGTGATCCTGCTCGGGCTTTGCGTTGTCTGCGGGAGTGATGATCCCGAAGAGTCCATCGGCTTCGTCGTTCACGCCTGCCGTAAAGAAAAGCGTGTTCGGCGGGCCTTGCGTGGGTGTTGCGCCGTTTCGAGAAACTCCGTCGGAGAAGTACAGCGCCCATAGCCGTTGATTTTGGAGTGCGTGTCCGCTCTGGTCGCGCAGCAGACCGTCGAAGCGTCCGCTATTCACATCGTACACAGCAATCTGCCCGCTGCCGGTATTGCCGACGAGCAAGTGTCCGCTGTAGAAGCCGAAGTTCGGCGTTGTCGAAGCCGGCGGAGCAAGCGCAATGCCCCACGGCGCATCAAGCCAGGGACCTGGCTCCAGCCGCTGGAGAAGCTTGCCGCCCGGCGAGAACTTATCGACGAATCCCAATCCGGGAGCGTCGAAATCGTCGTGCTTGTCGGCGTTCTGCTTTGCATACGTCACATACACGTTGCCGTTGACAGCCTGAACATTGAATGGAGCAAAGCCGCGCGGAATGGCGCGATCGCGAAAAGCGCCATCTCCATCGTTATCTCCATCTGCATCGAGATGTACCGGGTTGAAATTCGTATCGTAAGTCTCGATCGTTCCTGCGCGGAAGTTCGTGACGTACAGCAGCATCTGTGTTCCGTTGGCGGCCACAGTGGCGCCCTTGTATACGGCCCCAGGTCCGACATTGGAATTGTCGAGAATCTGCGTGGCGTTGTTCCCGTTCGCTGGATTCCATGCAGAAATCGTGCCGTCTTCGGTCACGAAGGTGAAAAGAGCAGCTTGGGGTGGGTTCGTTTTGGGAATGATAAATCCGGAGCCGCCGGTAAAAGCAATGCCGGTCGGAGTACTGCTGGTTGAGCTGTCCGAGCACTTCGTCTTGAATACGGTCGTCGGCGGAATCTTAACCATTAGTGATTTCAGATTTCCGGCGACATCATACAGAGTGGAGGTGCCGGAGTTGTTGTTAGCAACCCACAGCGGCGAGCCAGGACCTGCGGCGATCCCCCACGGATTGCACAAGAGTACGTCAGGCCCTTGCGGGTTTAAGGCCAAGCCTGCGATATCGGAATCTAAGTTAGTTTGTTGATACTGCTGCGCGAACGAAAGGCTCGCGAAGACGAAGACCACGGCGCATGCACGCCGTAGTGTGCGTGCCGTAGTTGAGAAAGACTCAGACTGCATGATTTCTCCTCCGCAAATTCGAGGAGATTCTAAGTTCGTAAGCTGCTGAATTTGCGCATCAGGTACGAACTGGGTGGGACGGAATTCTCTTTCAAGTCCTACTTTGAAACTGATTCAACCATTCCGCTATGCGCCTCGCTCCTCTGCTGCCTTTCGAAGGCCCTTTGACTCTCGAGGATAAGTTGCCGCGCCATCGATGCGTCCTGCCATCCTTTTGTCTCTACACGTTTGCCTTCCAGGTCCTTGTAGATAGAGAAGAAGTGCGTGATCTCACGCAAGATATGGGGGTAAATCTCGGAATAATTCCAAACATCTTTGTATCTCGGATTACTCTTGCCCACCGCCAGAAGTTTCTCATCGTGAATACCCTGATCGAGCATGTCGAGCACACCGATGGGACGAACTTCCATGACGCAGCCGGAAAAGCTCGGGCTATCGACCAGCACGAGCACGTCGAGCGGATCGCCGTCGTGGCTGAGCGTACTCGGCAGGAATCCGTAATCGCCGGGGAAGTGCACTGGCGAATACAGATTGCGGTCGAGACGGAAGACGTGCAGCTTCTTGTCGTACTCATACTTGTTGATCGACTGCAGCGGGATTTCCACTACAACGTTCACAACTTCCGGAGCCTTCTCGCCGAGCGGCAGCTTAAGATAATCGAGCATCCTCCAAGTCTATCGCGGACCACGCAGTCGAGCGCCCATGCGCCATGCTCACCAGCGAATCAGGCTTTCCGGATCGTCCACGAGGCAGACGTCATATTTCTCGATCATGGGCATGAGCACATTCTCCAACTCGCGCTTCCACAGCTCTCCTTCATAGAACTTGGCCTTCATCGGTTCGCGTGACGCCAGATCGGGAAAGCCGCGCATGAAGAAGAATGTGTCGGGGTCGTCGCTGGAAAGAAACGGTCCGAGAATGTTCATTCCAATTTCGCGGTGCGCCGGCACCGACTTGGAACGAAAAATCTCCAGGAACTCAGCGCGCTTGCCCGGCTTGAGCTTGTAGGTGCGCATTTCGATGACCATGTGCCGCTCCGAAACTATCGTTGCGAGCAGAGCGTCGAGGACTAAATGCATCGCTTCTGGCCTCGTCGCGTTCAAAGGCTTACCACTCGCCTGCCTTTTTCAGCTTCCGGATCTTGCGCTTAATCAGGTCGCGTTTGAGAGCGCTGATGTGGGCAATGAATAGTTTCCCGTTGAGGTGATCGGTTTCGTGCTGCATAGCACGTGCGAGCAATTCTTCGCCATCAGATTCGAACCATTTGCCTTCAACGTCCTGTGCGCGAACTGTGCACTTCATCGCCCGTGTCACATTCTCGCGAAAATCGGGCAGGCTAAGGCAGCCCTCACTATGCGTCTGGCGGCCTTCCTTGCGGATGATCTCAGGATTGATGATTACAAGCTTCGCCCCCGGATCCTCTTTGAAAGAGCAGTCGATCACCGCAATGCGTTTGGAGATTCCAATTTGGGGCGCAGCGAGCCCTACACCGTGAGCGGCGTACATCGACTCGAACATGTCCTCAATGAGCTTCTTAAGTTCTTCGTCAAAGACGGTGACCGTGGCGGCGGGTTTTTCCAGAACGGAATCGCCATACTTCACGATGGGATAGATCATTTTGTAGTTGTCGGGGCTCTCATGGATCGAAGATAAGCGATAGGCGATAGGCAGTAGGCAATAGGCTAGAACAAGCAGGGCCTATTGCCTATTCTTATTCCTATCGCCTAATACTCCGCGATCTGCTTGCAATACGATTTGTAATTCCGCTCCAGTTCGACGGCCGAATCGCCGCCGAACTTTTCCAGCGCAACTCGCGCAAGAGTCAGCGCGATCATTGCTTCTGCGGCAACTCCGGCTGCAGGCACAACGCACACGTCGGAGCGCTCATAGGCAGCTTTTACCGGCTCGCGCGTGGCGAAATCGACAGATTCCAGCGGACGTCTCAGTGTAGAAATCGGCTTGAGGTAGCCGCGGACGACGAGATCTTCTCCGTTCGAGATGCCGCCTTCGATTCCGCCGGCATTGTTGCGTGCGCGTGTGAATCGCGTGAAGCGGTCATTGCCGTTCTTTTCACCCGTGTAGCCTATTGCGTCGTGTACCTGCGAGCCGAAAGAGACTGCGGCTGTAACGCCGCGTCCGATCTCAACTGCTTTGACTGCCTGCAGCGACATGACCGCCGCCGCAAGCTGGGCGTCGAGACGCTCGTCCCAATTCGCGTATGTTCCCAATCCAGGAGGTACGTGATGCCCGATTACCTCGAAGACCCCGCCGACGGAATCTCCCGTTCGCAGCGCCTGGTCCACCTCGGCTTTCATCCGCTGCTCGGCTTCGGCATCGACGCATCCCAGCAGAACATCTTCCTTTTGCGCGAGGGCCTGCACTTGTTCCCAATCTGGAATGCCGTCGTAGCTGGCTTTTCCGACGGCAATCACGTGGCTGAGTACTTCAACTTCGATGCTCTTGAGCAGCAGCTTTGCCACCGCCCCGACAGCAACGCGAGCGGTGGATTCGCGCGCTGAAGCCCGCTCGAGCACATATCGAGCTTCGGGAAGGTTGTACTTGAGCGCACCAGCCAAATCAGCGTGGCCCGGACGGGGCGAAGCAACGCGTTTGTGCTTGGCTGGATCACCAGCGCCGACCGGCAGCGCTTCTTCCCAATTCTTCCAATCGCGATTTTCGATGCGCAGGGAAATGGGAGAACCGATCGTCTTTCCATGCCGCACGCCGGAGATGAAATGTGCCGTGTCGCGTTCGATGCGCATGCGCCCGCCGCGGCCATAGCCTTGCTGGCGTCGCCAGAGTTCGTGGCTGACGAACTCCTGATCAATCTCAATTCCCGCCGGAACGCCCGAGATCACAGCGATCAGGCCTTCCCCGTGAGACTCACCGGCTGTGCAGAAACGAAGCATGAAGCGTTGATTTTAATAGAAGTTGCCAGAAAACCAGCGGGTTAACACGAAAGGTTTACGAAGTTCCCGAAGCTCCGTGACCTTGATGTTTACCTCGTGACCTTCGTGTTAACCCCGCGTTGTGAAGTCAGTGCCCGCAACAGCTCCGCATCCATCGTGTCCTGGCCCATCTCCCAGAACATCACTCCTCCAAGATGGTGCTGGCGAACATACTTCAGTTTCGCCTGCATTGCCTCCGGACAGTCATAGCTGAAGAACTCGTTGTTGTTCCAGATCGAACACGTAGCAAGCTCGGCGTAGTACTGGCGATCGGCGGTCGTGGGCAGCGTTTTCAGATTGCGATATTCAGGCGGAAGCTTCGAAGCGTCCTTCGCCGGCTGATAGAGGCCGTGATCGGTGTCGCTCACTCCAGTCCAGCCTTTTCCATAAAAAGGAACGCCGAAGACGATCTTGTGCGGCGGAACTCCAGCGCGAAGGAAATCCTGGACAGCGTGCGCGCCATAATGCGTGTCCATCGGACGCTTGGAGGGGTCCGCCGGATCGTGAAACAGCGCGCTGTGCAGGTTCGTCGTCTTCTCGCCATTCCAGTGAAGGTCATAGGCCATGATCGAGAGATCGTTCATGTAGCGGCTGAGCGTTTTCAGATCGAAGTGCTTGTAATCTTCGGATCCTGCGGGAATCGCTGCGGTAAGCAACAGCCCCGGACGAACTGCATCGAGCTGCCGCCGAAACTCCGCCGCCATGGCGCTCATGTTCTTCGTGTCTTCAGGACGGCCAGGGATCATGCCTCCGTCAACCGGATACTCCCAATCGACATCGATGCCATCAAAAACTCCCGGGGCATGAATGCCTGGAGCGAAGTTGCCCTTGATGTAAATGTCCACGCAGGACCGCACAAAATCGCGAACGTTGGCCGGCTGAGCCGCGTCAGAAAATTCATCGGAATTCGCCCAACCTCCGAGCGAGATCAGGATTTTCAATTTCGGAAACTTCTTCTTAAGCTCTTGAAGCTGGTGAAACGTGCCGTGTAGCTGACTCGGATCGGAGGAATCGGCACTTCCATCCACACTCTGCTCCGCAGGAAAGACTTTCTTCAACTCGACATCGGGATTAGGAACTTCACACCGCTTCTTCGCGACTTTGCCAAAGGCATAATCGAGCTGCGTAAGCATTCCCGCAGCGCCATTTTCGGCAAGCTGTTTGAGCGGGTAGTCGCCAGAAACGGCGTGACGCTCGGCGTAGTAGCCGACCACCTGAAGGCGAGCACCTTGCGCGAACACAGGAACGGCAGCAATTAAAAAGAGAAAAAACTGAAATGCCAGATGACGGGAATAACTGGGCATGTAGTCCTTTAAATAAGGGGCGAAATCTTCTAGTGCTCACACGGTAACAACGAATAGGCGAATTTCGCCAGTAGAATTGGGCTTTGCGAGTTTCGAGCGTCGAAGCGGTCCCTACAACTTGGAAAAAACAAAAGACCCCGCTTTCGCGGGGTCTCTTACTTCAGAGTGGCTCGCGCCGTTATTGACGTGGAATCTGCTGCGTGCTGTTGCTGTTGTTTTGATTACTGGCTGGCTGCGTTGCCGTAGCCGGCTGCTGATTCGTGCTCGCCGGAGCAGTGGGCACGGCTCCAGCTACACCACCCTGCTGCGAGCTGGTTGCGGTCGGCTGATAGTTCGGCTGAGCGCCGGCGGTCTGTGTCTGCGCCAGGTCGGCTACGCCGTTCTTTAGCAGGGCCACTTCCACGCGGCCGCCACGGATATGCTTCGCCGTGGTGTTGTCGGCCGTCGCCTTCACAGCCGCATTGCCTACGCCGACGGTGTAGATGCGATAAAGCGGGATGTCATGCTGGATGACAAGATACCGAGCCACGCTCTGCGCCATGCTCTGCGAGTTCGCGATAGCAGTGGTGCCGCGTCCGGAGGAGAAGCCCTGAATCTGCACGATGGTTCCGCGCTGATTCTTCATCTGCTCAGCGAGCTGATCGAGAGCTTCTTTGGCCTTGGTGCTCAGCACCTGCTGTCCAGGACGGAAACGGATCTCGGTGTCGGTAACTGGCTGATACTGATCCAGGGTGCTGATCGTCTGCTGCACGGTGGTCAGCTTCGTGCTGGCCTGATCGATCGTCTGCTGTGCGGCCTGAGCGCGGTTGCCGGCATCTACTGCGTGCTGGTCGGCTTCATCGGCCTTGAGCGATGCCTGCTTGATGCCTTCCTGAGCGCGAGCATCAACGTCCTTGATATCTTTCGAATTCTTCGCGGTGAGTTCATCGAGCTCGTTCATGCGATCGCGGATCGGCTGCACTTGGCGCTGAACGTATTTCTTGCGGGCGAAGGGATTCAGGTGTCCCCAGAACCCTTCATGCGTTTCCTGCTTCAGCGGCTGATGCGCTGAGAGGTTCACGTCGCTGTTGGTGTTGGGCCCATTCGGCTGCGATTGCGCGGCAGGAGCTACTGTCTGCGAAGCCGGCGCCTGCTGCTGGTCTGTGCTGCTGTTGGTTTGCTGGGCAAAAGCCGGAACCATCAGAGTTGCAGCCAATGGCAAGGAAAGCAAATAACGGGACTTCATTTCTTCAATCCTCCAAAATGTTCCGGAGCCTGTGTTGGGGGAGGGTCCGGGAAAGCCTTAGGGGACGCTCGGCCTCGTCCATTGCCACCGCTCCGCTCATGTTTGCGAACCGGAGTCGGCAGGCCGCATTCCCACTCACTTGGGCCTATATCAATTCATCTGCCATTCTCAATTCGGGTGGCAGAAGTGCTAGTCCTTTGGTTTGAATAGGATGCAAGTAGTGCAAAATCAGATATCTAGGGTGAGTTGCTGGATCGAGTATTTTGTACGTTCTCAATGAGCAAAAACGGCAGCAAGTCTGGAAGGATGCCTGAGTTGCTGGATGAAAATGCACCGCTTATGGGCAGGGACCGATTGGTCCGACGCTAACGATCCCTGCCCCAAGCTCTACCTGTTTGCAGCAGCGTCGCGCGCCTTAATAAAGTCATCCAGATTGCTCTTATCGATCAGGGTAGCTCCGGTATCGACGAAGGCAGGCACCGGCGAATATGGGTCGGCCTTCCAGTTTTGATTGAAAGAACTGGGTGGATGGTGATGCAGCGTATCAAGCATCATCGTACCGACGTAGGTCATGGTTGAAGGCTTCTGGGCGATCGTAGCCGCGATAGTTCCGTCGCGGACTGCGTCGAGGGTCTCCTGGTCGGTATCCATGGCGACGATAATGCGATCGGTGATCTTGTAATTTCGCATCACCTGCGCGACCTCTTTTCCTGCCGAGGCTTCAAGGCAGATGTAGCCATCGATTTTCTCTGCGCCTTTCTTGGCGAGAGAGGCGCTGGCCGCATCGAAAGCTGCGGTTGGCTGACCGTGAATATCGACGACCTGCACGATCTTCATCGCCGGGTGCGCAGCGAAGGCTTTGCGGTAGCCATCCAGACGCTCATCGAGATTGGCTTGCCCGGGCATGGTGAAGACCATGAAATTGCCCTTGCCATTGCTCTTCTTAATCGCCACCTGGGCGCCAAGCTGGCCGGCTTCGTAGTTGTTGGTTCCGACATAGAACAGCCGCTTGCTGTCCGGCGCATCGGAATCAACGGTGATGACGGGAATGCCCGCCTCGATCGCCTTGTCGATCTCAGGAGCCATTAGCTTCGGATCAGCCGGAGAAACCAGAATTCCTGCCGGCTTCGCTGCGACCGCCTGCCGAAAAGCCTGTACCTCAGCTTGCGCATCATAGCTGTCCGGTCCCGAGAACTGGCTCTGCACCTGCATCTCTCGCGCCGCGCGACGGATACCAGTAGCCGCTGCCTGCCAATATGGCAACTGAATGTTGGCCGAGATGAGGTAGTACTTCTCTTTGTCGTTGTGATAGCCGCAGCCGGTCACCGAAACAACTGCTACGCACAGAATGAATCCCAAAATGGTCTTGACGAGAGAGCGCATGGGAAGCCTCCGCAAAGAGATGATCATTCAGGAGCGGAGGGGATTGTAGCAGAAGAGGAGGTCATCGCTCTTATTCGCAATGCAACGATCAGGAAGTCGTTGAACTCGTCATCAGTGACCTCACCGTTCCGCCATTTGTTGAGCGGCTTCCATCGCCTTTTCCAGTCGGGCAAAGCTTTCGCTGGCTCCCGCGGAAATTTCTTTTTGGGATTCGCCGGTTATTTCCAGCAGGAGCGCTGGAGTATGCGGGGCGGTGCGGAGCAGGCCCATGGCTTCATCCCAGTCGATGGTGCCTTCGCCGATCCAGAGGTGCTCGTCGCGCATGCCGTGATTGTCGTGCAGGTGCGTGGAGCGGATCTTATCCTGCATGGTATTGAAGCTGGCGCGCACGCCCATCCCAAAATGGGCATGCCCGATGTCAAAGCAGAAGCCAAGGTCGTCGAAATGGGCGGTGTTTACGATCTCCTGCAGCTTGTCCGGCGTCGTGATTTCGTTGTCGATGTTCTCCACGAGAACCGTAACTCCAAGCGGCTTGGCAAAGACGCGCAGATGTTCGAGCGCGGTGATTGCGTACTCCATCTTGCGCGGATCCCATTTTTCTCTTGCTACGCCGAGGTGTTGGATGAGAAAACGAAATGGAGTGTGCTCGGCGAATTCGATGGCGCGCTTGGCTTCGTCCATCGCGGCGATGCGCTGAAATTTTTCGTCGGCAACCACGTTTACGGGCGGCGCCATGTGGCGGCCATAGTCCGGCTCGCTGTAAATGGGCGAATGCACCGAATGCAGCACCCCCGGATGCTCGCGGAACCATCCGGCCAGCTCGCGCACGCGAGCGCGATCGGTGTAGTCGAAGTGCTCTTTCTGGCAGAAGAGCTCGATGGCCTGAGCGCCACCGTTGATCATTGCTTCCAGATGGCCGATCTGCAGACGCTCGCGAACGCGTACGTGTGTTGACATTGCGCGCAGCATCAGAATCCCGCCGCCTTTCCGTAACCGCTGCGCTCATCGTGACCGCCGAGGCGCTCTCCCGTTTTGGGATCGATCATGATGCACTCCGCGTCGCCCCAATAGGAGTTGTGGTCGTCGATCGTGTGCCCTTCGGCTCGCAACAGTTTGAGCGTATCCGGAGAGAACCGGTTGCGCTCGACAGTTGTTTTATCCGGGAGCCATTGATTGTGAAAGCGCGGCGCGTCAACCGCCTGCTGGATGTCGAGTCCGTAATCGATCACGCCCATGAGCACATTTGCGACCGTCGTGATGATCGTCGGACCGCCGGGTGAGCCCGCGACCAGAAAGAGCTTGTCATTCTTCGTGACGATCGTCGGTGTCATTGCAGATAACGGACGTTTGTTCGCTCCAACGGCGTTCGCCGGCCCCTGGATCAATCCATACATGTTCGGCACGCCGACTTTGGCGGCGAAATCATCCATTTCGTTATTCAGAAGAAATCCCAGTCCATCGGCAGTCACATACGATCCGAAGCTGCCGTTCAGCGTGGTTGTTACTGCCACGGCATTCCCGTCAGGATCGACAACCGAGTAGTGCGTGGTATCGCTCGGTTCGGAAGCGGTGGCTGCGCGCGCGACTTTGTCCAGATCGTTGAAAGTCCCGGCGGGACGGCGTAAGTCCTTGCTGATGCTGGCGTGGTCGGGATTGATCGATTCGCGCCACGCGTTAGCATATTTCTTGTCAATAAGCTGCGCTACGGGAATTTTTGCGAAATCCGGATCGCCAAGAAAATCGGCGCGATCCATGAACGCTCGCCGATAAGCTTCCACTGTGAGATGCATTGCCTCAGCAGAATCTGCACCTAGTGAAGATAAGTCGTATTTTTCAAGAATATTGAGAATCTCAACCAGCGCGATCCCTCCCGATGATGGTGGAGGAGCGCTGTACACGTCGTACGCGCGATAGGTGCCGTGGATAGGCTCGCGCTCTTTTGCTTCGTAGTTTGCGAGATCCTTTGCCGTGATGATTCCGCCGCCTTTCTGAACTGCGGCGGCGATCTGTTGGGCTAACTGGCCGTGGTAGAAATCATCCGGGTTCGTGGCAATCCGCTCCAGCGTTCGCGCTAGTTCCGGCTGCTTGAAGATTTCGCCCTGTTCGTAGTACTTGCCATCGCGCTGGAAGATGCGGCGTGTCTCTGGAAACTGCCCGAGACGATTGCTGCGAAACTCGCGCGCATACTCCCAGGGCAGTGGATAACCATCCCTGGCGAGTCGAATTGCCGGAGCCATCACCTTTTCGAGTCCGAGCTTGCCCCACTTCTTCTCGGCCATAGCCATGCCTGCGACGGATCCCGGAACTCCGATGGCCTTGTAACCGACGGTACTCAAATTGGGAATCACATTGCCTTGCTTGTCCCAGTACATGTCAGCAGTCGCGGCCGCCGGAGCCTTCTCGCGGTAATCGAGGAAGTGCAGCTTGCCATCGGCCATGCGGATGAGCATGAATCCCCCACCGCCGATGTTTCCCGCTTGCGGATGCACGACCGCCAGGGCGAACCCGGTGGCGACGGCCGCGTCAATCGCGTTTCCGCCTTCACGCATGATCTGAACTCCTGCGTCAGTCGCCAGAGAGTGGACGCTGGCGACCATCGCTTTTTGAGCATGCGTAGGACGCATTCCGGCGCTGGCTGCCAGCGTCAAGGCAAAAAAAGTGACAACCATCAGGAATGCGTTCCGGCTCTTTTGAGGAATGCAGGACATGGCTGAGAAAATCAGTCGCAATTGGGGAACTTCGAGGCTAGCCCACGCTGCGTAAGCGAGTCAAACGGCGATTAGAAAGCGTGAAGACGAGAGATGCGGAAGTTGCTATGCAAGGAAATGCATCTGTGACAATGCACCACGCAGAATCTTTGGTAACTGTGTTTGTACGTTTTCTCACTCTTCTCCATTGACCCAAAATCACTCTGCTAGCTTATACTCAGCGAAATTTTGCGCTCTTGGCGCATCTCCGATTGAAGGAAGTCACAGTTCAGGACGTGAATTCGGCGTCTCGGGACCGCGAACGAAGCGATGGCAACGCGAGTGAAATTCTGGGGTGTACGCGGATCGACGCCCACGCCGCAAGCTGAGAATCTCCGCTACGGCGGCAACACTTCCTGTGTAGAAGTCCGCGTCGATGGCCAGATGTTTGTGTTCGACTGCGGCACCGGCTTTCGCAATCTGGGAAAGAGCCTGAACGCGGAGTTTGCGGGAAAAGCGATCTCGGCCCACATCTTCCTCTCGCATTTTCACTGGGACCACATTCAGGGCATACCATTCTTTGCTCCACTCTACGAGAATCGCGAGAACCACTTCGTGTTTCATTCTTCCAATCGCTCGCGCGGGCTGCAGAGCGCTCTGGAAAAGCAAATGTCCGATCCTTACTTTCCGGTCGATATGAGCGAGATGGCTGCGCACCGGAACTTCGCGAACATAGAAGAAGATCGCATTGCTTTTGACCAGTGCACCATCGAATCGAAATGGCTCAATCATCCCCAGGGATGTCTCGGGTTCCGGATTGAAACACCGGAGAAGGTGATTGTTTATGCCACCGACAACGAGCCCGGCCATCCGGTCTTCGACAAAAACGTCCGCAAGCTCGCCGAAGGCGCAGATGTGCTGATCTACGACGCGCAATATCTTCCTGAAGAATACGAAGCGAAGAAACGCGGGTGGGGGCACAGCCACTGGCGCGAAGCCATCAACATCGTGATGGAAAGCGGGGCCAAAGAGCTAGTTCTCTTCCACCACGATCCCGATCACGACGATTCGCTGATCGATAAAGTCGTCAAAACCGCGCGCGACCACTATCCGAAAGTCACGGCTGCGGCTGAAGGAATGCAAATAGACCTGTAGCACGCCGCTACGAAACACATATAATGTAGGTAATATCACTACTTGGGAGGCGTGATGGAAAAGGCCGTTTCAGCCGCTGACGCCAATAGACGATTTTCAGAGCTGCTTCGCCGAGTTCGGGAAGGAGATAGCTACATTGTGACAGCGCATGGCAAGCCCATCGCTAGGCTCGGACCCGTCGATGGCGGAGAGGACGTGTCCCGACAAGCACTCTCTGCTCTGATTAAGAGATTGCGATCGGAGCGGCCAACTACGATCGGACGTTGGAAAAGAGAGGAATTGTATGAGGACGAAGGATGAGAGTTGCCTTAGATACGAACGTGCTCGCGTACGCCGAAGGCGTAAACGGCGTACCTATGCAAAATGTGGCCATTGAGTTGCTCAAGAAGGTTCCGCGTGGATCGGCTTTGGTGCCGGTCCAAGCTTTAGGGGAATTGTTCAACCTGTTGGTGCGAAAAGTGGGACGCTCATCAGCGAGAGCTCATGCTTCGATTGTAAGCTGGCAAGATACTTTCCCTTTGATTGAAACCTCGGCTGCCATAATGCTCGGAGCAGTCGAGCTTGCGAAGGATCACCGACTCGGAATATGGGACGCAGTCATCCTCTCTGCTGCGGCTGAAGCTGGGTGTCGGCTTGTATTAACCGAAGATCTGCAGGACGGATTTACGTGGCGGAGTGTTACGGTTACAAACCCTTTCGCGAAGTCACAACATGAGTTATTGAGGGCTCTCTTGGAACAAAGCAGAACTACTTAGGTAACCGCCAACAATCGAAGTTTCCTACCGTTTTCCCATCCCCCGATCCATCGCCTCATTCGCCAGCCGATCAGCATCCTTGTTTTGCGCGCGCAGCGCGTGTTCGATGCTGAACTTATCGAGCTGCCGAACCAGAGAGCGCGCTTTCTCGTACAGCGGCTTCAGGTCCGGACTGCTCACGCGATAGCGGCCCGTCATCTGCCGCACCATCAACTCGGAATCGCTGATCACCTTCAGTGCGCGATGTCCGTTATCCACGGCAAACTGCAGGGCAGCTAAAAGCGCGGAATATTCCGCGAAGTTGTTGGTCTTGAACCCGATATATTCGCTGATCTGCTTGATCGGTGCTCCCGAAGCATCGCGAACATACACGCCATAACCCGCTGGACCCGGATTGCCGCGAGCGCCTCCATCGACGTTGGCCGTAATCCACGACACTGGCTGAGTTTGTCGCGATTCGTGCGAAGTATCTTCTTCGGGAAACAGAGAGCCGCTTCCGGACTGGGGCAGGGGTTTGGACGACATTCACTTGAGTTTACGTCATCGTCCTTCGGAAAGACGGTCGGCCAAACGGGTCGGCAGACCTGCATCGCGAATATCCTTCTGCGCCGCCGGAATGTCGTAGGGAACGCGGTAGAAGGTCACGAGTGACGAATCGGAATCGTACATGGCAAAACCGGCGCGTGGATCACCGTCGCGCGGCTGCCCAATCGATCCCGGGTTGATCATGTACACCGCTCCGGGATCAAGGCGGAACTCAATCTTCTGCTGCTTCGCAGGATCTCCAAACGCCGGACGAATGGCGTGCAGCTTCCCGTTTTGGGCAAAGAAGCCACCCTGAATGTGGGTATGCCCAAAAAAAGTCAGCGGTGCGGGAGGATGCATCAACGGCTCGGTAGCATCCTGGACATTAAGAACGTATTCGTCTTCATCGATCGGCGAACCGTGTACACAGCTCACCTCAAGTCCCGTCGCCGGCTTGATCGGGCCCTTCGGCAAAGCTTTCAGCCAGTCGAGATTCGCCCCCGTAAGATTTTTCTGCGTCCACACCGCGGCCAGCGCGGCAATGGGATTGAAGCCCTCGAGATTGCTGACGCCCGAACATGCTTTGTCGTGGTTTCCGCGCACAAAGACTCTTCCCATTTCGCGCGAGCCGGCGATGACTTCGTTCGGATTGGCCCCATAGCCGACCAGGTCGCCGAGGTTCCACACCGCATCGCGCGCCGGAAAAACCGCACGGCAGGCATTTAAGGCATAGATATTCGCGTGAATATCGCTAATGATGAGGACGCGCATGAACCGGGTAGGGGAAAAGGCATTGTACGCCTAGCTGGAGATCGCAGGCCTAAAGCTCAGAAGCGCCCGGCTGCCACTCGTAGCGCCGCCCGTTCCAGAATAGGAAGGAATTCAGAATCCCGGTTTCTTCTACGCCGATATCGTCGATGATCTTCTTTTTCCGCTTTACGTGGCCGACGGAAAGATGATCGAAAGCCAAATTGATGATCACGAACCGCTCTTTCGGATTCTTTGCGTGCCACCCTTCCGTCCCGCTGCCGTGGATGATCAGCACATAACGAGGTCCGCCAGGGTACTTCGAGGCGAATTGCGAAGTGATCTTCGGATCGCCTAGTCCAAAATAGGAACTCGACGGATCGAGCACGCGAAACTGGCCCGAGTCCGGCTGAAAGCCGCCGTGAGTGGTTGCCACAAAAGCCGCATCCTCGATACCGTCACCATTGAAGTCCCCGGTTAGGACGGGGAAACCCTTAATCAGCTCAAACGCCGGCCCAAACTGAGTGGAAACCAAAGCTTGCATGTCAGGAGTGGGCTGCGCCACAGGGGTGCTCTGAGCGGCGGCGCCAATGGCAAGTAGCACGACGGATAGAAACCCAAACTTCATACCTGTACTCTAGCCGCGTTCCCAAAATTTGCTAGTGCCGAAAGTGAGTCGAGCCGATCGACACCGGATAAAAGCCTTACTTGGATGCGCGTTCAGATGAACGCGAGAATGCGAATTAAATAGCCGCGGTTTCTAACCTGCTTGCTTGAAATTCAGCGCTGCCAATCCACTTGAATTTGTGGCAGAATACGCGGTCCGCTTCGTCCCACACCTGTCCTGCGTGGCGTCGGACCCGGAGTTAACTCCAGCCTCATATTCGGAGGAATCAATGATTGATCGAAGACTTACAAGTCTTCTCGCTCTTGCTGCGTTTCTGGCATTTTCGCTTTCTTTGTTCGGACAAGCGACGAGCTCTCTGCATGGCACTGTGACCGATGCAACTGGAGCAGTCGTGCCCAGTGCAAAGGTGACGATTACCAACGTCGCCACTAACCAATCGCGTGAAACCGTCACTACGAGCCGAGGCGCATACGAGCTCCAATCGGTGTTGCCGGGAAAGTACAACGTAACTGTGGAAGCGCCCGGGTTCAGCACCGAGGTTGAGACCGGCGTGGAACTGAAGGTGGACCTTCCGGCCACGTTGAATGTGACCTTACGTGTCGGTTCAGAGACGCAGACCGTCGATGTGACCAGCGAGGCGCCGGCGCTGAACACAACCGATTCCAGCGTCGGGCACAACATGGGCGGGACCGAGATTCAGCAGCTTCCGCTCCTGGGCGAGAACATGCCGCTGCTGCTGAGCTTCCAGCCGGGCGTCGCCTACAACGGAGACAAGTACCTGCAGGATGGCTGGGACACGCGTGCCGGCGCGGTGAACGGCGAGCACAGCGATCAAAACAATATTCGCCTTGATGGTGTGGACGACAACGATCAGTTCAACAATTATTCGTTTGTCGGCGTGCTGCCCACAACGCAGTTTTCAGTACAGGAATTCCGTGTCACCACTTCGAACTACACTGCCGAGCAAGGTCGCTCCGCCGGCGCTCAGATCGACATGGTGACAAAGAGCGGAACCAACCACTTTCATGGAAATTTGTACGAGTTCAACCGCAACGGCGCTGGCAACGCGAACGACTTCTTCCTAAAGAACTCGCAGATTGCCAATGGACAGCCGAACACACCGCAGAAGCTGGTGCGCAACGTCTTTGGCGGAGCAGTCGGCGGCCCAATCATCAAAGATCGGCTCTTTTTCTTCTTTAATTACGAAGGGCACCGCCAGGCATTCAGCACGAGTCAGTTTCTAAACATTCCCAGCTCAACGCTTCGCGATGGAATTATCCAGTATCAGTGCGCCGACGCAACCCAGTGTCCGGGAATGTCGGTGGCCGGAGTGAGCGGCAAGTCCTACGCCATCCAGCCGGGCTGGTTTGCGCTGGGGCCGAATGATCTCAAAGGGATGGATCCGCTCGGAATCGGTCCGAGTGCAGTGGCGCTGAAATATTTCAATTCCTTCCCACAACCCAACGGCTCCGCGTCCGTGGATGCGCCCAACTACGGTGGATTTCGCTGGGCTGCGCCGACCACGCTTAAAGAAAACTGGTATATCGGTCGCATTGACTACACGTTGACCAAGAACGGCAATCACTCGATCTTCCTGCGCGGCGCTGCACGCGACGACAACGACGTTCCCGTAACGGGAGCGCCATTCCTTCCCGGCCAGCCACCTGAGATGCGTACCGTCGATCTGAGTAAAGGCTTGGTCGCGGCATACACGGGCGCGTTCACTCCGCGTCTGGTTAATAACTTCCGATATGGAGTCACCCATCAGAGCATCGGGAATATCGGCAACTCGAACCAGCCTTGGGTGTACATGCGCGACCTGAGCCAGGGCGTTACCTACTCAAGCAAGTTCGTTGCTCCGGTTCACAACATTGCCGACACCATCAGTTTGACCAAGGGTGCACACAACTGGCAGTTCGGCGCGGATACGCTGCTCGTCCGTCGCCACGACCTGAACTACAACAATTCCTTTAGTGACGTTTTAACCAACGCAGACTGGGTGGACACCGGCGGCTTTGCAGAAACCGGCAGCCCACTCGATCCCGACAGCACGAGCTTTCCGGCAATCAACAGCAGCTCGGATCACCTCTATGATTTCCCACTCGCGGCCATGATGGGCATCGGCAGCGAACTGGATGCGGTGTACAACTATCGCATTACCAGTCCTACTGCTGGAACGGCCATCGCGCAAGGTGCTCCGGTGGAGCGTAGTTGGACAACTGGGACCTACAATCTCTTCTTCGCCGATACCTGGCACGCGCGGCCTAACCTGACGTTTAGCTACGGCCTGAACTATCAGCTCATGACGCCGATCACCGAAACCAAGGGCCAGGAGATCACGCCAAGCGTGAACATCGGCCAATGGTTCAACCAGCGCGCGTCAAACATGCTGCGCGGGTTAACGGACAACTCCATCGCTCCAATTACGTTCTCGCCCGCGGGCTCTTATTACGGACGGCCGGGACTCTACTCGACACAGACCAAGAACTTCGCGCCTCGATTCGGCATGTCATGGTCGCCCAATCCGGACTCGGGCTGGGTGAAGAAACTCACGGGCAACAACGCGACCGTTATTCGTCTCGGGGCCGGTATGTACTACGACAACTTCGGTCCGGGGCTGGCCATGAGCTATGACGCCTACGGATCGTTCGGGTTGACAAGCCAGCAGGAAAATGCGGCCAGTTCGATCAGCGTGGCGCAAGCGCCGCGCATTACCGGGATGAACGATATCCCGTTCAGCAGTCCCTATTTTCCACAGGCGCTGCCGGCGACTTATCCGACCACTCCTCCCACGGATGGCGAACTGATCGCGCACGGCATCGACCAATCACTTAAGACGCCGTATTCCTACGCGCTAAACCTTTCCATCCAGCGCCAATTGCCGGGCAGGATGGTGCTTGACGTTGGCTACGTCGGACACTTGGGCCATCACATTCTCGGCCTCGACGACGTTGCCGCTCCGCTCAACATTGTTGATCCCAAATCGGGAATTGACTACTTTACCGCGGCGACCCGGCTTTCGCAACTCTCGCGCGCAGGCACGGCGGCGTCGGCAATCACTCCTGCCCTCGTCGGCCCGACTGCTGCGTACTGGACTGACATGTTCACCGGCGCTGGACCTTACGGCCTGTGCGGCGGCGGCACAACCAGCAGCATGCTTCAGTCCATTTACCAGGAGTTCAACTGCAACCTCTACAACGAGACCTCCGCGCTCTATGACTTCGATGTGCTCGGCAAGCGTGGCATCAAGCCCGTGGGTGGCTTGAACAGCTTTTACAACGGCCAGTATTCGTCGTGGTGGGCGTGGCGCACCATCGGTATGTCGAATTACAACGGGCTGCAGGCTGGGCTGCACAAGGACATGTCGAAGGGCGTGCTCTTCGGCTTCAACTACACTTACTCGAAATCGCTGGACATCTCGTCGGAAGCAGAGCGCGGTGGACACGCTCTCTTTGACAGCATCATCAACCCCTGGAGCCCGAACCAGATGTACGCTCCCAGCGACTACGATCTGCGCCATCAGATCAACGGATACTGGGTGGCGGAACTGCCGTTCGGCCACGGTCGCGCCTTCGGCAGCGGTATGAACCGAGCGTTCGATGCTTTGGTGGGCGGCTGGCAGTTGGGCGGAACCCTTCGTTGGACTTCGGGATATCCGACCAGCATCCTGATGGGCTACATCTGGCCGACGAACTGGGACGAAATGGGATGGGCCAATCGCACCACCGCACCGCTGAAGGCAGGGACGACGATCATCAAAGGCATTCCGTGGGCCTTCCAAGACCCAACCGCAGCGGCCGCTGCGCCTCAGGACGGCGGTCCATTTGACTACGCGTACCCCGGACAAAGCGGACAGCGTAACAACTTCCGAGGCGACGGCTACTTCGGGGTGGATGCCAATCTGTCGAAAACCTGGAAGATGACGGAGAGCAAGAACTTCCAGTTGCGCTGGAGCGTTTATAACGTGACCAATAGCGTGCGCTTCGACGCTTACAACTACATGCAAAACGAATGGGACGCCGGCAACTTCGGCCAGTACACGAACACCCTGACGCAGCCGCGCGTAATGGAGTTCACTGGCATCTTCACGTTTTAAGCAACTCTCCTGCTCACGCAAGCTCTCTTGCGTGGGCAGGATTGAAAATCTGCATCTCGATTGCAAGCCGGAGCAGAACGATGCTCTGGCTTGACTTTGTAGGCGTGTCAATTTTCTTTTTTGGGACAGCCGATTCGAAAGAGAACTGATCCGTCCACCGCTTCCGGCGATTCGTCCAAAGCTCTTCGCCGACGAAGGGTGCATCATCAAAGATTCGCAAGGCTGCGACGCCGAAACTTAATCGGGTGGGCGGCCGGTTTGACGCAGCTTTAAACTTTGCGGCCGGTTTTCCGGTCGTCGGCGATCACGCCGTCGCGGATGTAGATGACGCGGTGCGCGTACTCGGCGATGTCGTGCTCGTGCGTGACCAGCACGATGGTATTGCCTTGCGAGTGCAGATGGTCGAATAATGCCATGATCTCGTTTCCAGTTTGGGAATCGAGGTTGCCGGTAGGCTCGTCGGCGAGGATGATGGAGGGATTGTTCACGAGCGCGCGCGCGATCGCGACTCTCTGGCGCTGGCCGCCGGAGAGCTCGTTTGGCTTGTGCATCATGCGCGATTCGAGATCGACCTTGCGCAGCGCTTCCTTGGCGCGGCGGATGCGCTCTTCCGACGGCGTGCCGTTGTAAATCAGCGGCAGCTCGACGTTGTGCAGCGCGGTCGCGCGAGCCAGGAGATTGAAGGTCTGGAAAACGAAGCCGATTTCTTTATTCCTGATTCGGGCAAGCTCGTCGTCGTCGAGCTCGCTGACGAGATGTCCGTTCAGCCAGTAATTGCCTTTGCTTGGACTATCGAGACAGCCGATCAGGTTCATCAGTGTCGATTTCCCGGAGCCGGAAGGACCCATGATGGCAACGTATTCGTTGCGCTTGATCTCGATGTTCACTCCGCGCAACGCGTGAACCTGCTGTTCGGAACCCATGTCGTAGGTCTTCCACAAATCCTCGACCTTGATCACCGTCGAGGTTGCAGGCCGAGTGCTAATCGGTTCCATCGTGGTCAGTTCTGCCATTTGCGTTGCCATTCCGGTCTCCTGAACATCATACGGGGAGACCAAAAGCCTGGTTCCCCAATATTGGACGAAAACACCCCTACCACGCTATAGACGTTTCAATTTGGGGACAGTTACTAGAAACGCCCGCGACACCTTAACGCGCCGCAACTGCGCTGAGTTTCGTAAGGCTTACTCAAGGAACTTGTCATCCCTCGCTCCGCCGCGAGCACGTTCTCCGTTTATGAAACTTTGTCTTCCGGAGCGGGGGATCTGTTGTCTCGCTCAAAGTCGAGCAGCGGATCCCCGCGCAGCAAACGCCGATTCTAGAAGTTCTCACCCGCTTCGCGGCCGCGCGAGGGATGACAATTCCTTAAATAGACACCGGAATCCCTGCAAACAGACGGAAATGGCGCAAACGACACAGCAGTTGCTCTTACGAGTTGTCGTCCTTCTTGGCGACAGTGTTGTCCACTTTGACCTTGGCACCGATTTTTAGCGTGCGCAGGATCTTGTAGCTGCCGGTCACGATCTCCTGACCATCCGTGAGGCCCTTCGTGACTTCAACATCCGTCGCGCCCTGAATTCCCGTCTCTACCGGCTTGAAGTCCACTTTCTTGGTGTTCTTGTCGACTACGAAAACGCCCTGTACTTCCTTCTTGCTCTTCGTGTCCTGAGCCGGTGTTTGCGTGCTCGGCGACGGCGCTTTCTTCTTGTCGAGGGCTGCGCGCTGTGCGTCCAATTCACCCTGCGTGCGAACGGTCAAGGCCTGAATTGGGATTGCCATTACGTTGCTCTTGCTTGCGGTCGTGATCTTCGCGGTCGTCGAGAAGCCCGGTCGGAGGTTTACCGGCGGATTATCGAGCGTGATTACGACTTTAAAGTCCTTCGCCTCCTGGGTGCCTGCAGTGGTCTGGGACGTAGCAACACCCGAGGAGCGCACAAGAGCTTGATCGCCGATCTCCGTCACATGGCCTTTGAACGTCTCATCCGGCATCGCGTCGATGGTCACGTCAGCCGGCTGGCCTAACTTGACGTTCACGATGTCGGTCTCGTCCACGCGCACCTCAGCGGTGACGACCGACATGTCCGCTAGCGTCATCAGGGTGCTGCCGGGAGAATTTTGAATGCCAACCACGACCGTTTCGCCCTCGCGTACGGGAAGATTCGTTACTATCCCATCGAACGGCGCAATGTACTCGGTCTTGCCAAGAATATCTGTTAGCTTGTGCAGGGTGGCGTTGGCCTGCGTGACACGGCCGGAGCTGGAGGCCTTTTGCGCCTTCATCTGCGCCAGCTTCGCTTCAGATTCCTTCAAAGTCGCAGCCGCGACATCGTACGCGGCTTTCTTGGCGTCGAAGTCCGACTTCGAGATGAGCTGGCTCTGATAGAGCTGCTTGGCGCGGTTGTAATCGAGCATCTTCTGTTCGAGATCGGCCTTGTCGCGAGCTATGTCGGCGACGCCGGTCTCAATGGCAGCGTTGGCGGCGTCGAGGTCCATCTGCGCGGTCTCAATGCTCGCCCGCTGGGCGTTTACGTCTGCCGCGCTCTGCACGTTCTCGAGCTGCGCCAGCTTCTGCCCCTTCTTAACCGTGTCCCCTTCCTTTACATAGAGCTTGGTGATTTTGCCGAAGCCTTGCGCGCCGATGTTCACGTACGTCTTGGCCTTGATCTCGCCCGAGCCGGTCACCACGCTGGAGAGGTCTTCATGCGTGACTTTGGCAGTGGTCACACTGGGGACATTACTCTGGCTGCTGCGGACACTGAGCGTTACCAGTCCCGCGAGCACCAGCACCGCGACAATGGCGATGACGATCTTCTTGGTATTACTGCGAGGCTTGCGCTCTGGAGCAGGGCTGTAGGTTGAGCCCACCGTTGAGCGGGTATCAGTTACGGGTAGGTCAATCGTGCGCGTCTCGGCCATGCATCCTCCAGGCAGTGTTACGCCAATCAGGGACAAAAAGTTTCTTGGGCAGTCGAGGAAGGGGTCCTTCGGCTGAAACAGGCGAGAGGGTGCTCAACTTGCCGGGAACGCTCATTATAGCGTGAGTTATCGCAAAATATCGCTGAAAACTTCTGTCTGGCCACGCGTTGCATTTCGTACCAATTAACGCAAGTTTGCTTGCTCCGGCCCAGAGAAGTGCCTAAAATAATGGTGCTCATCGTGTGTTCCTCAGGAGTAGTTCGTACCATGTCTTCCTCGCTTATTCGTCGCTTCACGTCTGCTTTTCTGTTTTCAGTTCTGATGGTGGTTCCGGTCCTGTTGAAGGCGCAAACGTCCGCCGATGTCGCGACCGACAAATCGGCAGAGACATCAAAGGCCGACGCCAAGGCCGGCTCGCAGGATCCCAATTCTCCTGATTTCGATAAGCGCAACCGCCAGCTCAGCGACAAACAAAGAAGAGAGAACGAAAAAAAATTCAACAAGGAAGTCAGCGCGGTTTACAAGAAGTGGCTCGACGAAGATGTTCGCTACATCATCACGGATGAAGAGCGCGCCGCATTCAAGCAGCTTTCGAACGACGAAGAGCGCGACAACTTTATCGAGGCATTCTGGGCACGTCGTGATCCCACACCTGACACGGTCGAGAACGAATTCAAAGAAGAACACTACGCGCGCATAGCCTACGCGAACGAGCATTTCGCCGCCGGCATTCCCGGATGGAAGACCGATCGCGGACGCATTTACATCATGTACGGCAAGCCGGATGAGATTGATTCGCATCCGAGCGGGGGCACGTATGAGCGTCCGATGGAAGAGGGCGGCGGTGAGACCTCGACTTATCCATTCGAGGATTGGCGGTATCGCTATCTCGAAGGAATCGGACAGGAAGTGATCATCGAGTTTGTCGATACGTGCATGTGCGGCGACTACCACATGACCATCGACCGCTCAGAAAAAGACGCACTGAAGTACGTTCCCGGAGCGGGACTCACGCTGTATGAGTCAATGGGACTCGCCAATAAAGCGGATCGCTTCACTGGGGGCCTGGAGCAGTTGGGCGCCGGTCCGTTCAACCAGGATCTTCAGAGCAAACAGTTCGATCGCCTCGAGCAGTTCGCAAAATTGAATCGTCCGCCGGCGGTGAAATTCAAAGATCTGGAAGAAGTTGTTACGTCGAAAGTCCGCTACAACCTGCTTCCGTTCGACGTTCGTGCTGACTTTGTGCGCGTGACCAGCGACACTGTGCTGGTTCCGATCATGCTGCAGGTGAAAAAGAAGAACGTTACTTATGTAAATAAGGACGGCATTGAGCGTGGCACGCTGAACATCTTCGGACGCGTCACGACGCTTACGGGCCGCATCGCACAGACCTTCGAAGAAACGATTCAAGACGACCAACCGCCAGAGCTGCTGCCGAAAGTTCTTGAAAGCTCTGACGTGTACTCAAAGGCGCTTCCGCTGCGCCCGGGCCGTTATCGTTTCGACATCGTTGTAAAAGACGTGAACGGCGACCGGATGGGCACATGGTCGCGCGGTCTGGTTGTTCCCGACATGAGCGATGACAAGGGTCTTACTTCGTCAACGCTCATCCTTGCTGACGTAATGGAAAAGGTTCCGTCGAAGCAGATAGGCACGGGAATGTTCGTGCTGGGATCCACGAAGGTTCGTCCGCGCATGGATGGCGCCGATGGTACCCCGGCGAAGTTCAAGCGCGATCAGAAGCTCAATTTCTGGATGCAGGTCTATAATCTCGGGATCAACGAACAGAACAAAAAGTCTTCTGCTGAGTTTGAGTACGATATCGTAAACACGGCGACCAAGAAGCCAGTGCTGCACGCCGTAGAGACAACCGATCAAATCGGCAACACCGGAGATCAGGTGACACTCGAGAAGAGCATGTCCCTGGCGAGTCTCGAGCCGGGAATGTACGAGCTGACGGTAAAGGTGAACGACAATATCTCCAAGCAGTCGATTGCTCCTTCAGCAAAGTTCCTCGTCCAGTAGGAACTTGATGTCCGGACAAGCCGGACCGCAATCGGCAGAGAAGTTCTGAGAAGCCTACGGGGCGCTTCGAACTTCAACTAGGGGTGGAAGAATGGCAAACCGGCTCCCGTGGTTGGTTGTGCTGTTGGGCGCAGCGCTACCGGTGTGCGCTGCCGGCCCGGGCTCGATCTCTGGCACGGTGAAGAGTGCCGAAGGGATTCCCCAAATGGGAGCGCTGGTCGAGATCTTTGCTGCGGGCGCTCTACAGCCTTCTATCGCTTTCACCAGTCAGGCCGGAACATATCAGGCTGCGAACCTGGCGCCCGGCAACTATCGAGTAAAAGTAACTGCCGCCTCGTTTCTTCCATCTCTGGTGGAAAACGTAATCGTCCGCTCCGGCGGTCGCGCAGTGATCAATGTGACTCTCAGCACCCTTGCTGAAGCAATCCGTATGATTCCGCCTCGGCAGACTTCTCCGCAGGACCAGGACGACTGGAAATGGATTCTGCGCTCCGCAGCTCAGCGTCCCATATTGCGATTCGACGATCAGCAGGGATTCGTGCTCGCTACTTCCGCCACCGAGACTCACGACCCGCACGCAGTCAGCGGGCGAGTCGCTTTTGTGGCCGGTTCGCAGGCCGATGGCTTCGGCAGCGCTCCTGACTACGGCACCAGCTTCAACGTACAGCAGCCGCTGTTCGCTTCTGACAGCATCTCGTTCACAGGCCGCGTCGGCGACGGTAATGGCCAGCCCGCAGGCGTGATCCGCACCACGTACAAGCACGAGTTCGCGAACGGCGACACACCTACCTTTGCCGTCACCCTGCGCCGCACCGCTCCCTCTGGCACAGCGATTACAAATGCGCTGAACTCCGTAGCCTTCACGTTCTCGAACACGACCCGAGTTGCGAATTTGATCGATCTCAGCTACGGCAGCGAGGTTCAGGATGTTCAGTTCATCCGACACATCAGCGGCGTGCGTCCATTCGCAACCGCCGGGCTGCACCTCGGCAAAGACACGCTTGTCGAATATCGCTACGCCACGGCAGAGCCCTCCAGTCCGTTCGATCGCGCACTCGATACTAGCGACGGGACGGAGGTTCCGGTTCCCCGAATCTCAGTCGTAGCTTTCGCTCCCGCTTTGGAACGCGACCGCCACCAGGAAGTCGCGGTCTCGCGCAAGCAGGGCGACACGAAATTCCAGGCGGCGGTCTTCTTCGATCGCGTCTCCAATGTGGCCCTGACCGGCTCCGGAGACGTTTCTTCGATCGCTTCCGACGTGATTCCCGACGTCTCCTCCGATACCTTCACACTGAATGGCGGAACCCTGGAGACACGCGGGGTTCGCGTGGTCGCCGAACACACGTTCTCTCCTGAGCTGACCGCTCTGCTTGATTACGCGTATGGTGGCACAATGACAGCTCCGGAGGATGTGGCGAACGGCTCGTGGGACGACCTTCGTCATGAACTCCGGGTTGAGGATGCCCATGCCGTTACGGCAAAGCTGAACGGCAAAGTTCCTGAGACTGGGACACGCTGGTCGGCCTCGTACAAATGGACAAGCACAAACGCGGTCACTCCCGTGGATCTCTTCAACGCCTCGCCCGGACAAGCCGATCCTTACTTCAGCATCGTCATTCGCCAGCCGCTTCCCGGAGGCGCCTTCTTCCCTGGACACATCGAAGCGCTACTTGATGTACGTAACCTGCTTGCCCAAGGCTATCGGCCCTTCCTGAGTCCTGATGGACGCACGCTGTACTTAGTGCAGTCCGCCAGGGCCCTGCGAGGTGGCTTGGCGTTCACCTTCTAGCATTCGCCATTCTAAGAAACATTGCGATTAACCCGGAGACACCCTGCACAGGTTCCGGAAGTCGAATTTTCGTCATTTTTGTGGGCCCACGCGGTTGATTGGCATTTTTAATTGTCGATTCCGCAGAAGTCATCCGACGTACAAACAAAGGAGAAGGTGATATGTCTCAAGCAGGCACGCAGACTGCAGTAGCCACTTCCAACAAGACGCTCTGGGCAGGACGCATCATCAGCGCCCTTCCGACCCTCTTTCTGCTCGCCGACGCCATAGGAAAGCTCTGGCGTCCACTGCCGGCTGCGATCGTCGAAGGCACCACCAAGTTGGGCTGGCCCGTAAGCGCGATTCCGGGAATTGGGGCTACGCTGCTGGTCAGCGTGGTTTTGTATGCCGTCCCCAGAACGTCCGTTTTTGGAGCAATCCTGCTGACCGGATATCTCGGCGGAGCGGTCGCGACACAAGTGCGCGTCAGTAATCCCTTATTCGGCTACGTGCTCACTCCGGTGTACGTTGGCATATTCGTCTGGGGCGGTCTCTTCCTCCGCGAGCCGCGCGTGCGCGCGCTGATCCCGTGGAAGGACTAGCGCGGCTTGAATCAGCGGCGTTGCCAGTAGTCGCAGATGACCGGGTGGCCATCCGAGCCGACGATGCGGCCGGCAGTTAGGGTCCTGTTCGGGTACGATCAGCGCTGATTGATAAGAGGAGCATCATGAATGCAGCACAGAGTTCACGCAACGTGCCGAGGACTATCGGGGCAGTAGTCGCAGGAATCGTAGTAGGCGCCGCGCTGTCGATCCTCACTGACATTCTTCTGCGTTCAGCGGGAGTCTTTCCTGCTTTGGGAGTGCGCATGGCGGATTCTTTGCTGGCGCTCGCAACCGCGTATCGCACCGTGTACAGCGTGCTCGCGGCGTACGTTACAGCGCGTCTGGCGCCGAGTCGGCCTATGTTTCACGCGCTGCTAGCCGCATTGATTGGAATTGTACTCGCAACCATCGGAGCAGTTGTGACCTGGAATGCCGGTCCCCAATATGGGCCGCACTGGTATCCGATTGCGCTAATCGTGCTCGCGCTTCCAACAGCATGGGCAGGCGGACGGATTCGCGAGACGCAGATCGCAAAAGGGAGAAGTAGTGCCGCTGGTGCGGCATAGATCGCGGTGGTGTTGGTCATTACCTGGCTGCCGCTCGTTTGCGAGATCGATGCTGGTCATTGCGATGTGCGCTTCGTGATGGTGGTCGTTAACGGCAGCCGCGGTTTTTGGGTGGAAGCCCGTGACTCTAGTCGGGGGCGCATAGCGCGAGCGGGCAACGTATGAACGCAAAACGTTTTTTTTGAAATTCCTAGTTTCGAAATTCAGAAAGGAAAAGCATGAGCAAAGTACGAGTGCTGGTGGGAACACGCAAAGGCGCATTCATTCTTTCATCAGACGGCAAGCGACAGAACTGGGAAGTAAGCGGACCGCATTTCGCGGGATGGGAGATTTACCACATGAAGGGTTCTCCCGTTGACCCGAATCGGATCTACGTATCCCAGACGAGCGGCTGGTTCGGCCAGATTATCCAACGCTCCGACGATGGCGGCAAAACCTGGACGACGCCCGGCGGCGGAGTTGAGACTGGACCGGACGGGTTTCCGAAAGGACAAAGCAACAAGTTCGTTTATGACACTTCGAATAAGGGCAAGCCGCTGACCACGCACCAGTGGTACGACGGCACGCAGCATCCGTGGGAGTTCAAGCGCGTCTGGCATCTCGAGCCTTCGCTCAAAGATCCCGACACGGTGTATGCCGGCGTAGAAGACGCCGCGCTGTTCCAATCGAAAGATGGCGGACACAGTTGGCAGGAGCTTCCTGGCCTGCGCGGCCATGGCACCGGACCAAAGTGGCAACCGGGTGCCGGCGGCATGTGCCTGCACACAATCATTCTCGATCCGAAGAATCCTGGGCGAATTTACATCGCGATCTCGGCAGCAGGTGCGTTTCGCACCGACGACGGCGGCGAAACCTGGAAGCCAATCAATCGCGGATTGCACTCGCAATTCATTCCCGATCCGCGCGCCGAAGTCGGACACTGCGTGCATCACGTCGCGATGCATCCATCGCGTCCAAATACTCTGTTCATGCAGAAGCACTGGGATGTTATGCGCAGCGACGATGCCGGCGACAATTGGACCGAAGTGAGTGGCAATCTCCCTACGGACTTTGGCTTCGTAATCGACGTTCATGCACATGAGCCGGAAACAATCTACGTCGTGCCGATCAAGAGCGACGGAGAACACTACGTCCATGAGGGCAAGCTGCGTGTCTATCGCAGCCGCAGCGGCGGGAACGAGTGGGAGCCGCTCACCAAAGGCCTCCCCCAGAAGGACTGCTATGTGAACGTCCTGCGCGACGCCATGGCAGTCGATTCGCTCGACAAGTGCGGCATCTATTTTGGAACCACGGGAGGCCAGGTGTACGCCTCCGCCGATGCTGGAGACTCTTGGATGCCGATCGTGCGCGATCTTCCGGCAGTACTCTCGGTTGAGGTACAGACGCTGTCATGATTCGCGTTGAATTGCCATCGCACCTTCGTACGCTGGCAAAAGTAAATGGTGAAGTGCGATTGGAAGTGGCGGCTCCAGTCACGCAGCGCGCGGTCCTCGACGCCCTCGAGGCGCAGTACCCAGCGCTGCGTGGCACAATTCGTGACCACGTAACTCTGAAGCGTCGCGCGTTCCTGCGCTTCTTCGCCTGCGAAGAAGACCTCTCGCACGAATCACCCGACACGCCGTTGCCGGAAGCCGTCGCATCTGGCAAGGAGCCGTTCTTAATTATTGGAGCGGTCGCCGGAGGCTGAGGGTTTTTCTAGAAGCGCGCCTTGTGGAAACTGTCATCCTGAAGCGCTTCTTTTGCGCGAAGGATCTCCCGCGATGTCTCAGCCTGAAACGCAGTCGCATGGCTCCTGTACTAAGAACGTAAAAGTCGGGTCGAGGAGCCCGTTGTGTGCAATTTAGTCTGACGCATCGCGGGAGATCCTTCGCCAAAGGCAGGCTCAAGATGACAGGTTTGTGGGGCGCGGACGACTACTCTTTAGACGGCTTGCTCTTCGTTTCCGATTTGGTCTCGCTTTTGCCTTCCGACTTAGAGTCGCCGCCGGGACTCGAACCTTTATCGCCCGACTTCGAATCGGACTTATTTCCCGATTTGGCATAATCAGTCACATACCAACCGCTGCCCTTGAATTGGACGGCAGGCGCATGCAAAAGCCGCTCGACTTTGCTTCCGCATTTGGGACATTTCGGATCAGGATCGGACACGCCCTGAATCTTCTCAAAGCGATGATGACATTTTTCGCACTCGAACTCGTAGAGAGGCACGGTTCTCCTCAAAAAGACTGAAAATTAGCGTAAATGCTGATTCTAGAGGTTGAGAAAAATTTGCGTCAATGTGCGCAAACCTCGAGACTGACGGCAAAACGACGCTCGATTCTGCGAGATGAAGGCCGATGCAAAACATCCGAATTCACTGCGGTTTCCCGGCTGCGATTGAGAAACTTGGCAGCTTGATCGCTGCGGCACGAAGCTTGCCGTCAGGCGAATCGGTACAAATACGTCAAATTTCCTAGGCCACCACCGCCGTTGAGCGCTCTTCTTTGCGGCGCCCGTTGTAGTGCATGGCGATGTTCATGTACACGCTGCCTTTGCGCGTCTCGAAGCACATCACCAACGCTTCGGTTTCTTCGCTTCCGCTCAGTCCTTGCTCTGCCGTGTGGACCTCGGGCGGAGAAATTTTGAAGCGAAATCCCTGATCGTTGAGGCTGGTAATAGCGTTGCCGATCACCATGTTCGCAACTTCGCAAACCGTTTCGCGGACAAGGTCATCGGAGGGCTCGACGTCGCCGCCAGCGAGGTGCTTGGCAATGTGCATCGCGGTTGCGGAGTCGGTGTCGAGGATGATGCGTCCTTCGATGTCGCCGGCGATCCCGATCAGCGCGGCAATCCCCTTGCGGCGATAGGTCTCTTCCTCCATGCTGACGTCGCCAATGCGCGTCTCGCATTGCAAACTTTCGGCGAGCACGGCGTCGGCCGAGTTGATGAAGGGCTGGATCAGTTCCATTTTCATGGCTACTGTGCTCCTGCGCCGACTGCCGACGTAGTGAGAACGTCGTCGCCCATGACGTAGCGAATCACTTCGTAGAGGACATCGGGCTTCACCGGTTTCTGCACAAAGTGACGCGCGCCCTTCTGCAGAGCCGCGACGATGTTCTCCTGATATCCCACGGACGAGACCATCACGATGCGCGCATTCTGGAATTGCCGGATGATACGCTCAGCGGCTTCGATGCCTTCCATCTGCGGCATGGTGATGTCCATGAGTACCAAATCGGGTTGCAGACGCTCGTACTCGGTAATGGCAGTGCAGCCATCGCCCGCTTCGCCGACGACTTCGCCGCCGAAGGACTCGAGCATCTTGGCGATGTTTTTGCGCGCGAAGATCGAGTCATCCACGATCAGGTAGCGCACCGGCTTGTGGTCTTTGCTTCGGACTATCGCAGCAAATTGCTCCATATACATTCTCCTAACTGCCTGCTCATCTTCCGGACCAGCCCGCTACGCGGACTGCTCTCAAATTCAACCGTTCACTCCGGCCGTCGCTGTAACGCGCGGCGAAATCGAACAATTCCGAACCAGCACGTTCGGAAGCGCATCGAGGGGTACGACTCGCATCACATGTCCGCGGTCGATTCCCGCTTTGGGCATACCGAAGACCACGCAGGAGTGCTCGTCCTGCGCGAGCGTGAGGCCGCCCGATTTCTTGATTGCGCCGAGACCTTCGGCGCCGTCTTCGCCCATGCCGGTCATCAGCAGCCCGATCGATCTCGATCCAAATTCCTTCGCCACCGACTGAAAGAGAACATCCACCGAGGGGCGGTGTCCGTTCACTTTGTCGTCATCTCCAAGCACCACCACGTCGCCCAGAGGCATGCGACGCACGCGCATGTGCCGATTGCCGGGACAGATCAATGCCCGGCCGGCAACAAGCACGTCGCCGGAGCGAGCTTCGCGTACATCGATTGCGCAGCATTCGTGCAGACGGCGAGCGAACATCTCCGTGAATCCCTCCGGCATGTGTTGCACGATCACAATTGCGCCACTGAAGTCACCCGGCAATTCCGACAGCAAGTGCTCGAGCGCGTTGGGTCCGCCAGTCGAAATTCCGATCGCGACTACCTTCGTAGGCGCAGCATTGGGCCGGTGCAGCGGCTTTCTCACTTTCGCGCTTTCCCGCAGCGGCATGGTTCCCTTACCGCCATAACGCGCAGCGATCTTTACCTTCTCGACCAGCGCTTCTGCAACGCCTTCCATCTTGGCCTGCGACGCGTCGAATGGCTTCGGAACAAAATCGAACGCGCCGAGCTGCAGCGCCTTAAATGTGGCCGCCGCTCCATTTACGCTGTGCGCGCTGACCACGACGACCGGCATGCGATAGTTGCGGGTGATCTGACGCAGCGCCTCCATGCCGTCCATGCGCGGCATTTCGAGATCGAGCGTGATCACGTGCGGCCTGAGCTCTTCGATTTTTTTCAATCCGAAGTTGCCGTCCATCGCCGTTCCCACCACTTCAATATCCGGATCGCGCGCAAGGATTGCAGGAATCAGCTTGCGCATCAGAGCCGAATCGTCGATTACCAGGACTCGTACCTTGGCCCCGTCACTCACGCCGTCACTGCCTCCATGGCCAGCGGCGCTCGACCGAGCCTCGCCACTACCGCAGAAAGATTCAGAATCAAGACCACGCTGCCATCGCCGAGAATCGACGCTCCGCTTACTAACTCGGTCGATGCAATATCGTTGTCCAGAGCTTTGATTACGAGTTCTTCCTCTCCGACCAAACGATCGACGATCAATCCAAATTTGCGATCGCCGATCGCGACTACGATGACGAAGATCTTGTTCGACAGCGCAACCGGCCCCTTTTTTACGAGCTGGTTCATGCGAACCAGCGTGAGTACCTGATCGCGCAGTTGCATCACTTCGTGCTGATCGACTCGATGAAGATCGGCGGAAGAAGCACGCGCGATCTCTAATACCGACGCTAACGGCACCGCGTATAAGCGATCGGAAACACGGAACATCAATGCCTTGATAATCGCCAATGTCAGCGGGACCTTGAGCAGGAAGGTCGTGCCTTGTCCCGGTTTGGAATCGATCAGGACGGAACCCTTCAGGCGCTCAATGACCGACTTCACAATGTCCATGCCCATCCCGCGTCCGGAGATCTCTGTCACCTGCTCTGCAGTGCTCAAGCCGGGGTGAAAAATCAGGTGGAGCGCGTCCGCGTCGGACAGACGTTCGGCTTCATCGTGGGTGAGCACAGAGCGCTCAACCGCCTTGCTGACCAGCTTGAACTGGTCGATGCCGGCGCCATCATCAGAGCACTCAATGACGATCTGATTCCCTTGATGGAACGCATTCAGCTTGATCGTTCCCTGCGCGGGTTTTCCGGCTGCAACTCGCGCTTCAGGCGTTTCAATGCCGTGATCGATCGCGTTGCGAACGAGATGCGACAAAGGCTCGGCGAGAGCATCGAGGATGCTCTTGTCCAAATCGGTATCTTGTCCGGAAATTTCCAAGGTGACATCTTTGCCGCAGGTTCTTGCAACGTCGCGCACAAGCCGGGGAAAACGCCGGAAGACCTGCTCCACCGGGACCATGCGAATCTTCATCACTGACTTTTGCAGATCATTCAAGACGCGGGCTTGAAATGCCATTGCGTCGGAAAACTTGGCGCGCAGAGGATGCTTCGCAAATCGCTTCTCGAATTCGCTGGTGGCCTGCATCAGCATGGACTTGCCAATGACGAGTTCGCCAACCAAGTTCAGAACGGCGTCGATACGCTCCGCATCGACGCGCAGCTTTGCGTTTGCAAGCGAAGTCGATGCACTCGCGGTCGAAGTTTCTTCCGGAGTGGACTCGCTGTCGCGGTCGGATATCCCGAGAACGTCAGCTTCATCCGGAGATGGCGCGTCTGTGGTTTGCGCAGTTTCGTCATTCCCATTCAGGGAAGCAGGCTCTACGAGAACATTCGAAATAATCGACGGGATCCGGCATTTGCTTTCGATGCTCTCGACAGTCGCCGACGAGGCCAGCGCAAATTCCAGTACGTCGATCTGTTCGGAAAGAGAAGCCTCATCGGGAAAGGCAGCCAAAATATCGCCGAACTGAGCGAGCGCATTCTTTACCAGTTGAACTGCCGCAGCCTTCATGGGGCAATTCGGATCCACCGCCAGCGCGATGTTGTAAACAGTGCGTCCTTTGCCGAATTCGCGCTCAATCGCTATCTGCTCATACTCGGTCCAGGCAAAGCGGCCGGTGAGTTTGTAGGGGACAATGTGGTGCGGCTCGGGAGTCGCAACGAGTTCACGAATCTGTTCACGAACTGCGGCGATGGCACGAAGTGTCGCGGAGGTTGGCGGCTGCGACTCCCGATAGCAGGTAAGCAAGGCCGCGAAGATGTCCGCGCAAGTCAGCACCGCTTCAACCAGCTTGCCTTTGGTAGATGCGGCAATTTCGGGCGTGAGCACATCTTCGAGCTGATGAGCGAGGCCACTGAGTTCTTCGAACCCGCAAGCAGCCGAGTCGCCCTTCAAGGTATGAACAGTTCTCCGCACTTCGCGGACCAACTCCGCATTTTGCGGAGTCTGCTCCAGATGGAGGCCCTGCTCGTTGAGCGCCTGCAACAGCTCTGAGGCGGTCTCAAAGAACAGCTCGCGCATCTCGAATTGTTGTTCTTCGGAGAAGAAGCTCAAATCGTCGCCTCGATGCGTTGATACGCGGTGCCGTTGTTTACGTGGATCATGCGGAACTTGTCCGTAAGTCCGAATAAGCTTTCTGCATGGCCGACGAGTAGGTATCCTTCCGGACTCAAGCAGCGATAGAACTTATCGATCAGGCGCTTCTGCTCGGCCTCGTCGAAATAGATCATTACGTTCCGACAGAAGATTACGTCGTTGCGCTGCGGAAGAAATTCCGTTTTGAGATTGTGAAAATCGAAATGCACCAGTTCCTTGAGCGCTTTCTTGACGACGTAACGATCGCCTAACTTGTCGAAATAGCGCAGGCGGAAGCTGTAATCGACGGCTTCCATCTGCGCGTCCGTATACGAGCCTTCCTGCGCTGCGCGCAAGGCCGAGTAGCTGATGTCGGAAGCCAGAATCTCCACCTTCCACGGCGGAGGAATCATCGGTTTTGGAGACGGCATTTCAAACGGCAATGGATTGCGGAGGTAGTAGTAGGCCAGGGCGTCGGAAATCTGCATGGCCATGGTGTACGGTTCCTGGCCAGTGGAGCAGCCGGCGCTCCAGCAGCGGAGCGTCCAGTCGCGACGCGCCTGCTTGCGGTGCAGGAGTTCTTCGAGAATCGTTTTCTGAAAGAGATCGAGTTGAGCACGATTGCGGAAGAAACTGGTTTCGTTCACCGTGAGGTTTTCGAGCAGCGCGCTGAGTTCGCCTTTGCCTTCGCGGCTGGTAAGCAGGCGATAGTAGCTATAGAAGCTGTCGAGATTGCATGCCTTCAGACGTCGCTGCAGGCGGTCTTGCAAGAAGTGAACGCGGCGCTCGTCAAAGTGCATTCCGCATTCCTGATAAATCAAGGTCTGCAGGAGCTTGAGCTCGGCGTCGCTAATGCTGATTGGAACAGTGAAAGTAGCCATTTAAGCTCTCTTAAACCGCTGTTCAATATCGCGACGAACCGGGGAAGTCCGCAGCAGATACCGTTCGTGTTAAGCCATCGCGGGAATCGTCATCTCTCCCAGTCTTCGCAGTTCGCCTTTTTGCATGATCTTGGCGAGATCCACCAGGATCACGAGCCGCCCGTTCAGCTTGCCGACGCCGGTGACGTATTTCACTTCGGCTTCGTTGAGAACATCGGGCGGATCTTCGATCTCGTTTTGGGAAACGCGCAGGACCTCGGATGCTGCATCTACAATCAAGCCGACCATCTTGCGCTCGATCTCCGCGACCAGGATTCTGTTCTTGCGATTGCGCTCAATCTTCTTCTCGCCAAAGCGCTTGCGCAAATCGATCACGGAGATGATCTTTCCGCGAAGATTGATCACGCCTTCGACATACTCAGGCGCATCCGGCACCGCGGTGATCTCGGGTACACGAACGATCTCGTGGACCAGGTCGATCGGCACTCCAAAGGTTTCTTTCCCAATTCGGAAACCGACGAGTTGTAGGTCTTTCGCCATTGGACTCCCCGGATTCCGTTTAGTTCACCGTAGTCGCATAACGCGCCTGCGGCTTCTGCTCTTCTGGCCAGCTTCCGTTCGCGGCCTTGCGATGACCGTTTCCGTTCGAATGCACCACCTCGAGAACAAAGCGGTCCATCGACTCGAGCATGGCGCGCGACATCTTGTTCATCTGCTCCGCGGAGGCAGCAAGTTCGGTCGATCCCGAAGTGGAACGCTGGATCAACTCGCGCATTTTCTCCATAGCTCGGACAACGGCCTGCGCTCCGGATGCCTGCTCTTCGACCGAGGAATTGATCTCGTGCGTAATTTCGTTCAGCCGCGTGGTCGCGCGTGCGATTTGTGAAGAGCCATGCGATTGCTCGTTCGTTGCCGCGCCGATTTCCTGGGCGAACTTGTAAACTTCGGTGACGACATTCGAGATCTTTTTAAGAGCGGTGCTGAGCTCCGTGCCCTGCACCAAGCCGTCGTTCACGATGGTGGTGCTCTTCTCCATGTTCTCGACCGCCTTCCGGGCTTCCTTCTGAATGCTTTCGATCAAATCGGAAATTTCACGCGTGGATTGCGCGGATTTTTCTGCGAGCTTGCGTACTTCATCGGCAACCACCGCGAAACCGAGGCCGTGTTCGCCGGCGCGGGCGGCCTCGATGGCGGCGTTTAGAGCAAGCAGGTTGGTCTGCTCGGCGAGATCGTCGATCACTTCAATGATCTTGCCGATATCGTCAGCGCGCGTGCCAAGAGCGCGAATGATGCCGGAAGACGCCTGAATGGAGCCATTGATCTTGTTGAGCCCATCGGTCGTCTTTTCCATCGTCTGGATTCCGCTCTGCACCTCCTCGCGCGAGCGCTGGGAAATATCGAGCAGAACCTTTGCCGTGTCGGCGACGCGCTGAATCGAAGCGACCATTTGGTCGATCGAGGCCGATGTCTCGCTTACGCTCGAGGCCTGCGTCTGCGTGTTCTTCACCATGTTCTGCACGTTGATGCTCATCTCGTGCATCGTGCTGGTGACTTCATCGATGGCCGATGCAGCCTGCACGTTGATCTTGGCCGATTCATCCGAAGCGCTGGCCACTTCGTTCGATCCGCCGGCCACCTGCGATGCGCTGTCGCGCGTGCTCTTCACCAGAGCGCGCAATCCAATCGTCATTTCGGAGAAAGCTCTGCCGAGGGTGTCGCGCTGTGAACGCGGCTGGACTTGAACGCTGAGATCGCCGCCGGCAATTGCTTCGGAGAATCCCGCCATCTCTTTGAGATAGGCGATCATCTTGTTGAAGCTCTTGCTCAACTCGCCAATTTCATCTTCGCGCTCAATGTCGATCTTTTGATCAAGGTCGCCAGAGTCGCCGATTTCGCGAGCGACGAGCATCAAGTGGAACAAAGGATCGGTGATAGATCTGGGAATCCGGTAGGCAATCGCGATGCCCCCACCCAACGCGACTAACGCCAGAATGCTGGCCAGCCAGGTCATCATGGATCCCAAACTGGCATCGCTCTGCTGCTGATCCTGAAGCACCTGCTCGGTGGCAGCCATCGTTTGGTCCACCGGATCTTTCACGCTCTTCAGCCAATCGCTGGGATTCTGCTGGAGGTAAAAGATCTGCAGTTCGGCAACGGTAGAGTTGCCCGAATCGACCTGCTTGCGCTTCTCGATCAGCGGACGTGCAAATCGTTCGAGCCACTCATGCTCGGCTTCGTTGAGGCGATCTAGAGGAACGCGTTCTTCCTCCGTGGCCCTGGCCTTGGTCTCATGAATTGCCTCGTCAAGGTGGGACGCGCCGCTCACGACTTTCTCGGCTTCCGCCGGATCGCCGCTCAGCAGATAGTTGTCCAGATGAATCTGGTTCTGACTGAGCTGGTATTGCAAAGCGGAGGTATCGCGCAGCAATTGGAATGATCGCTGCGTGTGTTTCTTGGCCGAGTGTTCGCGGATGAGAGCGCCTACGTTGAACAAGCCCAGCAGAAACACCAGCACGATCATGCTGCCAAAGCCGTATCGAAGCTTTTTTGCGATTGTCATTGCCTATGTACCCACGTTTTCCAGGCTACGCAGCCTAGTTATTGCTGTTCGTAAAGCGAATCTCCACCACTTCAGTTCCCTCTGATCCGGGTTCATATCGCCACTGCTTCACTGCAGCTTCCGCTGCGTCGATAAGAAGCGGATGTCCGCCCAGAGGCCTGACGGATTTCACCTGGCCGTTGCTGCCTACTATCAGTTCCAATTTCACCGCCCCGGTTACGTTCATCTTTTTTGCCAGCTCCGGGTATTGGGGGGCGACTTTCGATTTGATCTTCCGAGTGGAATCTTCTGCATGTGTAAGTACTGCAAAGCCCACAACAAAGCCGATTACGACTACAAACCAGCGAGACTTCTGAAAGAAACTGCGCACAGTTCTCTCCTTAGGGATGAATTCAGCCTGAAATGTGCACGGAGGGTGCCAGCACGCCGGCACTGATGACCTCGGTAATCGAAATGTCCGTAAGCTGTTGATTTGTAAGTGTCCTGCTTTGCAATGGCGCCGATTCTGGAAGCAACACAGCGACAGGAATCTGTCTCACCGTGGCTGAATCTGACGTATCTCACGTCTCAAGCTGAGAAGTTCTCAGGGGAGTAACTGGTTACCGACGATGCACGGCGAATCTGATTCGCGTTGACTCAAAATGAGATTGCAGGGTACCGTCGCAGATCGGATCAAGCTCTTTTTGAGACGGATTCCCCGCCATGAGCCTTTCATCTTCAGAGTCGCCGACGGATTTAGAAAGATCGGAGCGGCATCGTCTCCGCGCTGAGACGCTAGTCTCCTTTGCTCTGGAGATCGGAGGCTCGGTCGAGCTCGATGAGCTGGCGACAAAATTCACCGCCCGCGCCATGGAACTGCTCGGCGCTAGATGCGGTTTCATGGCTTTGATCAAAGACGGTCGCGCTCAAACCGTCATCTTTCGAGCTGATGTGGCTCGTCAGCCTGCTCCTTATCGCTTGAATCGCGCGGTCGATGCTCTGATCGCACGCTCCACAGCCAAAGCAATTGTGCTGGCAGCCGAGCGCTTCGACTCGCAGCTCGCGCAGGAACACAAATGGCAGCAGGTGATCGTTGCTCCCCTTTGCGGTGCGGGAAATGAGCTGCTTGCCGTTTTGGGACTGGTCGATTGCAAATCGCATTCCGCCGGAGATGTTGAATTGCTGCAGGCGATGGCTGTCCATGCTGCCGCCGCTCTTCAGAATTCGCAGCTCTTCGCTCGTATCACTCGCGCGAGTCGCCAGTGGGCGGAGATGTTTGACTCGATTTCCGACCTGATGCTGCTCCATGACGAACAGCACCGCGTCATCCGTGTGAACCGGTCGCTTGCCGACAAGCTCAAGAAAGATCCCACTCAACTGCTGCGAGTTCCGGTTCGGGAACTGTTCGCATCCAGTTTCTCCAGCCAGACTTGCCCGTTTTGCCTCGACTTTAAGAGCGAGCATTTCCGCGAGGAGTTTCGAGAAGCGAAGACTGGCAACATCTATCTGATCTCCTCATCCCGCCTTCGCGGCCCGGGTGACGATTCCGTGCAGACGGTTCACGTTCTGAAAGACGTTACGGCAAGTCGCCGCGCGGAGCGCCTCTATCGCGAGCTTTTTGACAACATTCAGGAGGGCGCCTATTTTTCCGCTCCCGATGGCCGGCTGCTCGAAGTCAATGATGCTCTCGTGCGCATGCTCGGTTATGACAGTCGCGAGCAATTGCTTACTGTTTCAGCAGAGAAACTCTACGTAGAGCCTGCGCACCGCGAAATCGTTAAGCGCGCCCTGGACCAGTTTGGGCGACTTCGTAATCACGAGCTGGCGTTGCTTCGGCGCGATGGATCGATCATTTACGTCCTCGAGAACAGCTTCGTCGTGAGGGACGATGCAGGCAAGGTTCTCGAATATCGCGGCGTCCTCCTGGACATTACCGAAATGAAGCACGTGCAATCGCAGCTCTTGCGCGAGCACGATTTCAACACTCAGATCCTCAACCATACGCAAAGCCTGATCGCCGTGGCCGATACGGCCGGACTCGTGAGCTACGCGAATCGGCGGTGCTGTGAGGTTGCAATGGGGGCTGATGGCGATCTGGTTGGTTCCCGAATCGAAACTATGGTTGCGACCAGCCATCGAGCGATGCTGCGCAACGCGATTGACTCGGTACTCGAAGGAAAAGTAATTAACAATCTCGAACTGCCTCTCGTACGAGATCGCCAGACCATCGGGAGTTTCTCCGTCAATCTGAGTCCGATGCGTAGTCCCTCCGGCGAAGTGAATAGTCTTGTCGCAGTCATGACCGACATTACCGACGTCGCCATGTTGCAAGCGAAGCTGATGCACACGGAGAAGATGGCGGCGGTTGGACAGCTCGTCTCCGGGGTTGCTCACGAAGTAAATAACCCGCTCACTGCCATCATGGGATTCGCCGATCTTCTGATCGATAATCCGGAGCTCTCGAGCGAGGTGAAAGAAGACCTCAAGCTGATCGTGCACGAGGCGCAGCGTACGCGCGAGATCGTTCGCAACCTGCTCAGCTTCGCCCGACAGACTCCGCCGGTAAAGCAGGCGGTCGATCTGCATCAAGTGCTGCGGCGCACCGTTTCCCTGCGTTCATACGACCTGACTAATGCAGGTGTTCAACTCATGGAACAGTTCGATCCAATGCTGCCGAAGGTAACCGGCGATGCGCACCAGCTTCAGCAGGTCTTTCTGAACATCCTTAATAACGCTTTCGATGCCGTACGCGAGAGCGGCCAGAGTGGCCGAATCGTGATTGAAACAATGCGGCTGCGCGACAGTGTCGAAGTCAGATTCACGGATACCGGAACGGGAATCAAGAATCCGGAAAAAATATTCGATCCTTTCTACACCACGAAAGAGGTGGGTAAGGGCACGGGACTCGGGCTCAGTATCTGCTACGGAATCGTTCGCGAGCATGGCGGCGAAATCGTTTGCTTCAACAATCCTGACGCTCCAGGAGCAACGTTCGCTGTGCGTCTGCCGCTTGTGCATATCGGACGCGGCCTGGCAAAGGCTGCGGCAGCTTCGGCGTAGAAGGCAACGAAACGAAGAGAACCAAGATGAGCAAATTACCTCTGCTGGTAATCGAAGACGAAGCTGCTGTCATGTCTTTTCTGCGCACTGCGCTGGAGCGCAATGGCTATTCCATCGTGAGTGCATCCTCGGGCGCCGAAGGATTGAAGCTGCTTGAGAGCGGCGCATACATGGGAGTGATTTCGGATATGCGCACGCCCGGCGGAGTTAGCGGAGCTGACGTCCATGCATGGATACGCGCGAACCGTCCAGAACTCTCGCGACGCATTCTCTTCATCACCGGTGACACCGTCAACCGCGAAACCATGGACATCCTCGAAAAAACTGGTGCGCCATGCATCGAGAAGCCGTTCCGCGTTGCGCAGTTGCTGCGCAGTATTGAAATGCTAATGGCAGGCGGCGCGCGATGAGCCAGGAAATGCTTCATCTGCTCGTCGTCGATGATCAGGAGAGCATTCGGAAGCTCTGCGCAACTGTTGGCGCATCGCTCGGCTTGCGCTGCACGCAGGCCGAGAGTGCGGAGGCCGCGCTCTCGGAACTTGATTCCGATGCGCCGGACATGATCCTCGCGGACCTAATGATGCCGAACATGTCCGGACTCGATTTCTTGACCGAAGTGAAGCGCACCATGCCACACGCCGAGATCGCCATCATGACCGGACACGGCTCGATTGAGAGTGCGGTTCAGGCGATGCGCCTCGGCGCTTACGACTACATCACAAAGCCGTTCCGAATCGAAGAGCTGAAGCTTCTACTTGAGCGAATGCGCGAGAAAGTCCAGCTCGTGAATGAAAATATTTTTCTGCGCGAGCGCGTGAATACCGAAACCGATCTGAGCGGCATCGTTGGATCTTCCGTCAAGATTCAGGATGTACTCCGCATGATCGCGCGCCTGAAAGATACGCGGACCCCGGTGCTGATCACCGGCGAGAGCGGAACAGGAAAAGAGCTGGTTGCGCGCGCGATTCATTTTCGCGGGCAGTACGCGAAACGGCCATTCGTCGCCGTCGATTGTGGATCGCTTGTCCCTACGCTGATCGAAAGTGAATTGTTTGGCTACGAAAAAGGAGCCTTTACCGGGGCTGTCCGCAGCAAAGAGGGATTATTTGAGAGCGCCAACGGCGGCACAATCTTTCTCGACGAAATTGGAGAGCTGCCTCTGGAAATGCAGGCAAAGCTCCTTCGAGTTTTGCAAGAAAAGGAGGTCCGGCCGGTTGGCAGCAATAGCAAAGTGAAAGTCGATGTAAGGGTGATCGCCGCAACCAATAGAGACCTCGAAGCCGCGTACAAAGAAGGGAGTTTCCGGAAGGATCTCTACTTCCGTCTTAACGTCGTCACCATGCACCTGCCGCCTTTGCGAGAACGTAAAGCCGATATTCCCGCTTTGGTCCATTGGTTCCTGAACAAATTCGTTCCGGGAAAGGACATTCGGATCACGCAGGCGGCCATGCAGGATCTTTTGCAATACGACTGGCCGGGAAACGTTCGCGAGTTGGAGAACTGCATCGAGCGCGCAGTAGCGTTAGGCAGCCAGAACGCCATTGATATACATGATTTGCCGCCCGCGATTCGTCGTCTTTCAGAGCCGGCCGAGGCAGATGCCGAGCCGTTACCAGTGAAATCGAGTGACCTCGAAGAGCTGGAGCGGGAGACGATTATGCGCGTCTTCGAGCAAACCAAAGGCGACAAAACGCTGACTGGCCGGATGCTGGGTATCAGTCGTGCGACGCTCTATCGCAAATTGAAACGCTACAACATTAATCAGCCTTCCCGAATCGGTGCGGCCGTGGGTCTTCCGAAATGAGCCTCGTGTAAACGGAAATGATTGAGACAGGGGTGTCATTCTGAGACAAGCGCCGACTTTGCCGGCCCCAGAACGCTTACTTCCGACGCAGTATCAATAACATAGCCGCCCGCACGATTTGGCACCCGCTTTGCACATATTGGACTGTCGCACTCTGTGTGTCCGATTGGAAAGGCTGCGCGATGACCGTTGTACGAGATTCGATAAGACATGAGTCGCCGAAGAATGGAAGCAGGGCCGCACAACCTGGTCTGGAACTGGACCGCCTGGCTCAATTCTTCCCTGACGGCACACGAGTGAAGATGCCGGTAGAAGTCTCTCGTCTTGGCAGCGGCTCGGACCCGGTACGTACCGTTTTGGAATACGGCACTGCACGTGAGGTGATCTTTCGCTGCACAGTGCCGATGGACTTTGGCGATCGTCTCCGGCTCACGAACGGCGACGGATCGCTCGACGCCGAAGCCGAAGTAACGGCAGTGCAGATCGGCGTCTCGGAAACTCTGGTGGCGGCCCGTTTCACCGCCGAGGTGCATAACTGGATTATCAAATGATGAGCACCGCGACCGCATCCCTGATCGAAATTGCCGCCGAATGGCGCAGCGCACGGCGCCTGTATTCCTTCTACTCGGCGCTCATTCGCGAGTTTCAACTCGACGTGCCGCCTTGCAAGGAGCTTGCAAATCCTGTCGATCGCGCTGAGCGCCAGGTTCTCGATAACATCCAGCATTGGTTCACGCAGGTGGATCGGCAGGTGCAGGTCGCACAGATGCGCCAGCTTCTGCAAAGCGATCGCTTCGGCGAGGAACAGTTGCTTCGCGCTTTGCTGCTTCGACATCTCCCTCAGCAGCAGCGCGATGAAGCTCTGCGCGACAAGCTCGACTACCTTCTGGTGCAGTACTTCGCGGCCGTAGCTCCGCATCATCCGCACGACAACCGGGTGACTGCTTCCGAGGTCGCGCAGGCTCTTCGTCCGGTGCTCGGCACTGTGAGTCCTCGCGAGTTCCCGTGGACCAAAGAGTTGGATGAAATTGCGAACAGCATCGACCGCTGCTCGACTCTCTCCGAACTTCTGGACAGCGGACTGGTCGAACTAGGCAGAAACAAGAAAAAAGCGCTCGGCGCGCAATATTTCGCGCCCGAAGCACTCATCCAGATCACACGCTTCAACTTCCGTCTGCGGCTTGGCTTTTTCCGCCTGATGCACTCGGATCTGCAGGCAATTCGCGTGGCCATTCAGCAACTCGAGAGCGCGGGCATAAGCACTGTGGATTGTCGCGAGGCCGGACTCGGTTCTGAAGAACCTCTCGCGACGATGCGAACTCTTTGTCATCAATGGAAGAAGCCATTTCGGGAAGCCTATCGAGCCGGACAGTCGTTTCGTCAGCTTGGACAGATTCGCAACATTCTCACAAAGAAGCTGCAAACGGCTGCTCCAGCGAAGAACGGGACGTCACCCGTCCCCAATACACCTCCGGAATTTGCAGTCATGGCGCCGGACGTCCAGGTGCAAGCTGAGCCGCGTGCCGAAGCCACTCTCGATAAAGTCATCGAAACCATTTCGGAACAACTGTTCGCCGCAAAGCAGAAGAGCACGGTTTGCACAGTCATAGTCGGTCACGCGAAAGAAGTGCTCGCGTCATGGGAAGTGAAAGCGTACGTGCAGGCCGGCGATGCGACTTGCGGTGCGATCCAGAAAGCGGTTGCCGCGCGTTGTCTAGTGGCAAATGCCGCGATCGGCGCCAAAGAAGGCAATCGCGCAGCACTGGTAGAGGCTTTGGACTGCGCGCATCACCAGGCTGCGGCAATTCAGGAGCAAGTAGCGAAAGCAAAAGAGCGCGGCGATATTGACGGCGCAGTGAGTCTCGCTGCGACTGCAAAACGCCTGCTCGCCGTGATCGACGCAACGGAGAAGTTGAAGCGATGACTCAGATTGCCAATTCGGTTCCGCGGCTGCTTGTCATCTCCGATCAGGCCGGATTTTTCCGCGACCTGGTCGCACGCTGGCAGATGCAGTCGCAGGTGCCGGAGTTTACGGCGGTGAATAGTGAGCTGTTGCGAAGCACCAGTTCATCCACATTCGAAATTGTGATCGCAGGCGATCTACAGCCGTCCCGTCTCAACGAAGTTCGCGGCCTGCTGAATCGGGGCGCAGCTCCGGCTGTATATGTTTCGACAGCAGGGGAGTCGGTGCATGGTTTACGTCGCGAGTATCCGCGGCTAACCGTCATTCCGCGACACGATGCATGGCTGGACACGCTGGTACTGGTCACGGAAGAGATTCTGAAGCGGCGCGAAATCTCCGCGCACATTCAGCGCCTTGAACAAAGCGCCCGAGCACAAGAAGCTCACGCGGCGCTCGGAAAGTACATGTCGGAGATGCGACACAGCTTTAATAATGCGCTCACGTCCGTTTTGGGAAACGCCGAGTTGTTGATGCTTCAGTCTGCGGCTCTCGAGCCGGCCATGCGCGAGCAACTTGAAACGCTGCATGCAATGACGCTTCGTCTGCACGAGATGATGCAACGCTTTACGTCCTTAGAACTGGAAATGCAATGCGCGGAGAAAACCGCAAGGTCGGAGAAGAACTTGGATTCGCTCACATTTGCGGCCAGAGCTTGAGATGGAGTCATAGAAATCACCGTGAAAAAGATTCTTATCGTCGATGATTCGCTCGCAGAAGTGAAGCTCATGGAAGCCGTGCTTCAAAAGGCGGGCTATTGGCCTGTCGCGATTCACGATCCCCGGAAGCTCGAAGCGACCATCGCAGCGGAACGGCCCAGTTTGATTTTGATGGATGTCGTTATGCCGGAGCGCAATGGCTTCCAGGCATGCCGCGAGTTGAAGGGGAGTGCCGAGTTCAGTTCCATTCCCGTGGTGATTGTCAGTTCGAAGAACACGGAGAGCGACAAGTTCTGGGCGCAGCAGCAGGGCGCCGACGGATACGTGATCAAGCCGTTTACTCCTGCTGAGCTTCTCGGGGCAGTGCAGAGGTTCGTATAACGTGCCGGAAGAAACGCAAATTCCGCAGCAGCTTGAGCCGATCTCGCCGGATCAGATCGAGGTTCCCGATCTGGCACTCGGCCCTCAGGAGCCGCTGCGCCAGTACTGCGTGTTTCGCGCGGGACGCGAACGTTTCTGCTTATCGGTACTGGAAGTAGAAGAGGTTGTGGAATGGCCGCCGTTAACGCGCATGCCGTTGGCGCCCAGCTTTCTGATGGGCATCTTCAATCTGCGCGGATCGATCGTGCCGATCGTAGATATCGCATTCAGTGAGGGACGTCGTCCGGATCTGCCGCCGCGGCAAGTTGTGGTGGCGTATCTTCCGGCGGAGGGGGATCGCGATCACCTTCGCATTGGAATTGCGGCCGACGAGGTGTTTGGAACCTACAGCACTTCAGAGCCGCTGATTCTGGCGGATATTCCCCGCGATGTTCCACATTGCTGCGGCATGTTGCGCCAGGAGGACCGGCTGGCACTGACGCTGGATTTGAAGAGATTGGTAGAAGCATTTCCGGTTCCGGTGATATGACCAAAATGGGAACTCGGAGTTCAAGTTTTCGGAGGCAGTTATGAAAGGTCGGCTGAATCAAGCCATCTGGACATTGGGAGCGGTCAACGCGGCTGCGTTGTTGGCAGTTCTCTACTTCGCATACTCGGCAGGCTCGCACGCCAACGGACTTGGTATTGGCGATGCAATGTCCGCGCCGGGCGAGACGCCAAAGCTGTTTCTCGCCGCGGTTCTCGTCGGGCTATCTGCCGCGATGTTCGTTCTTTTCCGGCTCTCGAACAAAATCGCGAAGCCGGTAAACGAGCTGGTGAACTACTCGCAGAAGTTCGCCAATGGCGAGTACAACACCCGTCCGCACATCGAAGGCGATGATGACTTCTCGGTCATTGCGGAGAATTTCACGCGCAGCTCAGAGCGCATCAGCCGCGCCGTTCACAACCATGAAGCTCAGGAAGCTCTGCAGAAGAGCGTTACCGACTTTCTGACCGTTGTGAGTCAGATCGCTCGCGGCGACCTTACGCTTCGTGGACGAGTCACGAACGATGCTCTGGGCAACGTTGTTGATTCCGTGAACTACATGCTCGACAACTTTGCCAAGGTGCTCGAGCGCGTGCGCAAAGCTGCCGTGGACGTGTCATCGAGCGCGAACGAAATTCTTCTCTCCTCCGAAGACATGGCCAGCGGCGCCGTACAGCAGGACCAGGAAATCACGAACACGTCGTCGGCCGTGGAAGAGCTGACGGTTTCGATGAAACAAGTCTCGAACAACGCCGAAGCGTCGGCAGAAGCTGCGCGACGTGCGCTCGACGCCGCCGAGCAGGGCAACCGTTCGGTGCGCGACACGCTGGAAGGCATGCAGCGCATTCGTGCCTCGGTGCAGGCCACTGCAAAGAAGATCAAGTCGCTTGGCGACCGCTCGCTGGAAATTTCCGAAATCATCAATGTGATTAACGACATCACCGAGCAAACCAACCTGCTCGCTTTGAACGCCGCCATCGAAGCGGCGCGAGCCGGCGAAGCCGGGCGCGGATTCGCAGTCGTCGCCGATGAAGTCCGAAAGCTGGCCGAACACTCGCGAACTGCTACGAAGGACATCGCTGGTCTGATCAAAGCCATTCAGGCAGAGACCAACGAAGCGGTCGTGGTCATGGAAGAAGGAACCAAGGAAGTGGAAGTCGGAGCGCGGCTCGCCGACCAGGCCGGTAAAGCGCTGGAGGCCATTTCGAGCGTCGTCCGTCAGTCGGCAGAACTGGTTCAGGAAATTTCGCTCGCATCGAAACAGCAGGTGCGCGGTACGGAAGGTGTGGCGAACGCAATGCAGATTATCTCGAACATTACGCGCCAGACTTCGCAAGGCGCGCGACAGACCGCGCGAACGGTCGAGAACATGGTCAAACTCTCGGAGCAGTTGAATGAAGCGCTTTCGCAGTTCCGCATCAGTTCCAGCGGACCCGTTGAAATCAAGGAACTCAGTTCAGCGGCTGCAGCAGTAGCAAGGCGGTAGTCAGAGAACTAGCTGATCAGGAATCGTGGGCGAGAATTCCAATTCGGTACTGGTAACCGAGCATGAGCTTGGCGAGCTGCGTTCGTTTATCGAGCGGCGGTCTGGAATTCTGTTTGACGAATCCCGCACACGGTTCCTATCCAAACACGTTCGTGAACACCTGGTTCAGAAACACATTTTGCGCGCGTCGGATTTGCTGCGAGTTATCAACGCTTCCAATGCCGAATACGAATCGCTGCTGGAACGGCTGCTGACACAGGAGACCTCGTTCTTCCGATATCCGGCCGTCTATCAAGCGCTCGCAGAAAAAGTCTTACCTGAGATTCATGCGAAGAAGTTTTGGCGCAATCCGCGCACGCTGCGGATATGGAGCGCCGGCTGTTCGACAGGCGAAGAGCCCTATTCCATCGCGATTAGCGTACTCGATGCGCTCGAACTTCCGGATGCGTGGACGATCGAGATTCTGGCGACGGACATCAGTCGCAATGCGTTGAATGTCGCCGAACGCGGCTGCTACACGAAGCGCGATCTGGAATCGCTCACGTCAGAGCAGATTGAGACGTACTTCAGCCAATCCGGCAAAGAGGAATTTCGGGTAAAGCCGAAGCTGCGCAACCTGATCACCTTCGCACAAATGAACCTCGCCCAGATGGTCTATATGGGACGCTTCGACTGCATCTTCTGCATGAACGTCCTCATTTATTTTTCCGACGATCTACGCGCGAATCTGATCCGGCGCTTTCATGAGTACCTGGAGCCGGATGGATATCTGTTTTTGGGCCATGCGGAGTCGGTAGCCAAAGCCAAAGTGGAACTCGAGCCGATCGTCATCGCCGACTCGCTGATCTATCGCAAGTCGGCGCTGGCGCGAAGCGCTGCACAGGAGAGTTTGTGAGCACGCCGGGAGCAGAATTCGTCGAGGTCTTTCTCCAGGAAGCCTCCGAGCACCTGCAGTTTCTGCGGGAGTACTCCGGCATTCTTCAGGATCCGTATCCTGTTCCCGAAGACATCCAACGTCTCTACATATCCGCGCATACGCTGGAGGGCAGCTCCGGCTCCTATGGCTTTCCGCTTTTCCGGGAAGTCGCGAGCAAGCTGAGTCATATCTTCCAGTACGCGATGAATGCCACTATCGCGCCGGATGCGACCGGACCCATAACGGAATTCATCTCTGAAGGTATCGCCGTTCTCGAATCGGATCTGCTGATGATCAGCGCTAACGGGATCGAGAACGAAGAAGAGATTGCAGCGTTCAAACAGCGTTACAGCTTTGCTTTCGAGCCTGTCGCAGCCGCCCCGCAGCCTGTGGAGAACTACGTAGCTCCGGTGAATCTGCACAAGAAGGCCGATCTGCCGCTTGCAGCCGAGAGCCATGCGAAAGCCGAAGCCAAGTCCGACGTGAATCCTGCCGCCGCATTGCAGCCTAAGCCGGCAGCAAAGGTCGATCTCGCTGCAGAGCCTGAAATTGCACAGCGAGAACCGGCGCCTCAGCCCGTTGTTGCAGCCGCGCCTGCGAGTCGCGGAAGCGATCTTCCCGATCTGGAACCCGATGGCGACGTTCCCAGCGAGATTCTGGAATTCTTTATTCCCGAAGCCGAAGAGCATTTGCAGATCGTCCAGGACTGCCTGCTTGCGCTCGAGAGTTCCGCCGATCCCGAGGTGATACATCGCCTCTTCCGCTCGATGCACACGATTAAAGGCTCTGCCGCGCAAGTCGGTCTGCAGCGCATTTCGCACGTAGCGCATCGTGCCGAGGATCTGATTGGCCGTGTTCGCGATGGAGAGCTTAAGCCGAGCCAGAAGATTATCGACCTGTGCTTCGAAGCCGTCGATGTCATCAAAAAGTTTATTTACCGCCAGTGGCCTGACGAGACAACGCTGCAAGCGACAGTAAAGTCACTGCTGAGCAGACTCGGTGCACTCGCTCCCTCTGAGGAGACAGATACGCCCGTCGCTACGGTGCAGGAAGCCGCTGCGACGACTGCCTCGCAACCCGCTCAGGCAAAACCGGAAGCCGCTGCCCCGACAGCGAAACCGATCGTCGAAGAGAGTCCCGAATCGGAACAAGAGCCCGAGATCATCACCGGCCTGCGAAGCAAAGAGCCCGCTGCGCTGCCCCAATCGAAGTCCGTTCGTATTGCCCTTGAGCGCCTCGACAGCATGATGAACGCCGTCGGTGAACTGGTGATCAACCGTACAAGAATGCTGGGCCGCTTAACCGAGCTGCAGCGGCTGGCTGAAGTTCTGAATTTCTCCAAGGGAAGAATGTCGGAGAAGATCTCCGACTTCCAGGAGAAGCACGAATTTAGCCGCTTGACCGGCATCTTTACTTCATCGCTTTCTTCCGCTGGATCGCATGGGTTGGTCGGCGGCTTTGGAGATCCGTCCGAATTCAGCGAACTGGAATGGGACCGGTACGACGATTACAACATCCTTTCCCGCTCCTTGACGGAAATCTCTGCCGACGTCACTGAAGTTCTCACGCAACTCGACGGCTTCGTTCGCCGCGTCGATTCCGACATCGATGAGTTCACGAAGCTCGCGCATCGTCTGCAGGACGAAATAACGCAGGCGCGAATGGTTCCAATCGGAAACCTGTACACGCGCATTTCGCGAACTGTGCGCGACGCCGCCAAGGCTGCGGGCAAGCAAGTCGAGCTGACTCTGACGGGTGCCGAAACGGAACTCGACAACAGCATTATTCAGCAGATCTCCGATCCTCTGATTCATCTTGTCCGCAACGCCGTCGCCCATGGCCTGGAAAACTCCGAAGAGCGCTACAACGCCGGAAAGACTGACCATGGCAACGTTGCCGTGCGAGCCTACCATCGCGGCAACCACATCTACATCGAGGTTGAGGACGACGGTAAAGGTATCGACTACGAGAAGGTCCGGAAAACTGCGGTCGAGCAGGGCATTTACTCGCAGGATCAAGCCGAGCGCCTCAGCGAGCGCGAGCTGTTGGAACTGCTCTTCCATCCGGGATTCTCCACGGCGTCGCGCAAGACGGAACTGGCCGGTCGTGGAGTTGGACTCGACGTGGTCCGCGCAAACCTCACCACGTTGAACGGCGAAATCGATGTCGATACCCAGAAGGGTCTTGGCACGCGATTTACGCTGAAGGTTCCGCTCACGCTGATCATCTCGCAAGCGCTCTTTGTGCGATGCAGCGATATGTCGTTTGCATTCCCGCTTTCGTTCGTAGAGGAAATTCGCCGCGTGCCTGCAAGCACCATCGAAGAGGTTGGCGGCAAGCTGCTAACCAAAGTTCGGGAGGTTGTAACCGAGGTCGTTCGCCTGGATTCCCAGCTTGGGCTTCCGCAGGTTGAGCCGGTAAACGGCTTCTACCACCTTGTAATAGTGAGCGTCGCTGGACGATCGGTCGGCGTCATCATTGATGAAGTCTTGCGAAAAGACGAAATCGTAATCAAGAACCTCGGCGAGTATCTGCGCAACGTGAAGCTCTTTCCCGGCGCAACCATCGCACCGGACGGCAGCCTGATTCTGTTAATCGACGTAAATCGTCTTGTTGCCGGCGAGGCCATTGAGCGGCGTCCGCTGATGACGAGCGCCACTGCTGCCCGGATTTTTGCTCCAGGCTCGGCGGCGCTGGCTGCAGGCGAAATTCCCGAAGCGGCCATCGAGCCGGTCCATCAGGAGAAGGTCGTCATTCTCGCCGACGATTCGATCAGCGTGCGCAAGTTTGTCGGACGCATGCTGGAAAAAGCCGGCTATCGCGTGCGCCTCGCCGCCGATGGACTTGAAGCTCTGGAAATCGCGCTGCAGACTCGCTGCGATCTGATCATTACCGATTTGGAAATGCCGCGCACGAACGGTTACGAGTTGATGATGCACCTGCGTCAGAATGCTGAAACAAGGGGCATTCCCGTTATGGTCGTGACATCTCGCGCCGGCGCTAAGCATCGCGAGCGCGCGGAGAAGGAAGGCGCAGCAGGATTTCTCACGAAGCCCGTACAGGATGACCAGTTGATTGCGGCTGTAGCCAATTTGATCGGTCCGGCGCACGGTCCGAAGGTGAAAGGGGAGATGCACGCGGCGTCTCTGCCCAAAGTTTAAGCATGGCAGCTCAAGGCAAAATTCGAGTGCTCATCGCCGACGACTCGGCCTTCATGCGAAAGGTCTTGCACAGCATTTTGCTAGCAGAGCCTGGCTTCGAAGTCGCCGGGGAAGCTCGCGATGGACGCGAGGCCGTGAGCCAATCCGAAGCGCTCAAGCCTGATGTGATCACCATGGACATCAATATGCCCCATGTCGATGGCCTGCAGGCGACGGAGCAGATCATGTCCACGAATCCGCGTCCGATTGTGGTCGTGAGCTCGGAGTCGAAGGAGGGGGCAGAGATCACGCTCAAGGCGCTGCAGTTAGGTGCAATCGATTTTGTGGCGAAACCCAACAGCGGCGTCGATCTCGATATGAGCAGCGTGCGCGACGAGCTCGTGCGCAAGCTCCGTGTTGCCGCGAAAGTGCGCGTTGTGCGGACTGCGTCACGAACCAAGGTAGCGCATGAGGTTGCCACTTCCGCTCCTCGTACTGAGCCGGGAGTGAATCCAGGTCCCAAAACGGAATCGCCGCGAGCCGCCGCGCAGCCGACAAAATCGAACGGCAAGTTCCCATTGGTAGTCATTGCCGCCTCGACAGGAGGGCCGGCAACTCTGATGAAGTTCTTGCCGGCGTTTCCGCGTGAATTTTCGGGAGCGCTGCTGATCGTGCAACACATGCCCGGAGCATTTACTTCGCAGTTCAGCCAACAGCTTTCCGATGCGTGCGCGATCCGCGTGAAGGAAGCTGAAGCCGGCGAGATTCTTGCCCCGGGGACCGCATACATCTGTCCAGGCTCCCACCATATGCGCGTCTCGGCGACGGGCCGGGTAACGCTCGACGATGGCCCTCGAATTCTCGGTTATAGACCCTGCGCAGACGTGACTCTCGAAAGTGCGGCCGAATACGCGGGGCCGTTATCCATCGGAGTGGTAATGACCGGAATGGGAAATGATGGAGTACGCGGCGCTCAGGCGATGAAGAGCGCCGGAGGGTACATCATTGCTCAAGACGAAGCGACGTCCGTGATCTTCGGCATGAATGCCGAAGCGATTCGCAATGGAGTAGTGGATCAAGTGCTCCCGATTGAGAACATTTTCAGCGCGATCGAAAAACGAGTTCTGCTCGTGCATGGAGCAAAGGCGGGAGCGTAATGAAGATTTCGCAATCCAAGCCGCAGCCCAACGCTCCCAGGCGTGCGCAGGAGACCGTGATTCTGTTCTCTGCCGGCGGCATGAACTTCGCGATAGACGCGCGAGCGGTGGAAGAGATTCGCGAAACAGCAGGACTGAAGAATTTCGCGTCGTACGCGTTTCAGGATCGTTTTGCTAAGGTGAAGCACACGCTCGAGCGGCAAGGCAAGACATTGTTTGTCGTGGACGCGTGCGCTCATTTCCGCATTCGGGAAAAGCAGCCTACGCGGGTAATGGTGCTTCGCCATGCTGCCGTTGCGGTGACGCTGGAATCGATCGATGGAATGCAGGAGATCTATGCCATCCACAAACTTCCGCTGGCGTTCACTGGAGAAGAGCGGAACTGGTATCGCGGGCTGACATTGATCAAAGGTCGTGTAGTTCCGGTCGTGCGTCCCGAGGCATTTCTCAGCAAGGCCGAAGCTGCACTGCTTGCGGCGGCATCTCCGGCAAGCGAGAAGGAAAGAAAGTTTGCGGTAGCGGCGCGATGAGCATCTTAGACGAGCAACGTTCGTTCGTGCTCTTTCCTATGGGAAAGAAGCGCTTTGCTCTGCCCGCAGAGCAGGTAAGCGAACTTGCGCGTCCGAGAGGCCAGGCAGAAGAGGAGATGCAAAGCTTTCCTCATACAACGCCGCTGTTGACGGGAGTGATCCTGCGGCGAAATCAAATTGTCCCGGTTGCAGACGTGGCGCCGGCGCTGATCGGTCCCAATGCCCCGGAGCGAAAGTTCTACCTGGTGATCCAACGCGAGGTCGAGGGCAAAACAACCCGGGTTGCGATTCCCGTAACGGGAGAATGCGAATTGGCTGAAGCCATCCAGCGACCGGCCACGGGCAAGCTTCCCGATTACGTTTGCGGATTACTGTCTCTGAATAAGGAGATCGTCGAGGTTCTCGACGTGGAGCGGCTAATGGCGATGGAGGCTCACGCATGAGTTCCGAGTCTTCAGCAAAGCTGCTGGTCATCGACAGCAACGTGTTCTTCGCCAAGCGGTTGACTGATGCTCTGAGGCAGGAGGGTATGGAAGTCACGCACAGCACGCAGGCGGCGTATGCGCTCACGATGCTGGAGTGGGACACGCCATCGGCCATCCTCTGCGCGACCAATCTGCGGGAGATGAATGCGCTGGATTTGCCGCGTATTGTGCACGGAGATCACAAGACCTCGCATATTCCCATTATTGCACTCGGCGAAGGGGGAGACCACGCGCTGATGGCGGCGTTCCGTGCCGGTTGCGACGATTACGTCGATCGTAAGCTCGGTCCGGATCATATCGCCGCACACATCCGCACGTTTCTGAAGAGCCATGAAGAAGGATTCCAGCCGACGCAGATGCTGGGCGGCTCGGAGACGGCCCTCAGCGGAAATCTTTCCCATCTCGATCTGCTCGGCGTTGTGCAGATGTTAGCGCAATCGCGGCAGTCAGGAGCCTTGCACATCAATGCCTCCGACCTTGACGGAGTCATGTTCTTCGATGGCGGAGACATTTCGCACGCCGAGGCCGGCGAACTCATCGGAGATGATGCGGTGATCGAAATCGTGAAGCGGACGAATGGAATTGAAAACGGAGTGTACAAGTTTGTTCCGGGCGCCAGCGCGACCACTCGTACGGTGATGCGCTCGGCGACCGAGTTGATGCTGGACGCGTTGCGCGAACTCGACGAAGGCGCCAACCTGCTCGAGGGAGAGGTCTAACATGTCAACCACCCCAACCGTTGTGTTCATCGACGACAGCGCCACGATGCGCGAGGTGATCAAGATCGCCTTCCGGCGCGAGAACATCGATGTGGTCGCTTATCCCGATGCCGCTACTGCTCTGACGAACATCGAGCAGAGCAAACCAGATGTCGTGATCACCGACGTGATCATGCCCGACAAGGACGGCTATGAAGTCTGCCAGAGCATCAAGCAACACCCGAAGCTCAACGGCACGCCGGTGATTCTGATGTCTGGCGTGGTGAACCGCGCTGTCGCCGAAAAAGCTTTTTCTGTGAAGGCAGACGAACTCATCCGCAAGCCATTCCAGCCGCAGGACCTGATCACGCGCGTGAAGCATTTGCTCAAGAACGACAACGAGGCTCCTGCATCTGCTCCGGTAAATGCCGCAGCCGCGTTGAGCAGCATTTTCGCTGCTCCCGCGGGAAATGGAAGCGCCCCGAAGGCTAAGCCTGCAGCCGCGCCGCAGGCGACTGTAATTGCGGATTCGGCGCCTCCCGCGCCATCGATCCCCTCCAACATGCCGACAGCGATTCCCGCTCAAGCACCAGCAAACGGAACAATCTCAAAGCTCTCGGCCGCCGCTTCGTCCGACGTGACAAAACTCAGAGTCGAGATCGCTCGCCTCGAAGGCTTGGTAAAGAAGCTTCAGTCAGAGTTGGCCGCTGAACGCGAGTACGTGCGCTCGTTGGAAGAGCACTTCAAAACCGTCCAGCAGCAGTGAATACAAGCTGCGCACACGGGTTTCGCTGATACACTACTTCGCTTCGGCTGAAGGTCGAGGCGGAGGCATCGGAAGCGTGGAGCGTAAACCCGGACTGGCTGCTGAACTGATCGCGGAATTTCTCGGAACATTCGTTCTCATTCTTTTTGGCACTGGCGTCGTCGCAATGACGGTGCTCTTCCCCAGCAAAATTCCTGGCGAAATCGTTCACGGCGGTTACACCAACATCACCATCGGCTGGGGACTCGCCGTCACCATGGGAATCTACGTGGCGGGGAAGATCTCAGGAGCGCATCTGAATCCTGCGGTCACACTGGCGCTTGCGGTTTTTCGCGGATTCTCCTGGCGCAAGGTGATCCCTTACTCCATCGCGCAGACGGCTGGGGCGTTCGCTGCGGCGGCGGTCGTCTATCGCAACTATCTTCCCGCTTTTCATCAGGTCGATCCCAATTTGGAAAAGACCGCCGGAGTCTTTACTACGTTTCCCGCGTTCCCGGCAGTGTTATCGGCAGGATTCTTCGATCAGGTAGTTGGCACAGCGCTGCTGCTTCTTCTCATCTTCGCGATTGTCGATGAATTCAATATGCCCCCGGGAGCGAACATGGCTCCGCTGATGATTGGCTTGGTGGTGGTCGCCATCGGGATGAGCTTCGGCGGCATGCACGGATACGCCATCAATCCGGCGCGAGATTTCGGGCCTAGATTGCTCACGGTTGCGGCTGGCTTTCGCAACAACGGTCTCACGGACGGTAGTTGGGACTGGATCGTGCCCATCGCCGGACCCCTGCTCGGAGGTCTAATCGGAGCAGGTTTGTACGATTGGGGAATTCGCCGCTTTCTGCAGAGCAGCTCGGAGCGCGCAACCAGCGCCAGAGTGCGGTCGTAACGCGCTGCTGCAGTTTCTCGATGCTCAAACCCGCAAGCACCGATTCTGTCTTCATCCTGACTGGCGCGGGAATCAGCGCGGAAAGCGGTATTCCCACATTTCGCGGAGTCGATGGGTTATGGCGCAATTACCGCATCGAGGAGGTTGCATCTCCGTACGCCTGGCAACGTGATCCTCAACTCGTTTGGGAGTTCTATTCCATGCGGCGTCGTGTAGCCGCAGCAGCCAAACCAAACCCGGCGCATTTTGCAATTGCGCGGCTTGAGACCGTGATTGGCGATCGGCTTTTTCTATGCACACAGAACGTGGACAATCTGCACGAACAGGCAGGCTCGCGCAACGTCGTCCATATGCATGGCGAACTCTTCAAGAGCCGCTGCGATCAGTGCGACCGGCCTCCGTTTGATGACGCTTCGACCTATGAACCTCCGGACGAGGTTCCTCGCTGCGCATGCGGCGGAAGAATTCGTCCGCATATCTGCTGGTTCGGAGAGGTACCGTTCGCGATGGACCAAATTTACTCTCGGCTGCGGCAGTCCACGGTTTTCGTCGCGATAGGAACATCAGGTCAAGTCGAGCCAGCCGCGAGCTTCGTCAGAGCTATCGGGAATCAAGCGCGAACTATTTACATAGGTCCAGAGGAGCCGGCGAATGCGTCGGCGTTCTCCGAGATTCATTTGGGCAAAGCCGGCGAGCTGGTACCACGGCTCTTCGCTTCCTGATTGGCGACAGGGAAACCGCGAGGCGAAGGATCTTCCATGCTCGTCGGATGGACCTCTGATCTCTTATCGCTGCACTCTCCTCAGCACCAAAGCGATTACCGAAGGTGGGCGAACGGGACCTCGCGACGGATCTGAACCCTCCGGCGCAGGCCCAACATCCGGCGCATCGGGCGACTTCTCCACCGTCGGAGCGGCGAAGCTTGGCGGAATCGAACGCTGCAGCTCGATGCGCTCGCCCTTGATATTGCCGGTGAAGGTGTTGTTTCCCGCCTTGAAACTGATGCTGCTGCCGTTGATGGTTCCGTTCGTGATTGGAATGGGCACATCGCCTCCTCCGAAGAAATTGGTTCCAACACCTTCGACGGTACCGCTCAGATTGCTGCCTTCCTGCTTCAAAGTGAAGAGAGAGTCTCCAACCGATGGCGCAGATGGCTCTGATGGTTCCGGCCTCCAGAGACCGGTAATTCCTTCCCCTTCTGGAACCGCGCGGTTCCATGCAGCCACTTGTGGCCGCAGCGCCACCGCCTTTACCGGAATGGAAACAGTCGCGGAAGTGAGGCCCGGCGAACTCGCCTCGACTGTGAGATTCCCACCGGTCTTCGTGGACTGCACGACTGCCATGCAGTATCCGGAAAAAGCTTTTCGCGCGCTTCCTTTGTCCGAGGTCTGGTCGGTGGGATCGCCATTGCCCACGCCAATCAGCTTTCCTTCCCCAGACACTTTGAACGTCACGAGGTTGTCGGTGATTGGCACAACGTGGTCTTGTGCATCGCGCACCTCGACGGCGAACATCGCGACGTCCTCGCCGTCGCCCGAGAGCTCCTGCCGGTCCGATGACATCACCAGCTTGGCTGCCGGTCCGGTGGTCTCGCGTTTGGTTGTCATTGCCACGGTGTTGCCTTTATAGCCGCGCGCCTCGATCGTTCCCGGCGCGTAGGGCACTACCCACGCAGCATGCGAGTCCTTCTTGATCTCCTTTGTTCCGAGGCTCTGGCCGTTGTGCAGCAATTCGACTTTATCCAGATTGGAATAGACCCACACTGCGATGCGCTTGCCCTCCATGCCTGCCCAGTTCCAATGCGGGAAGAGGTGGAGCACCGGCTGATCCGTCCACCACGATTTGTAGTAGTAGAAGGAGTCTTTCGGAAAACCGCAGGTATCGATGATTCCGTACTGCGAGCTGATGTTGGGCCAGCCGTTGGGCGAGGGCTCGCCGCGATAGTCGAACCCGGTCCAGACGAATCCGCCCGAAAGCCACGGCCGCGCATCGCAGAATCGCCACCATCCTTCCGCCGAGGCGCGTCCCGTCGTCGTGTATGGATCGTACGAAGCGACATAGCCTTTCGAGTAATCCGTGACGTAGATTCCACGTGTCCCGACAGCGCTTACGGTCTCGGTCCCCATCATCGGCTTTGTGGGATTGTGCTCGTGGTACTGCTCGGCTTGCGGATCCTGATAGTTGTAGCCCATCACGTCGCACACGACCAGCCCGCCAACTCCAATCGCGCGAATGGGCGCGATCGACACCGGCCTCGATCCATCAAGCTGGTAGGCGAGGGCCTTCATTGCCGTTAGAATTCGCAATCCTTTATCGGTATTCGCCTGCCCTTCCTCATTGCCCATCGACCACATGAACACGCAGGGACGATTGCGGTCACGGCGGACAAGATTCCCAAATTGGTTCATCCCCTCAGGATTCGAGGACATCATGCGCGTCTCATCGAAGACCAGCATGCCCAGTTCGTCGCAGGCATCCAGCAATTCTTGAGTCGGCGGATTGTGCGAGGTCCGCAGCGAATTGCAGCCCATCTCCTGGAGCTTGCGCACACGGTAGTACTGCACGGCGTCGGGCAAAGCAGCGCCGACTCCCGCATGGTCCTGATGATTGCACGTGCCCTTCAGCTTGACGACTTTGCCGTTCAGCAAAAAACCTTTTTCGGCGTCGAATGCGACTGTACGAATCCCAAAACGAGTCTCGTACCGATCGACCACGCCGCTCTCGGTCTGAACTTCCGTCACGAGCTTGTAGAGATTGCGTTTTTCCAAGGACCAAAGCAGTGGGCTTTTTACGCTGAGCTTCTGCTCGAACGATTGCATCTCCCGATTTGGGATCGATTTCGCGGTACTCGTCCCGCGCCCGACGGTCTCGTCCGAAGGACTCAGAATTGTCGAGATAACCCGCACATTCTTTGCCGCGTCAGTATCGTTGTTCACCTCGGTAATGATCGACAGGCTGGCCTCAGCGGGTTTTACGTCCGCTTTGACGAAGGTGCCCCATTGAGGAACATGAACGGGATTCGTTTTCACCAGCCAAACATGGCGATAGATGCCCGCGCCTTCGTAGAACCATCCATCACTCGATGTGGCATCGACGCGCACCAGCAGCACGTTGCGCCCACCGGGCGTGGCGAAGTCGGTGAGATCGAAGCTAAAAGGATCGTATCCTCCACTGTGCCGGCCGATGTAGAAGTTGTTGAAGACGACCATTGCCTCGCGGTAGGCGCCGTCGAACTCAACTGTGATACGTTTGCCCTTCTCTTCCGGAGCCAGCTCGAACACGCGCCGATACCAACCGACGCTGGTGGCTGGATACTTCTTTCCCAGGGGATAGAAGCCCTTGGAGCGCAATGCAGGATCATTTTGGAACGGAAGCTCGATGGCCCAGTCGTGCGGCAGATCCAATTCGCGCCAGTCGCTATCGTCAAAAGCCAGCGCTCCTGCGGAAACGAAGTTTCCCGTTTTTTGAAAATTGCCGGTGAACCCAAAATCCTTGTCGGGATCGCTGGCATGCCCAAAATGGAACCGCCAGCCAAAATCCAGAAGCAGCCGTTCTCGACCTGCGCTCTTTAGAAGCTCGGCATTCGCTTCGCCGACCTGAAGATCAGGTAATCCGCTGGGGGCTTCTGATCCGGCCTCCATCGCTGCGGCTAACGGCGAAATGCCATGGACTGTTGCGGCCGCAGATGCGAGCACGCTCGTTTTCAGCACCTCACGGCGTGAGAACTTTTTCATCAATCCTCCGTGCGTAGTTTTTCTGTGGCTGACTGCTTTGCCAATTCCGAACGAAACGCTTGTTCTTTTTCGGCCACGAAGGTCCTGTATCCTTCGGGATCGAGAAACGGATTCTCGCCGCCCTTTTTCAGCTTCGCAAACTTTTCTTCCATGTTGTAGTAGCCGCCGTGCGCGCCGAGGAAGACGTCGCATGGCAATTGCCGGAGCACGCGAAACGTTTTCTCGTAGTCCTTGGCAATATCCGGATACTTGGCATTGTTCACCAGCTTGTATCCGGGATTCACGTTGGGACTCCCGACGATCACGACGTTGTAAGTCCTTCCGCCATCACTGACCTTCAGCGTCCAGGTCGTGCAGCCCTTGGTGTGCCCCGGCGTCAGATGCGCCGTTAACACAACGCCGCCAAGCGTGACCTGATCGCCACCGTGAAGAACGCGATCGACTTTCGCAGGCGGATACAACATTCCTGCATTATTCCCATATTGGAAATCGGATTTGCCGCCGGATTCGACCACGGGCACGTCAGCGTCCATAACCATATACTGCGCCCCGGTGAGCTTCTTCACCTCTGCACTGCCCGCGTCGTGGTCCCAATGCGCGTGGCTGATGAGAAGGATTTTCACGTCAGAGAAACGAAAGCCGAGCTTCTCGACGCTGTCGCGAATCTGCGGCACAGAGCTTGCCAGGTTGCTGTTGATGAGGATGTGTCCCTTAGGTGTGGTGATCAGATACGAGGCCAACCCACGGCTGCCGACGTAATACACATTGCCGACAATCTTGAATGCAGGAAATGACTCCGTCCACGTGGGGTCGGCCTGAGCCAGTAAACTTGCGGCGAGAAGAAGTGGAAAGGATAACCACGTAACTCGTCGCAACCAACGCGCTGAACACTGTAGCATGGCCGAGCATTATACGCAGCGAGAGGTGAACCTACACCGCTGGTCTCGATGTATCCTCTTCGTCACTGACATTGGAGACATTCATGATCCTTCGCAAGACCACTTTTGTTTTTGTACTTTTTGCCGGAATCTATGCTGGGCAGGTCTGCGCCCAGAACACTACGACCACCACGCCTCCAATCATCGACGTTCACGTACATGCGATGGACGAGTCCTTTCCCGGCGGTCCGATGTGCCCCAACGAATCGAAATTTCTTGCCTCGGACCCCAGACACGAAAGAAGCTCCGATTGGCTGGAGCCAGGAAGAATGCACGCCTAAGCTCTATCCGGCGGCGAAAGGCGAGTACATCAAAGACGTGGTCGCGGAGATGGAACGACTGAACGTAACCGCTGTTGTCTTCGGTGATCCGAAAAGCGTGCAGAAGTGGAAAGACGCGGCGCCCGGTCGGGTGATTCCCGGAACCAGCTTCAGCGATGCAATGGCGCCAAGCAAACGCATCGCGCTTCCCGACCTGCGCAAGGACTTCACACAGGACGGCTTCAAAGTCATGGGCGAGATCGGACTCCAATACGAAGGCCTGTCGCCCAGCGATCCTTCCGTGGATCAGTATTTCGCGCTGGCCGAGGAACTCGATGTTCCGGTAGCGATTCACATGGGCACCGGCGGATCAGGACGGGCGAACATCACGTCGCCAAAATTTCGCGGATCGATGGGCAATCCGCTGCTGCTGGAGGACCTGCTCGCGCGCCATCCCAAGCTGCGCGTTCAAGTCATGCACGCAGGCTATCCGATGATCGACAACATGCTAACCCTGCTGCAGGCAAACTCACATGTCTATGTCGATGTGGCCGGACTGATCTGGAGCTATCCGCTGAAAGAAGTGAATGGCTACATTCAGCGTCTGGTGGAAGCAGGATTCGAGGACCGCGTCATGTACGGCACCGACCAACTGCAGTGGCCGAAGCTGATGTCGTATTCGATCAGCATCATCCAGAACGCCGAATACCTCTCGCCCGAGCAGAAGCGTGACATTCTCTACAACAATGCTGTGAGATTCCTGAGACTCGATACCAAGCAGAGCAAATAGTTTGTCTTCAAGGCGTCTGCTCCGTTAAGCTCCGTTGCAATGCTTCCGCGTCTTGTGCCAGTAGAAGCTCGACCCGCTCTCCACGTCGCCTTTGAGATACTCGCATATGCTGCGGCGTGCTTGATTTACTTGCGTCTGAGGCGTTCTCATCGCGACGTAATCGCGGAAACCAATCGCAGCACCGTCATTTGTGCAGCAATGATTGGGGCGGCCGTTGGAGGGCGCTTGCTCGCGATTGCCGAGAATCCGGCGCAATGCTCATGGAAGCATCTGCTTCTTCTGGACGGCGGGAAAACGATCATTGGAGCCATTCTGGGAGGCTGGGCGGCGGTCGAGATCGCCAAGCATCGCGTCGCCATCCGTGTTCGCACGGGCGATTTCCTGGTTCAGCCCCTACTCGTCGGCACTCTTATGGGACGCATTGGTTGTTTTCTGGCGGGGACAGCGGACGAAACATTTGGCCGCATGACAACGCGTCCGTGGGGAGTCGATTTTGGTGACGGCGTATATCGCCACCCCTTGCAGTTGTACGAAATCGTGTTTCTAGCCGCCTATTACGTCCTTGTCGAAAAAAGACGCTATCCCATTTTGGTAAACGGCGATCGTTTTCGCCTCTATGTATTCAGTTACTTCGCAGCGCGGTTGTTCTTCGAATTCTTGAAGGACTCGCCCCGCATTGTAGGGCTCGACGCCTTGCAGTGGGCTGCGCTCGCTGGCATGGCGTGGTGCCTGCCTACTGTCTTTTCAATCTTGGGCCGAGAGCGAACGTTGTTGATCCGGAGAACCGCATGAGCAGCCGCAGCCGTCCATATCTTTTCTATGACATTGTTGTCTCGCTCTGCTCTAAGTGCTTCCGCAAAATCGAAGGCAAGATCATCTTTCAGGACGATAAAGTGCTGATGCTCAAGCGCTGTCCCGAGCATGGAGCAGAGAGCGTGCTGATCGCCGATGATGTCGATTACTACCGAAGGTGTAGAGAGGTCTTTCTTAAGGCGCCTGAACAGGCGGACGTCTACAACACCGGGATTCGCTGGGGTTGTCCTTACGATTGTGGCCTGTGTCCGGATCATGAGCAGCATTCATGCCTCACACTGATCGAGGTCACCGATCACTGCAATCTCCGTTGTCCAATTTGCTATGCATCGAGCGGTCCGGAACGTGTGAGCTATCGACCGCTGGACCAGATCGAACTCATGCTTGACGCAATCGTTCGCAACGAAGGACATCCCGACATCGTGCAGGTTTCCGGCGGTGAACCTACATTGCATCCCAAGTTCTTCGCGATTCTCGATGCTGCCAAGCGGCGGCCGATCCGCCATCTCATGGTCAACACCAACGGATTGCGAATCGCTGCTGAAGAAGACTTCGTTGCGCGCTTAGCTTCATACATGCCAGACTTCGAAGTTTATTTGCAGTTTGATTCGCAGTCCGCAAACGCATTGAAGAGATTACGCGGAGAGGACTTGCGAAAAGTGCGCGAACGCGCATTAGAGCGGCTCAACCGACACGGCATTTCGACTACGCTTGTCGTAGCGCTGCAGCGAGGGGTAAATGAACACGAACTTGGATCGGTTATCGATTTTGCGGTGAAGCAGCCCTGCGTCCGCGGTGTTACGTTTCAGCCAATCCAGGTCGCAGGACGATTCGACAACTTCGATCCCGCTACCGATCGGCTCACCTTAACGGAAGTGCGGCGGAACATTTACGAACAAACAAGTCTATTCAAGCCAGAAGACATCATTCCTGTGCCGTGCCATCCTGACAATCTGGCGATGGCTTACGCACTGAAGCTCGACGGGAAAGTGTTTCCTCTGACTCGCTGGATTCCTCCAGAAGTGCTCATTGACGGTGGACGCAATACGATCATTTACGAGCAGGAGGACGTATTAAAGAACCGCATATTCAAGTTGTTTTCTACCAATCACTCCCCAGCAAGCGGGGCGGGAACTCTGCATGATCTTTTATGCTGCTTGCCGCGAGTAAGCGCACCAGAGCTAAGCTACGAAAATGTCTTCCGCATCATCATCATGCAATTCATCGACGCCCATTCATTCGATGTGCGGTCAGTGAAGAAGACATGTGTTCACATCGCGCACCCGGACGGAAAGCGTTTGATTCCGTTCGACACCTATAACCTTTTCTACCGCGATCAGTTGGAACAGACGCGACTGTCGCCGCTGCGCGCGGCCGTAGGAATGCAACATGGATGAGAAGCCGGAATTTTCTGACGAAGCTTCGTTATCTCCGGATGCGAACAGCATCGGAAAGGGAGTCGCGATTTGGATCGTGCTGCTTATTGTCGTCGGCGTGGTGCTCATTGTCGTCGCAACTGCGTCTCCTGTTAACCGCCTGGGAGGAGGCGTGCCGTTTGCATTGTTGATGCTGCAACCCGGGTTGTGGCAATTGTTGTTTGTTATTCCCGCGGTGGTGTTGCTTCGTAGACAGAAGAAGTTCGAGAGCGCCAAGGGCGTGCTTATATGCGCGTCCGCCCTTTTCATCCTTAATGCAATTTGTAGCGGTTCGATATTCTTGGGTTCTCGGTAAGAGATACTTCGTTGTAGAAAGGCCTGGAGGGCACCCCGGTTTAGCGAGATATTCCGCTTGGCGCGAACGGCTGGACCGCAACGTATTACGCGGCAGGGCAAAGATGACGTCGTCATGCTTTCAGACGAGCAGTATGAGCAGGTGGGCCGGTCTCATCAGCCGAAGAGTCTGGTCGATTTTTTCCGGGAATCACCGCTGGTCGGCGTCGAGCTCGATCTCGAATGATCAGGACAAGGCGTTCCGGATTTCGATAGCCCAGCGGACGGAGCAAAATGCCTTCGACGAGGGAGAAGATTGCCGTCGTCGCGCCGATGCCCAAAGCGATCGTGGCAATTACCGTCAGAGTGAATCGGGGGCTTTGCGAAACTGGCGAAATGCGAAACGAAGATCCTGCGCAATTGCGTTCACTGATTTGCTGTCCTTCGAGGTTTCTCTCGCGCTAGCCGTGTTCCGTTCGCAACAATAGAGTCCGCTGCAATGTTGAGTGGGAAAGCGGAATCAGATGATTCTTCTGTTGCGCTCGAGCATCTAAGTAGAAGCTGCGCTTGGAACAGGTTGGCTCCCAAGTAGCCTGCTGAAGTTTACGCTGACTTTCGCTGTTACCGATGTTTGCTTCGCTGTTATTTTCGAAGCGATTCTCGCAAACCCGCGATTTTAGAGCAGAAAACGTCGGCCTCGACAAACTTACGCTGTTAATTACGCTGTTAGCAGCGAAAAGCAGGCCTTCACATTCAGGCGGAGTTTCGATGTTCACCTCACTTCCGTGAGGAAGGAAAGTAATGAGTGTCGAGCGGCATCGAAGGAACTGTTGAGGAGCCGATCGGCTCCTCAAGCATCTTCGTCATCATTTACCAAGGGCAGGCGCAAGGACGGTTGGTGGTCGCGTTTGAACAATCGCTGATGGCGGCGCACAATCATCTACTGCGAGGTGCTCCGTGAATGCCCTGCCTTCGCCTCTCACTTCCTTCGAACTTTGGCCGGAGCTGCATCTGGCCGATTGGTCCGACACGCGCGATACGTTGCACATGTGGACGCAGATTGTCGGCCATGTGCGCATGGTGTTGTCACCGGCAGTGAATCACTGGTGGCATGTAACGCTTTATGTCACCTCGCGAGGGCTGACGACCTCGCCAATTCCTTACGCGGATCATACCTTCGAGATTCACTTTGATTTTCTCGAGCATCGGCTGGTGATCGCGACCAGTCGCAACGAATGGCGCGCGCTGAAGCTAGAGCCCAAAACCGTTGCCGGCTTCTACAACGAATTCATGCGATTGCTCGGCGAGTTGGGTATTCAGGTGAAGATTCACAACAAGCCGGACGAGGTCGCGGAGCCGATTCCATTTGCCGAAGATCGCGCGCATCGGTCGTACGACCCGGAGTACGCGCGCCGCTTCTGGCAGGTACTGGTTGCGACGGATTCGGTGTTGAAGGAGTTTCGCGGACACTTTATCGGCAAGTGCAGTCCGGTGCATTTCTTCTGGGGCAGCTTCGACCTTTGCTGCACGCGTTTCTCGGGGAGGCGCGCGCCGGAGCGTCCGGGTGCCGACGCCATGACTCGCGAAGCTTACTCGCACGAAGTAATCAGTGCAGGCTTCTGGCCGGGCAGCGGCGCCGTGAATGACTCCGCCTTCTACGCCTATGCCGCTCCGGAGCCGCAGGGCTTCCGCAGTGCGCGCGTGCTGCCCGCGTCCGCAAGTTACAACCAGACACTCGGTGAATACATTTTTATGTATGAGGACGTCCGGCAAGCACCGGATCCGAAGCGGGCTCTGCTCGACTTCCTGCAAAGCACCTACGACGCCGGTGCAACGCTGGGCCGATGGGATCGCTCGGCTTTAGAGCGGCAGGCTTGATCGATCCAGCGTGAGCGATGGGCTCGTCGGCAAGGCTTCCCAATGCTCGCCGGAGTTTCTCACGCGACAGCCATGACAGAGATGACGAGTTCCAATTTGGGACTAAAAAGTCCCTGCAAAATCCCTGATATTTTTGCAGCCACTACGCCAAACAGGCTAACTCCAATCGAATGTAGCAGTTTGCGCGCAAACGATGTGAATCCCTGTTAATTCCCTGCCTGCGACGAAAAACTTCAGATTATGGGCAGAATTTGCGGATTTCTTGCGCACAAAAATAAAATCTCTGTACTTATCGCTGTTCTTTGCGTCATCCTGGGCCAGATGCCCTGATGCGACTGCTCCAGTCGTTATAAAATCCTTCTCCATCACGGTCATGAACTCGCAAGATCTCATTATCGAGTCGCTGCCAGACACTCCTCGTGGTCAAGGCGTGCTGTTCCTGCGGGGACCTCTGACGATGGAGAATGTAGCGCAGTTCAAAACCGCGGTTCAGCGGCAGGAAGCGCCAAAGATGATTCTCGATCTCAGCGAGGTTCCCTACATCGACTCAATCGGCTTGGGATCGCTCGTGAGCACCTACGTCTCACTGCAGAAGGCGGGGCGATGGATGGCGCTGGTCGGCGTGAACGATCGCGTTTCCAATCTTTTCGAAATCACTCGCGTGCAGGATTTGTTTTTGACGTTTCCAAACGTTTGGGACGCGATCGAAGCCCTCGCCAACTCTGCTCACGCTTAGCCGGCCGTTCACGAAACGAAAACCCGCCTGAGCCGTCCAAAGTAAGACAATTGATCCCGGGAGCTCACATCCGATGAGGGACCTGAAACTCGCCTTCCGCCAACTTCGAAACAATCCCGCATTTGCGATTACCGTGATTCTTACGCTTGCTCTCGGTATTGGTGCGAATACCGCGATTTTCTCTTTAGTCCAGGCGGTGCTTTTGCAGTCGCTACCCGTGGCCGATCCGGCGAGTCTCTACCGAATCGGCGATACCGACAACTGCTGCGTCAATGGTGGCTACCAGAGCGATAACGGCGATTTCGATCTGTTTTCTTATGAACTTTTTCTTCATCTGAAGCAAGCGGCGCCTGAATTTGAAGAGTTGGCAGCGTTCCAGTCTGGATACGACTACAACAATCTCACCGTCAGACGCAATTCTGAACCGGCGCGAGCGAGTCATGGGGAGTTCGTAACCGGGAATTACTTTTCTACTTTCGGAATCAAGCCGCTTCTCGGTCGCATGCTGCTGCCTTCGGACGACAAAGCTGGCGCAGCTCCGGTGGCGGTTCTGAGTTATCAAAGCTGGCAGAACGACTATGCCGGCGATCCCGGTGTGGTGGATTCAACGTTCTACATCCAGGGACATCCCTTCACGATTGTGGGAGTTGCGCCTCCCGGATTCTTCGGAGATCGCGTTGACAGCCATCCACCTGAGGTGTGGTTGCCGCTCTCGACCGAGCTGGTGATCAATGGCGAGAATGCAATCCTCAATCACCCCGACGCCAACTGGCTTTATGCCATTGGGCGTCTGAAGCCTGGAGTAAACGTCTCAGCGCTGCAGCAGAAGCTGTCGGCGAGTTTGCGGCAGTGGCTGGCGACGCAATCTACATATGTTCAGCGCGGAGGCGATACGCTGATTCCCAAGCAACACGTTGTGCTGACTCCCGCCGGCGGCGGTGTGCAGAACCTGCAGCAGGAAACCGGTAAGGGACTCAATCTGCTGATGGCACTTTCCGCGCTCGTGCTGTTAGTAGCTTGCGCGAACGTCGCAAACATTCTGCTCGCCAGGAACGCAGCCAGACGCGCCGAAACGTCGTTGCGCGTGGCTTTAGGCGCCGCGCGTGGACGTCTGATCCGGCAGGTGCTGGTGGAGAGCGTGTTGCTCGGATGTATCGGCGGAGCGCTGGGCCTGGCGGTGGCCTATGCCGGTACCCGAACGATCCTCGCTCTCGCCTTCCCCGACTCGAAGTACCTACCGATCCATGCCACTCCGTCGCTTCCCGTTTTGGGATTTGCTCTTGCTGTCTCCTTTTTAACAGGGATCATCTTCGGCATCGTGCCGGCATGGATCACCTCGCGCTCCGATCCGGCGGAAGCGTTGCGTGGCATCAGCCGGTCCACGCGCGATAGCTCCTCGCTGCCGCAAAAGTCACTCATCATTTTTCAGGCGGCATTGTCGCTGGTTTTGCTGATTGGCGCCTCATTGCTGACCAAAACGCTGCGCAATCTCGAGCATCAGAATTTCGGGATTCAAACGCAAAATCGTTACGTCGTGCATCTCGATCCGCATGGCGCGGGGTACACCATAGATAAGCTGCAGCCTTTGTATCAGCGGCTGCAGCAGGATTTCTCAGCATTGCCAGGAGTGAAGAGCGTTGGACTTGCTTTGTACAGTCCGCTCGAAGGCAACAACTGGGGAGAAGGAGTGTACATCGAGGGCAGACCCGAGCCGGGTCCGAATGCGCACAATGGTTCATCGTGGGACCGCGTGAGCACCCACTTCTTTGAAACTGTAGGCCAGCCGGTAATCCGCGGGCGCGACTTCACAGACCAGGACACTGCATCCTCGCAGATGGTCGCCATTGTCAATCAGGCTTTCGTGAAAAGGTTTTTCCCCAATGAGGATCCGATTGGGCGCCATTTCGGGAATAACGGCCAGCAGTTCGCGGGGAGCTATGAGATCGTCGGAGTCGTGGCCGATGCCAAGTACAACAATCCCCGCGGAGAATATCGGCCGTTCTATTACCGGCCGTTGACGCAACGAAATACCAGATTTGAGAAACCTTCCGATGCTACCGGAGAAAATTGGTCGATGTTCATCAACTCGATCGTCCTACGTTTCGACTCTCAGCCGCAAAATGTCGATGCGCTCGTGCGGCGGACGTTAGGAAACATCGATCCAAACCTCACCGTCATTGACCTCCGATCGCTCGATTACCAGGTAGCTGGCAACTTCAATCAGGAGCGCCTCGTCGCCCGCCTCACTATGCTTTTCGGAATTCTGGCGCTAGTTCTTGTGTCCGTGGGCTTATACGGGATTACTGCGTACTCCGTCGCGCGGAGAACCAGCGAGATCGGGGTACGCATGGCGTTGGGAGCTAACCGAGGCGACGTGATTGGCATGGTAATGCGGAGTGCATTCGCGCAGGTGCTCCTCGGACTGGCGATCGGCATTCCGATCGCTCTGCTCGGCGGCCGTCTCATCGCCTCGCAACTCTATGGTGTGCGCGCTTGGGATCCGATCAGTTTGTTGTTGGCGGTCTTTGTGTTGTCGCTGGCAGCGGCGGTCGCGGGTTTTGTTCCAGCGCATCGTGCATCGACCATAGAGCCCATGAAGGCGCTGCGCAGCGAGTGAACGCAACATTCGCAGGCGGAAGAACAGTGAAAGAAAGCATTTCTGGGGCACGAGCCGTCTCCGTGACCTCTTCTTTCACTTCGTGACCTTCGTGTTCGCTCTTGGTTTTCTCCTCCCACGAGAGCTGAGCGAATAAAATCAAAGAACAATGGTCAAAACCCTGGAATGGACTGAAGCTGGCGTGCGCTTCATCGATCAGACGCGCCTCCCAACGGAAGAAGTGTATGTAACTTGCCGCGACTATCGCGAAGTCGCGACTGCAATTCGTGACATGATCGTGCGCGGCGCGCCAGCAATTGGCGTCTCGGCAGCGATGGGCGTGGCGCTCGGAGTGCGCAACTCAAAGGCGAGAAGCATTGCCGAGCTGCGGCCTGAGTTCGATGAAATCTGCAACACGCTGGCGAGCACGCGTCCTACGGCAGTGAATCTATTTTGGGCGATTCAGCGCATGCGTGACCGCTTCGAGGAGCTTGCTTCTGAGCATTTAGAGACGGTGAAGCGCGAGCTGATCGAAGAGGCTCAGCGTATGTACCTGGCCGACATCGCTGCCTGCAGGATGATGGGCCGCAACGGCGCGGCGCTCATGCCTTCATCCGGCGGAGTCCTCACGCACTGCAATGCCGGAGCTCTCGCCACCTGCGGTTATGGAAGTGCGCTGGGCGTAATACGTGCAGCCGTCGAAGAGGGAAAAAAGATCCATGTATTCGCCGACGAAACGCGTCCATTCCTGCAAGGTTCGCGTCTCACCGCGTGGGAGCTCACCAAAGACGGAATTCCCACAACGGTAATTTCCGACAACATGGCCGGAGCTATGATGAAGCAGGGTAAGATTGGAGCAGTTGTCGTCGGCGCAGATCGAATCGCAGCGAACGGCGACGTCGCCAACAAAATCGGGACCTACACCGTCGCAGTGCTAGCCAAGGAACACGGCATTCCGTTCTACGTTGCTGCGCCATGGTCAACCATCGACCTCGCCACTCCCACCGGCGACGCAATTCCCATCGAGCAGCGCTCGTCGCGTGAAGTCACGCACATGGCAGGGAAGCAGCTCACCCCGGACGGGGTGAGCATCGAGAATCCGGCATTCGATGTGACTCCGCATGGGTACGTGGCAGCGATCATTACGGAGCGGGGAATTGCGAAGGCTCCCTATTCAGAGTCGCTGCGCGAGTTAGCGAGCGTCGAAGACGTGACGACACGAGAGCTGCCGGCGGAAGCTGCTCGCTGAGCTTTTTCCGCCATTCCGAACTTCCCTATCGCCCACTAAAATCTGAAGGGAACCTTCTCGAAGTCGATAGGGATTCCTCACTCAAGCTCACGCGAACCGCACGCGTGAGCATCCGAATGACAAGACCATGCAACACCAGGCGTTCGGAATGACAAGCGAGGGAAAGGTGCCAACTTGCCCTCACGGCACCGCATCCTTCTTACGAGGAGCGAACTCAAACTATGCCAATTTCAACGAAGCTGACGGAACTTGCGACCAAGCCTTTGCCGAAGGTGATCAGCCCCGGAATGCACGCTGCGATCGATTGGGGAACTGCGGGAGCGTTTGCGCTGTCGGGAGCTCTACTATGGAGAAAAAATAAGCGTGCCGCTCTGTCTTCATTTGTATGCGGAAACCTCATCGGCGGACTGATTTTCCTGACTGACTGTCCCGGCGGCGTGTGGAAGAAGATCAGCTTTGAGACTCACGGCAACATCGATCCCGGCGTGTCGGCGCTGGTTGCGTCATTCCCAAATCTGCTCGGATTCTCCAAGGAGAGCGAATCGAAGTTGTTCCAGGGGATGGGCATTGCCTTAGCCGCGATCCGCAGCCTTACCAACTTCGACGAAGGATCCAGCAACATCGAGACGCGTCACAAAGCCGCTTAACAGGCTCGTTTCCTCCAGCAGACCCGGCCGGCGTGGCCGGGTTTTTGTATGCCCGGAACATTCCTCGTAAGAACTGCGTACCATTAAACAAGGTAGAGTGTGTCTGTAAATGGCGGCGGATCGCAGGTTTGCGACCGCGCGAATCCCGTGACACACTGGAGCATCTACATCTACAAAGCTTATGGGAAATAACCTGAAAACGCTGGCTCTGCTTACCGGCCTTACGCTGTTTCTGATGTTTGTCGGAGACGTGATCGGCGCGCGGCTGGGTACGCAGCATGGAATGGCCATCGGACTGGCTATTGCCGCCGTGATGAATTTCTTCAGTTATTTCTTTTCCGACAAGATTGCCCTGTCGATGTATGGCGCGCAGCCGGTTTCTCGTGAAGATTTGCCCCGCGTGTACAACGTCGTGGAGCGCATGACGCAGCGCGTCGGCCTGCCGATGCCGAAGATTTATGTGATACCAACGGATTCGCCGAACGCTTTCGCCACCGGACGCAATCCGTCGCATGCCTCGGTCGCGGTGACGCAGGGCATTCTCAACCTCCTCGATGACGAAGAACTGGAAGGCGTACTGGCGCATGAGCTGGGGCATGTCAGGAATCGTGACATCCTCATAAGCTCCGTGGCCGCGACTCTCGCCGGTGCGATTACTTTTCTCGCGCGATCCTTGATGTGGGCAGGAATGTTCGGCGGCTACGGCGATCGCGATGATCGCGATCGCGGAGGTGGATTCGCGGCCATCCTAATGATGATCCTTGCTCCGATTGCCGCGCTGCTGATTCAGATGGCGATCTCGCGATCGCGAGAATATGAAGCCGATCACACTGGAGCGAATACCACGGGAAACCCGTACGCGCTTGCTCGCGCGCTGCAAAAACTCGATGCCTGGTCGAAGAGGCGCCCGCTGATTGCGTCGCCATCAACGGCACACCTCTTCATCGTGGCTCCGCTTATCGGCGGCGACACGCTCGCGAATCTCTTCTCGACGCACCCGCCGATCGCGAAGCGTATCGAGCGGCTTACGGGACGTCCGCCGGAGTTCCAATAACGGTTGTGCGCTTCAGCCGCGGCGGATTGAGTCAAGAGCCAGACTTCCCGGTCCTACAATCAGCAGGAAAAGCAAGCCGAGCAGCATCGAGAAATCCGTGCGGGCCTCGTGCAGCATGCCAAAAATTCCGTAGTGTTTCACGTTGGGAACGGCGAAATGCCAGAAGGGACGAGCCAGCAGGATGGGTATTTTCGTCGAGAGAATGGCGACGACGATGTCAATGAGTAGAGGAATGCACGCCTACCTCGTTAAGAGACCGAGAATTACCAGGGCGCCGCAGACGATCTCCACGCCTCCAACAAAGGGCGCGGTGTAGTGAGGGTCGGGAATGCCGATGCTTGCGAATCGTCCGACGCCGAGCTCCTGCGGCAAGCGGAATTTGAGAATACCTTCAACGAGAAACACCCACCCGACCAGGATGCGAATAAGAATGATTGCGCCGCGATGAGCCATTGTGCTCTATCCTCCTAAAACATCGTAGCTAGCGCTACTGTGAGAAAGCCGAATTTCTCGATTTCCACCTTGCGACCTGCAATTTCCTCGTTGCGAAATTCGCCTTTCTTTCGCATAATCATACGATGCGTTCGTAGCAGGCCACGTGGGAATTTCGTATTCGCAGCTCAACTCGAAGCAAAAAGAAGCAGCCAGCCATGTTTATGGTCCCATGCTGGTGCTCGCCGGCGCCGGCACCGGTAAGACCAGCGTTCTCGTCCATCGCATCTCGCGGCTGATTCTCGGCAAGCATGCCCGGCCGAACGAGATCCGGGCATTCACGTTCACGCGCAAAGCCGCGCACGAGATTCGATCGCGAGTTGCGAAATCTTCCGCTGGAATCGCCGCTGCGGGACTGAACGCCTCCACCTTCCACGGGTATTGCTATCAGCTTTTGCGGGAGGCAGGCGAGGATTTTCAACTCCTCGACCAATGTGAGCTGTGGACATTCCTGCGCCAGCGTGTCGCCGATCTGCCGCTGAATCGCTTCTTGCGCGCGGCCAATCCTGGGCGCTTCCTGAAAGACCTGCTTGCATTTTTCGATCGCTGCTCCGATGAGTTGGTTACAGCAGAGACTTATGCGGACTATGTTGCGCGCGTCAGTCGCGGCGAACTGCGTCTGCCCCGGGTCGCCAAGAAGAAGCAAGCAGAAGCGATGACGCGCGATGACATTTTAGAGCGATGCGAAGAGATCTCCGCCATCTTCACGAGTGTCGAAAGACTACTTGCCGAGAAACGTTTGCTTACCTTTGGCGCTCTTGTTGCCCGCGCAACTGCGTTGCTCGTAAATGACACGCAGCTACTGCAGCGCGAACGGAGTAGCGCACGCTTTCTTCTGATCGACGAGTTCCAGGATTCGAATCACGCGCAGATCGAACTCGCCCGGGTGCTTGCTGGGGAAGCGCAAAATGTCTTCGCGGTCGGCGATCCTGACCAGGCTATCTATCACTTCCGCGGAGCATCCAGCGCGGCCTTCAACGAATTCGCTAACGTTTTCGACAAACTGGACCGTCGCCATCTGATCAACCTGGCGGAGAATCAGCGCTCCACGCAGAACATTCTCGACTGCGGCTACGCGGCGATTCGACACAATCCGAAACTGACCGAAGGCGGCAGTCGTCTGCAATTCGATCGCGAAAAGCTGACTTCGGCGCGCGACGTGGAAGAGAGCAATCGCGGTTCGGGGCTGCTCTTCGGCGCTCAGCCCGTCGATGTGGTTCCATATCGGAACTATGAGGAGGAGTGCTCCGATGTTGCGGAACGGATTCTGGCGCTGCACGCTGACGGTGCGCGCTGGAGCGACTGTGCCGTGCTCTTCCGCACTCACTCGAATGCTGAGGGCTTAGTCGAAGAGCTAGGCGCGCGATCGATTCCATTCGAGGTGCAGGATACCGACCTCTTCGAAAGCGATGCCCTGCGCGATCTAGTTGCATGGCTGCACTGTGTTCAATCGCGCAACAACGATGTGAGCTTCTTCCGGCTTGCGCTGCGCGACGGATCGGGCGTCGAGCTTTCTGAGCTGCACGCAGAGTTATCGTCTGCTGCGCGCGGCACGAAAGTCGCCACCCTGCTCGAAAACGTAGGTGGCGGTCCGGAATTGATTCGGGTGCTGCAGGTCTTTTCGGATCAGCACGGAACCGAAGGCACAGACTTGGTTCATGCCATCTATGCCGCATCCGATCTTCTCGGAATCGATCGGACCTCGATCGAGCTGACGCGATTTCTCAATTTCACGCGCAAGTGGCTGGGCAGCCGGATTTGCGCGACACGGACTTTAAGTGAGTTTCTCGAATTTCTCGATTTATATCGCGAAGGTGGAGGAACGCTCGCGCTCTCCCCACCGGAACGTCCAGAGGAGGAATTCGCGAACGCTTCTCACGAGGACCCCGCAGAAGATCGGGACGCCGTGAAACTGCTAACAGTTCATGCCGCGAAAGGACTGGAGTTCAAGAACGTCTTTGTGCTGAGGGTTGTGAGTCCATCGTTCCCGACGAACTACAAGGAAACCCTTTTCGAATTCCCGCGCGAATTGAGCCCTGGCAACTATCGCGTTGAAAAGGTCGATGACCAGATTCACCGCGAGGAAGAGCGACGACTGTTTTACGTTGCGATTACACGCGCTCGTGACACTCTCACCCTATATGGTAAAAAGCGCGCGAGCAAGAAGAAGGAAGCCGAAATTCCGCCGACGTACCTTCGGGAACTCGTTGAGGACCAAGCGATCAAGCACGCAATCAGCGTACGTGATCCCATTTCGGTTCAGCGTGAACAAGTCACTCTCGAAACTCCAGCATGGGTCACACTTGCCGCGGAATCGGTGAAGGGCAAGATCGAGTTAAGCGCGTCAGCCATCGAGGCGTATGCGACTTGTCCGATGAAGTTCGCGCTGCAGAAACGCTGGCGGCTTCCGGAAGAGCCTTCAGCCGCATTGCAGTACGGTGCAGCAATGCACACAGCCCTCAAGGACTTCTACGAAGCCGCCTCGCGCGGCGTCGATCGCACCGCCGATGAGACTGTCGAAATCTTCCTTAGGGAGTTCGAGCAGGCAAAGATCGACGAAGAGCTGCAGAGGAAGCTGTACGAGCGGCAAGGTGAACAGCAACTGCGCCAATTCATCGCGCTTCGCGCGCTCGAACCAAAACCGCAAGTGCTCTGCACAGAAAAGGCAATCCGCTTCCCAATCGAAGACGTCGTCATTAATGGCCGCATCGATCGCATCGACCGCTTAGAAGGCGGCGGCGTGCTCGTGCTCGATTACAAGACTGGGGCACCGCGCAATACGCTCGACGCCGTGAACAGGATTCAACTCGGACTGTACTGGCTGGCAGCGGAGCTCGAGGGCCATCGAGTCGAACGCGCTGCGTTCTACAACCTTGAAGACAACACGACGGCCGAAACTGAAAGCGTTAAGAAAGAGAAGATCTACGACAAAGTCATCGAGGTTGCAAAAGGCATTCGCAATGCCCACTTCGCCCCGACGCCCGGGTTCCATTGCAGGAACTGCGGGTATCGAAGCTTGTGTCCGGCAACTGCTGAGAAGGTGTTCGCGTCGGGAGACAAAAAGGCGGCAGCGCTCGGCGTTTAACCCCCAGAGAGACGCGGCAGCCCGCGTCTCTACAGGATGCGAATTCTAAGCCGCTACAGCCCCATCCGCCCAGGGATCCAGCACAACCTTCGTGCAGTGATCTTCTTTGTCACGGAACATCTTGTACGCCTCCGGCGCTTTCGACAGCGGCAGGCGATGGCTGATCACAACGGTGGGATCGATTTCGCCTCGCTCAATTCGCTCCAGCAGCGGACGCATGTAGCGCATCATGTGCGTCTGTCCCATTTTGAAAGTGAGACCTTTATTCATGGCTGCTCCGAACGGAATCTTGTCGAGGAATCCTCCATAGACTCCGGGGACAGAGACCGTTCCGCCTTTGCGGCAGGCCATGATGCATTGGCGCAAAACGTTTGGACGATCGGTTGCCAGCTTCATCGCCTGTTTCGCGCGATCAACCAGGAACGGCAGCGTGTGTCCGTACGCTTCCATGCCGACCGCATCCATGCATGAATCGGGGCCGCGATTGCCAGTCATGTCTTTGAGCGTCTGCACAACGTCTTCGACCTGTTCATAGTTGATCGTCTCTGCACCGGCATCTTCAGCAAGGCGGAGGCGCTCGGGAACGCGATCGATTGCGATCACGCGACCTGCTCCGAGCATGAACGCGCTGCGGATCGCGAACTGGCCCACCGGTCCACAGCCCCAGATCGCAACCGTGTCGCCGGGATGAATGTTGCAGTTCTCCGCGCCCATGTAACCGGTAGGTAAGATGTCAGAGAGAAACACGACCTTCTCATCTTCGAGTCCCTCGGGAACTTTGATTGGACCAACATCGGCGCAGGGTACACGCGCGTACTGTGCCTGTCCTCCGGCGTATCCACCGAGCATGTGCGTGTAGCCAAATAGCCCCGACGGCGAGTAGCCCATCATTTTTTCGGCGATCCATGCGTTTGGGTTGGTGTTGTCGCAGAGGGACCAGAGTTCCTGCTGGCAGAAAAAGCATTTGCCGCATGCGATGGTGAACGGCACCACAACCCGATCTCCGACTTTCAATTTCGCGCGATCGACTCCAGGTCCAACTTCGACGACTTCGCCCATGAACTCGTGACCGAGGATGTCGCCCTGTTCCAAAGTGGGCATATAGCCATCGTAGAGGTGCAGATCGGAGCCGCAGATACAGGTGCGCGTAATGCGGATAATCGCATCGCGAGGATTCAGAATTTTCGGATCGGGAACGTCTTCAACGCTCAGTTTTTCGATTCCCATCCAGCACAGTGCTTTCATGACGCGCTCCTTTGCGTTTGCAGTTGTTGCAGATTAGCTTCGAACTCGGCGGGCTTGCGCTTCTCGGGATACGCGGCGTGAATCGCTTTGTCGAGGCGCGAGCGCGGACCGTGTGTCTGCCCTTCGACATTGGGGATCTCGCCGGCTTCCATCAACGCTTTAAAGCGGCGCAGGTCCTCGCGCATCATGAACTCGGGATCTTTGCCGAACGCAAGCGCAACTGCTTTGCCGAGAGCGCCGGCGACCGGGCGGCATTGCATAGAGGCAGTCACGATTGTGCCGCGATCTCCGACAGCGTTACGGAAGTGAACCGATCCCCGGCAATCGATGTCAGAACCTTCGAGCGAGCGCCAGACGATCCACTCGTTTTCACGCTCATCCACGATCTCCGCCGTCCAGCGCACGTTCATTCCCATGCGACCCAGCGCCGTCCATTCCGAGCGGCCGTCGCTCAGAACCTTCACGGATTCCAGGTTTCGCATGAACCTGGGAAGATTTTCAAAATCGCGCCAGAACTGAAATGCCTCCGCAGGTGAGCAGTTGATAGCAAAGCTGGTTTCGACGTACCACTGCTGATCGGCTTCTTCGAGAGTTGCTCCGCGATATGCGAGCAACCCACCTGCGGCTGCGAGTGCAAAGCCCGGTTTAGTGCGACGCGATAGGCCAAATAGCGCGAGTGCGCCGCCACCGATCACTGAACCCCAGCGCAGCACGTCGAACCCACGGCCGCGCTCTTGACCATTGGGAAACGTAATTACGGAATCGGACGCCATAAGACACTGCTCCTCGATCGAAAGAGGTTGGAAGGACGTTAGCCGTTGAGGACTTAGGCAAGCAAAAAACTAGGATGCAGGATGCAGTGCAGGAGAGCGCTCAAGTCATCCTGATACGGCGCAGGTTTCAGACACTCCGGAATTCCGCAGATCTGAGCCCAGTCTCTGGTGCTTTGTGATTCCAGAGAAGACGAAAAGAAGACCAAAGCCCCGCGCGTCTAACTCAATTCATTGCGCGGGACCGGAGACGAAATGCAGCACTGAAATCGAAACTAATGTGCAGCTCCGGCTGCTGGAGCCGATTCATCCAGGAGCTGTTTCAGGTATTGCTGCCACAAGATAGGCCAGGTGTGTGTGCCATGACCATGCGTCTGAGCCGAAGCGGGAATCAGGACGAAGTGGCCGCGCTTGACCCGCTTGATCTCGCGTTCCGCGATTCCTAATTCGGGAGGATTGATGAAATCGTCGCCTGAATTGATGTACATCACAGGAACTGTGATTTTCTCGAGATTCGGCGACGGATCGTAATTGCGCGACGAGTTCACCGCATAGAGCAGATCGTTGGCATCGATCGTGTGCGTAACGCGCTTCCGGTAGTTTTCCAGGTACTGATCTGCTGCATCACGGGTGGGGAACTGAAGTTGCAAAGGGAGAGGAGCGCTGCCGGCGATCAGGAGAAAATCTGTTGCAATCTCCAGCGCGGCGCGAGGCTCGGTTGTGTATTCGCCATTCTTCCAATCCGGATCGTTGCGGATGCCGTCCATCACCATCTTCCGCCAAATGCGATTGCGTCCTGCGATCTGGACCGGCTGGCAAGCGAGAGGCATCAGCGCATCCATGAAGTCTGGATAGGTCTCGCCCCACACCCAGGAATGCATGCAGCCCATCGACGTTCCCATAATGAGACGAAGGTGATTAACGCCGAGGCCCTTCTCCAGCATCTCGTGCTGCGCGGCGATCATGTCGTCGTAGTCGTACTGCGGAAAATGCGCATGCATGCCGTCGCTCGGCTTACTTGATTTTCCGTGGCCGACGTTATCGGGAAGAATAATGAAGTAGCGATTGACGTCCAGAAGCTGTCCTGGTCCGAAGAGCACGCCTGCAAATTGCGGCGCGAGGAACTGATGTCCACTTCCGCCGGTACCATGCAGGATCAGCACCGCATTATCCACCAGACCATTGGCGGCGCGATGCGGTTTGCCGAAGGTGGTGTAATGCAGTCTCAGTTCGGGAAGGGTTTCGCCGGAGCGGAAATGAAAGTCGTGGGCTATGTAATCGCCCTCTTGCGGAGCAGGCAGATTGTTGGGCAAGGCTGGTTGCTGACCGAAGCACAGAAATGACAACAAAAGCAGAATTACCATCGCTCCGAACATTCGCACAAAACGAGCTCCAGAGGCGATACTCGCGGTCGTTTTAATCCTCTTTATTAAAAAAACGTTCGATCTGTCGCCACTGCCGCCGCACGATGTATTCAGTTCCAATGTGTCCACCTCGCGCGAAGGATTTTAGGGCCACACCGGTCTTCTCCGCAAAGCGCTTCACCGAACTATATGGGACGTACGGATCATCTTTGGCGTGGAACATCAGTACCTTGGCCGGCGTGATTTGATCGATGTGGTGAGCCGGATTGTAAAAGGTTCCCGAGCGCAACTTCTTCCAGTTTTGTTCGGACAATCGGTATGCGTTGCCGAATGCCTCGCGAATGTAGGCAACGTAGCTGGGATTCGATGTCTCGGCGCGTTCCGAATGGGGAAGAATCGACCAATCCACCACAGGACAATTCGCCACGACCTTTTTCACCCGAGGATCGAGCGAGCAAAGGACGGCTGCAGCTCCGCCAAAGCTGCCGCCGATCACGAATACGTCGCCTGCGTTCACGCGAAATCGCTTGCCGAATGTGACTTCGCGAATCGGGTGCTTGAGTGCAGCAATTACGTCGAGAATGTCTTCATGCGGAGAGCGCGCGAGAAACCGTCCTCCACTTTCCCAAGCTCCGCGATAGCGCGGATAGAAGACCCAGAAGCCCTTGTCAGCGAGAAAACTGGCCAAGCCCTGCTTGCGCGGAATCGATGGCATCCCGTCGCATAGGACAATGACTTTTTCCTTTCGCGATCGACGTGCAGGCGGAACAAACTCTACGACGATGTCCTTGCCGATTCTCGCTCTAAACATGGGCTTGCTTGCGGCCGTTCATCCATTTCAGAAACATACGAAACGCGGCTCCGCGATGACTGACTCTTAGCTTTTCCTCTCGCGAGAGCTCCGCGAACGATTTCTTGAGCTGCGGAAAGTAAAACAGCGGATCATACCCAAAGCCATTGCTGCCTCGCGCCTCGCGCAGCAGCATGCCGCTGGCGCGCGCTGTGAACGTGTGAAGAGTAGTTCCATTCTGGGCCGCTGCAATAGCGCACACGAATGCGCATTGGCGTTGCGAATCGGGAATTGATTCGGTGTTTCTCAGCAGCAAAGCATTGTTGGCGGCATCGGGATCATGGGCGGAGATCCCCGCGTCTTCGGCGTACCTGGCCGAGCGCACGCCCGGAGCGCCTCCGAGCGCGTCCACCACCAGCCCGGAATCATCCGCGATCAGAAGCTGACCGGACGCATGCCGGCTGTAGTACTCGGCTTTGAGACGGGCATTTTCCTCGAACGTAGTTCCAGTTTCTTCCGGGGATTGGAGTTCCTTGATGCCGGGCAGCGGCGCAATTTCGATGTCGAATAATCTGGCAGCAGCAGCGAAGTCGGCCAGCTTGCCGGGATTAGAGCTGGCGACGAGCACGCGAGTCATCGCTGCTCATCATAAATGCGGCTCAGGCTGCGCGTTTCTTCTTGTTGTCGGCGGCAGTATCTTTCATGCACTGTTCCAGCAGCTTCATAGCCCGTTTTGGTCCATGTACGCCAAGCGGCTTGAACTTCTTTCCGCGAACCTGGTTATAGCTGACGAAAAAGTGCTGAATCTCTTCGATCAAATGCGGATTCACGTCACGCAGCGACCGCAAATCTGAATAGTCCTTGGAATGCGCGGCAACGGCGATCAGCCGATCGTTCCGCGTGGTCTTGCCATCTTCCGTCTGCTCGGCCTCGATCACACCAACGAGCCGCGCATCAATCAGGCACCCGGGAAACGCAGGCTCATCCATCAACAACAGAACGTCGATGGGATCGCCGTCAGGAGCCTTGGTCGAGGGAATGAAACCAAAGTCGTAGGGAAAGCTGCTGCCGACGGGCAGAACGCCGCTCAGCATGAAGACGTTCTTCTCTTCGTCGTACTTGAATTTGTTGCGATGCCCCTTCGGCGTCTCGATCACCACCGTAACTTCGCCATTCGAGTTGCGGGAGGGCAGACTGGAAATGTTCGAGTTCTTCACATCAGCATAGAAGATTGTCTCTGCCTGCGGGTTGGATTGAACCCGAGCTGCGGCTCACTTCTGCCGCGCTTCGGCCTCGGCGAGCCATCCACGCCGCAGCTTCTCGGCAGGAATGCTGGAAAGATAGGGCTTGACGTCGAGGATGGGCGTGCCGTCAAGCATATCGACTCCGCGCACATGGAGGTCAAGACCATCGCGCCGCAGCAACTCGACCACAGTCAGCGCAATCGGATTGGGACGCCGCGGCGACCGCGTGGCAAACACTCCATGCGGACGGCTATCCGATGGCGGAGTGCCGAGCAGCTCAAATCCGCTGCTCCGGTCAAATTCCCACAACACGTACAGGTGCGAGAAGCCTTCAATGTCGGTCAGCCCCGCACCGAACTCCGGCAGGATGCAAAGCACGCCATCCGCATCGTGCTTCGCGCCGAGCCCTTTTGGAACTTCGCTCGTGGCAGTGTACCGGCTGCGCACAAATCCAATCGGACGTGAGGTGAACATCGAAACTCCGCCTGAATGTCAAAGCCTGTTTTCGCTGCTAACAGCGTAATTAACAGCGTAAATTTGTCGATGCCGATGTTTTCTGCTCTAGAATCGCGGGTTTGCGAGAATCTCTTCGAAAATAACAGCGAAGCAAAACATCGGTAACAGCGAAAATCAGCCTAAACTTCAGGGCGTAACCTGGAGCCGACCTATCGCAAAAGCAGCTTCTAATTAGATGCTCTAGCCCAATAGAAGCATCATCTAATTCCGCTTTCCGAATTGCGATGGCAACGGCCTCTGTTGACGGTGAACGGAACAGGGCGGACGGACGGAAAGTTCGAAGGACAGCAATCCAATCCGTGTCACGTTTTGCTTTTGTGTTGCAGTGGCGGACCGCCGAGCGCCGAATGCTGAGTGCTGAGCGCCGAATGCGGGTCTTTGACTCCGTCGTGTGATCCGTAACATCCGTGTAATCCGTGTCGTGTTTTGTTTTTGTCTTTGGTGTCGCATTGGCCGATTGCCGATTGCCGATTGCCGAATGCTGAGCGCCGAATGCGGGTCTTTGACTCCGTCGTGTGGTCCGTAACATCCGTGCAATCCGTGTCGTGTTTTGCTTTTGGTGTTGCAGGAGCGGATCGCCGCGCGCCGAATGCGGCCGTTTCGTAATCACGTGTAAGTCCGTCCAATCAATTCGGTGACAGCCTACGGATTTATCCGTAGGCGAGGCTTCAGCCTCGTTTGAAGTTGTTTTTGATTTGCGGCTTGAGCCGCGGCCGCTTTTGCAATTTGAAGTGTGCAATGCTCACGGACCCAAACCCCGCGGCTAAAGCCGAAACTTTTTTCGTGCATGCAAGACGGGGCTGAAGCCCCGCCCACGCATAAATGCGCGGGCTCCGCCAAAAGGATCCATTTTGTATTCGTCCTTGCGCTCCGCTTCGCTGCGCGCTGCGCCTTCGGCAGAGTGGAATCAAATCTATTCGGGATCGGGTCCCAGGGATCCCCAACGGCAGGTCCGCCCTGGGCTGTCATATTTCGTGCCTCCGGCACTGAGCTCATAGCTCCAACCGGCAGTTAGAACGGACGCCAGCAGCCGCCGCGTCCGTGTGATCCGTAACATCCGTGCAATCCGTGTCGTGTTTTGCTTTTGTTTTTGTTGTTGCATTGGCCGACTGCTGAGGTGCCGAATGCCGAGTGCCGCCCCCGCCGCGGGCCCGTACGGGCTGTGGTAAGGGGGATGCGGCGGGATTCACGGATTTATGGCATCTGTGCTGCCTGCTTTATACTTTGCCCATGGAAGTGCATCTGAGCCCGAAGCAGGAGCAGGAACTGGCGCAATTAGCGAGTCGCAAAGGACGCCAGCCGAAAGAGCTGGCCGAGGAAGTGCTCGGTTTTTATCTGCAGCACGAAGCTCGTTTCGTGGATGCTGTCCGGCGAGGCCTTGCATCCGCTGATGAAGGACAATTAATCGAGCATGAAGAAGTACTGGCGCGTATCGACCGGCTCTTCCGCTCCTAGATGAAGATTCGCTGGACACCTGAAGCCGCCAACGATCTCGAGCAGATTGCCCGCCACCTGCTCCGCGATAATCCAAAAGCCGCGCGAACGGTCGTCCGCACCATCTCCGATTCAATCGCGAATCTCAAGAAGTTTCCAAAAGTAGGCAGGCCCGGAGTGCTGGAGAACACTCGAGAACTGATCATTAGCCGACTGCCTTACATCGTCGTTTACCGCTTAAAGGACGACAACGCTGAAATTCTTCGTGTCTATCACGCAGCCCAGGATTGGCCATGACAATCCATAATCCGTGGAATCCGTCCGTTGGGGTTTGTCGTAATCCCTAGCATCGCTGTGTGATCTGTGTCGTGTGCTGCCGCGCCTTGTTGCATCTGCGGCTTCTTTAGCAGGAAGCTCGAAGCTTTGTCGCTTTGGCCGAGTGCCGAGCGTCGACTGCCGAGTGCCGGGTTTCGATGCCGTTGTTCTTAGCCAGAAGCCAGTAGCTGGTAGCCGGCAGCTTGTTTTTCCGTTGCCGTTGCCGTTGCTTTTGCCTTTGCTGTGGCTGAGTGCTGATTGCCGACCGCTGATTGCCGGTTTTTTCCGCCGAGGGCCGGTAGCCGGTTCTCTTGCCTTTGCTCTTAGCTAGCAGCTCAGAAGCTTGGCGGCTTAGCAGCTTGTTCACTGCCGATTGCCGGTTTTTCGCTGCCGGAAGCCGGTACCCGCTAGCCGCTTTCCTCCCTCAGCACCCTGCATTGCTAAAATGCTTGCATGACGCAGGAAGCGAACGAGTTGCTACAGCGCGCGCTCGCTTTGTCCGACGAGGAGCGCGCGGAACTGGCGAGTACTCTCATCGATAGTCTGGATGCGATCCTCGATCCCAACGCCGAGGCCGCGTGGCAGGAAGAGATAGCACGACGCGCTGAAGAACTAAAGTCTCGAAACATGGAGTCCGTGTCCTGGCAAACCGTGCGCGAAAGAGGGCGCGCAATCCTCAATGGCAAAAAGAGCCATTGAGTTTCATCCAGAGGCAGCTTCGGAATACTACGCTGCCCTCGCGTGGTATCGCGATCGCAGTATTAACACCGCTCGTCAGTTTGAGGCCGAGTTTGTCCGTGCAGTGGAACAAATTCAGGACGCTCCAGAGCGCTGGCCCAAGTACAGCAGTAACCGCCATCGGTTTCTTCTACACCAGTTTCCATTCCAGATTGTGTACCAATTTGGGAAGGAAATCCTGATCCTCGCTGTAGCCCACACACGCCGCAGACCGGGATATTGGAAGGATCGAATTTAGCCATCGATCAAAATCCGGGTTTCCCAATGCCATCCGCGCGATCCGTGTCGTGTGTTGCTTTTGCTTTTGCCGGAAGCCGGTGGCCGGTAGCCAGGTTTCTCCGTGTCATCCGTCCGATCCGTGTGATCCGTGTCGTGTGTTGCCTTTGCTGTTGCCGTTTTGTTAGCCGATTGCTGAACGCCGAGTGCCGATAGCGGTTCGCTTCTTTTTGCTTCAGCTAGACGCTAGCGGCTAGTAGCCAGCGGCTAGTAGCTAACAGCTTCTTTTGCGGTTGCCTTAGCTGGTTGCTGAGTGCCTAGCGCTGATTGCCGGTGTTCCCCGCCGAATGCCGACCGCCGATTGCCGGTTTTAACTTTTATCATCCAGAAAATCAGCAACAGCAGTGGCAGGACAGCCAGGAAAATCAGGACCTCCAAACGCAACACAGTGTGGAATATTTCCTGCCGCAGTCCCAGCGTCCGAAGGAACCGCAACGGACGGTTCGCCGGCCCGAGGAAGAACGATCCCGTGGCGATGAAAAATCCGAAGCACATCCGCCAAAGATGTCGAGCGATGCGCTGCGACCCGAATAGCCCACCTCGCACCAGCATACGAACGTCGCCGGCAAAAGCCAAAAGCATCACCCCAGCCATGAAGAAATGCATTCCGGCAGGCACACCGTCTTTCGGTGGTCCTGGAATGCGCAACTTTTCGATGCCGGAAATTATGGTGAGCGTGGCAAACACCACTGGAATCAAGAACAGAACCAGATCATATTTCCTTGTCTCTCCGTCTCTCCGCCTGGCAGTGAGCCATGCCGTCGTCACCATGTAGAACGTGACGATTCCACCGTTAATGTTGCCTGTCTCGTGTTTTGGGACCGCAATGTAAATTGCCGCCATCGCCATCACGAGCATAGAGACGACAAACACCTTTCCCGCCGCGCGATGCCAACGGGAACCTTTGCGAAACGACATAGCCGCAGCCCCGGAAAGCAGCGCCAAACTTCCCCCGCAGATGTGCACGATCAAAATCGGCGAGAATGCCATGGTTTCGTCCTCCTTCACGACTGCCGAGCCTTTTTGCCGTGTCATCCTGGGCGAAGTCGAAGGACCCTATGTTTTGCTCTAGCCAGCAGCCAGCAGCTCTCCCCGTATACGTTTCAGACGTAAGCGCAGTTCGTTAATTAACGTGGATTGGCTCGCCTATTGTTGCCCAAATCCGGTCTCTGCGCCGGAAAAAGGGACGTAATTCTTGTTGTTAAGTGCCTTCTCGGCTGCAAGGCTTCTGGGTTGAATCTTGCTTTGCCCTTGCTTTAGCCGAAAGCCGAGGGCCGAATGCCGAGAGCCGGTTTCTCAGCAGCTTGTTCACTGCTGATTGCCGATTTTTCCCGGAGCAACTATCGCCGACCGTTCAGAAGTACATCAGCGACAATAACCTCGAGGGCCCAAGACCGGGATCTCAGCCACTCTGAAGCCCCGTGCTCCTCGCGCGGAACGGATCAGGGCGGGTCAGGCTGTCACGGATTTCCAGTCCACGGAGACTCGATCCAGCAAAGCGCGACGGCAAATCGGTGAAAACTTTTGTTTAAGTCGAGGTGGCCTACAGATACGGTCCGTGATCTGCGGAAAAGAGGTTTGCGTCCCGTCTTGCAGACGATTGTTAGCTGATTAGAAAGCGACGGAGTCGGCCAGGTCAGCCATTAGGCCTACGACATGCTACGCACCAGGATTGCTTATGGTAGAGATCTTCGCCTGGGCGAATGTCATCTCGCTTCCTCAAACCAAACTCCTCCAGAGGTTTCAGCTGACCACAGTGGCTGCAAGTCCAAAGAGGTGTGCCCTCTGGTGAAGTCGCATCGGGATCAGGAAGTTGAATGGGCATGAGTGATCCTGCAGCAACTCAATACTTACTTCGTTCGAGGAATTCTATCAGTGTGCGAGCGTCGAGGACTAGTTTCCGCTGAACGATCAGACCGGGAATGTCAGTATGTGTTGCGATTAGAACCTCGATAATTCGTTGCGGATCTACCAGAAAGAAGCCGCTTTCCCGACCATATTTGTCTGCACCAGCAGTAAAGCCCTGTGCGGTGAACAATCCGCCTAAACTACCTTGACTAAGTGTTTTCATCTCAGCGGGCAAGAGCGAGTAGGCGCGTCCTCGATCATGAGCAAGGTCGTTCATGTCATTTTTAAACTGCCGAACTTGCTGTTCAGAAATCCGACCTTTCTTCACTTGGCAAAAAACCCGTAGCTTCGCTCGTTTCCAAATCGCGGGGTGCAGAAACTGAGCTGGCTCCAAGAAGCCAAAAATATCAACGCCGCCTTCCTTGGTGCCCCGCATCAGCCGACAGTTTGAAACACCTGCACTTTGAAGGACGAAAGCGCTAATGCCTCGAACGTACGCCAAGGTAACGAAGAAATGAACTGCCCCGCGGTGATACGCGTCGCTTCTGTGGTTGAGTTTGGACGGAAAATGAACTCATATTCGTCAATGCTCGACTGAACGAGTGGGGCGACTAAACCGATGTCTTCGTCGCGCCCAATGCGAGCACTGAGCTGCTGGGCAACTGCGCTGCGTAATCTGACGAAGAGTTCGAGATTCGATGGATCACGGAGGTCAAATCCTCTCTCAGTCAGAATCTCTTCCAGCCAGCTGGTTAGGTTCACCGATCTGCGCAGTTTCCATGCCTGATCGACAAGCTCCCGAATGGTGGGGCGAGTGACGGCCATTATCCTCGCGTTAGTGAGGAGAGTTGATCATCGATGCTCTCCCTCAAGTTTTTCAAAGCTTCGGCAAAGCTGGAGGCCTTATTCTCCCGCCTAATCGCCGGCAACGGTAAGCCATCGACGAAAGTACGGGATTCATTGAGTTGCTCAAGAAGGAGTTCGAGGTTCGGAGCCATCTTAGGCTGTGTGGTCATAAGATCCACACGGGCTTGGTTTATGTCAATCGAACCGTTCTCGAACTTACTCAACAAATTAGGGTTGAGCACAAGGTCGGAGAGTATGTCACGCACGTCCACTGCTCGCGAAATGCGTATTTCGCCACCGGGGTCTTGTGGCAGTGTCCATGACATTAACTTCTTCAAATTGTCGGTTTTCTCAAATCTGCGCTTCTCCTGATTCCACCCGAGCCAATCTTGATACAAGCTGGTTTTCTTAAAGACACCTTCCGAGAAAATTCCGAACATGTCGTTGATGTCCGGTGAAGCCCCGTAATCCTCGTCTTCTCGGGCTTGCTGCAGCGCCCAATACGCATTGAGAAGCCTGCCGGCTTTCGCTGGCGGAACGCCAGCCCTCCTTGCTATCGTCGGCACCGCTGGAACCTCGGCACCCGCCTTCTTCTTGCGAGAAAGCTCTGACTCGATACGCGCCAAGAACTCGGCCTGCTGTAAGGGTTGCCATTCCTTGATTCCCGTCATGTGACGGAGGCCTTGAAGGACCCAAGCAATGTTCGAATCCCCACCGGAATACACCAGCACGGCCGGGTCAGAGATCGAACGCAAGACGTGTGCATCGAGATTCGCAGTTCCCCCCTTGTGTGCCTTCAGTAGATTCTTAAGGCTGGCAACTCTCCGGTTTCCCTCAAGAACCAGGAAGTGGTTCTTGTCGTTCAGGGGACGTACGACAATCGGATCTGTCGGAACAAAGCCATAGGTGCGAATGCTCGCAAGCAAATCGTCAATTCCGATCTTCCGTAGCTCCTCCATGGCCCGTTCTTGAATCCCTTCTTCCTTATACCGAGTCTCGGAGATGTTGGCGGGTTCTGGAAAGCGAGGGTTGCGCGGATCAAGCAACAATTTATCTAAAGCGATGCTTTTGCGCTCAAGCTGAAGCAGATCCCTATATGAGTTACTGTCTTTCTCCACTAAGTTCTTTCTTGCCATTTTTGCCCCTTACAGTTTCTTGTTGAATATCTTGCCGCTGCGTTCCTCGATCATTCCAAGATCGTTCAGCCACTCCATGATCGTGGCTACTCGTCGCTTCATCATTGTAGGTCCTACCGGACTCACAATGGTTTCGATGAACGCCACAAGCTCCTCTCGAGTTACACCCCTTGGCCTTTCATCCAAGAGCTGGAGAACTCGCTCAAACACCTCTATTTGAGCTACAGCTGATCTGAGTATTCGATTTCGGTCCTCCCCTTGTGTGGACAACAGATCGTAGCCGCGTGTCGTCAAGGAAACGCGATTAGAGCCTACTTTGCGAATGAAGCCAAGTAGCTCAGCCGCTAGACGGTAGTAACGGCCCTGTCGCTCAACCTTATCGATGAATCTGGCTATTTGTTGGTATGTCTGCGCCCCACTTCCGACCGCTTCGACGACCTGAACGACAACGTGAAGCCGGTCAGCTTGTGGAACTTGCCGGGAGGGTATTCGCATCTGAGTTATTGGGCAACTATAAGATACTCGCGGACGCCGTTGTTGTTATTCCCAACTTTATGGCGGTGATTCCCGAAGCTATAAAAATGATCCTTCTCATACACGGTGACGCGGGATTTAACCTCTAACAAGAGCTCCTTCATCCTTTCTTGAGAGGGGATCCCGTTTGTCGAGTACGAAACAGCCAAAGCCGAATTTCGGAAATGGAGAAACAGTCGCGTGAAACCTTCCTCCACCGTCGATCGATACGCGAAGGCAGTCTGATAGGACTCGATTTTTCGCGTACTTGTGTGACGCAGCATCTTTACGCCGCGCCAGTATGTACAAAAACCCTCGACGAAGTGATAACGTCTGGTGTAGTCGCAATCGGAATACGGGCTGACGTATGGGGTGTCGATGTACACCAAGTCGTATCCTTCTGGATCAATTTCAAAAACGTCCTTGCAGAATGCTCGGTTATCGCGCCGGTTCGAAAATACGGCAGCGTTGAGCTCGGCAACAGCACGCGTAAACTGCTCCCGCATGGTCAGCTTTAGATCCCGCCTGCCGTCCCAACCTTTCCGTCCAGTAAACGTAAAAATGCCTCGCGGGCGCTTTTTCATTGCCGCTCGGCACGCCGCAGCTAATGCCATGGAGCGTTGAAGTCGCCCCTTGAGACGCTGGATGTTCGCCCAGAGATGATCGAGAAATTCGTTGTCTTCATCCGAAAAATACAGCGACTCAAAATTCTTCCGAATAAAGTTCTCCGAGCCTTTGCTTGGGCTGACAAGCATTTTTAGTTCGGATTCGCCGATCTTTGTTCCATTGTTCTCTATAGTGGCCTTTGCGAAGTGGAAGGCAAAACGCAAGAAGTCATTGGAGTGAACTTCCAAACCTTCGCGTTTTAGCTGGTACCCCACACAACCCGACCCAGAGAAGGCGTCCAACACTCGCCGAGCTCGCACGGTCTTCAATGCCGGGATGATGAAAGGCAAGAGGGCCTGCTTACTCCCCATGTACTTTGTTTCTGGAAAGCTCATGCGATTGCAGGTAACTTGAAATTTGCGATTAACAACTCCTTTACCGACCCACGCCGATCACCTCGACAGTTAACATACCGCGGCACATCGATTGTTCGTTGTTCAAATCCCTGATATAACGCACAGATCTTCGGATGGTGTGAGTTGCTCAACAATACCAAGCAGCCGCGCTTGTGCAGCGCTGCGAAAGTACTTGCCAGTTCTTCATGGTCCGACTCGTAAAAAAATTCTTTCGTGTATCGTTTGAAGTCGGAGAACTTGCTGACAGGCAGATACGGTGGATCGAAGTAAATGAAATCCCCAGGAATTGCATCCTCGACAGCAGCTTTGTAATCCCCACATAGAAGTTTTGCGTCGCTCAAAGCAATGCTGGCAGCTCCAAGGGTTTGGGAATCGAAGAGCGAGACCTTTGAATAGTGCCCGAAAGGCGTGTTGAACTGTCCCCGCTTATTCACGCGATACACGCCGTTAAAACAGGTTTTATTGAGAAAAATGAAACGAGCTGCGCGATCGATTGGGGTCATAGTATCCGGATCTTGCGATCGAATTCGGTAGAATTCCTCCTCGGAAATGACGAATTTCGAAAGCGCCATTTCAAGGTCTTCGGGATGATCCCGCACGATTTTGTAGCAATTGATTAGCTCCCGATTTGAGTCGTTGAGGACGGAGCAACGAGGACCGACTGCGAAAAAGAGAGCGCCGCCACCAAGGAACGGCTCGAAGTAACGGTTGTATTTACGAGGCACGCACCGAACGAGCGTGGAAAGCAGACGAGTCTTACCACCCGCCCACTTCACGAACGGACGTGGTTTGAATGTTGTATCTAGGCCGAACAAACCGCCTTCAACGGACAATGTCGCCATGAAATAGTAAAATAGCTCATCAGCGAATAAAAGGCAAAGCAGATTTCCTGTGAAGATGTGGAAATCAGGGTCTTTTACTCGACCGATACCTGGGGTCGGCGTGACAGTAGTGCTGACAGACGGGACGTTCCCCAATCCGCCGCAACATCACAAAAAGCGCACTCAGCAATCAGCACTCATAGAAAACACGCTGCTAGCTATTAGCTGCTAGCCGCCAGCTAAACCGAACGCAACGGCAGAAAAGCGGCAGTCGGCACTCAGCAGTCAGGGAAAAACAAGCTGCTAGCTACTGGCAACTGGCTCAGACCAGCAGCAACAAAAAGAAGCTGCTAGCTACTAGCTGCCGGCTACTGGCCAACGTCAAGGCAACAGCAACGGCAGGAAAACCGGCAGTCAGCACTCGGCACTCAGCAATCGTCACAGCAACGGCAGAAAACCGGCAGTCAGCACTCCGCGTTCGGCAATCGGCCACAGCAACGGCGAAACAACTGCAGCATCTCGGTACCTCTACTGGTTCAGGGGAATGTGCCGAACTCGTATGCCACTCTCAGTCACAGAAACCATTGCTCCCTGTTCAAGGTCTTCTTCGCAGGATTGGATTACATCCGCAACAATGGCTGCGATCTCCTCGCCACGAAGTCCCTCGATGCGAATGCGAATCACTGATGGCTTAGAGGCTACCGACATCGCCAACTCTGTGTGGAAGTCGGCGTCTAGCGTCACGATCGTCCATCCCTGCTCGCGAGCCTTAGCAAGAATGACCGAATCCTCTGCGGTTGAGAGGCCACAATCGCCTGTGTGCTGAGAATCGATGCCTCTGCGCTGGAGATGAAACACGGCAGAACGTGGCAAACCCTGGTCTAACAGAAGCCTCATCGGGCCGTGGTAAGAGGCAGAATCTTGTCATCGAGAATGCTTGCAGCGTAGGTGAGCGCCTGTCGGATGTCTTCGTCTTCCAATTCCGGGTACTCGCGCTTGAGTTCATCTCGGTTCGGATAGGTTGCGAGGCCTTCGAGAACGCGGCGCACGGTAAGACGGAGATTGCGGATACACGGTTCGCCGTTCATGCGACGTGGATCGCTGGTGATGCGGTCGAGTGTCTCCATGGCGAGAGTATAAGGGGAAAAGCTGGGAATAGGGAACCCGTGAGAGATCCGTCGCGACTGTGCTCAGGAGGATCAACGGCAACACACGACCCGGATTACGTCGGGGTCCCCGGCAAGCGCCGGTTTTCCACCCCGCCAAGCAACGTCGGCTTTGCGGGGCCCCGGATTTCGCGGTTGCTGGGGTGGCTCCTCGGATGTCACGGATTACACGGACGACAGTAGCGAGTGGGGGTTAAATATGCCTTGGCCCGCGGATAAATACATCGAGTTCAGGAGGACACTGTTGCTGGGCACGACGCCCTCGGCGGTTCCGCTAGTGTCTCGCTACCGCGTACATGTCCTTCGCGATCTGCTTCATCAGGGCCATGCGGTCGCCGTTGGATTCGTAGAGGTCTCCGTGCGTCTTGCCGGGAAGATAGGTGAAGTGGGCGTCTGCGCCGACTTTTTCCAGCGCCTTCTGCAGGAGGCGGGCCGACTCGTCGAGATGGAAGGTGTCGGCGGTGCCTACGATCAGGTGGATCTTTCCTTTTAGATCGCGGGCGTTTTCGCGCCACTCGCGTTCTACTTTTTTAGCTATGTCGTAGTGTTCTGCCCAGTATTTGACTACTTCAGGGTTTACTTCGCCGGTGACGCGATCGAACATTTGCATCGGCGCTCCGCTTGGCGACTTCGGCGAGAAGACCCAGTCGAACGACGCCATCTGCCCTCCGTACGGACCGATCACTGCTTCCTGCTCGGCGAAGGCTTCGAGCGATGCCACGTCTTTGCCGTTCATGCGCACCAGCATGTACGGAGAGCCGTCGGGCTTGCGATAGACGTTTGCGTGCGCCGCGTACAGATCAGGGCCGGTGAAGTTGTGGAAGTCCGACGGATCGGGCGAGGTGGACCACGTGCCTCCGAAGATCTTTGGATATGCCACCTGCAGCCACAGCGTCGCCCATCCTCCGCTGGAGTGGCCGTTGAGGAAGCGTCCGCTCGGTTTGGCGTCCATGCGGTACTTGTGTTCCAACATGGGAATAAATTCCGTGGTGAGCGCGTGTCCCCACGGGCCGTTGTTGACCGAGTCGGCGAATTCGACGCAGCCGGTGGGGAACGATTCGTCGAGCATGACAAAGATCATCGGCGGGATCGAGTGCTCTTCCATCATCTTGCGCATCGCGGCGGCCCGCGACGCGATGTTCTCCGCATTGCCTCCAAATCCATGGGTCCAGTAAACGGTAGGATAGGCATCCTTCCCGTTTCGGTGCCCATTTTCTTTCCCATTTCGATACTGGGGCGGAAGCACAACGTATGCGGTGATGAAGACCGGGCGTCCCCAGAACCGGGTTAGAGCGGCGCTTTCAAAGTGCAGAGGCTCGATGCCGGCAGCGAGCGACGGCGGCTTCCACTGCGGATCGTCGTTGGCGAATCGAGCGAGGCCTTCGCGCTGCGATTCCAGCGTGACAGCGACCGGCGCGCTTGTGGTCGCGGGATGGAACGCGCTCAGCGTCTCGACCGCGCTTTGGGGATCTCCGCCGGTGATCTCGTAGTTGTAAGCGTGGTGGACGTCGAGCAGCGCCTGCACCTGATAATCGCCGTCGGGCGCCTGGCTGAACGGCTTCGGATACGCAATCTCATCGGCATCGACATCGACCGACGATCCGGGAGCGAGCGAATCGACCTCGCGCGCCGCGATCCAGGTTTCTCCGGGGATGAAGCCCGGCCCGAGTTCCTTCTCGCCGCTGCCTTTGCGCAAAAAGATGAGCAGGCGTCCGGACTGACGCTCGTGAAAGCCGGAGCCAAGCGTCACACGAAAGAAGAGATGATGCGCCGGGGCAGAACTCTGCTCACCTTGGGGAACAGGGGGCTGTTGTCCAGAAAGAATGAAGGCGAACAGAAGAACAGAAAGACCTAAGGCGTGCTTGCGTAGCATCGCGGAATGATAGCAGCGCGGAGGAAACGCGAATAAACAAGCTGCTGAAGCTCCTAAGCTTCTAAGCTGCTGAGCTGATGAGCTGATGAGCTGACGTGAGCTCATATTGCTTCTGCCAGGACACAACCACAACTGAGGAAGCGGGAGGTGGAAGCTCCAACCAGAGGACTATTTTGCCCAATCGAAAACTTCGCAATAACCGACTCGTGTCAGGCACGTCAAACTCTTGATCCGAGGAGGACGAATGCTGGCGGATTTGCGGGATGCAGTGCGGCAGTTGCGGAAGGCTCCGGGGTTTACCGCGACAGCTCTGGTCACGCTTGCGCTGGGAATCGGCGCGACGACGGCGATCTTTACGCTCGTACACCAGGTAATGTTGAAATCGCTGCCGGTGACGAATCCGAGCGAGTTGTGGAAGATCGGGGATAAAGATCGCTGCTGCAACTGGGGAGGCTACACCCAGGGCGATGATGGGGACTTTGCGCTGTTCTCCTACGAGGCGTACCAGCATTTGCGCGCGCACACTCCGGAGTTCGTCGATTTGGCGGCACTGCAGGCCGGGAATGCGCCCCTTGGAGTCCGCCGAGTGGGCTCGCAGGCGCCCGTGGACACGCGCAACGGCGAGTACGTATCTGGGAATTTCTTCAGGACGTTCGGCATTCAGCCGTGGATCGGCCGCATGTTCACCGACGAGGACGATAAAGAAGGTGCGCCGCCCGTCGCGGTGATGAGCTACCGCATTTGGCACGACAAATACGGGTCCGATCCGACTGTCGTCGGGGCCGGTTACCAGATCAATGGGCATCCCTTCACCGTGATCGGCGTGGCTCCTCCGGGCTTCTTTGGGGCAAAAATGGCTGGATGGGGCATGCCGGATTTCTGGCTGCCGTTGACGACTGAGATCTTGCTCGACGGAGCCGACGGGCAGAAACCGCGGCTGAAAACACCGCAGACGAACTTCCTGGACCTGATCGGGAGAGTCCGTCCGGGAGTAAACCCGAAGTCGCTGGAAGCCGAGCTCAAGGTGGAATTTCATAACTGGCTGGCCAGCCATGTTCCCGATATGGAACCGGGCGAGAAGGCGCTCTGGGAGCAGCAGACGCTGCATCTGGTTCCCGGGGGAGCCGGAGTAACCGACCTGAAAGATCAGTATCAGGATGGGCTGAAGCTGCTTCTGATTGCCGCCGGATGCGTGCTGCTGGTTGCGTGCGGGAATCTCGCGAATCTAATGCTGGCGCGCGGATTAAAAGATCGCGCGCAAACGTCCATACGAATTGCGCTGGGTGCCCCGCGAGCGCGGATTATCCGCAAATCGTTGGTTGAGTGCGTCACGCTCGCTGCCATTGGCGGAGGGCTAGGAATCGCTGTCGCCTACGCGGGAACGAGATTGATGCTGCATCTCGCGTTCGCGAATGCCGGCCGCGAGAACTTCGTGCCCATCAGCGCGACTCCATCTGTGCCCGTACTGCTGTTCACGCTGGGCATCTCTGTCCTTACTGGAATTGTTTTTGGAATCGCTCCCGCGTGGGTAACTTCGCACGCCGATCCGGTCGAGGCCCTTCGCGGAGCACAGCGTTCGGTTGGCGGCGGGGGCTCGTGGGCGCAGAAGTCGCTGGTTATCGCGCAGGGAGCGCTCTCGGTCGTGCTGCTCTCGGCGGCTGCGCTGTTGGGCCAGAGCCTCCGCAACCTCGAGCACCAGAATTTTGGATTTGAGACTAAGGGCCGCTACATCGCCTGGATTGATCCCGGTTTGGAAAATTACAAAGGTGAGCAGATGGAGCCGCTGTATCGGCGGATCAACGATCGCCTGCGCTCGATTCCCGGCGTGCGGATGGTGACCGAAGTGCTCTACGCACCGATGTCGGGCGATAGCTGGAACAATAGTGTGCGCATCGAGGGCCGTCCGGAGCCGCCGCCGAAAGAAGATACAGGGTCGGGATTTGCGCGAGTGATGCCCGACTTCTTCGATACGGTCGGCGCAAAAATTGTTCTCGGCCGTCCCATCACTGAGGAGGACACGGCAGCGACGCGCAATGTTGCCGTCGTTAACGAAGCCTTTGTAAAGAAGTTTTTCAAAGATCAGAATCCGATCGGGCAGCACTTTGGGCCAGGCAAGATCAAGTATTCCGCAATGTACGAAATTGTTGGGGTCGTGAAGGATATACGCTGGATGACGTGGGGCATGAAAGAGCCAGTGCGGCCGATGTACCTGGTGGCCGAAGCCCAATTTGGGAAATGGGACGATCCTGCGTATCAAAGCGGGGAAGTCGGGTCACATTTCTTGAACAACATCGTGATCTGGGCGCCTGGAGATCCGCCGGGCATGGAAGATCGCGTGCGCAAGGCGCTGGCGAGCGTCGATCCCGATCTTGTTCTCTATGGTGTCGATCCGTACGCGCAGGTTGTGAGCGGCCAGTTCCAGCAGGAGAAGATGATCGCAACACTGACTTCTCTCTTCGGCGTACTGGGTCTGATTCTGGCTTCGGTCGGACTCTATGGAGTGCTGGCGTACACGGTGGAGCAGCGGACGAGCGAGATCGGCCTTCGCATGGCGCTGGGTGCAGACCGTGGCAACGTGACAACGATGGTGCTGCGCGGGGCTTTGCTGCAGATTGGCATCGGGCTGGCGATTGGCATTCCTGCGGCGATTGGAGCCGGAAGGCTCATGACGGCTCAGTTGTACGGCGTGAAGCCGTGGGATCCGGTGATGCTCGCTCTTGCCGTATTCGTGCTCGGCCTTGCGGCAATGTTCGCATCCGCAATACCAGCGCGGCGTGCGGCAGGGGTCGAGCCGATGGTGGCTCTGCGAAACGCTTGATCTCGAGCTTTTTCACCACGGAGCCACGGAGGACAGGGAGCGTGGCTTTGCTGCTTTAGTTCTAAGGACACCGAGAACATACCTGCCCTGAGGATCCCGATTCGGGAAATCAGCAGGATGATTCTGGCTCAACCCTGTTTCTTGGCTATCTAATTGCTTCCTGTCTGTTGTTCCCCGCATAGCACTCTCAAAACGCAGTGCGCCGTTCCTTGCTTACAATTCAGTAGAGCAGGAGGAACGATGAAAGAGGTACTTGCGGATTCGGCTCTCGATCAGATCTTTCGCGGTGCGCGAACTTACAGCGCATGGCTCGACAAACCAGTAAGCGATGAAACCTTGCGCCAGTTGTATGAGCTGATGAAGTGGGGACCGACGAGCTCGAACGGAAATCCGGCGCGGTTCGTGTTTATCCGTTCGCGTGCCGCAAAGGAGCGGCTGCGTCCCACATTGGCGCCCGGCAATGTGGAGAAGACGATGGCGGCGCCGGTCACGGTGATCGTCGCGTATGATCTGCGCTTTTATGAGAAGCTGACACGACTCTTTCCGCACAACGCCGGCATGCGCGCGATGTTTGCCGCCAATCCTCAATTGGTGGAAGTCACGGCGAAGCGCAATTCCTCGCTGCAGGGAGCTTACCTGATCATCGCCGCGCGCGCCCTGGGACTCGATTGTGGTCCGATGTCCGGATTCGATAACGCCAAACTCGACGAAGAGTTCTTCGGCGCCGGCAAGGAATGCGAAGGATGCGAGCAGGAATTTTTTCCCGCTGGGCACGTGAAGTCGAATTTTCTCTGCAATCTTGGCTACGGCGACGATTCCAAGCTCTTTCCTCGCGCTCCGCGACTTGAGTTCAAGGAAGCTTGCACGGTGCTGTGACGCCGCAATCGCAGAACTTGCGATTTAGTTGCTGGCGGTGTACTTGATTCGTTGCTGGTCCAACTGCATCGGCGGTTTTGTGACCACATCCAAGCATAGTTCGGAGGAATTGATGCCAGAGTTGCGCAAGTTGGGAAATTCCGGAATTGAAGTGAGGCCACTCTGCCTGGGATGCAACGTTTTCGGATGGACTCTCGACGAGGCAGGATCGTTTCGGATTCTCGATGGATTCTTTGCCGTCGATTTCAATTTCATCGACACCGCCGATATCTATCCAAAATGGGCGCCTGGGAACAAAGGAGGAGAGTCGGAGACCATCATCGGCAAATGGATGAAGGAGCGCCGCAATCGCGAGAAAGTGATTCTCGCTACCAAGTGTGGCCACGAGTGGGGCATGGGACAGGGAAAGAGTGGACTATCAAAGCAGTACATCCTCGAAGCAGCAGAGGCTTCGCTCCGACGTTTGCAAACCGATTACATCGACCTCTACCAGGCTCATCAGGACGATCCAAAGACTCCGCTTGACGAGACGCTCGAGGCCTTCGCACAACTGATCCAATCCGGAAAAGTGCGAGCGATCGGCGCTTCGAATTACTCCGCCGTGCGCCTTGAAGAAGCGCTTCGCGTGAGCAAGACCCACCAACCGCCGCGCTATGAGAGTCTGCAGCCGCACTACAACCTCTATGAGCGCAACGACTACGAGTCCACACTGGAAGATGTTTGTCTCCGCGAAGGCCTCGGAGTGATTCCATATTTTTCGCTTGCCAGTGGATTTCTCACGGGGAAATACCGCTCGAAAGCCGATCTCACCGGAAAGGCGCGAGGCTCTCGCGTTGAGAAGTATCTGAACGAGCGCGGCTTCCGCATTCTCGATGCTCTCGATCGCGTTGCGAGCGAGCGCAACTCAACTCCGGCGCGCGTCGCGCTCGCCTGGCTCATCGCGCGGCCGAGCATCACCGCTCCGATCGCCAGCGCGACAAAGCTCGATCAACTCACCGATCTGATCGAGGCGACCAAGCTCAAGCTGAGCGCGGAGGAGATCGAGCTGTTGAACGCCGCCAGCTCTGAGGCGGCTGAGCCCGTGCTCAGTAGGGAACTGTGAGTCGCTCAAACAGAACCGCCGGCGGTAGCCGGTGTGGCAGTCGCGGTTGTTGGGGCTGCGCCTCTCCCGACTCACCATATTCCTCGCCTGGAGCTGGCCATTGCTCCATCTGCAACCAGCCCCACGGGTGCCGGTTCTGTTTCGCACCCTCAAACAAAAAAGCTGCTGACTCCAGAGCCTGTGGTGCTCCTGGATCAGCAGCTAGCCTGCGTGCGTACCTTCCATACTGGTTCTTGCTGTCCCTCATGTCAAACTGGTTCTATTGAAAAGAATCTTTAGCGGAACTAAAGTATCGGGCGTCCTTAATTCATCAACTCAGGAGCCGTGTGGACGTCCATCAGCTTGAGGTATTTCTGTCGGTGCTTGAAGCCGGCAGCGTCACGCGCGGAGCCGAGCGCGTCCACCTCTCTCCCGCTGCAGTCAGCCTCCAGCTTCAGAATCTGGCGGAGCACTTGAAGACTGAGCTCTTCGTCCGCTCTGGCCGAAAGCTGCTGCCCACCTCGATGGCGCATCGGTTAGCCGAGCAGGCGCGGTCGGTGGTTGAACAGATTCGACGCATCGAGACCGACTTTCACGGCCAGCCGCAGGAGGACACGCGACCGTTTCATTTCGCCACCGGAGTGACCACTCTTGTCTATCGGCTTGGCCGGCCTTTGCGCATGCTGCGTAAGCAGTATCCACGCACCGAACTTCACGTGACGGTCGCGAACACCGAAGAGATCGTCGCCGGTTTGCTGGACCGTCGTTTCGATTTGGGACTGATATCGCTTCCGCTTTCGGAACCCGGGGTCGCGACCATCCCTCTGTTTGAGGAAGAATTGCTAGTCGTGCGTCCGTCCGCGAGCCGCGTGCGCGGAGGACAGATCGGCTCAATCCGCGCTTCGGAACTCGGACGCGTGCCATGGCTGCTCTATCCCAAACAGAGCAATATGCGGACCATCATCGATGGGTTCTTCGCCCATGCCGGAATCGAGCCGAATGTAGTGATGGAAGCCGCCGATACTGAGGCGATCAAAAGGCTGGTCGAGTCAGGGTTCGGCTACTCCATCCTTCCTGAATTTTCTCTCAAGGGACAGTCTCGTTTTTTTCATACCATGCGGATCTCCGGCCAGAAGCTCGTGCGCAATCAGGCGCTGGCAATGGTGAACGGTCCATATCCGCGTCCGCTTACTCTGACCATCGCGGAATTCATTCGCCGCGCGTTGCAGTAACCGGGTGGGAGGAGAAGTTCTCCGCCATTGCGATTCGTTCGTTTCAAAATGTGGAATCGCAATAATGATTCAGTTTCGCTAAAGATATCGTTTTAAGTATCTGGTCTTGACAAAGCCAATTGTGGCCCAACATCATGCCGCTCACGTTGAGGGAGCGCGTGCGGCAAACCGGGGAAGCTGCGTCCGATTGTCAGGCATTGATTTTGTTCTCAGCAGGATCACAACTGCACTCCGTCTTTCCTTTCCCGCCGTTCACTTCAGGAGAGCCACAAAAATGAAGAAGCATTCGCTTGCGATCTTTTTTCTTGTCTTGCTGCTTAGCAGCATTTCCTTTGCGCAGGGGCTCGGCAGCATCGTAGGGACCGTGTCTGATTCTTCGGGAGCAGTGGTTCCTGGAGCCAAGATCACGGCGATCGAAGCCGGCACTGGACTCAGCCGGGCCGCAGTTACCGACTCGCACGGTTATTACGTTATTCCCTCTTTGAAACCGGCACAGTATTTGGTTTCGGCTGAAGCTTCCGGCTTTCGTACCTCGAAGCAGACCGTCACTCTGCTTGCGAATCAGAGTCTCACCGTCAACTCGCAACTGCAGATCGGCTCGCCCACGGAGACGATAGAGGTCACCGGCACGCAACTGCAGGTGGACACCACCACCCCAACGATGAAGCAAGTTCTCGAGGGCCAGCGCGTGCTCGACCTTCCGCTCGAAGGCCGCAACGCTGCGCAACTTACGCTGCTGGTTCCAGGGACCGTCAATGATCCCAATAATGGTGGTGCGGATCAGGGCGGACAAAAGACCTTTCCGGGCGCCGTGACGTACTCGATCAACGGCTCACGACAAAACCAGACCAGCTATCAGCTCGACGGCGGCAATTTCGTCGATGAGTACAGCAATGTGAACCAGCCGTTCCCATTTCCGGACGCGCTGCAGGAGTTCAGCGTTCAGACGAGCAACTATGGCGCAGAGTACGGGCAGAACGCGGGCGGCGTGGTGAACGTGGTGACCAAATCGGGCAGTAACCAGATCCATGGCGACGCATTCGAGTTCGTGCGCAACGCGCTTTTCAATGCCAGGAACTGGGGTTCGAACTTCAACGCTTACGATCATGGCCGCGATCAGCTAAAGCGCAACCAATTCGGCGGCACGATTGGCGGCCCGGTCATCCATGACAAAACATTCTTTTTCGTTGGCTATCAGGGAACGGAAATTCGCAATTTAGGAAACCCCACAACGAAGAGTGTTTTCACCGCTTCGCAGCGAGCAAGCGCCACCGACCCTGCCATCATCAATTTGTTGAAGCTAGTCCCGCTTGGCGATCCGGGCAATGTTGACAATACCGGTCAACCGCGAATCACGTACGCGCAGCCGGATCGAGAGAATTACAACGAAATCCTCGGACGGGTCGATCATTCGATCACCAACAATGATCGGCTGACCTTCCGCTACGATTACAACCGTTACCACAAGGATCCGGTGTTCGATCCGGCGAACATCCTGGATTACACCGACGGAACTAACGCGATCGTGAATCAGAATTATCTGCTTCACGAGAGCCATATCTTCACGGCGCATCTTTTGAATGAATTCCGGTTCAGCTACGCGCGCGAGACTTCAGATCGTGGGCCTGCGGCTAACGTGCCGGATGTGTCTGATTTCGGCGTCAATATCTTCCAGCCTAATTTCGGCAAGGGCATCCAGACCATCAGCGTTTCGGGATTGAGCGGCTTTAGCATCGGCGATAACCTGCACGCCGTGTTCAAACGCAACAACTTTACCTGGAGCGACGACGTAAGCTGGGTTTTCGGACGACACACGCTCAAGTTCGGCGGAGTCATCGAGTCCAGCAAAGTGGACATCAACAATCCCGGCTTCTTCGGGTATGGGACCTTCAATTTTTCAAGTCCTACAGCTTTCCTGGCAGGCACGCTGAGCAGTTTCCAGCAGGGCGCAGGTGAATTCAAAAATATCCGCAACAATTTTCCTGGTCTGTATCTGCAGGATGATTTCCATGCCAGCCGCAAGTTGACGCTGACCGCGGGCTTGCGCTGGGAACCCTTCCGGGCATGGGACGAGATCAAGCAGCGCACGGAGGTGTTCAACATCGCCGACGCCGTTCCCGGCGGGCCGACTTCGCAGGTTTATCCCAACGCGCCGCCGGGATTGTTCTTTGTTGGCGACCCGGGTGTGCCCGAGCGCGGAGTGCAGTCGAACATGCTCAACTTTGCGCCGCGCCTCGGCTTCGCCTATGACGTGTTCGGTGACAGCAAGACCAGCCTGCGCGGCGGCTTTGGCATGTTCTATGACACGCGCATGACAGGTTTAGCGAACAACCGCGTTGTCGATCTCACGCCCTTCAGCCCGCAAGTGGGGCCGCTGACGCCTCCACCTGGTCCGTTCAGCGATCCATACTGCCAGAAGACCGCCGGCTGCACTGCGATCAGCAACCCGTTCCCGATTTCCTTGCCGGTTTCATCGAATTATGTATTCCCACTTCCATTGCAGATCATCGGATTCGACAATCGCTCGAAGCTCAAGACGCCAGTCGTTGACGAGTGGAACCTCGGATTGCAGCACGAATTCCCGGCTGGCTTCCTTGCACAACTCGCCTACGTCGGTTCGCACGGCAGCCATATCAAGGAATCGGTGCAACTGAATCCCGCGTTTCCAACAGCAACGCTACCGGCGGTCTGTAATCCGAAACCAGGTGGCAAAACAACATTCTGCGACGCTACGCGGCGATTGAATCTTCCGTTTGAGGCGATCAATCCCAAGAACGTCGTTTATAACAACGTCTGGCAGGGCTGGAACGACATCAACTCTTCCTACCACTCGCTTCAGGCAAGTTTGGAGAAACGCGCAAAAAACATCACGGTCATAGGCAGCTACACATGGGCAAAGAGCATTGACGATCTTCCTGTTGGCGCTAACGTGAGCGAGATCGGCGCGGACACTGGCGGTGTTTCCCCATTGCCATGGGACAATCCGAACCGGCATGCCTTCGACCGCGGCCCGTCTGAGTTTGACCGTACTCACCGCGTAGTCGGCTCGTACGTTTTGCAGCTTCCGCAAATGTCGGATTGGAATACAGCTCTACGACAGATCGCGGGGGGATGGATGCTGAGCGGCTCCACGCAGTTCCAGACCGGGCGCCCACTGACCGTGCTTTCCGGTTTCAGTTCGGGAACCGACAGATCAGGGGTGGGGAACGGAACCGATCGTGCCGTGTTCCTCGGAGGCAATCCTTACGGCGGTAATACCTGCGGCACATCGCCACACTGCGTGAGCTGGATCAATCCTACGGCGTTCCAGCAGCCGGCTTTCGGCACGTTCGGCAATGCCAGTAAGGGAGCACTGCGAGGCCCGAACTATTGGACCTGGGATATGGGACTGATGAAGAACTTTACCGCGACCGAGCGCTGGAAACTGCAGTTCCGCGCCGAGTACTTCAACGTTTTCAATCGCGTGAACTTGAACGATCCGTCCGGCAGTACTGGGATTGCCAATTTCAACCCGATCGGAACCTTTGGCCAGATCACGGGAGCGGGAGATCCGCGCATCGGTCAGCTCGCGTTGAAGGTGCTGTTCTAAATAACTCGTCTTTTACTTCGTATTGAAACGCGGGCGCAGTTTTCTGCTGCGCCCAATAACATAGTGTGCGAATGCGGTGGGATGAGCAGGATCATCGCTCCAATTAATCGAGCAGAAGAATCCAGTCCGAGAGATTTTGAGAGGAGAGAGAGTGAGTTCCAAAGCCGGAAGTACGCGCAGATCGTTTCTTCACGCAGGCGCCGCAGCAATCGGCGGACTGGGCGTCGCTGACCTCAAGAGTTTCGCGGCAGCTCCGCAGCAAAGTTCGGCAGGTCAGACTCCTGGATCTCGGGGCGCAATCTACGATGTGCGCTCGTTTGGCGCCAAGGGCGATGGAACTAGCGTCGATACACCGGCAATCAACAAAGCAATCGAAACAGCGGCCTCAGCCGGCGGTGGTACGGTTCTTCTTCCTGCTGGAAATTATCTTTGCTACACGATTCATCTCAAGAACAACACCGCCCTCTATCTTGATCAGGGAGCTACCATCGTCGCCGGCGAGACTGGTTCCCAAGGTCAATACGACGCAGCGGAGCCAAACCAGTGGGATCATTATCAGGATTTCGGCCATAGCCACTGGCACAACAGCCTGATCGTCGGCGAAGAGATTCACGACTTTTCCATCTTGGGCCCCGGTCTCATTTGGGGAAAAGGCCTGAGTCGCGGAACGCGCCAGGGGCCCAGAGCAGAAGATCCAGGAGTCGGGAATAAATCGATATCCTTGAAGAACTGCCACAACGTCATCCTGCGAGATTTTTCCATCCTCCACGGCGGGCATTTCGGAATTCTGGCTACCGGAGTGGATAACCTCACCATCGACAATCTAAAGATCGACACCAATCGCGATGGCATCGACGTCGATTGCTGCAGCAATGTCCGCATCAGCAATTGCAGCGTCAATTCGCCATGGGACGATGCCATTTGTCCGAAGAGCTCTTTCGCGCTCGGCTATGCCCGATCGACGGAGAACGTGACGATCACCAACTGCTTCGTATCGGGCAGCTATATGGAAGGCACGCTGCTCGACGGAACTCGCAAGCCGTTCCCGCCGGACGAGAGAGTTCCTCGCAATGGCCGCATTAAATTCGGCACGGAATCAAATGGCGGATTCAAACGAATCACCGTTTCGAATTGCGTGTTCGATGGCTGTCACGGCCTCGCTTTGGAGGCTGTAGATGGCGCGCTGCTCGAAGACATCACGATCGACAACATCAGCATGCGCGACATCAACAATGGGCCGATATTTCTCCGCTTAGGCGATCGCATGCGCGGACCTGAAGGCGTGCCCGTTGGAGCTTTGCGTCGAGTGATCATCAGCAACATCGTGGCGTCTAACTCGGCGTCGGGCATTTCTTCGATCATCACTGGACTGCCCGGACACCTGATCGAAGACGTTAAGCTGAGCAACATCGTCATCGAGCATCGCGGCGGAGGAACTCCGGAGCAGGCCAAGCGCGAAATTCCGGAAGAAGAGCGCGATCGATATCCGGAGCCCGGCAGATTTGGCGATACTCCCTCGAACGCCTTCTTTATCCGTCACGTAACGGGAATCGAGATGAACGACGTGAAGATCCTCGTTCAGCAGCCCGACGCACGTCCGGCATTTGTTCTGGAAGACGTACACGGCGCAGACTTCTTCCGTATCAAATCGCCCAAAAACGGAAATGTCCCGACGTTCGCTTTGAAAAATGTGGATGACTTCAAAGTTTCGCAGTGCAATACAGTTCCAGACACGCATTTGGATAAAGCAGACAATCGGAGTCTGTAAGTCAGCTCTCGCTTTTTCGGCCACCAGTGCTTAGAGTGATGCCAACGCTGCTTCATGGCCGAATGCCGAGTGCCGACTGCTGAGGGCCTCTTTATCAAGCGAGAATCGAAATGGGATTCATCACCGAAAACTTTCTATTAAGAACTAAAACCGCGCGCAACCTGTATCGGGAGTATGCGGCAGGCGAACCGATTCTGGATTACCACTGCCATCTTTCCGCTAAAGAAATCGCGGAGAATCGCAGCTTCCGCGACCTCACGGAAATCTGGCTTGAAGGCGATCACTACAAATGGCGGGCTATGCGCGCCAATGGCGTCCCAGAACGGTACTGCACCGGGAATGCCAAGCCGTACGAGAAGTTCCTCGCATGGGCACGGACTGTGCCACATACCCTTCGGAATCCGCTGTATCACTGGACGCACCTCGAGCTGAAGCGCTATTTCAACATCGACTCCCTGCTCGACGAGAACACCGCCGAAGATATTTGGAATCGGGCGAATGAACAACTCGCGAAAGAAGAATTCAGCACCCAGGGAATTCTGGAGAAGTTCCGTGTAGTGGCAGTGTGTACGACCGACGATCCGGCTCAGACGCTCGAATATCACGAGCGGATTCAACGCAGCGGGCCGGCTACGGCGGTATTTCCAACCTTCCGTCCGGATCGAGCGCTGCGCATCGATGATCCCGAAGGATTTAATCAATGGACCGAGGAACTAGGCTCAGCCGCGAACACGCACATCGCCAAGTTCAGCGACTTTCTCAACGCCCTTCGCAAGCGTCATCAGGATTTTCACGATCACGGCTGCCGGCTGTCGGACCACGGACTCGCCTATTGCTACACCGATTTCTGCTCGGAAGCAGAAGCGTCCGCAATATTCGATAAAGCCCGAACTGGGAAGCAGGCTACGCCGGCGGAGGTTAGCAATTTCGGCGCATTCCTTATGCTCTTCTTCGGGCATCTTGACGCGGAGAAAGGGTGGACCAAGCAACTCCATCTGGGCTCGTACCGAAATGGGAACACGCGCGCGAATAAGACGCTTGGCCGGGACACCGGCTTCGACGCGATCGGAGACTGGCCGCAAGCCGAGTCGCTGGCGCGCTATCTTGATCGGCTTGATCAAGACAATCGACTGCCGAAGATCATCGTTTATAACGTAAATCCCGCCGACAACTACGTGTTCGCCACGATTATCGGCAGCTTCCAGGACGGAAGTATTCCCGGCAAAGTCCAGTTCGGCAGCGGATGGTGGTTCCTTGATCAGAAAGAAGGAATGGAATGGCAGATGAATGCGCTTTCAAATTGCGGCCTGCTCTCCCGCTTCGTGGGCATGGTGACGGATTCGCGTTCGTTCATGTCGCATCCACGACACGAGTACTTCCGCCGCGTTCTTTGCAACCTGATCGGAAATGAAATTGAGGCCGGAGAATTGCCCGATGATGAAGAGTTGATCGGTTCGATGGTTCGCAATATTTGCTTCGAGAATGCGAGACGGCTGCTCGAACTGCCAATTCCGAATTCGATCAACGAACCGGTCGGCTCGGCTCGATAGCTCTACTCATCGTCATCTTCGTCGATGACGAGACCGCCCAGCGCTTCGGCAGTATCGAGCACGCGCTGATAGCGGTCGTACCACTCGGTCGAGACCTCATAGACGAAGAGCGTGCCCTGGTGGGAAAAGCCGAGCTGCAGAAATCCGGCTTTGCCGATGTAGGTGCGAAGCCACCGAGCATCGTCGAGGTCATCGCTATACACGCCGTCTTTCAGGCGCTCGATGACAAAGTCGAGATCTTCTTTAGAGAGCACCATGTCATCCATGGTGAGGAATGTCGCTCCTGCAGCCTTAGCTAGCTCGACGAAGTCCTTCCAGGCATCGGCGTTATCGCCTTCCTTCCACACAACCGTCGGCAGCTCTTCCCCGATATAGCCAGGGAAACGCTTCATCCCGTGGCCCTCGATGAAGGCCGTCATGTCATCTTTCAGACTGTGCAGATCGTCGGAGCGCATTCAATTCTGGGCGTAATGCCCCCGCCCGAAGTTCAAGATACACGAAATCGGCAGCATCGGCGCGGTGGGGCTTTCCCTTTCGTCATCGGCAAACCTCGTCGCATAAGGCTAATCGCTGATGTTTTCTGCCCTGATGAGCAGCTCAGAATTGAGCTACTCCACTTCAGGCTGGCTGCTTGCACGCTCTGTCCACAGTTCTACATCCGTTGTTTGGGAACCGGTGGGTGCGTCTGCTCTCTTTCGGGCTGCTGGTCACTTCCCTCGTGTTCGCCTTTGTTCTGGAAGTCGGGATGGTACCCACGCCCTCGATGGAGGGAACAGTGCTTGTCGGCGATCATCTTGTACTGCTGAAGCTGCCTTACGGACCGAATATTCCGTTCACTCATCTGCGTTTGCCGCAATGGCGATCTCCGAAGCCGGGAGAGATTGTCGCCTTTCGTAGTCCAGTAGAGCCGGGCGAAGTTTATCTCAAGCGCGTGATCGCGGTTGCGGGCGACACGGTTGAAATCCAGCATGGAATTCTTTACGTGAACGGCGTCCGCATGCCTGAGGACTATGCTCGCATTCGCGCCACCCGGCGATGGTCATGGCAGGAAAACATTTCGGCGCGGCGCGTACCCGCGAATTCTCTCTTTGTGCTTGGCGACAATCGCGACAACTCGGAAGACAGCCGGTACTGGGGGCCCGTGCCTGTGGCCAATGTGGTCGGAGAACCCATCTTCGTCTTCTGGTCGTATGACGCGCCGAGTTCTGCATGGCTCGATCCGAATTTGCTGCACCAAGTCCGTCTCTACGCCTCTGCTGTCGGCCACGTGACGCAGATTCGGTGGCGGCGCACCGGATTGCTGCTCTGCTTCAGGTGATACACTTTTCCTTCCTGCCATTCCACCTGAAGGACCAGACTGCTTGGCCCAATCTTCCGCCCAGAAAAAGCCCCGCCGCGTTACATACTCCGACGCCGGTGTAGATATCAGCCGCGCAGATCGCGCCAAGCAGCGCATTAAGTACCTCGCGCAGAAGACATTCACCCGCAGCGTTCTGAGTGACATCGGCAGCTTTGGCGGATTGTTCGCTCTGGGCACGAAATATCGGGATCCCGTTTTGGTATCGAGCGCCGACGGGGTAGGCACTAAGCTGAAGATTGCTTTCGCCATGAACCTGCACCAGACCGTCGGCGCTGATCTTGTGAACCACTGCGTGAACGACATTGCCGTACAGGGCGCGACGCCGCTGTTCTTCCTCGACTACTTTGCCAGCGGAAAGCTCGATCCTGAAGTGACGGAGAAAGTTGTTTCCGGTCTCGCCGATGCTTGTCGGCAGAATGGCTGTGCGTTGATCGGTGGCGAGACCGCTGAGATGCCCGGTTTCTACAGCGACGGCGAATACGATATTGCGGGTTTCATCGTAGGAGTGGTCGATCGCGATCGCATCATCACCGGTGAGCGCGTTGAAATTGGGGACGTCATTATCGGCCTTCCCTCCACCGGCCTGCACACGAACGGGTACTCGCTTGCGCGCAAGCTCTTCTTTGAAGTCGCGCGCTACACGCCAGAGACGTTCGTGAGCGAGATTAAGAACAAAGCCGGCGCCGAACTCATGCGTACGCACAAGAGCTACTGGCCTGTTGTACGCCGTCTGATCGAAGCCGAGGCGGTGAATGCGATGGCGCACATCACGGGTGGCGGCATCACCGAAAACCTGCCCCGCGTTCTGCCGAAAGGAACGGCTGCGAACATCCAGCTCGGCTCATGGCCGGTTCTGCCGGTGTTCACTCATCTGCAGAAGCTGGGGAACGTCGATCAGGATGAGATGCTGCGCACTTTCAATATGGGAATTGGCATGATCCTTGTGGCGCCGGCGAAGAAGTTTAAGCGCGTGCAGACGATCCTCGATCGTGTCAACGAGAAGGGATACACGATTGGTCGGATCGTGAAGGGTGATCGCAAGGTCATCTACTCGTAGAGGCGGAAAACCGTTTCGAGTTTCAGGTTTCGAGTTTCCGGTGGGGCAATGCCATTGCTCACAGCATCGTCGCGAGAGATCTGAATGCAAAAGCTCCTAAAAGAAACTGATGGTATCCAGATAGAGAATGCTGCGGACTGGCTCCGCCGAAACCTGAAACCTGAAACCCGAACCTCTTTTGCGCCTTTCCGATGAATCGCCTTGGCATTCTTCTCTCCGGACGTGGCTCCAACTTTCTAGCCATTGCCGACAACATCGCAGCCGGAAAGATTCCCAATACGGAAATCGCGGTTGTGATCTCTAACAAGCCGTATGTGGCCGGTATCGAAGCTGCGGAAAAGCGTGGACTGAATGCGCACGTAATCCAAAGCAAAGGCCTATCACGCGCAGAGCATGACGCGTCTATCGTTGGCTGTCTGCGCGAACATCGGGTGGACCTCGTTTGCCTGGCGGGCTACATGCGGCTCATCTCGCCGACTTTCTTGGAATCGTTCCCGAATCGGGTTTTGAACATCCACCCCTCTCTTCTTCCCGCATTTCCCGGTCTCGACGCGCAGAGACAGGCTCTCGAATACGGAGTTCAAGTCAGTGGCTGCACGGTACATTTTGTCGATGAAAATCTCGATCACGGAGTCATCATCGTGCAACGTTCCGTACCAGTGCTGCCCACCGATGACGAACACAGCCTCTCCGCGCGCATTCTCCAACAGGAGCACATTGCCTATAGCGAAGCTATTTGTATGGTTCTGAGCGGCGAGTATGAGATTCGCGGACGTAGATACACGAAGAAGTAAGTTGGCGACATTTCTGAGATTGGTCAGTACCGTCCGCGGTAGCGGATGGGTTCATCTGCTCGAAGAAAAGCACCCGTTCGCTACCGCGAACGGTACTGACCATCGCAAACTCAAGGCAATCCCAGATACAGCAACTGTGAATTCCTCTAGAAGGGTGCTTTAGCGGTTTCGCGGCGAACAGCAGTCGCCAATTCAACATCTCAATTGTTGCCTCAGCTTAACTCTTCACACAGAGATGCACATCTTTGCCATTATCGCTGGCGTAGTGCTGATTGGAACCTCGTGCCATGATGTATTCCACACCCTCTTTCATCCCGCTGGACGCGGAGCACTGAGCGACTCGATGTCGCGATGGATATGGAAGGGAGTTCGCGCTTTTGCGGTACGTCGCCGCAGCATGATCACGCTGGGCGGCCCAATCATATTTCTCGCCATCGTTTCTACCTGGGCTCTCCTCATCATCTTTGGATTCGCGCTCATTTACTGGGCGAATCTACAAATCTTCGTTCCCGTTCCCGGAGTGGATCCTTCACTGCCGAAGACATTCTTTGATGCTTTCAATCTTTCTCTGGGGGCCTTGATCACAATTTCCGGAGATTACGATTCCAATTCCAAGCTCATACGCCTGCTGATGGGTGCGGAAGCTGTAATCGGATTCGGACTGCTTACGGCAGCAGTTTCGTGGCTGCTATCCATCTATCCCGTTTTGGAGCAGAGACGTTCGCTCGCGCATCGCGCCACTCTCATGCACGCGGCGGAGGAGCGGGCGGAAGCATCGGTGTTTGACTTCCCCTGCTCAGACTTAGCTGCACTGTTGCTCACGATTACGGAAGAGATAACCAAGCTGCGCAACAGCATGTCACAATTTCCCGTGAGCTATTACTTTCACGGAGGAGAGAAAGAAACTGCGTTGCCGGGAATCCTCGAATATGTCCGCGGCATTGGTGAGAAGGCCACGCGAGCGCACGACGCCTCGGTGCGCATTGCAGGGATCATGCTGTCCGGCGCAATCATCGATTACTTAGAATTCCTGGCGCAGGTGTATCTGCGCATGCCGAGCGACGATATTCCTGCCGTGCTGCGAGCCTATGCAAGAGATCAGTTGCGTGCGGTCGTGGAGTACGAGCCCGCTCGCGTTGAAGGTCAAGATTCGAGAGCGGCTTAGACTTCCACCTCGATTGTACTTGCTTTCTCGTCGGTCGCGAGCGCAACTGCACGGTTGAGAAGGTTGCTGACCTGCGCCAAGGCCAAGTCGGCAACCTGCAGAGCGCCAATTCCGTTGTTCGCGTTGCGCGAAGACTACGTAAGAGCGCTGACGTTTGCGTGCAATCCGTCGGAATGGCCAGACCGGCGGCATTGTCCGCACCGCTGTTGATGCGTGAACCTGATGACAAGCGGAACAGTGTTGCAGGTTCGAGTTTGTAACCGACAGTTGGTTCTGTGCGGCTATTGAACGAATGTTATTGAGAATGCTGAGTGACATTGAAGGCTCCTCTTTGGTCCTGAATTTCCGATTCGGGAGGAGCCTCCGGTTTGAGGTCCTGTACCCCATTTTCGGAACTGGTTTTGTGTCCCACGTATCTCATCAGCACGCTCGGTGGACTTTAGCGGTTCCTCAGAAAGCGGCTAAGTAGTGGAATTCAGGAAGGTTGTGGAGAGCCGCCGATTCGTCGCGACCACGTTATCTGCCACTATCAAGAACTGTTATCCCTCGCGCAGCCGCGAAAAGCCAGGAGTTCCGGGGATTTGCGGTTGCTGCGCGGGGAACCTGCTTCTTCCGAAAGATTGGCTGAATCGGAAGAGCGATTAGGAGAATGAAGAAGATCGGCAATGTTTGCGTAACGGGGGCATGGCGTGCCCATCAGCGCGGGTCCCTTTCTCGTCCGCAATCGACGTGATTGTCGAGCCGAAGACCACAGCTGAACTGAAGATCAAAGAGACGGTTGGCTACGCGGATAAGGCGTGGCAGGAAGGCATTGTCTCGCTTGATAACCAGCTTGAGTCAATCGACGATCCGTTTCTGAAGAAAGCGTTGATGCTCGCCGTGGACGGCACCGAGCCGCAGGAGCTGCGCAGCATTATGGATGTCGAGCTCGACTGCAAAGCCGAACGCGAGGAGCAGGTGCCAAAGCACTTCGAATCCGCGGGGGATTCTCCGCGACCATCGGCATCATCGGTGCGTTTCTGGGACTCATCCAGGTAATGCAGCACCTCGACAAAATCGACGAAGTCGGACGCGGCATTGCCGTCGGTACACGTGCAACGATCCGGAGAGATCCTGCAAGTCGTTGGGCGCTGTATCGATATGAGCGAAAGCGGCCTGCTGGCAGCAATGGAGGGAGAGCTTCTCGACGGCGAAGACGTTGAGCTCGATTTGCACGTGACCGGCTCAGCGCGCGCCGGCGCGCATCCGCGCCGCACTGGCCAATATGCATTTCAATTTCAGCGATCGCGCGGAGTTTCAGGCACATCTCATGACAGACCGTTGAGGGACGACCGAACTAGCCCAGTATGCAGCGAAGCGGAATGGTGGGATGACGGTCTAGTCATAGATCACGCTGCCATATCCTGCGTTCCGCGCTTGCTTCTGGAGTTCCTCAAGTTCCTCTTGCTCGGCTTGGAGAATCCCCTTTAGCTGATTCACTTCCTGTTCTTTTCTCTTTTGCGCTTCGTTGTATTCCGGAGCATTGGTGTAGATATTGCGATTGTTCTGGACGTAATTGATCGTGGATTGGAGTTTGGTGATGCGATCCTGAATTTCAGCGATTCTCTGCTTCCTCTGTCGGATGGCAGCTTTGAATTCCTCGGCAGAGGGCACCTGATCGCCTTGCCGCATTGCGGCTTTTCCCGATTTAGGCTTTGTTATTTTCTCTTGCTTGGGGCTATCCGCGCTGCTCTCTTCGGCGTCGGAGGATACGCTAAGGTCCTCGTTCGTAAGCACCTTGTTTACTGTGGCGGCCTGCTGCTTGTTTTTCTCGCGTTGTTTTCTGGTAATGTCCGCGAGCGATTGCGCACAAATACGTTGCGAGAGTAGTAGCCATACTGAGATCGCGAGTAATATCCACGGCGTCGCTTTAACTGGCGCTCTCATGGTTCCTTGTCCACGCTCGCGCTCACTAGATTGCCTTTGGACCGCACCTGAATGTCGAAGAAGTCTTCCCACGTCATCGTGAGGTTCCGGTCGAACCAGGCGCGAATCTCCTGCAGGATTTGCGCGTCGGTGCATGAGGCTTGCCGGTTCCGGCCCTCCGCCTGACTGCTCTGTGCAAGGCGTTGGACAGCTTTCTTGACGCGGATTTCGCAGTCTTTGTCCAGCGTGGTAAACATGATTCCCATTCCGTGCCCATCATCCGAGGCGCGAACTTCGCCCTGTGCCGGAATCTTCATGCCATAAAGATGAAGGATCAACTGCACGCGCGTGTAACGCGGAAGAGGAAACTTAGTAGCGACGTAACAGCCGCCCAGGCTGATGTTGTCGAGTCTTCCCGTAATGGGAGATGCGCTCTGGTCGGTCCAGTACTGCACGCCGCGGTCACAGTCGAAGCGCGGAGCCGAGCGCCGGTCTTCTTTATCTTCTTCCAGATTCGGCTGCCAGGTATCGACGTAGCTGCCGTTATCGATCTGATCTTCAACGGCTGCGAATTTCTTTCCCGGCTCGAGCGTACGCAGGCCAATCTGGCCTTGCCGACTTGTGCCCGGCTCTCCGATCCACACAACCTCGAAGCGTACACGATCGCGTTGATGCTCAAGCACCAACTCTTGCCCGATCTTCATGGCAAGAGTCTGAAGGCTTGTGATGCGAGCGCCTCGCGCGCTGAGATCGAGAGTGCAAACAACGTGACGAAAGCTTTTTCCGTGTGCGTCGATACCCGACACACGCACCGGAACAGCAAGAAAGCTCCGCCTCTCGGTTCGTCGCGACATAGCGCGACTTAGTATGGTACGTGGGACGAACAGTCAGTGAGATTACGGAGGTAATTAGGTGCCCACAGTAACAAGTCAGCAGCAGCGGTTACCGAGTTGAAATATGGCTCTCAATGCGGAGAGGAGATCATCGGTGGAGGCCCCGACTTTTAATCGGGGGTACGCGCGGCCCAGCCGTGCGTATCGGAAACATGTAAATGAGGAAGCGCTTTAGCGATGGCTGGCGCGTGCAGCGCGCCAGCAGAACATCGGCATGATCGGCGCGCTCGCTTTCGCGCGTGCGCCGGCCCTAAGCGTAGCTGTTTTACTTGCTCGCTCTCGACGCACGGCTTCGTCGTGCGCCCGCGAGTAAATTCGGGGCTGCCCCTCAGGTACTGATCCGTAAGAAGTGATAGATACCCACCACGATCACGATCGGCAGAACGACTACCACTGCGATTCCGATAAGTAGCACCACGAAGAACAACCAGTCTCTCGCGATCAGCCCTTGCCGGACGCCTCCCCGATAGCGCACGAGCAGGTTGTAGTTCATGCGATTCGACTTCCAAACCGTGTCGAAGACATCGCCGAAAATGGGAATCGCTCCCAACAGCGTATCGATGGCTATGTTGGCGACCATGCGCGAGAGCGCAATCCGCGGCAATCCGCGCTGCCATGCGGCAAAGACAATTAAGAATGACAGCAATCCTGTGATGATGTCGCCCAAACCAGGAACGAGCCCAACAATGGGATCAAGCCCGAAGCGAATCTTGGTCCCGGGAATGTGAAAGATATCGTCGAGTACGCCCGCGAGATGGTCGAGCTGTTCGTCGGTAAGTCCGCGAGCCGGTTTCGGCGGTGGAAGGATCTCGGGTTGGCTCGCAGGCATGATCCATTGTAAGCAACGGAACGCGAAGTGGTGCTGCCGGAAGAATAGAGTTCCTTGCTCCGCCGGAGCTACTCTCGTTTACCATAACGGCCTATGTGCTTAAGACTCTGCATTTTTGCGTTCGTTCTGTTCTTTGTAGCGATCGTCCAAGCTCAGGCGCCCCAAAATGGAACGAAGCCCATCGTTCTCCACGCCGCGCGTCTGCTGGATGTCGAAGCCGGACGAATCGTTCAACCCGGCGAAGTGCTCGTCGAAGGCGAACGCATCCGGGAAGCCGGCAGCAATGTGACTCATCCTGCGGGAGCACAGGTGATCGACCTTGGCGATACAACGTTAATGCCCGGATTGATTGACGCGCACGTGCATCTTTTTCTGCATCCCGGCGCGGAAGATTTGCAAACGGTAGAGGAGTCGATCCCGCAAAGAACGATTCTGGCGACGCTGGCCGCGCGTGACGATCTCATGGCCGGCTTCACCGCCGAACGCGACATGGGAACGGAAGGCGCCGGCTCCGCCGACACCGCAGTGCGAAATGCGATCAACAAGGGCCTGATTCCCGGACCGCGGCTGCGTATCAGCGGAAATGCGATCGACATCCTCGGCGGACACGAGGATGCGCGCGGCTACAATCCCGAGCAGCACGTCCTGAGCAACGCCACCTACGCCAACAACGCCGACGAGATCGTTGCTGTGATTCGCGAGCAGTTCAAGCAAGGCGCCGACTTCATCAAAATGTATGAGACCGGCCGTGACGCGCTCCAAAATGGGAAATTCTCAACTCCGTACCAATACACGGAAGCGCAACTGGCGGCGGCGGTGGAGGAAGCTGCGCGTGTCGGCAAGCACGTAGCCGTGCACGCCACCGGAGAGCCGGGCACCCTCTATGCGGCCGAAGCCGGTGTCGAGTCGGTGGATCACGCGTTTCAGCTCAGCGACCAGACCATGAAGCTGATGCGCGACAAGCACATCCCTGCAGTCCCGACTTTCACCATCATCGAATATTTTGCCGATCACGCAGCCACTCCCGAAGCCGGACAACGCGAGCGCGCCATGCTCGACTTCCACGCGCAGGAGTTCCGCAAGCAATTAGCCGCCGGAGTGCCGATGGCAGTTGGATCGGATGTAGGCCCCTTTCCTCACGGCACCCAAGCGCGCGAGCTTGTCTTGATGGTGCAATATGGCATGTCGCCGTTGGCCACGTTGCAGGCCGATTTGCTGAATGGCGCAAAACTGCTTGGCTGGGAAGGCCAGATCGGCGCGCTCAAGCTTGGTTACTTTGCAGATGTGATCGCGGTTGCGGGAAATCCACTGCAGGATATCTCCGCGACCGAGCACGTGCAGTTCGTGATGAAAGGCGGTGTGATCTACAAGCAGTAACTGCGAAGGACAATGGCTAGTCAGTTTCGTCGCATCGCTTCCAGCAATGTCACTGAATGTGTCATACTTTTGTTCGCCCACTTCGACGATGGCCTTCGTGTGCTTATGCCTCCTTTGGAGCTGCTCAAAAGAGTGGGAACGAAGAAAACTGTCAGCAAGCCCCAGAGCGCGATCATTCTTTTGATCGTTGGCGAGCGGTATGAGGGGCTTGAGCAGGTCCTGCGCAAGAGAGGCTATACGGTAGTTGTCCCTTCGACCGCAGATCAGGCCGTAGCACTCTGTCTGCATAATCCCATTGCCGCCACTCTCATTGATCGCGCGTCGCTCGCTGAGGAAGAGGATTGGTCATTGGCGCAATCGCTGAAAATGGTCGCGCCACAGACGCCTATCCTGCTCTTGATAAAAGGACGTATACCGAAGAATTCTGGCATTCCTGTTGGAATCGACTGGATGGTGAGCGACAAAGACCCGGCGCAGGTCCTTGGCGCCATCAAGAGATTCGTTCGACTCAGCGTGGAACGGATGGAAGCCCAAGCCGCTCCGGAGCAAGCGGTGTAATCGACCGCCGCCCCGGTTTCCATCAAGCGTAGAGGTGATCGCTCTCGGCGTTATAGATGCGATTCAGTCTCGCCCGAAAATTCTCAAATGCAAGCTGCGCTCCCAGTTCGAGCAACTGCTCTTCGGAAAATTGCGCGCGCAGTCTCGCATAGAGATCGTCGGAAACGTTCGACGGAGTCGAAGCCATCGCATCAGCAAGTTCGATCACGAGCCGCTCGACATCGGTAAATACTGAGAGATCATTGCCGGGAATCGCGGCAAGTTTCTCTGGAGTCAATCCTGCTTTTCTGCCGACGGCAGAATTGATATCTACTCAAAACGGGCAGCCGATGCGAGCAGCCGTCCGAATCTTTCCCAACTGCACGTAGCGCAGCGAAACGCGTCGCTTGCGGCCGAGCGCCATCTCCATTCCAATCGCGCCCCACACAATTCCGGGTACGCGCATCTGAATCTTCGCCGGAGTGAGATCTTTGCCGAACATCTTGCGCATCATGCCGTAGAACCAGCGCAGATGCCATGGAGCTTCACTTTTTTCCAGACCCACCATTCTGGGCATGAGAAAAACCTCTCAGCAAAAGTCTTACTTCACTTATGTGGATGAGCGCATCGGTTTGCATGACTCGAAAAAATTATCGGTTCTGAGTTCGTGTGAACAAACGCAAGGTCCTTCGCTTGCGTCGCTTCGCTCCTTAGCTCAGGATGACAACTCGTTACGTAAAAGCGCGGAACAAAATAAACTTTGTCATGCTGAGGCGAACGCCGAAGCACCTTGCGTTTGGTTTTGGGTTTTGCAAGAGCAAAGGCAACATCAAGAGCGAACACAAGGTCCTTCGCCTGCGTCGCTCCTTGGCTCAGGATGACAAGGCGTGAGGGGTAGTCGCAAACACGCAGCTTGCATTGGCAGCGAGGTCGTTTACACCGGTGCGCTGCCCGCTTCGATCGCTTCTGGAGCTGGAGGCTCGCGTCTGGGTCGATGCGAGCTTAGCCCTTTTTCGATCTTGTCGTTGATTCTGGTTTCCGCGAATTGCGCGGCAACGCGAATGGCGTTCTTGATGGCCGTCGCGTTCGAGGAGCCGTGGCCGACGATGCAGATTCCCTTGATTCCCAAAAGGGGAGCGCCTCCATATTCCGCATAGTCGAGGCGCTTTTTGAAGTCGTCAAATGCGCGGCGAGAGAGCAGGAATCCTACTTGCGAGCTGATCGTTGATTTCAACGATTCCTTTAGTAGGAAGCGAACGGCAGAAACCAATCCTTCTGAAACTTTCAGCGCGACGTTGCCAATGAATCCGTCACAGACGATGACATCGACGCTGCCGTTGTAGAGATCGCGTCCTTCGACGTTGCCGGCGAAGTTCAAGGGAAGCTGGCGCAAGAGCGTGTAGGCTTCACGCGTCAACTCATTGCCTTTGCCTTCCTCTTCGCCGATCGAGAGCAGTCCCACTCTGGGCTTGTTCATACCGAAGATGCTGCGCGAGTAAATCTCGCCCATGATGGCGAACTGCTCCAGGTGATGCGGCTTGCAATCGACGTTTGCTCCGACGTCGAGCAAGATGGCAGCTTTCCCAGCAGAGGTCGGAAAGACAGCAGCTAGCGCAGGACGATCGACTCCGGGCAGCGCGCCGAGAACCATTTTCGCCGTTGCCATGGCCGCGCCAGTATTTCCGGCAGTCACAAACCCCGCAGCACGGCCTTCACGCACGAGGCGCAAGCCTACGCGCATGGAGGAATCGCGCTTGCTGCGAACAGCCGTCGCAGCCTTCTCGCCCATGCCGATCACTTCGGTGGCATGAACGAGTTCTATAGGCAGACTGCGAACGCTGGGATGTCGTTCGATTTCGCGATCGAGTTCTTCGCGTATCTGCGGCTCGCGTCCGACGAGCAGGACGCGCACGTCATGATGGCGGCAAGCAAGTATGGCTCCTTCCACTTCGGGCTTGGGAGCCCGGTCGGAGCCCATCGCATCGACCGCGATTACAGTTGGCATCTGCGGAAGGGCGATTGTAAACTAGCCGGCCTTTTCCGTGTCGAAGATCTCGCGGCCCTTGTAGTGTCCACATTTGGGACACGCGCGGTGCGGCATCTTCTTCTCGTGACAGTTAGGACACTCGGAGAGTGAGTTGGCAGTGAGATAGTCGTGGGCGCGACGACGTCCAGTGCGAGCCTTGGAGTGCCGCCGTTTTGGATTAGGCATGATCTCTTCCTTTAAATTAACGAACTGGATCCGGCTCTTGCGCCGGGGTCATTTCAACTTGTCTTTGATATCGGCCAGCGCCGCCCAGCGGGGATCGCTTGGGCGCTCTTCGCAGACGCAGGCCTCAGTATTCAAATTTCTTCCGCATCCGGCGCAGAAGCCGCGGCAGTTTTCGCTGCACACTACCTTCACCGGCAGCGCAAGCAATACCTGTTCGCGCAGCACGTCCTCTAACTGAATTCCATCGCCGGAGTAATACCCGATCTCAGTTTCTGCTTCCGAGATCGAGCGCTCGTCATGTCCGGCATCGACGCCCAGCGGCCGGTACAACAGGTCAAAGTCTCCACCGACTTTGGTCGGAACCGGCTCGACACATCGCGCGCAGCGAACCTCGATCGTAGTCGAGAAGTCGCCCAGCACGCGGATGTCTTCGACCACGTTATTCTTGCCGCCGCGATGCTCTTCCAGCAGCTCCGCGCGTCCCTTGGTATTCAGAACTCCGGATTGCCGCAGCTCCGCGCCCAAATCAAGCGTCCCCGGCGCAAGTTGCTGAGAAAACTCGACTTTCTTGACTTCCAGCTCTTGAAGACTGATGAACATCGCCAGCTACCCTCGCTTTCCGTTAGCAGGTGCCGGCTCACGCGGGAGCCCACAGCTCAGAATACGACCTTGAGGGCAAAACTTAAGGATAAGGAGAATGCGGCGGGGGTGTCAACCGGGGACCGCCGACCGCTCGGGATCAACGCCTGCCGACGAGCCAGAACGATTTTCCCCGAAGAATGCACAAATGCTGCGGCTTCGGCCGACCGAACGACGGCCAGGCACAATCATTTCAAGGTACTGCGGAGATCCCCCCTGTAAGTCAAGGACGAGCGAGTGGCGCACTCTTTGAAATCGATTTTGTGAGTGGCTCTTCCCGACGTTTGGCGGACTGAGCTTGCGCAAAAGATCGAAGCTGGTTCATCATTGCCGAGGCTTACCGGAAGCATCCGGTCCGCGGAAATGGGCTTAGCCCACCGGCCATTTGTTTCAACCGATCCAACCTGACTTCCTGCCCGAAGCGTGCGGACCACGGGCGCGTACGAGGAGGAAAGGTTATGCCTACAGTGTCGCGGGGTCTGCCGGAACGGCCCCACATTGATGTTCCAAAACGGGAAGCGCGCGAGCTTCTTGATCAGTGCCGTCAAGGCGCCGAAGACGCTCTGGAGCGCATCCGGCGCCGTCATCCAAAATTCAAGAATGTCGCCGATGACTCGGCGATTGCCGCCAGTTTCAAGTTGAGCGACGCGCAGCTCGTCATCGCGCGCGAATACGGTTTATCAAACTGGACGCTGCTGAAGCAGCGCATTAACGCAAACTCTGCAGCCAACGCTTTGCGGCACGCGATCGCCGACGACGAACGCGAGACCGTAGTCGCAATTCTGCGTACTAACCCCGAGATGCTGCATTTGCCGGTGTGGAGTGGGGACTGGGGACCTCCGATGAGCCACGCTGCAAATCTTGGACGGCTTGGGATTGTTCAAGCTTGTGCCGCACTTGGCGCGCGAGATTATCAGCACGCTTTCGATCGCGCTGTGCTTCAGGGAGAGATCGAGTGCGCGCGCTGGCTGCATGAAAACGGCGCACAACTCTTGCCGGGCATCATCATGGGAGCTTGTGAAACTCTCAACGCCGAGGGCTTTGGTTTCTTGGCGGAGTTGAATGCGCCTTTTACAAACGGCGAGGGTGATCCTCTCGCGCCACTTGCCCTGGTACTTGAAACTTATTCGCGTAATCCTGCCGGAAAGCACGCGATTCTGGAGCTTCTTAGTGCTCGCGGTTATGAGTTCCCCTATACTCCCATGATGGCGCTGCATCGCGGAGATATTTCGGAGCTCGAGAAACATTTGCGCCGAGACCCGAAATTGCTCGATCGCAGATTCACGTTGCACGAAATCTATCCTGTCGAGTGTGGGTGCGCCAAACATGGTCAGTCAGGCTTGCACTGGACGCCAATCGATGGCGCCACGCTGCTGCACGTTGCCATTGATTTCCGTGAGCGCGAGATCTTCGATTGGTTGCTCGCACACGGCGCTGACGTCAACGCTCGCGCGACGGTTGATCGCGATGGCTTCGGCGGACACACTCCACTGTTCAATGCCGTCGTTTGCGGACCGTGGCAAGACGCAGCGATGACACGCGCCTTGCTCGATCGGGGCGCCCGCAAAGAAGTTCGAGCAACTTTGCGCAAGTTTCTCGACTGGATCGCTACTCCACATTGGCATCAAGCCCGCGATGTGACCGCAGCCGAATGGGGCCACAGCTTTCCTGAGCGAAGGTGGGTGAACACGGAAGCGTTACGGCTTCTTGAATGAGCAGCAAGCTTTCGCAAACGCAGTGTTCGTTTCCTGGTTGCTTCACGTCTCGGTTAGCTTCACGTCTTAGTTGGCTTCACGTGTAGCCGACGCGTTTTCGGTGGCAGCCTGCGGATTCATCCGTAGGCGAGGCTTCAGCCTCGTCTTAAGCATTGCCTTTGATTTGCGGCTTCAGCCGCGGCGCGTTTGCAGTTGAATCATGGTGGCCCGCAGAACAAAGCCCGTGGCTAAAGCCGGAAATCTCTGCGTCCCCATAAGGACGACGCTAAAGCATCGCCCGCGCATAAATGCGTGGGCTGCCACCAAGATGCCTTCGCGTCAGAGGAGAACCGCTCAGATGCACCGTCCTACCGGCCCTCTTCCTCCAGAAACTTCTCTACCTCCATCGCCGCCATGCAGCCCGTGCCGGCGGCGGAGATTGCTTGGCGATAGCGGCGGTCCTGGACGTCGCCGCAGGCGAAGACGCCGGGGACTTTGGTGAACACGTAATTCTTCGTCAGGATGTAGCCATCAGGATCGGTGTCGAGCTGGCCGTTGATCCACTTCGCGTTGGGTTCGTGGCCGATGCCTAAGAACATTGCGCTCGTGGGGAAGTCCCATTGCGCGCCGGTTTTGAGATTGCGCAATCGCAGGCCGGTGACTTCTTTCTTCTGAACGTCGTGGACTTCATCGACCACGGTGTCGGTGAGAAATTCGATTTTGGGATGCTGGCGCGCGCGCTCCAGCATGATCTTTGAGGCGCGGAAGACATCACGACGATGGATGATCGTCACCTTGGTGGCGAAGCGCGTGAGAAACAACGCTTCCTCCATCGCCGAGTCTCCCCCGCCGATAACGGTGATTTCTTTGCCGCTGAAGAAGAAGCCGTCGCATGTTGCGCAGGAGGAAACGCCGTGTCCGATCAGCGCCTGCTCGCTTGGAATGCCGAGCCATCGTGCTGAGGCGCCACTGGCGATGATGAGCGTGCGCGTCAACAATTGCCGACCACCTAAATCGAGCACGAAGGGACGCTTGGTGAAGTCGGCGCTGACGACGTGGGCCATCTGGTAGTCAGTCCCAAAACGGGCTGCCTGCTTTTTCATGTTCTCGATCAGCTCAGGACCTTGAATGCCCTCCGGAAACCCTGGGAAGTTTTCGACCAGCGTGGTGATGCTGAGCTGTCCGCCGGGCTCATGGCCTTCTAGCACCAGGGGATTGAGGTTGGCGCGCGCCGCGTAGATCGCGGCCGTGAGTCCGGAACACCCGGAGCCAAGGATCACAACGTTGCGAACGGAGTTGTCCATAAATCTCGAAAGATTGGATTCGGCAGACTCGAATAAGACTCAAGCCCGATTTTTAGGAATAGACATTCTATAAGGAGAGCCCATCAATGCGAGCACGCCGCATCGGGCGCACCAGCTTTCGAGGAATGCGTTGCCGACGAACCAGCGCTCAGCCATGCAATGTCGCTGGCAAGCATGCTCTTGAGGCGAAGCACGCGGCGATAATCCGAAAGAATGGACGACGCCTGCGAGAAGATAGCGTCGTACTTGGATTGATCGACATTCTCGCAGCGCGCCAGGGCTACCGTTGATTTTCCTGCCCGCTCCACGCGCACTCGCGATGCTGGCGTATCTGCGTCGAGCACTGCTGAAGGCTTGCTGGCCGAACTGGAAAGCTTGTCTTCGATCGAGAGAGCGAGCAGATCTTTTACATCCCTTCCGCGGAATACAAGGGTCTCGATTGTGTTCTCGGAATCGACGCTCAGCGAGTACTGAACCGTGGCCAGCGGCGACTCGCCCTTCACCTCACGACGCAAGCGGACGTATTTAGAGCGCGCTCCTCCTTCAATGGTGGAAACGCCGCGCGAGATCTCGTAGTCGGCATCAAATGCCGGAGATTTCGGCAGCCTCGCCAATGCCGCCTTCAGCTCCTGTTGCTCGTCAGCGCTCGGAGTGCAAACGTTGAGAACGTTCACTTTTACCGGTGGATTTTGTTCATTCTTCGTCTCGGATGGGGCATTTTGACCCCACGCAAAGCAGGAACAGAAAAACGTTAGGAGCAGCAGATTTGAGCGCACGAAGCGGATTGTAGAACAAGAGCCGGAGGTGTAGCCCCGGACTTTACAGGCTGCGGAAAAATGCCAAACAGAACCGCCGGCGGTAGCCGGTGGGTCGGAGGTCGCCGATAGGCGAACTCCGAATGCGACGATGCTGCCACAATTGCGCAGAAACGCAGCCGCAACGCACGCGGCTGCCCCACCGCCTACCGGCGCCGGTTCCGTTGCCATGGTCGCGCCCACATTTTTCCGCAGCCTGTTTAGTCGGCGGCGCGCGTCGAAGCCGTGCGTCCGTTGGCCGCGAATAAAAAATGGCGCTTAGCGCCGGTGCACGCGCGAATCGCGTTCGCCCCGATGTTTGCAGGCGCTGTGCGCGTAGGCCAGCGCTAAAGCGCTTCTTCCATTTGCGCGTTTCAGATACGCACGGCTTCGCCGTGCGTACCCTCGACTAAAGTCGAGGGCTTCACCAGAACTGCGTGCCCTCAAGTCAAGTGGGGCTTCCACGAAGCCGTGGTTATCCTCGACTAAAGTCGAAACGCTCTTCCAAAAGAGACGCCGGCAGCCGTTTGGCTACCGCCGTTCAATTCGCTTTTATGCGAATTTATCCTCGCCCGAGATCAAAACGTGATCTTGGCCGCCAACTGGAGAACGCGTCCGACGTTGGCGCCATTGTTGTTGATCGCCGCTGCCGACGCGAGTCCAAACGTGTTCACGCCCGAGCCATTTGCGAGAGTCTGCGGGACTAAACACGTGGTTCCTGTTGGAAGCGCGCCGCACGCGCTGCTGCTGGTTGCGTACAACGTGTTCTTCACCGCCGTGATGTTCTGGTGGTTGAAGAGGTTGAACGCTTCCGCAATCAACTGGAGCTTGGCGCGCTCGGTGATCGCGACGTTGCGCGTAATGCGCGGATCTACGGTGTAGATCGCAGGCAGCCGGAACTGATTGCGAGCCGTTCCCGGCGCGCGCTCGTTGCGGCTGTTGCCGTCGTTATTCAAATCGGTGTTGACGACTGCGGTGTACGGCTGCCCGCTCTGAGCGTTGAACGCTCCGGCGAGTTCCCATCCACCAAGCAACGCACGCGTATAGCGATTCATTCCTTGCGTGTAGTGATCGAGCTGCCACACACCGCTCAGAATGAAACGATTGCGAACGTCGTCATCGCCGGATGCACGGTCGAGGTTGATGTGCAGCGGGTCATAGACCATCTTCCCGTCGTCGGTTCCCGGCACAACCGCCGTCGCATCCGGACGATCGTCGATTACATGGCTCCAGGTGTACGAAGTCAGCAACTGGAAGTTGTGTGCGAAGCGCTTGTTCAATTCAAACGAGAGGCCGTTGTAAATCGAGCCGGCATTACTCTCAAATTCGAAGATGCGGCTGAATCCGGCGATTGGGCGCGTGCTCGGAAACTTGTTGTAGGTGAGCGTCGCGCCGCTGCCTGCAACCACAGCGGTCGCTGGAGTTTCTGCGCTGCTCAAGTTGATATCGCGCGTGCGCTGGATGTGAACACCATGCACGCCGGTGTAAGCGAGCGTGACTGAAGTATCCGCCGCGATCTGCCGCTCGACTGCGAGGTTGTACTGTTCTACATAAGGCTGCTGATAGTTCTTTGCGAACAGCAGAATCGTCGGAGTTGCGGTCGCGAACCCTGTCGGAGGAGCGCAGCCCGCATTTGCCTGCGGAGCTCCGCACAGCGTGTTGGGATATGAAACCGGAAGCTGCGGGACGTTATTCGCCGCCGTACCCACGGTGAGCGTCAGCGTCTGGACGTTGATGCCATTGTTCGAGAGAGCCGTGCCATACATGATCGACGGCGTGTTGGCGTAGAAAATTCCATAGCCTCCGCGCACGACGGTCTGGGCGTTGTCGAAAGGCTGCCAGGCGAAGCCAAGACGCGGAGCAATATTGTTGTAATCGTTCGGAATCTTGCTCGTGTCAAGACCTGCCGCAAGCGCGGTTGGATTCTGCACGGTCGGCTGTTTCACCGTCTCAAGGTCGTAGCGGAGACCGAGATTGAGTGTGAGCCGGCTGCTGACGCGGTAATCGTCCTGGACAAAATAGGCTTGCTGCAGCAGATCCGGATGAGTAGTCGCTCCCGTTGTTCCCGCTCCGGGAAACGCTTCGAGGAAGGAATCTCCGGCGGTCTTGGCCGGCTGGCCGAGCAAGCTGTTGCCGAAGTCGTCGAGATTGACGAATGTGTACGAGCCGGAGAAGTTGCCGGGGAAGAAGTTCAGAATTTTATCGACTAACTCATCGGCGCCGAACTTGAACGAGTGACGTCCCCAGACGTACGAGACCGTGTCACCGTACTCCTGGCGATGAATGGTGGTTTCGCGAGGGCTGAACGAATTGCGTCCCACGAACAGCGTTTGTCCTGAGAAGCGCACTTGTGCCTCGGGATTGATACTGTTTGCCTGCCCGGGCTCGCTGTCGCGCTGATAGCTGAACTTAAGCACGTTCACCAGCGTCGGACGAAGAGTAGAAGTGAGTTGAACATTGAAGCTGTCGCTGTTCACCAGAGACGCGCCGGTGTGCTCGAAGGCGCTGGTCGTGCCACTGTTCTCGAGTCCTTGCCCGGTGAATCGCTGAGCGTTGTAGCGGGCTGAGAGTTGGTGGCGGTCGTTAATAGTCCAATCGCCCTTGCCGAGATAGACGTCCTGATTGAAGGTGCGATCGTAGTTGTTGATGCGCGACGCCAGATAATTCACGGCGGCCGTTTGCGCCGCACCCACGGGCGTCGGCAGCGTGACCAAAATGGGATTGCCGGTTACGTTGCGCTGGCCGTCGTAGTCGAAAAAGAAGAAGAGCTTGTCCTTCTTGATCGGTCCGCCGAGATTTCCGCCGAACTGGTTAAAGTGGTAGCCGGGCTTAAGAGGAAGGGGCTTTCCTGCTCCGGCTGCAAACGCGCGCTGCAGGCTGTAGATGGGATCGTTTGCGTTCAGGCCGCGATCGCGGAAGAATTCGAAGGCAGTTCCGTGAAAATTGTTCGTTCCCGATTTGGTAACGACGTTGATGACGGCCCCGCCGGCGCGTCCGAGTTCGGCAGAGTATCCGTTGGTATTGACCTGAAATTCCTGAACGGCGTCCTGGCTGAACTGATATGGCGCGCGGCCTGAGCCGGTGCGTCCTAGAGTCTGCCCGAAGAACGTGTTGTTGTTATCGGTGCCATCGACCGTGAGCGAGTTCAAGGTGCCGCGCTGTCCGGCAAAGCTCAGGTCCCCGCCACGGACATCGCGCACAACTCCGGGCGTGAGCAGCGTGAAATCCAGGAAGTTGCGGCCGTTCGTTGGCAGGTTGGCAATCTGGCGATCCCCGACCGTGTCGCTCTCACTGGTGCGCGTTGTTTCCACGACCGGAGCCTCTGCATTGACTTGGACGGTTTGCACTCCGGTCGCGAGCGGCAGGCTCATCTTCAGATCGATCTTTGCGCCGACCGTGATCTGCACGTTTTGCGCAAGAGTGTTGAATCCGTCATGCGCAGCCACCACTTTGTAAGGACCCACCGGCAACAGCGGAAAGACGAACAGACCGTCGGCATTCGAGGTGGTGTTGAACGTTTCGCCGGTGGCTGTATTCGTGGCAGTGATCTTGCTGTCCGTGAGCACCGCGCCCGAAGGGTCGGTGGTGGTTCCGGAAAGTGTTCCCTGGCTAACCTGGGCGAACGCGCCCACGGCCAGAGCAAGAAGCATCAGGCACGCGACAAGAGATGGAAGCATCCGGCGACCGATCTTGGATCCCGGATCTAAGCACGCAGAAAACATGGTGTCGACTCCTCTATCTGAATTGAATGACTGCGGCGGACGAGCAGCCCTGAGAGTCTGGCCCTCGAGTCTTTCGCGCAGTCTGAAATTTGCAGTGTTCTACGCAAATAAGAACAGAAGATGAAAACCAGGAACATTGCTCATCTCGCCGGGGACCAAATACGAGAAGACCAGCGCAGAGCAGAGTAGATGCTGTTTTGAAAAGAATACCCGAAAACGAGTTGCGGATATCTTGAGGATTTCTCGTAGGTCGCAATTCCTGCAAGGCCGGGACAGGATGGGGGATTGAAGGGCGAGCTGCGAGCTAGAGCAGTTCGGGAACGTTCTTAATGTGGCTTGGTGGAAGCCGCCGACATGGTGGGGAGAACTTCACCGAGAGCCGCCTGAATCCGCTCGGAGGTACTATCGAATCCGCGTTCATTTCGGTTTTGACTTCGCTCCACAACTTTCGCTACACAACTAATGTCCCGATTGTCGCCTTACTCGGCGCCGGGCTTGGCGTCCGGCACCGACCTTCCGGCTAGAGCTGCCGGTTCCGATTGGTACACTCGCGAGATGCCGCGCACGATCTTCCTCAGCGGCAGCTCATCTGTGTGGCTGATGAAAACCTCGCCCTTCTTCGTCGAGCGGTAATACCAGCGCTTGAGCAGCGCAAGATGATCTGCGACTTCTCCTCGCTCGGGTTTGCGCGTAGGAATCTGCGCCAGCGCTTCGGCTACGCGTGATTCCATTGTGTGGGGCCTCGCTTTCGGCGCTGTCTTGGAATCTTCCAGCGGAACTGGAGCGGCCAGGTGCGGATGCGCGTACAGCGAACTCGATCCCGAATTAGGATTGGCGTGCTGGATGCCTTGCACGTTGAACTGCACTGGGCCATGTAGCAGGCCGTCCCGAAACTCGAAGAGCGCGACATGATCCGGCAAGGCTGAGCGTTGGACAATAACTGCGCGCAACCGGTCGATGCGTCCGACGATCTCAGGTATCCCCGTCCACGGTTCCCTCGCTTTCTCAATTCGGGAATGGATGGCCGAAGCCTGCTCGAACTCGAGCTGCGCGGAGGCGGCGTCGCGCTCGGCTTCGAGCTGGGCTACGAGCGAGTTGCCGTGGGAATCGAGATAGTGCTGAACACGGGCGATTTCGTGCATGTATTCATCGTGGGTGCATCCGGCAAAGCATGGCGCGAGGCACATTTTCATTTCGGAGTACATGCAGCCGGGGAAGCTTGGGTCGGGGCGAATGTTGAAGGTGCAGCGGCGCGATTTGAATAGATCGAGGGCGTCGTTCAGGAATTTGTTCGCTGCTGCCTTGGAGGCAAACGGCCCGTAATAGATGGACGAAGTGGACGTGGTGGACTGAGTGGACTCCGGTGCGGCGCGCCGGGCACCACTTGCGAAGAGTGTGACTCGCCCAAGCCGCCGGGTGAAATAGGCGCGTGGATATTCGTTCTCCCAGCCGATCTTCACCAGTGCGGCGGGAATGAGCTTCATGCGCTTGCGATAGGAGCGCGGGAACTGCTCGCGCAACGCGCGATAGAGCAGCAGGCGGTTTTCAAAGTCAGAGCCGGTGAGCGTGTATTCGATCAGGTGTGTGCTCGCGGCAAGGTTCAGGCGCTTGCTGTCCGGCGAGGCAGGCGAGAGCATGCGTTCGAGCCGCTTGCGCAGATTGGCAGCCTTGTTCAAATACGGTTCCGAATCGGGACGCTCGCCGCGCAGCGCGAAGGCTGCCGGAGATTCGGGGAGCCCAGAGAGAGTAGCCTCGCCATCGAAGCGAATTGAGTGCTGCCAGTCCATGAATGATGCTGTCCATGATTATGCGGCGGATGTCGAAACAAACCAATTCACCACGGAGGCACGGAGGACACGGAGGGGGAAGTGCGTATTGTTGGGTTTTCCACCAAGTGCCCACCATATGCTATTGTCGTGGGCCATGAAGAATCGTCGCGGCACTATTCAACTGTTAACACTGATGCTCGCGCTCGTCTCCTGCACCGCGCAGACAAAGGTGTTCACAAGCCCGAATAGTGCGATGGAGCCGACAATTTTGGAGGGCGAGAAGTTTACAGCGGAAATGCAGCCATTTCGTCCCTCACGTGGTGACCTTGTCATTGTTTCCCATGAAGGGGTTCTTCTCATTAAGTGTGTCATCGGAATTAGCGGAGATATAGTGGAAGGTCACAACGCAGAGGTGTTCGTAAACGGCACAGCGCTGCATGAGCCCTATATTCAGCACATCGGAAAACCTGTCGGATCTATGGACAAGTTTGGGCCGACGAAAGTTCCTCCAGGTGAATTATTCGTCATGGGAGACAATCGGGACTATTCGTTGGATAGCCGCGACTCCCGTTTTGGAATGGTGTCTCTTTCTGACGTAAAAGGAAGACCTGGGAAAGTCGTAGTCTCTCCAGACCCAAAGCGGCTTAACATGACACTCCGGTAGCGCTGTTTATGCGGCGATAAAGCCAGTGCGTTCCGCTGTTTGACACCGCGTTTTTCCTCTGTGTCCTCCGTATCTCCGTGGTGAAAAGGTTCTCACTCAAGAACTTCCATCCCACCCACCACCCTCGCATGCGACTCGCCCGCGCGCAGGATGACTTTGCGCACGCCGATTGGCCCGAGGATCTCGAAAACCAGGATTCCGCCGAGGACTACCACGGTCAGCTCGGCGTCGAGTTGGGGATAGCGGCGGACTAGCGATAGCACGAGGCCGATCGCGAGGCCCGCGTGCGCGAGGACTGCGGGGCCAAGTTGGCGACGCACTTGCTTTGTACTCTTCGCCAGGCGCGAGCCGAAGTAGGTGCCTATCAGTTTTCCGATCGCGCGCGCGACGATGTAGGCGAGACCGAGCAGGCCTAGTGATTTGAGCAGTCCTAGCTGGAGATGCGCGCCGGCGATGACGAAGAAGACTGCATAAAAAGGTGGATCGGTGCGCGACTGCACCATTGCCAATCTTCCTGTGTGCGCGGACAGGTTCGCCGTTGTTGCTCCCAAAACGAGACTGACAACCAGAATCGAGAGATTCAGGAACAGCGCCAATCCGGCGCAGAGCAGGACGCAACCGATCAGGAGAATGAGCGTCTCGCCGTGTTCGATCACGCGCGTGGACCAGCCTGCGAGCAGCAGTCCGACCAGATAGCCGAGTGCGGCCGAGCCGATCAACTGCCAGACGACGGAATAGAGCGTCGCGTAGATGGAGCCGCCGCCCATGCCGAGACGACCGGCGATCTGTAGTCCGGAGGTGACGAGCAGAAAGCAGGTCAGGCAGACGATGTTGTTGATGGCGATGGCGCCGGTGATCACTTGCGTGAGGCGTCCTTCGGCGTTGTATTCGCGCAGGACCATGAGCGTCGAAGCAGCGCCGGTCTCCATGGCGACCGTGCCCAGCAGCAGCGCAATCTCCCAGCGCTGTCCGAGGTAGAGCGCTGCGCCGGTGACCAGGGCGAGCACGCAGGTACATTCTGTGATCGTAATAATGACGATCAGCCTGCCGACTTCGCGGAATCGTCGAAATTCAAAAATGGAACCGATAGAAAACAGAATCAGCGCCAGAGCGACTTCGCTGAAGATGCTGAGCGAGGCGAGGTTCTCCTGGTTGATCCATCCGAGAACTGATGGTCCAACGACGATGCCGGCGATGATGTATCCGGTGACTTCGGGAATGCGCAGGAACTTAACGAGGTGTCCGGCAAGGAGGGACAGCAGGAGGATCAGCGCGATGGAGGAGAGTTGGTTCATGGCTGAATCCACACCAGGAGTTCTCTTCCGGGACGCCAGATAACGGCCGGCACCGGAGCCTTCACGCGATAGCTGCCTATCACGCGATTGACGCGATCCGGTGTCGCGGGCAAATCGGCCACACGCAAGATAATGTCGTCGCTGCGAATGCCCGCTGCCGCAGCGCTGCTTCCAGGTGCCACGTGCAGCAGACGCATTCCGCTGGGCTCTAGCTCAAGCGCGCTGGGCTGGGCGGCTTCGGAAGCCGCGAGTTGCAGTTGCACTGGCTTCATATCAGCGAAGAACGTTCTCTGACTTCGCCGCAGACGCAGGCGATACGACGTTACATTCTGCGCGCTCAACGCGGCCACAGTCTGGTCGATGGTCGCGACGTTTTGCCCGTTGATGCTCAGCAGCGCATCGCCGGCCTCGAGGCCGGCGGCATCGGCGGGCCATCCTGTCCACAACTCGCCGACGAGGATATTGTTGGGAGCGTTTGCAGTGGCGCCGGGAGAAGAAGGAGTTGGACTCAATCGCATTCCATACCGAACCAGCAGCGTAGCCGCGTTTGCGTCGGCGAGCGCGCGCTGAATGTCTCCAATTCCCAAAATGGAAATGGAGTCATCGCATTGCGCGACGATGCCTTGCAGACTGCCGGAAAGATCGAAGACTCCGGCCCCGATCGTTGCCGGCGTGAGCGGGATTGTCGTTTGCAATTGTTGGCGGAGGAATGGACCGCAGTGGGCATCGCTGAATCCGCTGAAGACTCCCGGACTGACCAGCGCCGGCCGGTTCACGCCGTCGGTGACCAGCAGCAGCCAGCTTCCCTGAACGGGAAACGCTCGCGCGAGGGTTGCAGGAGTGAACTCAGTCGAGGCTTGCACCGTCGCGGAGAGAAACGGCACGCCGGGAATCCAGTTGGCGACCGTAAGCGGATGCAGCGGGCCGTCTCCGCTGCTTAGGGCGATCGTCTGCGGGAGGCGTCCGATCAGCTTAGGAGCAAGAATGCTTCCGCCCGGCAGGACTACGGCTCCGGTGCCCCACGGCCGCACGGTTGCAACCTGCGAGAACACACGATCGGCAAGCGCCGAGAAATCCGCCGCGACGTTGCGCAAGCTGTTGCGCTGGACAAGATCGCGCAGGTTATCGAGTTCAGCGTGGCTGACAGTAACTTCAGCAGGAGCCCGCCTGGTCGGAGTCGGCGGAGGCGTAGGCCGGAGCAGGTATCCGACCACTAGAATTACGAGAGCGACAACAGCCAGGATGGCGACATAGCGGTGGCGAGCCTGCATCGACGAAAAGCGTAACAGAACCGGCGGCGGTACCCGGTCGGCGGCGTTGGGCGACCAAGCCCAGCGCCGGCTCGCGATGACGCAAGTGCCCGCACAAACCTCTAAAATGCCAACGGCGTGGTAGCCCTAATCAGCATGTGGTCGCGCAGCCGAACCGACGCGCTATCCCACCGCCTACCGGCGACGGGTCCGTTGTGCGTGGCCGAGCGCGCGTGTTCCGCAGGTACCTGCACCAAAAAACGTCACCTCAAGCTCTTGCATTGACAAGGAGGTGCTGTGATATAAATGAACTCGACGATAAACGGTTGGCAATCAGCCGGGTTGAGCTAGAAGAAGAGGCGGGAAATTGAATCCGCCGGGCTCCTTGGAACATCTGAGATTGAAGCCGATTAAAAGGCAAACTCTGGCGCCTAGGCCAGAGTGAATTCAGGGCAGTTTCGCTGAGGCGAAGCATCCAGCTCTGAAGGGTTTTGCAAGTCGCAACAACCTCCGAAGACTACAAAGATCTTTTAAGCAGCCATACGGCTTCGGTTTGTCATTCCGAACGAAGTGAGGAATCCCTTACCGAACCGAGACATTCTGGGCACAGTAGGATTCCTCGCTATGCTCAGAATGAAAAACAATAGAGTGCAACGAATCAGCGTTGATAACGGATTTAATCCGCGATTCGGTTGACACATTGTGAACGGCTGCGGTAAGTTTGAAAGGTTCGTCTCTACACGTCGGACTCGACTGTAAGAGATGCACAAGTTTCGAGGACACGCCGTCTGAATGGATGGCGGGTTCGACTGAAACGCGCCGCTCAGGCGGACTGCGGATTTGGTCTTTGACAACAGGTTGAACGTGCCAGTCGTGAGATGGTCCCGGCCTGCCGGGATCTTGGAACGCTCGAGTCGCAAGTTCGAGCGATCTCACAATGTATTGCTGTCCCGCCGTTGCAACGGCGCCACCCGCTATCGCAGGTGGTTCTGTTAGGCGTGGACAGCGGACTCGAATCCCTCTTCTTCCGTCGAGGGGCGAGTCATCAGGTTTCAAACGAGAGTTTGATCCTGGCTCAGAATCAACGCTGGCGGCGTGCCTAACACATGCAAGTCGCACGAGAAAGTGGAGCAATCCATGAGTAAAGTGGCGTACGGGTGAGTAACACGTGACTAACCTACCTTCGAGTGGGGAATAACTTCGGGAAACCGAGGCTAATACCGCATAACATCTTTTGGTTGAGATACCGATTGATCAAACCAGTAATGGGCTTGAAGAGGGGGTCGCGGCTGATTAGCTAGTTGGTGGGGTAACGGCCCACCAAGGCGATGATCAGTAGCCGGCCTGAGAGGGCGCACGGCCACACTGGAACTGAAACACGGTCCAGACTCCTACGGGAGGCAGCAGTGGGGAATTTTGCGCAATGGGGGAAACCCTGACGCAGCAACGCCGCGTGGAGGATGAAGTCCCTTGGGACGTAAACTCCTTTCGATCGGGACGATTATGACGGTACCGGAAGAAGAAGCCCCGGCTAACTTCGTGCCAGCAGCCGCGGTAATACGAGGGGGGCAAGCGTTGTTCGGAATTATTGGGCGTAAAGGGCGCGTAGGCGGTGCGGTAAGTCTGATGTGAAATCTCCGGGCTCAACTCGGAGTCTGCATCAGAAACTGCCGTGCTCGAGTGTGGGAGAGGTGCGTGGAATTCCCGGTGTAGCGGTGAAATGCGTAGATATCGGGAGGAACACCTGTGGCGAAAGCGGCGCACTGGACCACAACTGACGCTGAGGCGCGAAAGCTAGGGGAGCA